>Ga0302326_10013095_pt1 | contig 17604 bp, 14 predicted proteins | sample Palsa_T0_3_FD_202264 | JGI IMG/M metagenome (GOLD analysis project Ga0302326, IMG submission 202264) | Peat permafrost microbial communities from Stordalen Mire near Abisko, Sweden - Palsa_T0_3 | ecosystem: Environmental > Terrestrial > Soil > Palsa > Peat permafrost | place: Sweden: Abisko... | reverse complement strand
GACCTCAAGTACGGCTGAGGCTCCGCGTGGATTAGCCACACTCTTGCGATTTCGGCGGGTCGGCGGAACGCCTGCACCTTATCGGTTTCACCGCACCTCGTAGGGGTGGAACACGTAATCCTTTGCCGTTACTTTCACATGACACACGTTCCCGCAACTGGGCGGCCCGGCCTTGTCCGGCGCGAAAGTTGCCGACGCTGGTGTCGATGGCGATGCAGCCGACCGCGATGACAGTGACCGCCGCGATCAGTTGCAGTACAGATCGCGTTTGTCGTGATGGGGCGGCACCGGGGCCTGCCGTCGGGGTGCAGCTGCATGGTGGGGTGCGGGCGCCGCAGGCGTGCTGACCGCCGCCGGCGCATGAGTCTGTTCGGGCGACAGCAGGCGCGAGAGGCGCTCGGCGAAAGCGGGCGGCGTCTCCCCCGCCGGCAGGCGCGTCCACTGCACCTCGTGGAATTTCTCCGGAACGCTTGCGTATCGTTCCGCTGTATCATCGATGACGACAGGCACGATGAAAGCCCTTTCCTCAGCCATGTCGTGTGTCCGGTCGGCTGCGAGCTTCCAATCACGGCGGAAGTACCCTTCGAGCCGCGCCTGTGTGCGGGCAGAAATGACAGGTATGAACAGCGCGCAGTCGTGGATCTGCTTACGAATTTGCCGGTCCCAGGCGTCTCCGCCGCGCAGCTCGCTCTGGTCGAACCAGACCTCGATGCCGGCGGCTCGCAGTGCCTCGCAAATCCTTTAGGACGAAGCCCTCGCGTTCTACGTCGAGAAGCTCGGGTCCCGTGTTCACACGGATGTGCGGAACGGTGAGTATCGCTGGCTCACCGTGCAGCATCCCGACCAGCCGTCTTTCCAGCTCGGCCTGCTCACCCCGGGGCCGCCGGTGCTCGATGCGGCGACTGCCCAGATGCTGCGCGCGATCGTGGCCAAAGGCGCGATGCCGCCGCTCGTAATGGTCGTGGACACTGCTGCGCTGCTTACGACCGGATGCGCGCTCGGGGGTGGAGTTCACACAGGAACCCGTAGATCGCTACGGCACTGTGGACGCCACCTTCCGCGACCCGTCGGGAAATGGGTGGAAGATGACCGAAGCGCGCCGTTGAGGCGATGGCTGGTTCATCCGGTGGCCAAGCAGGATCGCGATGCAGCATATTGCAGCCGTGTAGTCCTGTCCTGCACGCGGAGCGCAATGAAGCGGAGAAAACCGGGCCCTTCTAATTCTGAATCCAGAACCGGTACATCGCGGCAAAGCTCTCCGGAATATCGGCCTCGAAGCACGCCTAGTTGTGCAAGTTGGTGCAGGACGGGTGGTCGCTGAACCGTGCGGGTATTGATTCAGCACGCGAAATGACTCGGATCGTGGCTCGAACCAAGTCGCCATAGCGACCAATATTGAGCGGCGCTAGCTCGGGAAATCGGAACCGGTGAGGCCTGCTCGACTCTGTGTGTGCTGACGCACCGACAGTCCTGCCGTGCAAACGCTATCCCACGGCCCTGCCAAAGCTCGCGAGTTTGTCTACACGCATTACTCACCCCAACCTTGATACAAAGAATCGGAGCTCTGACGATGAACCGCAAAAGCATGCTGATCGTTCCGTCCATGGCGGCCGTGCTCGCCATCCTGACCGGTGTCGCTCTTTCCGCGCAGGACAAGTACACGCTGCAAGTGCCGAATGGGCTCGCGTTCTCTGACTTTAAGGGATACGAGGACTGGCAGCTTATTTCCAGCGCTAAGACCGACGACCGGATGAAAGTGATCCTCGGGAATCCAACGATCATTGCCGCTTACAAATCCGGCATTCCGGGCAACGGCAAGCCGTTCCCCGACGGTTCCAAGATCGCAAAGGTCCAGTGGAAACCGAAGAAGAGCGCAGAAGCCCCGTTTCCCGTGGAAGTGCCGGGCACGCTAGCAGACCTCTTTTTCATGGAAAAGAACAGCAAGAAGTTTCCGGACACCGGCGGATGGGCATACGCCCAGTTTGACTATGACCCGACGTCGGCCACCTTCACGCCCGACAAAGCCGGCACACCCACCTGCGGGAATGTATGCCATGTGGCCGTGAAGGCAAAAGATTACGTCTTCCACCCTTACGAGAAGCGGTGAGCCGGCGACAGGATGGAGAGTGCGGCTCGCTATCTGCCGAGATGAATCAGGGCCGTCCGACAGATTCGCAACGTCCGCTCGGAGCTTAGATCGAAGTGTTCTCCGGAGAGTACGCTAACGCACAGACGTAGTTGCGCAGATGTCGCCCAATCAAACTGAACGTAACGATCAAGATCATGGGGATTCCTAGTAGCGTGGATCGGGTACCGGATCACCGGTAATCGTGCGCGCACCTATTCGTTGGAGAGAGCTATGAACGAAGATGTCGGGATTAACTCTTTGGGGAATGTTTCATGAAACGGATCAGCGTTCTACTATTCGCCGCGGCGGCCGGTCTCGGTGCGTCGACGCCTTTTGCAGCCGCAGGAGTGGATGAGGCGGCAGCGCCGATCTACGGAATCAAAGTTCCCCCCGGATACCGCGACTGGGTAGTGATTTCCGTGGCCCACGAGGCTGGCAACAACAACGATCTTCGCGCTGTCCTCGGCAACGCAATCGCGATCAAGGCCTACCGGGACGGGAAGCTGCCGTTCCCGGACGGCGCCATCATTGCCCGGCTGGCCTGGAGTTACGTTCCGTCAGAGGAAAACAACAAAGTCTTTGGCCGTGCGCAGTCTTTCGTTGCCGGGGACCCGATTAATCTTCAGTTTTCGGTCAAGGACTCAAGGAAATACGCCTCGACGGGCGGCTGGGGGTTCGCTCAGTTCAAAGACGGCAAACCCGCCGACGAGGCGGTGCATAAAACCTGCTTCGCCTGCCACGTACCTGCCAAAGCTAACGACTTTGTCTTTACTCATTACTCGCCCTCACCCTGATACAAGAATTGATCGGGTCGCTTCAATTCAGTCCTCAATTCCTGGACTACCCCAACACGTAAGGAAGCCGCCATGAAGCCATCGACAACGACTGCACAGATACGGCTCAATCGTGTCTCATCGAACTTCTGGCGGATCCCATTCTAAAACCCGCCGCTGAACCTGATGGGCCCTGAATTTGGCTGCTTGGCGCGACACCGGTCGCGCAGGCAACGGAGATCGCTAGGACATACTCGCAAAGACGCTCTACGTGTTCCGAAGCTAGTGTTGAGGAGTTAACCATGTCACGACCCCACCAGCCCGACGAAGGCGTGTTTCGCGCAATCCGCACGGAGGATCTCGAGTGGAAGCCTTTTGCTGCGTTTCCGCCGGCTGCGCGGCTGGCAGTCTTGGTCGGTGACCCGACTCGCCGGGGACCGTACGTGATCCGCGTGCGCTTGCCTGAGGGTACGCGAATGATGCCTCACAAGCACCCGGAGGATCGCATCTATACCGTGATGTCGGGCGTCTTCTACATTGGTTTGGGCGAAGAGTTCGATGAGAGTGGGCTCACGGCTTACGGCGCGGGAAGTGTCATTGTTCTTCCGGGCGATCAACCTCATTTCCACTGGGCGAAATCCGGTGAATACGTCACGCAAGTCACCGCGATCGGCCCTCTGGGACTCGCCTACGTTCGTTCCGTTGACGATCCGCGTCTGCAAGCGCATACGTTTGGGGCCGCCGCGGAGGCCGCCAAGGGTATGGACAACGACCGGCCTGCATCCGTGGTATAGAGAGCGAACTTACCTCAAGCCGTGAGGTTACGACGCAGAACGAATCAACCGCGCTGACAATTGGCGGCGGCCCGCGTACCGTGAGAACCCACCGGGGTGCGCGCGCTAAAATGCGCGGTCGTGCGATATGAGGCCCACGCCAGTGTTGGAGATGAGGAGCGCTCGACCGATGCGCTCGACGCAACCGCTGCGGCCGATTATCACGCGCAACCAAGACGTCCCTCATTGTTCGAGCAAAGCTGTGGCTATGCTGACCGTGTGCGCTGTTCCTCAAGCGATTCCCAACGCGCGAACCTCTCCAGTAGTAGCTCTTCGAGTTCCGCGAGCCGTTTGCGGTCGCCTCGCAGCCGCTCGCCTCCCAGTCGGTGATAATCCGGTTCGCTCATGCGCGCGGTGAGTTCGGTTTGTTCGCGCTCCAGCGACTCGATCTCCTCGGGCAGGGCCGCCAGCTCGCGCTCCTCCTTATAGCTCAGGCGCGTGCGGGTCTTGACGGGAGTTTCACCCGCAGGCCGCGCGGGCTTCTGACCAGCCTCATTTGTGCGGCGCACCGGCATCGGTGGCCGCTGCCGCAGGTAGTCGCTGTAACCGCCGGCGTACTCGCGCCATACCCCATTGCCCTGGGCGGCCAACGTTTGGGTGACGACATTTTCGAGAAAACGCCGGTCGTGACTCACCAGCAGCAGCGTCCCCTCGTAGTCCTGCAGCCGCTCCTCCAGTAGCTCCAGGGATTCGATGTCGAGATCGTTGGTCGGCTCATCCAATATGAGGAGGTTTGCAGGTTGCGCGAACAGGCGCGCGAGCAGCAGACGGTTTCTCTCTCCGCCGGAGAGCATGCTGATCGGTGACTTCACGCGCTGCGCCGGGAACAAGAATTCCCCCAGATAGCTCACGATGTGCTTGCGTTCGCTGCCGAGCTGCACCCAGTCCGAGCCTGGACTGATGGCATCGGCGAGGGTCACGCTTGGATCGAGTTGGGTTCGCAGCTGATCGAAGTAGGCGATGTTTAAGCGGGTCCCGAGGCGTACCGTGCCGGCGTCCGGCGCAAGTTCGCCGAGAATGAGACGGATCAGGGTCGACTTTCCTGCGCCGTTCGGGCCGATGAGGCCGATGCGATCGCTACGCATGATCCGCATCGAGAGACCTTCGATAAGCGGTCGGGCTGCGAAGCGTTTGCTCACCCCATCGAACTCGGCCACAAGATCGCCTGAGCGCTCACCGGGATTGGGAGCGAAGCGAATGTTTCCGAGCCGGTCGCGTCGCGTCGCGCGCTCGATGCGCAATTGCTCGAGACGGCGCACGCGTCCTTCGTTGCGCGTTCGGCGGGCCTCGACACCTTTGCGTATCCAGACCTCTTCCTGCTGCCAGAACTTCTCGAAACGGCGCCGCGCGGTGTCCTCTGCTGCGAGCTCCTGGTCCTTGCGCTGCTCATAGGCTGCGAAGCTGCCGGGGTAGGAGCGCAGTATGCCTCGGTCCAGTTCGATGATGCGGGTGGTGACCCGATCGAGGAAGGCGCGATCGTGGGTGATGACAATGGCAGCAGGCACCTTGAGCAGCAGCTCCTCCAGTCGTTCGATGGCTTCAATATCGAGATGATTGGTCGGCTCATCGAGCAGCAGCAGATCGGGCTGTAGAGCGAGCGCCAGGGCAAGCGCAGCGCGCTTGCGCTCTCCGCCCGAGCAGCTCGCCGGTGAAGTGACGCCGGTAAGACCGAAACGGTGCAGGAATTCCTCGAGGCGCGACTCCAGGCGCCAGTGCTCGCGCTCATCGGCTGGCGTCCCGTCACTCCGGAGCGCGCATGCCTTGGCTCGCAGCAGCAGACTGTCTTGCAGAGTTTCACCCGAGGGGAGCTGCGGTTCTTGTTCGACGAGCGCAAGGCGCAAGCCCTCGCGTCGCTGCAGCTGCCCGTCATCGAGCGGATTCTTGCCTGCGAGCACACCCAGCAGTGTCGACTTACCGGTGCCGTTGCGGCCGATCAGCCCGAGTCGCTCGCCGGCCTGTACGGTGAGTTGCGCGTCATCAAGGAGCGGCCGCTCGCCGAAGGCGATATGCGCGTTGAGAAGTGTGATCAGGGACATAGGCGCATTGTCCGGATTGGACGTGCGATCGGCATAGCTACTAAGCTCGCGCGTTCCTGGTAGGCAGACCGCCGATCAGCCGTCGGCCGGCAGTCCCGAGTCTTGATCGAGATTCCGGACGGAGTGGGAACAGCGGATTTCCCGTAAGCAGCCGTTGACACTCTGCGCATGATCTACCTCCAAGGCCGGCGGATTGAGTGCAGACAGGCGACTGGCGGAATGTTTTGTGACGACTAGCCGACGGCCAAACACTCACCTGGCTTTAGCATGCAACTGGACGGTACGGACCTCAATGCGCGACGGCGTGTCGTTTCGGGCGACGGACGACTCTAACCGTCCCGCTGCTTCCACCCCCGCAAAAGAAATGATCTTTGCCATCGGATTCGAGCCCCGAGACTCCAGTGCCAGGCGGCATTTCGATCTGCTCGAGCACTTTCCCCGTCGCAGGATCAACTTGTCTTACGTCGCTTTCATCGCCCTCCCACGTGCCATGCCAAAGCTCTCCGTCGGTCCACGTGACTCCGGTGACAAAGCGATTTGACTCGATGGTGCGAAGAATCGTCCCCGTTTCGGCATCGATTTGGTGAATTTTCCGCCCGCGATGGTGCCCCACCCACAAAGTGCCTTCAGCCCACGCGAGCCCAGTATCCCCGCCAGCGCCTGGCGCCGGAATCGTGCTCAGTACACGGCCGGTTGAAGGGTCAATCTTTTGGATGCGGTTCTCGGCGATCTGATACAAGTGCTTCCCGTCAAATGCCGTACCGGCGTGAGCCGGCACGTCGATAGAGCGAACATGCTTGCCAGATTTCGGGTCGATGGCCATCAATTTGTCGCCCGTGGCGAACCACACCTGTTGACCGTCGTAGGTAACTCCGTTCACGCGATCGCCCCCAGGGAACGGGCCGAATTCACTGACGATATTGGCTGGTGATTTCTTCATGGAATCGACTTTAATCGCTCGGTAGGGAAACTGGGAGTAACAACGTCGTCGTGATTCCGGGCAACGGTGGCGCAGTCCAGCGGCGAGCCGGTCCACGGCCAAATGGCTGGACTTTGCCTGCCTCCGCCAACGAGTCCAATCCGCGCTGTATGGTGCGCTGACTGGCTCCGAGGGCGAGGCCAAGAGCCGAACTGGACCATGATTCGCCGTCTGAGAGTAGCGCCAGCAGCGCCGCGTTGTCCCCTTCAACGGTTGCGCCAGCACGACGACACCCGTCTGACGCCGCGTCATCAATGCAAATCCGTCTTCCGTCGCATTGATGCTGGCTACCGACCGCAGTGCCCTGCGAAGACGGCCTATTTCGACGCGCAGCCTCGCCCGATAGGACTCGTCGGCCCTTCTGCCACGAAAGGCCCGTGCCACCAGCACACTCCTGGACACATCGCCGGGCCACGCCTCTGCAAGCGCTCGAACGAGTGCAAAAAGTACCGGGCGGCTCGAAAGCGAAACTACCGCGTTCGCGTAACGCACGATGTGCCGACACGCATCCACGATGACCGCCTCCGAGCCGAGAAGACTCTCCACCTCCGCCAGCGCGAGCGGCCGCTCCAATCCCCGCGAAATTAACCGAGCGGCGGGGGCCTTCAGCCCCGATGCTGCTGCCTCGATCTCCGCCACCAACGCGCTGATCCCCCCTTCTTGCGCTGCCTTTTTGGCCCGTGCGAGCGCCTCTTCGGCTACCGCCGCACGAACACGTCGGATTGCGATCCCGGCCGCTGTCAGTTCATATGCAGCTCGCAACACTGGGGTAAAGGGCGAGGGATCAAGGCGACCCATTAGTCGCTCCGCTTCATCCAGTTTGCCGACCAATACGAGTCGACGCACCTGAAGAAGCCGCGCATGTGCCGAGTTCAAGTAGTCCTGGCGGGCTTCTAACACCTCTCGGGCGGTTTCAAGGTTCCTGGCAGGCCAACCTAGGTCGCGTGACACAAGCGCGATCTCGGCCAATGCGACTGTGCATCTTGCGCGGGCAACGGCCTCTTTAGCGCTGAAGGCCTGCGCGGCGCGCTGAAGCAGAGTCTTCGCCCGCTCGAAATCGCCGAGTTGCGCCATTGCGATACCTCGAAGGGCCAAAGCCGGGGCATCGTTTCGGAGGGCAACACGTTTCAGTGCCCCTAATACGTCACCTTGCGCAAGGGCGCGCCCTGCTGCCGTAATCAGTGAGTCCATCTGAAGCCCGCCACACTTGCTACTCCCACGGTTTCGCAGTGCTTCCTATTCTAGTCCACGAAAGCCGACCCGCTCGTTGGGACACTCACTCTACGCACGGCCGCCCGCACAGTTGAATTCGAAGGAGTGACAGCAGCACGTTTTTGTAAGGCGATGTTCTCGGAGGCGGCCCCTCGAATCACGCCACACTTGTCACTCTCATCCCTCGATGCCCAGGGCCTAATCTGTACCCATTCAGTCAGAGCAGTACGCCAGGAACTTTGGCAAGTAAGGACTTGTTGGGAGAACAATGAACGCCGTGACTCAGGTTTTCTTGCGGTTGCATCGGAGGATGCCGTTCATCCCGGGTAGAGTCGATACTTGGGTTTCGCGAATGGCAGGGTACCTTCGTGATCTCGGGCCTTACGCCGCTATAGAACTTCTCCTCCCGGGAGGTTCGCTGATCGTTGTGCTGTTGTGGCTCTACCGGCGCCGCGGAAGCGCCTGCCCGCCATTGGGTCGCGTTAGGTACATGCGCAACGTCGTTCGGCGAGAGTTGCAGGCGACACCATGAAGACAGTGCCAGGATCGAACATCCACTCTGCCATCTTCATCGGCCGATGGAGCCCAACAATCCTGTTTTCGCTGAACGAGAGGTCACATCGACATGGTGAGTTGCGCCGCCACCTCGGAGGCGTGTCCCAGCGGATGCTTACGCGAACTCTACGGAGTCTGGAATCCACAGGATTGATCGCAAGGCACATCACGAGATCGAAGGCCATTGCCGTTGAGTATTCTTTGACTCATCTGGGCAGGACAATCATCTCTCCACTGAAAGGTATGTGCCGCTGGGCAAAACGGTACCAGAAAGTGGTGAGTGCTGAGGTGTACCTGCCACACACACCCGACGGCGCTTGATGTGGTCGAGGTACACACATGTTCCTAATTGCGCTGTACGTGCACGGACTGGCAAGCTCGGTCGCTGGCGACAAACGGGACTGTTTTTGTTGGCCACAGGAGCGACGATCATGACACCCGGCAATCTCTACTTGCCTAAATTGGTGTCGCGGCGCGACGGACTTGCCGCCCTGTGCGCGTCGGACTGGTTGTCACTCGCGGCCGCCCCAACCTTTGCATTCATGGCGGCGCTTACGGGCATTCTTGCGATTGGCACGCATGAAATGCTGTGCTCTGCCGCATCACATATGTCGGCGCTGAGTGGAATGGTCCCGATGTACGTACTGATGAGCGTGTTCCATTTCACGCCTTGGTTGAAGCTCATTTCCCGTTGGCAGAACGGCCCCCGCGCGGCCGGTCTTACTCATCAGGGCGCAGTCATTGGCAGTGCAGAAGCGGATAGCAACAGGAGAGACTTATGGATAGCACCAAAGCAAGAGACAGGCAGCACGACAAATTACCTTCCGGAATGAACCCGCCTGCGGTCGTGTCGCCCCAGGCGTGGGAGGCTGCGCGCCAGCAGATGCTCGTGAAGGAAAAGGCACTAACGCAGGCCCGTGACGCCTTGGCTGCCGAACGCCGGCGGATGCCGTGGATGGCCCTCGAGAAGGCGTACGAATTCGAGGGGCCCCGGGGCAAGGTTAACCTCCTCGACCTGTTCGAGGGTCGCAGGCAGTTGATCGTCTATCGCGCCTTCTTCGAGCCCGGGGTGTTCGGCTGGCCCGAGCACGCCTGCCGCGGCTGCTCCCTGGGCGCCGATCAGGTCGCCCACCTGGCCCATCTGAACACCCGCGACACGACTCTCGCGTATGCCTCACGCGCACCACAGAAGGACATCGAGCGTCTGAAGGCGCGAATGGGTTGGAAGATGCCGTGGTACACCATCACAGACAGTTTCGACACTGACTTCGGTGTGAACGAGTGGCACGGCCACAATGCATTCATCCGCGTCGGCGACAAGGTATTCCGCACATACTTCATCAACAGCCGAGGCGACGAGGCGATGGGGAGCACCTGGAGCTACCTCGATATGACGGCGCTCGGCCGGCAGGAGGTTTGGGAGGACTCGCCAGAGGGTTACCCCCAGACCCCGCCGTACAAGTGGTGGAACTGGCACGACAACTACGACGCCGAGGCCACGCCCGATCCGAAGTGGGTCGAGGTATCCGACGCTGGAGAAGCTACCTTCCGAGAATCCGCAGAGGATTCGAAACCTGTGTAGCAGGGAGATAGCGATGGAAGACAGCATCGCAGATGGACTTGGAGCGCCCAAAATAGTGGATCGGAGCACCGTTCAGACGCGGCTGGACGCATTGCGGTTGCGCTAGGAGGCTCTTACAAAAGCAGGCGACGCCATTGCGGCCGCCCAGCGACGGCTCCCCATGGTTGAGGTGGATGGCGCTACCGAGGACACGATCTATGCAGCGAAGAGAGTTCATTGCTGCGGCGACGGGGTTGTCGCTGGGCGCAAGCCGCCCGCCTTCGGCAAACAGCGTGGCCGCCGTGCCACCGAAGCCGGTCAAGCCCGCAACTCGCAGCGAGGCAACCGCGATCATCGCTAATGCGCGCAAGATCACGACGCCAAACGGTGTCGAACGGCTGGAGGCCTTGCGGATCGGTGGGATCGATCAATGGGTCTCGGTCCGCGGCGCGGATCGTAGGAACCCAGTGCTGCTGCATATTCACGGCGGACCTGGCTACATCTCGATTCCGATGAGCTGGTGGTTCAGCCGCGGCTGGGAGGAGTACTTTACCGTGGTCCAATGGGACCAGCGGGCAACAGGCAAGACTTATCTGCTCACCGATCCGGCCACCGTCGTGCCCAGCCTGACGAACGAGCGGATGATCAACGATGCCGAAGAGATGGCTGCCTGGGCGCGCAAGACCTTCGGCAAGGACAAAATATTCGTTAGCGGCCACTCCTGGGGTAGCTATTTGGGTCTGGAGTTGGCCCGGCGACAGCCGGACTGGCTGCATGCCTATATCGGCGTGGGCCAGATGACCGACATGCCGGAGAGCGAACGTCGCGGCTGGCGCTACGCGATGGACGCGGCGCGCCGGGAGGGCAATGCTCAGGCAATCCGCGATCTAGAGTCCATCGCTCCTTACGCTCCTGCCGGCCGGCTGATTCCGTTGAAGGACATCTACACTCAGCGCCGATGGGTGGAGTTCTACGGCGGCACGATGGCGTACCGGCACGGCAACGACGCCGAGGGCGACCTGGGGAACCTGTCACCGGACTACACCGATGCCGAAATTCCGCGTATTTGGGAGGGCAATGCTTTCGCCGAGCGCTACCTGCTTTCCGAGGCCCTGAGCTTGGACCTGAGCCAGGTCCGAACCCTCGGCTGCCCGCTGATCGTCTTTGCCGGCCGCCACGACATGAACGTTAACTCCGAGCTCGCTTCTGACTGGTTCACGGCGGTGGCGGCGCCCTCAAAGCACTTTGTCTGGTTCGAGCACTCGGCCCACCTGCCGATGACCGAAGAGCGCGGCAAGTATCTGCTATCCCTCGTTCTGTACGCTCGGCCGCTCGCAAAAGAGGGGGCGGATAACGGTTCTACTTGAAGTTAAAGCGCTACCTCGGGCGGCGCCGGTCAGGCGGTGCCTCTGCGCACGACAGCGCGGGCTCCAATTGCGGCAACCGTCGGAGTGCCTGCCTGGCCAGCACTTCAAATCAAAGTGTTAGTCAACAATGACACGGACGCAGGGTGTCCAATATTTATCGGACAGTCCCTCCTGGCGTCATCGTCCTCGAATCCAGGCGACCGCCCGCAGTCAGGCAGGAAGGCGTCATTCGACCCCGCCGCGCTGAAGTGCTCAGAAGGCGCTCTTGACGACTCCGCCGTCGACTCGTAGCGCCGTGCCGGTCGTGCCGGAGGAGAGCGGGCTTGCCACGTAGACCACCAGTGCGGCTACCTCCTCGGGGCGCTCGAAGCGCTTGATGAGCGAGGTGGGCCGGCGCGTCTTGAAGAACTCCTGCTCGAGCGCCTCGGGTGAGCTGCCCAGGCGCTGCGCCATCTGCTTGGAACGCGGGTCGGCGGGATCGCGCGTGGGCCCGGGCAGCACGCTGTTCACGGTCACGCCCGTTCCGGCGAGGCTCTCGGCGAGACCGCGAGCGACGGCGATCTCGGCTGCTTTCGTCATGCCGTAATGAATGCTCTCCACCGGGATCTGCAGCGCGCTCTCGCTGGAGATGAAGATGATGCGTCCCCAGTTGCGTTGACGCATGCCGGGGAGGTAGGCGCGCGACAGGCGCACGCCCGACATCACATTCAGATTGAACGTGTCAAGCCAGTCCTGATCGGTGCTCTGCTCGAATGGCTTGGCGTCGAAGTCGCTCACGTTGTTCACCAGAACGTCGACGCTCGCAAAGGTGCGCGTGAGGCGAGCGATATCCTCGGGCTTGCTCATGTCGCCAATGAACGTGAGCGGCTCGTGCCCGGTGCTCGCCTTGAGCGAGGCCACGGAGCGCTGCACGTCCTCGGGGCTGCGGGCGTTGATGATGACCTGCGCGCCCTCGCGCAGCAGTCCCTGTGCGATGGCATAGCCGATATTCGATGTACTGCCTGTGACGAGCGCCGTCTTGCCCTGCAGCTGCAGATCGAGAGCCGAGGCGCTCGAGATGAGCAACAGACCGGCGGCGAGCGCGGCGCCCGCAGTCGCGTGAAGTTTCATGGGGACCTCCGGAGTTTTGCGGATACGATCGGAAGCGGCAGTGTAAGCGAGAACGCCGGCTGACCTGGGTGTTGAACCGCCCCCTCAGTCCGTTGACGTGTCATAGTGGGTAATGCCGGAACTATCCATAGAGGCGTCAGTGCGAGGCAACGAAGGCGAGGAAGAATTCCTCAACGCCGAGCATTTGGTCGAACTCCAAAGTGGTGAGCTCAAGAAAGAGCTGCGCCTTGGCGATCTGGTTTTATCGCAGGTTCTCTACATCATGGCGTTCGCCTGGCTGGCGCCAGCAGCAAGGCTGGGCTCCAGTCATGTCATAGCCTGGAGTCCGGCCGTACTGCTGTTTTACATCCCCTCCGGAATCGTCGTGCTCCACCTCAACCGCGAGATGCCACTCGAAGGTGGTCTGTATCAATGGGTGAAGCTGCGCTTCGGCGCCGCGCCAGGGTTTCTAGTGGCTTTGAATCTGTTAGCGACCGTCGTGTTGATCCTGGCCAGCGAGCCAGCGGCGGTATCCAATAATCTATCCTATATGGCTGGAGCGGGAGGCTCCTGGATTATCGAGAACTGGGCCTACACGATGTTGCTGGGGGCCGTGCTGATCGGAGGACTAACGCTGGTCACGTCGCGGGGGCTGGTTCTCGGAAGATGGTTCCACAACGTAGGAGGATCGGTTCTAGCGATTCTCTTTGTCGGTATGCTCCTTTTCGCACTTCCGAGGTGGATCGGAATCGGGCCACCCATTGCAAGTGCACCGGCAGCGCTCGCCATCCCGGCAATGTCGCTGCTCAATTTGAACCTGATCGCGAAGATGGGGTTCGGCGCCTTCTGCGGACTGGACGGCGCATCGATTTTCTCGGGAGAGTGTCGCGACCCGGATTCGGACCGTACGGTGCGTCGTTCAATTTGGGTTGCTGGACCCCTCATAGCACTGATCTACACTGTCGGAACCGCCTGCGTTTTAACGTTTACAGTTCCGGGGCAAATCGATATGACGTCACCTCAGACGCAGGCGCTGAGCATGGGCGCTCGAGGCGTCGGCGTCGGCGAGCTCGTAATCCCGCTGGTCAGTGCCTTGGCGATCTGTACAACCATCGGCCTGGCCAGCCTCTATTTCAACGTCGCAAGCCGCCTGCCAATGGTGGCGGGCTGGGATCACCTGCTACCCGCGTGGTTCAGCCGTCTTCATCCCCGCTTTAAAACCCCGGTGGGATCAATTGTCTTCATTGGCGTCGTCGCTTTATGCCTGACAATCCTCGCCAATCTCGGGGTTGGCGGACAAGAGGCGTTCCAGACCTCTCTCAGCGCGGCCATTGTCTGCTGGGCACTGACTTACGTCGTGATGTTCTCGATCCCGCTCTTCGCCAAGGGCGAGAAGCCTCATTGGGGCATACGAGTCGCGGCGACATCGGGCCTGGCAATGACGGTTCTGTTCATTGCGTTGTCGATCTTTCCGATCGTGGCTGTGAAGAGCAGCGCGTCCTATGCGGCTAAAGTGAGCGGCATTGTCATTGCCATCAACGTGGCGGGCGCACTGTATTACTGGCGCGCGCAGAAACGGAAAGGCCCACTTCCACTCGGCTAACGTTCGCGCAAGCGGCCATTCGCGACGGGCAGCTTTGTGCAGTCGACGGCCGCTGACCGGCCAAAGGCCGTGCTTGGCGTGGGGCGGAATTTGGTGCAACCTCGCGAAGATTCAGTCCATTTGAGAGAGAACCAACAGAAGTCCAGAGTTCTGATTGGCGGGGTACTTTCAGCATGAGATACCGGGTTGTGATTTCCCTGCTGCTTGGTGCGAGCGTGACCGTCGCGGCCACTGCCCAAAGCCTGCCGCCGCAGGACTGGCCCATGTTTGGCGGCAATGTGGAAAGTACCAGCGCCAACCCGAGGCCCACCGGCATCACGGCTGCCAACGTCGCCCAACTCGCGCACCGGCAGATAAAGCTGGCTGGCACCGTGGATGCCAGCGCCATTTACCTGCAGGGCGTCACAGTCCACGGCACCCCCCACAATGCCATCTTCGTCACCACGACCTACGGCAAAACGCTAGCACTCGATGCCGATAGCGGCGTCGTTTTGTGGGAATACACGCCGCCTAGCTACCAGGCGCTGGCGGGCACGCGCCAGATCACCAACTCCACCCCAGTTGCCGATCCCGATCGGCAATCCATCTATGCAGCCTCGCCCGACGGCTACATCCAAAAGCTGGCCGTCAGCGATGGCCGGCCTGTCTGGCACACCTCCATCACCAAGCTGCCGCAGCGAGAGAAGATGGCTTCGCCCCTGAAGTTCTTTCATGGCCACGTGATTGCCGTTACGGCGGGCTACATCGGCGACCGGTCGCCCTATCAGGGCCACGTCGCCATTCTCGACGGCCAATCCGGCAATGTTTTGCAAGTGTGGAACTCGCTGTGCAGCAACCGCGCCGGGCTGCTTGAGCCTGACTCCTGCCCGCAAACAAAATCGGCGATCTGGGGGCGTGCGGGCGCTGTGATCGATCCCGGCAACGGGCACATCTTCATCGCTACCGGCAATGGCGGGTGGAACGGCACGACCGACTGGGGCGACTCGCTCATCGAGATTGATGCGAGTGCCACGAAAATGGTGGGCAACTACACCCCGGCCGATACCGAAGAACTGAATGCGCGCGATCTCGACCTGGGCTCGACCTCGCCCGTGCTGCTGGGCGGCGACTTGATCGCCCAAGGCGGCAAGGATGGCAAGATCCGCCTGCTCAGCCGCAAGGCCATCGCCGGCGACGGTCCCAACAAGGACCACGAATTGCAAACCGTTTCCACTCCCAGCGGCACCGATCTGTTCACCCAGCCGACGGTATGGGAACACGACGGCCAGACCTGGATATTCGCCGCCGACAACGGCGGCACCGCCGCTTGGGAGCTGGAAAATGCCAAGCTCCAGGAAAAATGGAAAAACGGCACCGGCGGCACCAGTCCGTTCGAGGCCGGCGGCCTGCTGTTCGTCTACGCGCGCGAGGGCGGACTGAATGTCTATGAAGCAGCTTCGGGCAAACATATCGCCACGCTGCCGTGCGGGTCCGGCCATTGGAACAGCCCCATCGTGTTGCAGGGCGAAATCATCCTCCCGGAAGGTAACGCCAACGATCACGCCACGAGCGGTGTGCTAGATATTTGGAGCCTGCCCAGCGGACACTAGCTGCGGCCCAAGAAAACGCCCGCACCATCTTCGGGTCAGATCTATGCTTCGGCTTCGGCTCGCGCGCAACCAAGGCGAGGCGCCAGCGGTCGTTGCGGATCACGATGTCAATGTGATCAGGTAAAGCGACTGCCGTAAAGCTGTCTTTGCCTGAGGAGTGACATCGAGAGCTGGCGACGCTGGAGGGTGATATGAGAGCTCAAGAGATACGTGCGGCACTGGATCGGCATTGGACTGCATCCGATGCCAGCGATTTCGAAACGGAGCACGATATCTATCTCGAGGATGCGGTACTGGAATATCCCCAGTCAGGCGAGCGAATCCGCGGTCGGCGCAACATACAGATCACGCGCACCAATCAGCCGAGCAAAAAGCGCTTCGCAGTGCGGCGGGTCATTGGCAGCGGTGATCTTTGGATCACCGAGTATATTCTGACCTATGACGGGAAGCCTTCCTACACCGTGAGCATCATGGAGTTCAGCGGCGTCAAGGTTGCACGCGAAACGCAGTACTTTGCGGCGCCGTTCGAGGCCAGCACGTGGCGCGCTCAGTGGGTCGAACGGATGAGCGAAGGGGAAGTCCGAATGCCCCGTAAATGACAACCGGATTGCATCGGCAAGTGAACCTGAAGCTCGCGGTGATTGTTCGGGAGGGTGCGTCGCGCTGGTGGCTCTCCTGCGGCACGCGGGCGTGAGCACCTTATCGTTCTTCGAGAAGGGCCGTCCGTTTGCGCAGCTATGAACGACAGCTGTTGAGATATCTTAAGGACCGTAGTAGGTCCGACCCGACCCCGGTAGTAGAGTCGTCGCCGCGACATTCGGCCAAGAGCAGCGACTCGCCGGTCCGGCCCGACCGAGGCGCTGCACCTCGGTCCGCCGGGCGCTCTCGCATGCCTACCGCGGTCAATCGACGATCGCGATTCTGCAGTCGCTCGACTCGCGGCTCCACGGACGTTCGCACTTGGCGATGACTCCATTGATCGCTTGCGTTCCGAAATGAGTGCTGGCACGCGACCCCATCGCGAACGTCAACGTGAAGTTTGAGAACCGGACGAATGCCTGGGCACCCGTGACGCTCGGGCTCTGGGTCCCACCGAGGATACAGAGCGTCACCTGCGACGGGTTGCCAAACGGCGGGGTGCCCCCGTTTCCAGTGACGTATGCGGTCCCGGTGACTACGAAGCCGTCGGAGACCGGGGGCTTAAATATCGGGCACCGCGTCTTCCAGTTGATCGGGTCCGTCGGGTCGTTATGGATCACGCCGTCGGTCACGGTGATGTGGTGTGTATGAGGACCGAGCTTTGTCGGATCGTGGGTCGGGTCCGTATTCGCGAAGTCGGCCTGCTCCATCGTCATCTCCGCCGAGAAAGTCGCGGTGCCTTTCTCCTCGCTTAGGTGCAGTGACCACCTGCCATGCATCTCGTACGGACCGCCGGCCACGGCCGGGGGGGCGGGCGTGTAGTCATTGAGCAGGCCGCTGAAGCTCGCCGGTAACTGGGACTGGTCTGCAGCCTGCGCGCGAGGCAGTCCGGCGACACCAATGGCCAACACTGCCAGCACCATTAATGACACGATCGCCCTGTCACGCGCTGTCCACCTCAAGCCTTTGCTTTTCATGGGAAATCTCCAAGTTCGTTGATCTGCACCTAGGGGTTGCGAGCGCTTACGCCATTTGGTGGTGCGCCGAGGTTTTGTGCCCCGCGCGCCAGCCAACGTCGTACGCGTCGCCGCAGCGAAGAGGTATGCGATAGAGGTCTTGTGCCGTCAAAGGGCGAAGGACTGAATGCCGCGCTGTGCGGCCGAATGCCGCGCTTTACCTTGCTCGCAGCCTGCCGGCTTACAATGAGGCGAGGGCGGACCCGCTGCGCTCTGGATGTCCT
>Ga0302326_10013093_pt1 | contig 17605 bp, 16 predicted proteins | sample Palsa_T0_3_FD_202264 | JGI IMG/M metagenome (GOLD analysis project Ga0302326, IMG submission 202264) | Peat permafrost microbial communities from Stordalen Mire near Abisko, Sweden - Palsa_T0_3 | ecosystem: Environmental > Terrestrial > Soil > Palsa > Peat permafrost | place: Sweden: Abisko... | reverse complement strand
GGGTGGCAGGAAGCGGCCACCGGATTACTTGGTCCGTTCTGCAGCAGCGCGACCGTTTCAACGCCGCCCGCGGAGAGTTGCGCATGCGTTAGGCACGCCCCCCTATCGATCGAGGGGTGGCAGGCAGCGGACACCGGGGTGAAATCGGCCGCGCGGACGCTCGCCATGACAAAGACACATGCGGCGGCGGCCAGTGCGCTAACGGCACACTTCGAGAGTTCTTTGGCAGACATAGTAGGCTCCTTTGATCCGCTATTAGTCAGACGAGACTCTTTCCCGTATGACGCCGAAAAAGTCGCTCCGGCAGCAAAGAACCCGTTGCTAAGCGCTGTTGTGTGACCTTGCTGCGCTCTCCCAGGCTCTGAGTGCACTGTAGCTATACGGAAAGGGTCGTGCACGCGAGAATCCGGCAGCAGTGCTGTCGACTATTCACGGCCTGCATCGCGCGGACCAGGGTCAAGCTGTATCAAATCGGGGCTGCGGCACGCACCGCTTCGAGGCCGCGGACGCGAAGACTACAATGCATCGACTCGGCCGCATGTCGCGCGCGCCAATCCTAGATGGAGGACGCTATGAAGGCACTGCACCCCTCGCGTGATGTGATTATTCGAACGGAAGCGTGGGAACAAGCGACGAGATTCTATGAAACGACGCTTGGGCTGCCAGTGGTGCAGCGTAACCCGAGCCTCATTGGGTTTGAAATGGGAGCCTTTCGCCTTTATGTGGAAAGAGGCGCTCGACACGGACCGGTCTTCGAGTTTCTTGTTCCTGACGTACAGGCGGCGAAGAGCAGACTTCTCGCCGCCGGTTGTACCGTGGAAGAGGAAGACCCCTCCGTTCCACGTTGCTACCTCTGCGATCCGTTTGGCCTCGTCTTCAATATCGGCGTGGCCCATGTGGACCAATGAGTTTGGCGCCCGAGCGTAGGGCCTGTTGCGGTTAATATTCTGTTACGTAATTCTACTACGCTCGCTGTTGCGGCCAAGCGCACAATGTCAATCGATGGCTCGACGGTGATGCTGACGCGATGATCCCAGGCAAACGAATCCTTCAATTAACCGTTGCCTTTTTTGTGCTGGCGGTTGTGTTTTCGGCCATCGAATGGCTATGGCCGGGACAGTCGCAGCAGCGCCGGCTTAGACGCGGCTTCCTGACCGACGTGATTTATTGGTTCTTCACGCCTTTGGTGACCAAGACGATCAGCCAAGCCGCGGTCATCGTTGGCGTGGTCCCGCTGCTCCTCATAATGGGTCGGCCCCTGGACAAGACCTCGATCCAGGCCGGATTCGGTCCGGTGACGTCACTACCGGTCTGGGTGCAAGTGGCGCTGGTCCTGTTGATCGGCGACTTCATCGGATACTGGTTGCATCGCGGATTTCATGGCCGCCGATTGTGGAAATTTCACGCGGTCCACCATAGCTCGGTCGACTTGGATTGGCTCTCTTCGGTTCGCCTGCACCCAATCAACGAGGTCGTCGCAAGCCTATGCCAAGCTGCGCCGTTTATGCTGCTGGGATTCTCGCCCCTGATCGTCTCGGTCTACGTTCCGTTCCTCACCTTGTATGCGCTTGTCCTGCACGCGAACGTTTCGTGGACATTCGGTCCGTTGCGCTACGTGTTGGCGAGCCCTGTTTTTCATCGTTGGCATCACACGAAGGAAGACCAGGCACTGGACAAGAACTTTGCCGGGCTCTTTCCGATATGGGACTTGTTGTTTGGGACATTCTATTTACCGAAAGTCATACGGCCCACTGAGTTTGGCGTGCGCGACAATTCAGTGCCGGAGAGCTTTTGGGGCCAACTCGTATACCCGGTCGTCAACCGCTAGCTCGTCCGCTTGGGGTGGCCATGCTGATACGAAGGCGGAGCCATCGGGTTGGAGGCTGGACGGGCCGCCGGCGGCGATTGAGCGTTGTCCGACCCTGTTAGCCGCATGCCCGACGCTATTGCATGGATCGTCATCGCAGTCTTTGCCCTGCTATCGGGCATTCACGCCCTCTGGGCATGTGGCGTCGGGAAGGGTAAGGACGCAGCCATTCCTGCTCTCGACGGTCATCCTGCATTTGTGCCATGTGCCGCCGCCACATTTGGCGTTGCAATTGTCCTCGCGCTGTGTGCTCTCCTCGTCGCGGCGAGCGCCGGATTCATCATGTCAAACGTTCCCGCGTCTTGGATAACCTGGCTTGCCTTTCTACTGGCAGTGGCGCTCGTCGCGCGCGCAGTCGGTGACTTTCGTTTAGTCGGCTTCTTCAAGAGGGTTCGCGGCACTCGCTTTGCGCGCATGGACAGCGTGCTGTACGCCCCGCTCTGCTTGGTTCTCGGCGTGGCAGTAGTCTATGTTGCCATCGGGCATCGCCACTAGCCTCTGGCTTTGACGCTGCGCGTCGGAGGCTCTCCACGATTCGTCCGATTGCGGTCGGAACAATACCAGGGACCGCGGTAGAATCCCGGTTGTCGAGAAACGGGTGCGGTTGGATCCGTTTGGGAATTTCTCCGTGCACACGAGCGGCGTAACGCCGCAATACACATGATCTATCATCTGAAGAGCGTGCTAACCCCCGACGAGCTGCGCCAGCTGCGTGAGCTCGCCAGTGGCATGCGCTGGGATGATGGCCGCAAGACAGCCGGCGTCATCGCAGCACCACACAAGCGCAACACCGAGGCTCCGCGCGAGAGCCGCGAAGCACAGGCTGCCGCCGAGATAACCCTGCGCGCGATTCGACGCCACCCGCAGTTCTTCAGCGCGGCGTTGCCGGCCATCATGAGCCCGCCCATGATGAATCGCTACATCGCGGGCATGGAGTACGGCGATCATTGCGACGCAGCCATCCTCGGCGGCGGCACAGCGATGCGTGCGGATTTGTCGGCCACGCTCTTCATATCCGACCTGGAGGACTACGACGGCGGCGAGTTGGTCACCGACATAACTCCGGGAGGCTATGCGGCCAAGTTGCCGGCCGGCGATCTGATCCTCTATCAGGCGAACACGGTGCACCATGTCGCCAAAGTCACCCGCGGTACCCGACTGGCAATGATATTTTGGACACAGAGCATGGTACGCGACGCCGAGCGGCGCGCGATGCTCTATGCCATGTTTCAGACCCTGGAGAGCCTCGAGCGCCCGTTGGCCGGTAGCCTGGAGCTCACGCAGCTTTACACGTATTACTACAATCTGATTCGGATGTGGGCGACGCCCTAATGCTAATCGGCGCCGTGGACTTTCGTAAGAAATGCATCTGCTTGCGAAATGCGCCGCAACGCGACCATCGATGAGCAGAGCGGTAGGGTCACGACTTGCTCGATCATGCAGGCCCGACATAGCGTAATTGCCAAGAGAAAGACGGACCCATCGCTCAAGCAGCATCGCTGTGGAGAAACAGGGATTACATGCTGCTTTGGAGCGGGCAGGTCGTCTCGACCCTTGGATCAACTGCCACTTCGATCGTTTATCCGCTGCTGATACTGAGGCTGACTAATTCGCCTGCGGCAGCAGGCGTTGCCGCCGCGCTTCGCGCTGTGCCGTACCTCTTGTTCTCACTGCCAGTGGGAGCATTAGTCGACCGCTGGGACCGCAAGCGGGTCATGATCCTATGCGATGTGGGGCGTGCCATTGCGGTGCTCAGTGTTCCCCTCGCACTATGGTTCAACCTACTCACGACCTGGCAGCTCTACGCGGTAGCCTTCATCGAAGGCAGTTTTTTTGTGTTCTTCAATATCGCCGAAGTCGCCGCGTTACCGAGAGTGGTGCCGGCGGGTCAGCTGCCGGAAGCTGCAGCGCAGAACGAGGCAGCGTTCGGGGCAGTACACATCGTCGGACCCTCCATCGGGACAAGCATCTACCAATTGCTGGGACGAGGCGCCCCGTTCATTGCCAACGCGATCGCTTATAGTTTGTCAGTTGTTTCCCTGGTCCTAATCAAGACGGAGTTCCGAGCCGCCAAGGTCGCCCCGGCACGCGCCTTGCGCACAGAAATCCTTGAAGGCTTGCACTGGCTCTGGCACAGGCCGCTAATCCGTTACATGGCGCTCCTGACCGGCGGATTGAATTTTGTGAATTCGGCCGTTCCGATAATCGTCATCGTACTCGCTAAGCGCATGGGTGCAACGGACATAGACATCGGGCTTATCTTCAGTATAGGTGGCGTTGGAGGCATCGCGGGATCGCTCATTGGCGGACGAATTCAAAGACGCTTTTCGTTTGGTCAAGTCATCATTTCCACGATTTGGATAGAAGCGGTCCTGTTTCCACTCTACCTCGTTGTGCCGCAATTTTTCTTGCTCGGGGCAATCTATGCATTTATATACATGATGGGCCCGATCTATAACGTCGTTCAGTTCAGCTATCGACTTTCTCTTATTCCGGATGCACTGCAAGGTCGGGTCAACAGCACCTTCCGGTTGGTTGCGTTCGGCCTTACTCCCATAGGGGCTGCAGCGTCGGGTTTTCTGCTTGAGCACATGGGCCCAACCTCAACGATCCTCGTGTTCGCGCTGTGGTATCTGCTGTTTGCCATCTTGACGACGTGCAACCCCAGTGTGCGTGCGGCCCGGCCCCTGAATCGACCTTCTCAGGTCTAACACCGATACGCTCCCGACGGTCTCTATTGAACGGTCAATTTAAGTCACGGATCGGGTGACAACACCTCGGCCATATCCACGCTTTTCTTCCGCTTTGGCCGGACCCACATCACACCGGGGTAAGCCTTCAGAGGCGCCAGAGGCTCTCCCATATAAGCCCAATCCGCTTTCTCCTGGATGGATAAGTGGTAGCGCGGCTCACGGCCCGTGCGTCCCGAAAACAGTGCGCGGGGAATGTTCACCCACTTTGGCGCGCTCGAACGTTCGTAGAATAGGGGCGTCCCGCATCGGGTGCAGAAGCTTCTTTTTGCGTTCGTCTTCGGTTCATCGAACCATGTGATGCACCCAGATCCCTGCAAGACGCGAAATCGGCTGCGCCACGTACCCACGTACGTCGCGTAGGCGCAACCTTGAGCGCGGCGGCTGGCGTCGGAATGATCGTGCCACGCCCAGAACGCGGGATAGTCGATCTCGAACTTCACGTCCCCACAAACGCATCGCCCCGCCGCCTTGGGAGTGGAGAGCCTGCCGGCCTTGGGCCGGCCCGCAGAAGTTTGCATATCGAACCTCGCAGCGAAAAGTGGCCTTGATATTTTGGCGTCGAATCTCGCAGGCTGTCTTAGGCACAAGAAAGCGCACTTGACCTCACGGCCATCCATGCGGTCGTCCGCGCCTACATAGATCGGCGAGCGAGCATTGTGCACGATACGCTGAAACAAGGGTCGATGGGCCCACGGCCGGCGCGACGCCCAGCGGGAATTCTCGTCCATCCACAATTCATTGTCGGCATTTGCGCCGCGCAATCGATGCTACAGAGAGCCATCGCGGCGACCTATCCCCCGATGGGGGGATAAAGAAGCAGCGCCACGCCATGCAGAATCCAAACATCAGGCTCCGATACATTCGCCCGGCGATCGCAACAAACGAGAAGTCGCGAAGATGCTTAAGGGATTTTCAGGTCGCTCACACTGTGCTGAGCCCTTTCGTAAAAGCTGGAATGAAGGATTTGATTATGAAGCGTCTCATGCTCGCATTTTCCATGGTTGCAGTCGGCGTCGGGCAAGCATTGGCAGCGCAGACACCGGCCATGGTCGATGCCGAGCGGATGAAAAATGCGGACCAGGAAGCCGGGAATTGGATGAGCTACGGTCGAACCTACAGCGAGCAGCGCTTCAGTCCGCTGACCAAGATAACCGCCGACAATGCGAAGCAGATTGGGCTTGCCTGGTCCGCCGACCTCGATACCAATCGCGGACAGCAGGCGACACCCTTGGTCATCGACGGCGTGATGTACGTTTCGACCGCTTGGAGCATGGTCAAGGCGTACGACGCGGCGACCGGTAAGCCGATCTGGTCCTACGATCCGGAAGTACCGCGCGAAGTCGGAGTTAAGGCCTGCTGCGACGTGGTCAATCGCGGTGTCGCCGCCTGGAACGGCAAAGTTTATGTCGGCACAATTGACGGCAGGCTGGTGGCACTCGATGCGCGCACGGGTAAACCGGTGTGGAGCGTCATAACCGGGGACCAGAGCAAGGCCTTTACCATCACCCAGGCGCCACGCGTCATCAAGGGTCGTGTCGTTATCGGCATGAGTGGCGGTGAATATGGCATACGCGGCTACATCTCGGCCTACGATGCGGAGACCGGCAAGCTAGACTGGCGCTTCTATACCGTGCCAGGCGATCCGTCCAAGCCGTTCGAAAACAAGGCGATGGCCATTGCCGCGAAGACATGGAGCGGCGAGTGGTGGAGGCTGGGCGGAGGCGGAACGGTCTGGGACGCCATCTCCTACGACCCGGAACTGAATCTTGTGTATTTCGGCGTCGGCAACGGCATCGAGTGGGATCAGAGCTACCGCAGCGCGAACAAGGGTGACAATCTTTTCCTCTCCTCGATCGTGGCGCTGAACGCCGACACCGGAGCCTATGTCTGGCACTACCAGGCGACGCCGGGAGAGGAGTGGGATTTTGACGCGGTCCAGCAGCTAATGCTTGCCGATCTCGTGATCGACGGGAAGCGCCGCAAGGTTCTCATGCAAGCGAACAAGAACGGGTTCTTCTACGTCATCGACCGGAGGACCGGCAAGCTCATTTCCGCGCAGCCCTTCGTTCCAATCAACTGGGCGAGCGGCGTCGACCCGAAGACCGGCCGCCCGATCGAGAATCCCGGGATTCGCTACAGCGAGACCGGCAAGCCGGTGAACATGATTCCTGGCCCGCTCGGCGCCCATAGCTGGCAACCGATGGCGTACAACCCAAAGACCGGGCTCGTCTACATCCCGGCGCAAGAGATCGGGAATGAATTCCTTCCGGTCAAGGATTTCAAGCCATCTCCCGTGGGCTGGAACGTCGGCGTCGGAAGCGCTTCTATCCCCGATACAAAGGGCCGTCTGCTCGCCTGGGATCCGGTGCACCAGAAGGAAGCCTGGCACGTCGAGTACCTCGGTCCCTGGAACGGAGGCGTGCTAACGACGGCGGGCAACCTTGTTGTGCAGGGCGACGCCGCAGGCGCTCTCAATGTGTTCCGAGCCGACTCGGGCGAGAAGCTCTGGTCGATGTCGGTACAAAGCGCTGTGATGGGCGGCCCCAGCACGTACGAAGTCGACGGCGAGCAGTACATCGCGGTCATGGCCGGCTGGGGCGGAGCCTTTCCTCTTCTCGAGGGCAAAGAATCGGCCCGATCCGGCAACCTGCGCAACCTGAGTCGCGTGCTCGTATTCAAGGTAGGCGGCACGGCGCAGCTCCCCGCTGCCACGCCCTTGCAGAAGTTGGTATTCAACCCACCCGCGGCGACCGCAGATGCAGCAACCGTCGCCAGTGGGGGAACGCTGTTCGCGCAATATTGCAGCGTATGCCACGGTGAAGCCGCAGCAGGCGGCGGGGTGATTCCGGATCTCCGGGCATCGGGCTACCTCACCAACGATTTCTTCTATGAGATTGTGCTTAACGGCGCTTTGAAGAGTGCCGGCATGGCACCATTCAAAGAGGTGCTCGATCGCAATGACGCCACCGCGATTCGCGCCTACCTGATCCAACGGGCCAACGAGGATAAAGCCGCGGCCAACAAATAGGTCCGCCAGGACTCAAGGAAGAGGGGGCACGAGTTGTTCGTCCAGCCAATCGGCTGATAACGTCCCTGCGCGCACAACCCGGACAGGATGCTCGACGCGCATAGACGCGGTCGGGTCGATCCCAATAGCAAGACAACAAAACGGCCGCCCTCGCGGCCGTTTAAGAGGCAAGCAGGCCGATGCGGCACCGAACGGAGACCATTCGTTTGCCGGCCCACCCTCTAAAAAGCTCGGCGCGCCGCGCTAAGGTCTCGAGACCCCGCAGCAGAGGCGACAATTGATGTGCGAAAATGCGATTGCGCAACGTTGTTATAGAGCCAAACGCGGGAGGGGACATGCGTCGCACAATTTTGTTTACCGCCTCGATGATGGTGTTTACATTCGCGTCGGGCGAGGGCCTTACCCTGGCCGATGTCAAGGCGACGAGCGCGGTCCAGCTTAGCGCCGACGACCTGAAGCAGCTTTTGCCCGGCGCCAAAGTCGTCAATCAAATCCCCTTCGGGAAGCACGCGTCGCTGGCAGAACAGTCCGGGCGGGGACCTTACCGCGTCGAGCGACGGGCGCGGCAACGCGACGACACGCGTCTTCTCCGGCTCCGGTACGTGGAGCGTCGACGCCAAAGGGGCGTATTGCGTGCACATCCAATGGCCCATGCAGACCGAAGAGTGGTGCCGTTACGTCTTCAAAGCGGGTGACAAGTACTACACCTTCCTCACGCTCGACGATTCGGCACGGGCTTGGGAGTTCGAAATCTCCAAGTAGCGGTCAAGCACTCAGTGCGTCCGCACCATCGTGCGGGTCGCTGCCCGAATTCGGCCTATGGACCGAGTTCTCGACCCCTACCTTTGCGGCCTTCGACGCGGTACGAGGAACTTCGCCGGCTCGATCACGCCCCTTGGACTGAGTAACCCAACAGCCGGTGGCAAACACGTCAAAAAGCGGACGTGGGATCGCCCCTCACCACATCGAAGTGATCAAATCCACAAGGACTGCTGACCATGCACAAAACACTGCTTGCCGTCGCCACTGCCCTGACCCTTTCTGCCGGATCTCTCGCAGCTGGTCCTGCCGCCTACAAGGAGCCGCTGGACGCTCAGACCTTGAACAGGATCAAATCAGAGTTCAGCAAACTCATGGATTTGGCAAATCGCCACGACTTCAAGGCTCTGCACGAGATGTTCTGGCAATCACCTTCGACCCTTCTTGTGGCCAAGAGTGCGATCTCTTCCGAGGGGAACTGGGCAGGTTTCTGGGGCAATGAGGCAATCGATCAGAAGCTGCACGACATCGGCACCTCCGGCCCGGTCGTGCTCGAGCCGGATTACTCAAAGCTCAAAGTCGTCGGCTTGACGTCCGACGTAGCGGAATCCTACACGCCCTTGAATATCACGGTCTCATATGCGGGGCAGGACGGAACGCCCAAGCCGTTTCTGATGATCATAAATTGGATAAAAATCGGGAAGGACTGGAAGGTCGCGTCCGAGATCATCCTGCCAGTGCCTTCGGCACCCGCCGCCAAGGGTTAGGCAGCCCCTATGCCTAGGGCGCAACGTTTGTCGTTCGTGCGTCGCCAATGCAGACTGATGCGAGGCACTAGGCTCAAAGACCTGGCAGAGCTACCCATGCGGAGGCCGAAGGTCCACCGCGCGCGGTGCGTCCACGATATTGCTCGGCCTCCTCGACCGTGTGATTAGGCGTCGCTCGTGTCACTCTGCGGCGAAAACACTTCAACAACGTGATGGAACGCTGGATCGAATGAAGAGAACGTGAGCGCTTCCGTCAGAAACGGGCTCGCGACCGGGTTCGCACGCATGCGCTGCTAGTCGTCCCACCTTCGCCACTGCGCATACATGGCGACTTCGCTCCATCTCGGCCAGGATGCAGTGATGCCGATATGAATGCCGGCGCGTGCGCTATGGTTGATTCGGTCGCGCGAATCAAGAGCTCAATGAGCCGCGCTTGACTCTCGGGAGCGACGGTAAACCCGTTGATGACGGTCAAAATTGCATCACTGGGTGAGATTTGCGGCATTCGAGCGACGCCTAGCTGGATTTATCAGGAATTCCGGACAACACGTGTTCCTATACAACCGATCTTGTCCCGATATCACGTCCTCGTCAAAAGGCCACCCGAATGTCCGTATATGGAGCCCATGGGGTTCGCCGTAACCGTCTTGACCGCGGGGTCCTATATCATTGGTGATCCCGCCGAGGTTCCCGCATGCAGCCTGCCGACAAGAAATCTCCCAACCGCTTCACGCCGTACCAGAAATTTGTTGTAGCCTCGCTCGCCTTCCTGCAGTTCGCCGTGATCTTGGACTTCATGATCGTGGCGCCGCTGGGTGCGTTGGTTATGCCAGCGCTCAACATGTCTCCGCGCGACTTCGGGTTCATCGTGTCGGCATATGCATTTAGCGCAGGCGCCAGCGGTCTGCTGGTGGCCGGCTTTGCCGACCGCTACGACCGCAAGAGGCTGCTGTTGTTTTTCTATACGGGCTTCGTGCTAGGCACGCTGTGGTGCGGCGTGGCCAACTCGTTCCATGCCCTGCTGGCCGCCCGCATCGTCACCGGCATCTTCGGCGGCGTCATCGGCTCGGTGGTGCTGGCCATTGCCACCGACCTGTTCGAGCCGGATCAACGTGGCCGCGTGATTGGCTTCATCCAGACGGCGTTTGCCGCGAGCCAGATCCTGGGACTGCCCGCGGGCATTTACCTTTCCAGCCGCTGGAACTGGCATGCGCCGTTCCTGGTGATGGTGGTGTTCGGCATCGTCGGCGGCCTGGTGGTCGCATGGAAGCTGCAACCGGTGGTGGCGCACCTCATGGAGCGCCAGGAACGCAGCCCGTGGATGCACCTGTACGACACCGTGCGCGAGCCGCGGCACTGGAGCGCGTTCGTTACCATGATGCTGCTTGCGACTGGCGGCTTCATGCTGATGCCGTTCGGCAGCGCCTACCTCGTAAACAACCTGGGCATCGCGCTCACGAGCTTGCCAACGATCTACCTCATTACCGGCGCGTTCACGATCTTCATCGGACCGCTCGTGGGCAAGCTCGCCGACAAGCAGGGCAAGTACCCCGTGTTCCTGGGGGGCAGCATCCTATCCATCGTGATGGTGCTGATCTACACGCACCTACCGCCGGTGTCGCTGACGGTGGTGATCGTGGTCAACGTGGTGCTGTTCGTGGGGATCTTTTCGCGGATCATCCCATTCCAGGCGATGTCGACCTCGGTGCCCGAGATGACCAAGCGCGGGTCGTTCAATGCGCTGGGTGCGGCCATCCAGCAAGTCTCAGGTGGAATCGCGTCGGTGATCGCCGGCCACATCGTCACGATGGCGCCCGACGGCAAGCTTGAACATTTCCCCGTCGTCGGCTACGTCGTGGTGTGCGCAACGCTGACTGCGATGTTTACCACGTGGAAGGTGAAGCAGGGCATCGAGCGGCGCGCAGCGACGGCCCAGTCGGCTGCTGCGTAGCGCACCTCCGGGCACGTTGGCAACCGGCGTGCCGAAGGTCCTTGTACCGAGAACGAATGGCTCCGGGCTGAGTACCCTGTCCTCGATTCAAAGCAAGCAGTCCGCCGCGTTTGACCAGATCGGCCGCAATCGTGGCATTGCGATCATAAGCCCGGTGTCAGCTTGGACTGTGTGGCATTGCCAGAGCCCGCCGTGCGGCAATGAGGGGAGCGCTAGAGATGATAACCCCACCCACGAGCACCCACATCGCGCTGCGTATTCCGGCATATTCGGCGAGCAGCGCACCTAGCACCATGCCAATCGGCGCAATGATGCTGGCAGCCATCTTCCAGGCGGCCGCAGTTCGGCCCAACGCTTCCGGTGCGACTGCCTGCTGGCGCAAGCTGGTCTCAGTGACAACGTAAATCGTCAGTAAACCGTCGCCGAGAAGCTGGCTCGCGATAAGGAACGCTGCACCGACGAGTGGGTCCGCCGGCGCCATTGGGATGAACAACTGTGCGAGCCCGCCAAACAGCAATGCGGCAAGCGTGGTGCGGCCGGGACCGATCTGGCGCACCAGGGACGACGCGGTCATGGCACCAGCGAGCGCGCCGATGCCACCGCAGCCGATAACGAATCCGAGTATTCCAGGGATCAGATGCAGACTCTCTAGTCCGAACAGAGTGTAAAGCGGAGCCATAAAGCTCATGAAGAAGTTGAGCAGCGCGGAGCTTAGAAACAACGGCCGCAGCAATGGATGACGCCACACCAGCGTGGCACCCTCGCGTGCCTCGCGCAGTAGGGACCCCCCTGCCGCCCGCTGTGCCATTTCGACGCGGTCACGCACTGGCTCGCTGGCGCGTATTTGGCCAAGTAGCAATGCGGAAACAGCAAACGAGCATGCGTCGATCGCCAGCGCGAACGGTGCCGTCAGCCACTGCACCAGCGCGCCTCCGAGCGGCGGACCTGCGATCTCGGCGAGCGCATCGACGGCTCCGCGTTTGCTATTCGCCGCCACCAAATGCCTAGAGGGCAGAATGACCGGGAGATAGGCATGATCAGCGATTTCGAATATCACCGTCGCCATGCATACCAGCGCTGCGACGCCGCCGAGTTGAATTAGCGTCAAACTGCCAAGGAGTGCGGCCACGGGAACGCTGATGATCAGCAGCGCACGTGCCCAGTCAGCGCCAATAAGCACCTTCCGTCGTGAACGGCGATCAATCCAGGCGCCTGCCCACCATGCAACCAGCGCGCCAGGCAACACGCCCAGCACACTTAGCCAGCCCAGCTGGAGCGGTGTCGCGCCTAGCAACAGTATTGCAGCCATTGGCAATGCCGTGCGCGTGATGCGCGAGCCCACGGCCGACACACCGACGGCGGTCAGCAGAAGGCCAAACGCGCGCTGACGCGTTGAATTGAGTGTTATTGCCATGCTTTCAGGTGCGGCATGCGTCGAGCGCCGCGGGCACGACGAGGCGCCTTGTATTCTGGCGTGATTTAACAGACTCGGCACGTTTCGCCGAGCCCGAGGCGGTCAAGAACTCGGTTTCTGGACCTGGGCAAGTAGGAGCTGGTACTCGGCTATTACGCAGGCCCCTGCCTCGTCAGATCCGTCGTTCTGGGTTGCAGCAGGTCCCACAGGTTGCCGTAAAGGTCCTTGAACACGGCGACTGTGCCGTAACTCTCCTCCTTCGGCTCTCGGACGAAGACAACGCCCTTGGCCTTATATGAGTGAAAGTCACGCCAGAAATCATCTGTGTTAAGGAACAGGAAGACGCGCCCACCCGTTTGATTCCCGATCCGGGATAACTGCTCCTCTCCGACGGCCCGCGCCAAAAGTAGGCGTGCAGAATTCAAGCCTGGCGGCGCCACCACAACCCAGCGTTTATCTTGTTCATGAATGCGACTGTCTTCAATAAGCTGGAACCCGAGTATGTCGACATAGAAGGCAAGCGCCTCGTCGTAGTCACGCACGACAATCGCTACTTGGCCGATTGACTGGGTCATAGAATAATGTAGCGTACTTGTCTCTTTACTTCCGCAGTTCCGACGCGTTCCCTTCACGCCCACATGTTGTCGCGGGGACAAAATGCCTGAACGTTCCGAGAAGTTCGACCCGGACGCAGTCCGCAACGAGTGGGACACCGCTTCAGACGCCTATGCTGAAGGGCAAGCCACAGGCCGCGACTATTACCGGCTGGAATTCTTCGGCCCGGCACAGATTGCGCTCTGCGGCGAAGTACAGGGCCTAAGGTTGCTCGATGTTGGTTGCGGGACCGGCTACTTCGCCCGGGAGATGGCGCGTAGGGGTGCGGTCGGGACAGCTGTCGACTTGTCGCCAGGTATGCTAGCCCACGCGCGAGAGTCTGAATCGACTGACCCGCTAGGCATTCGATACTTGAACGGGGACGCCGCGAGGCTGCGTGAGTACCTTGACGCGGAGCCCTTTGACATGGTGACTTCTTGTCTTGCGCTGCAGGATATGCCGGATATACCAAAGGTGTTTCGGGCAATCCACGACGTACTCGTACCCGGCGGCAGACTCGTAGCTTCCATCGCGCATCCTTGCAATGATATGCCGTTTCGAGTCTGGGCAAAGGACTCTTCAGGAGCAAAGCAGTGGCTCTGTGTCGACCGATACTTTGACCGTGGGCCGGTGAAGTACGCTTGGAAGGATTGGTTGTACGAATTTACAACCTCGGCGTACCACGCAACCCTTGAAGATTGGTTCGGATGGTTGCTCGATGCCGGCTTCGCAGCAAGAGGAATCCGAGAACCCGCGCCAACCCCTTCAGCTCTACGCGCACGCCCAGACCTCGAGGACGCCGCACGGATTCCGTACTACCTCATGTTCGATCTGCAGCGAATGGGATAGCAATGAGCGAGTTCATAACCGCCGCACTTGACGAGGCCTCGACGGCATTGGCGAGGCTAAGATCCGATGAGCGTGCCCGAAAGGCCGTAGCCGATGCTGGACGCCTTCTTGTTGCCGCGTTCTTGGCACGAAACCGCGCATTCAGCTGTGGGAATGGCGGATCGATGTGCGATGCGATGCACTTCGCCGAAGAGTTGTCGGGTCGCTTTAGGCGTGACCGGCCAGCATTAGCGGCAGTCGCTATCAGCGACCCCGGGCACATTACGTGCACCGGAAATGACTATGGCTTCGAACACATCTTCTCCCGATACGTGGAGGCACATGGACGAGAAGGCGATATCTTGCTTGCGATAAGTACGAGTGGTGAAAGCCACAACGTTGTTCTAGCTGCGGACCGAGCTCACGCGCTCGGTCTAAAAGTGATTGCGCTAACTGGTAAAGCGGGCTCCACGCTGGGGCGAGCGGCAGATGTGGAGATTTGTACGCCCTCCGGAGCGTATGCCGATAGAGTACAAGAGCTGCACATCAAGGTTATCCACATCCTTATCGAGTTGGTTGAACGTCAGATGTTTCCTGCCAATTATCGCCACCCACAGGCGTAGTGGCTCTACAACGGCTGTGCGTTGGCAAGAGTCCCAGCCGGATGACGGCCCCGGACTCCGCAGGCGCAAGAGCTTTGCGGTGGCGCGACCAAGCACGCCGCAATTACACACCTCGTAGAGGCGGGTGTGAATCTCCCGACGGTAAAGCGAATATCGGGTCACAGGACACTTCAGATGGTGGAGCGCTACGCGCACGCGAACGGCGAACATATAGCCGCCGCCATGGATGAGCTCGAACGGCGGCACAGGGAGGCGGGTTAGTGTGAGCGGGCGCAACGGCTACTTGTCGCCGCGATTGCCGTTGCGGAGTGGGCGCCGTCCACATCCTAACCAGCGCACACGATTACACGGGAGTTACGCTAGGAACGAGAAGAGCCCACCGAAACCACGCGCAAGTCCTTGTATGTATGGTAGCGAGCGAGGGACTCGAACCCCCGACCAAAGGATTATGATTCCTCTGCTCTAACCAGCTGAGCTAGCTCGCCAAAGGGGCAACATTATCTGGGATCGACCAATGCCCTGTCAAAGTCCGTCAAGCCAGGGTCTTGCGAAGGAAACGCATCAGGGGTCCGATCAGCGGCAGCTTGGCGTAGAGTTCCTCGGCCGCGTCCCAATAGTCACGGTGATACGCAATTTTGCCGACGGTGCTCAATTTGATATGCGAGGTGCCGTGAACGGCCAGCGTTCGGCGTGGGCGCCAGCGCCGGATGCTGAATGTGAAGTCCCAGACGAGGAACGCGCCTTCGTCATCAGAGACCGTATCGGCAACGACAAACCGGCATTCTTCGAGTCGCTCGAACATTTGCGCGTAGATGCGGGCGATTGACGCGACGCCGCGTACTTCGTTGAACGGGTCGCGGAAGTATGCGTCCTCCGTATATATGTCGCCGATGCGGGCAACATCGCTCGGAGCGATGTGCTCGAAAAACGCGACAATGCGCGCCAGCGCCGCGGGGTCCGTCACAGTCCGGTCACCTTGCGGATCAGCGCAAAGTACCAGCGATAGGGCAGTATGCGCAGGAACTTGAGCTGCCGCGTGAACGCCTTCGGGAAATCGATCTCGAATTCGCCTGCGACGAGGCCATGGGCAATCGCGGTTGCTGCCTCTTCAGCTGTGATCAGATGCGGCATGCGGAACTCGTTCTTGTCGGTGAGCGGCGTTTTGACAAAGCCCGGATTGATCAGATAGACACCCAGGCCTTTCGGGTGCAGGTCGAGGTAGAGCGTTTCGGCAAAATAGATCAGCGCCGCCTTGGACGCCCCATAGATCAACGCCTTGGGAAGGCCACGGTAGCCGGCGACGCTCGACACGATACCGATGGCCCCGTTTCCCTGTGCGAGCAGCGCCGGCAGCACGACGGCAGTCGTCTTGATGACGGCGTGGAGGTTGGTTTCCAGCAGCGCCATAGCGTTGTGCTCGGTCAGTTCCCATGCCCGGATCTCCGCATGGGTTCCGGCGACGATCAGGATCAGGTCCAAGCCGCCCCATGCGGCGCGGATACGCTGCCACGCTGCAGCGACCTGCGAGCTGTCGGTGAAGTCGAGTGGCTCGATGCGGGCGTTGGCCTGTCCATCGGCAACCTGCGAGAGCAGATCCACCTGGCGCGCGGAGATCGCGACGCGAGCGCCAGCCGCGAGGAGCAACCGGGAAGTCGCCGCGCCGATGCCGGTCGACGCACCAATTACCCAAACGCGACAGTTGGGCCACGCGGGTAGCGGCGGGTTCAGCGCCATGATCGGCTCAAGGCTGTGGGTAAGAACCAGAGTAACGCCGCGCCTGCACCGAGCTTGAGCACACAGGGAACGAACGCGTAGACGATGGCCAGCGCGGTCAGCACCGCCGGGTCGCGTCCGCCAGGTTTGTAACCCAAGGCTTCGAGCAGCGGTAGCGCGATTCCGGCGGCGAGCGCAAGGTTGAGCTTGGTCGCGAGGGTCCAGAGCCCGAAGTAGCTGCCGGTTCCCTCCATGCGCCCTCGGCGACCGATGACGTCGGCCAGCAGCGACGGCGGCAGCGCGAGATCGGCGCCAAGTGCCAAACCGGATAGCACGCAGATCACCGCAAATGCGGTCGTGTCACCGGCAGCGAGGCGCGACGCCCATATGAATGCCGCAATGGCGATGCCCATCGCAGCCAGCCACGCCTGCGGCTTGCCAATGCGCGCGGATAGACGCACCCACACCGGCATGCCCGCGGCGCCGGAGATGAAGTACAGAGTAAGAAACAGACCCTGGCGTGATTCGGCGCCGAGCACGTCAGCGATGAAGAAAAGTACCAGCGTCGCCGGAATTGCGGCGGCAATGCCGTTGAGCATGAACACGACGAGCAGTTTGCGAAAAAGCGCATCGCCCAGCGGGCGCGCGATCAGGTCACGCCATCGCGCATGGGTGCCGTGCGCCACGGCCGGCGGCGCGCCGCTGGGGGTCAGGCGCAGCGTGATCGCGACGCAGACGAGCGTGAAGCCCGCGAACAGAATCGCGAAGCGGCCCAAGCCGCCGTCGTCTCCGCCGAGGAAGCTCGGCAGCACGGCGGCGACGACCACGCCACAGAGCGCGAGGCCCTCCCGCACCGCCGTGATCCGCGTGCGCTCGACCGGATCTGCCGACAGTTCTGCGCCCCAAGCATTGTGGTTTATCGTCGCCAGGCTGAAGGCGAAGTAGACAACTGCGAGCGCTGCGGCAAGCCAGATTACCAGTCCAGCCTCGCCGCGCGGCACCGGCAGGAATAGCGCAACCATACCGAACGCAAGCAGCGGTGCGGCGAATGCGAGCCAGCGTTTGCGAGGGCCGCCGCGATCGGAGAGTACGCCAAGCAGAGGATCTATTACGCCGTCGGCAAGCCGCAGCGCGAGCAGCACGCCCCCCAGCAGCGCGAGGTCGACGCCGAGATGATCGCCGTAGAACTTGGGTAAGTGCACGTACAGCGGCAGCGCCGCCATGGCCAGCGGCATGCCAAACGCGCCGTACGCCAGCAGAGCGGTGACGGGCATGTGCTGCGCGAGCGGAGGGGCGGCGATGGTCACG
>Ga0302326_10013091_pt1 | contig 17607 bp, 18 predicted proteins | sample Palsa_T0_3_FD_202264 | JGI IMG/M metagenome (GOLD analysis project Ga0302326, IMG submission 202264) | Peat permafrost microbial communities from Stordalen Mire near Abisko, Sweden - Palsa_T0_3 | ecosystem: Environmental > Terrestrial > Soil > Palsa > Peat permafrost | place: Sweden: Abisko... | reverse complement strand
GAACTCAACTCGAAATAGCCGACTTTCGCGTCTCGATACCCCAATGCGCGAGAACGTGCCGAAGTCCGTCGGCGTCGGGCCCGGGCGCCGACGAAGCCCACGCGACATAGCCATCCGGGCGCACCAGCAGGGCGGTGGCTGAGACATCACCGACAGCCCGTCCCGCGGTGATGGTAACCCGTTCTGCGACATCAGAACTCGCGGCGGCGACAACGGCGTCCTCAGTCAGATCGATCAGCAGCGGCCGACCGGTGCGCGCGAGCTCGGCTACCCGTTGCGTTCCGTCGCCGTTATCGACGGCGATGTCGGGCACCCACCGCCCCACCAGCGGATGCGGATCGATGTCGGCCGCGTACCGGTTCTCGGCGCCGGACACCAGATCGCTGAGCCGCCGGACGACGGCGGGCTCGGTCAGCAATTCGGCGAAAAGTTCGCGCAGCGCAGTGACTTCGGTGCCGGGCCGGGATAAGGCGAGTTGGGCGCGGCTGTGCATGATGACCCGCTTGGCGGCAGCACGGCGCTCGGCTTCGTAGGTATCGAGCAGTGCAGGCTCGGCGCCCCAGGCAATCACAGCGGCCAGTTTCCAGCCGAGGTTCACCGCGTCCTGCAGACCGAGATTGAGCCCCGGCCCACCCAGCGGGGAGTGGACGTGCGCGGCGTCGCCGACCAGGAACACCCGCCCGGCCCGGTACTGCGAAGCGATTCGCGAGTTGATCCCGTAGAAGCGGCGCAGATCCAGCGGTGCGTCCGGCGATACCGGCCGCAACGGCAGATCGGCCCCCAGCACGCGCTTCACACTGGCCTCGATCTCGGGGAGACTCACCGGCGGCTCGTCACCGTGCTCTTCGACGGAGTCCTCTCGCGCGGACGGGTCCAGCTCGAGGGTGATGACGATCGCCCGATCGCCGAGCCGGCGGCAGGCGAAGATACCGCGCTCGGCGCGGTAGAACGGCGTGGGCGGCACGCGTCCCCATCCGGGTATGTCGAGCGCCCCGCTCACCGGGTCGACCCAATCGTCGGGCGGCACCACTCCGAATGCCATCCGGGCAACCGCATCGTGCGAAGTCATTCCGGGAAAGTCGATACCGGCGAGTTTCCTTGTGGCGCTGGTGCCCCCGTCAGCGCCGACGAGGTAGCGCGTCGACAGCTGGTAGGGGCCGTCCGGTCCGTCGACGTGAACCGTCACCGCATCAGCGTTCTGGCCGAAACCCGTCAGCCGATGGCTCCAGCGAATGTCGACGCCGTCGTCGGTGGCTCGCGTGGCGAGGGCCTGCACCAGCCGCGGCTGCTGGACAGGGACCATGAACACCTGGGAATCGGCGACACCGGAGAGGTCCAACATGAACGCCCCGAACATCGACCACGGGTTCGGCCGTGGGGGTTCAGCCGTGCCTGACAGTTCGCTGTACAAGCCGCGGTGGTCGAGGATCCGAACCCCTTGGCCGGTAACCCCATTGGCGCGCGGCTCCGGGTTGGGTCCTGGCAGCGGGTCCAGCACGATCGGCCGGATACCGGAGAGGGCGAGTTCGCGGGCCAACATCAGGCCGTTCGGGCCGGCCCCGGCGACGACGACGTCATTCATTTAGCCCAGCTTACAAGTGGCGCCCGGGCGGCGCCAGCGCCAATTGCGATTACCTCGACTGCAGGATGGCGGTCGCGACAGCCAGACCCAGGCCGATCACCGCGGGGGCGGTGTCGGCCACACTGTCGGACGCCCGCACGTGAAAGACGATGGCTCCCAAGATAAGTAGGGCGAGTCCGATCGCCGCCGCGATACCGATCGGCGCCCATGTAAGGCCCACCAAAACCCCGGCGACACCGGCGAGTTCGAGTAGCCCGATCAGCCGCCATAGCTTCGGGTCGACACTGAGATGGTCGCGGATGGCCAGCGATTGGCGTACCCCGACAACCTTGATCAATCCGGCGAACCCGAACAACGCTGCGAGCAGCGCCGTCACGACTATTTTCGCGACCATCGCTACACCGTAAACCTCAGCCGGTGAGCCCGGCGGCCGATGCGAAAGTGCGCAATTCACGCTCGATGTCGGACCCGGTCGGCTGATAGACGATTTCGGTGACCCCGGCCCCGGCGTACTCGCCGATGCGCGTCGCCACCTGCTCGGCGGTGCCTGTCAACGAGGTGGCGCTGGCCAACGGAATCAATTCAGCGACGTAGGGCTCGTCCCGCGCATTAGCTTTCACGAGGTGCCCCTCATGGATGGCGAGATGGCGTTCGCTCTCGGGATACGCCTCGATCGACTCGCGCCATCCGCGCCCGCCTGGCAGTGCGTCAACCGCGCCGGCGCCGCCGCGCTCGTACATTGCGTGGTACATCACCACAGCTCCGGGTCCGGCCGCGTCGGCAACTCGATTGGAGGTCAGCTCCTCGCCGTCGGCGAGCACCGTGCCAAAGGACAGCAGTGCCCGCCAGTCGGCAGCGCGCACGGCGTCGGGCTGAGGTACGGCGGCGGAGAACACCCCGTCGCCGAGCTCGGTGGCCACAGCCAGACCCTTGGGGCCGTCCGCCGCGATCAAGATCGGGACAGTGATCGGCCGCGTCGCCCCGAAGCCGCTCGGTTGCATCATCCGGATCTTGGCGCCGTCCCAGTCGGCGGTGTCGCCGGCCAGCAGGACTTTCAGGCAACGGACGTATTCGGCGACCTGTCGCCACGGCATGGGCCGCTTGCCCAGCGAGAATCTTCCGGTGAAACCAGACCCGATGGCCATCGCGACCCGCCCGGGCGCCTGGTCGGCCAGCTCGGCAATGGCAGCCGCGTTGACCATCGGATGCCGCAGGCTGGGCACCAGTACACCGGGCCCCAGCCCGATGCGCGACGTGCGCTCTGCACATCGGGTCAGCATCATCCAGACGTCGGGGTACAAGGCGGGGGAGTCGTACAGCCACGCTCGCTCGTAGCCCAGCGTCTCCGCCAACTGAACGTGCGCGGGGGTGTCCGATGAGGTTGCGAACGCACAGGAGATGTCCATCTTGCGGACCCTACCGAGGTGACCGATATCGCCCATCGGGTTTTCACTCCTCGGTAGGGTTTCGCGGGAGCAGTTGAGCGGGCGCTCCGCGCGCATGCACGTATCGACGAGGGGCCGCACTATGGCGGGGATGGCAGAGCTGGTGCCGGTACTGCCCGCGCATCGCATCGACGAAGCCGCGCTGGCGAAGTATCTGCGGGGGGAACTGCCCGGCTTCGACGGACCGCTGGAGATCCGCCAATTTCAAGGCGGGCAGAGCAATCCCACCTTCCACGTGCACACTGCCTGCGGCGACTACGTGCTGCGCAAGAAGCCGCCAGGCAAGCTGCTGCCGCGGGCCCACGAGGTGGAGCGCGAGCATCGAGTGATGGCCGCACTCGCCGATACCGACGTGCCGGTGCCACGTATGCGGCTGTTGTGCAACGACGAATCCGTGCTAGGCACACCGTTTTTCGTGATGGACCATGTTCCGGGCCGGGTCTTTCCGGATCGGGTGATGCGCGACGAGACACCCGCGCACCGCGCGGCGGTGTATGAGGACCTCGCCCGGGCGCTCGCCACGCTGCATCGCGTGGATTGGCGGGCGGTGGGCCTTGAAGGCTTCGGCCGGCCCGAGGGTTATATGCAACGCCAAGTGGCGCTGTGGAATCGTCAGTGGGACGCCGCGCGGATGGAGGACATGCCGGCGATGGATCTGCTGGCGACGTGGCTGCCCGAGCACCTGCCGCCCGACGACGCGCCGTCGTGCATCGCCCACGGTGACTATCGGCTGGGCAACGTCCTACTGCACCCGACCGAGCCGCGGGTGGTGGCGGTGCTGGACTGGGAGCTGTCGACGATCGGTAATCCATTTGCCGACCTCGGGTATTTCTGCGTCACGTACCACATGCCGGGGGGGCCGTTCGGTAGAAGCGGTGTCGCCGGCGAGGACCTGACCGGCACCGGGCTTCCCGACCAGCAATCCTTCCTCGACAGCTATCGCGCCCACGCCGGCAGAGAGCTCCCAGCCTCGCTGGAGGTATTCGTGGTGTTCTCGATGTTCCGGCTGGCCTCGATCACAGCCGGGGTATGGCGGCGCGGCGTCGAGGGCAACGCCGCCGATTCACGGGCCGGTACCGATGAATACCGCGAGCGCTATCGCGATATGGCGGCGACGGCCTGGGACTTGGCGCAAAATCTAACCGCCTGACACCGTCGTGGCGCCGCTCATACACTGATCGATCGTGGGCATTCTGTTTGGTTTCGCGCCGTGGATCGTTTACTGGACGCTGGTCGGCAACGTACCGTTCCTCGCTGCGGCACTCGTCGCACTCGCGATCGCCGGCGCGGGGTTGGTGATCGGCCGCATCACCCGGACACTCGGGCAGACCCTCGAATTCGGTTCTGGCGCAACATTCTTGGTAGTGACGGCGGTGACGGTCCTGGCAAGCCCATCGGTCGTGCATCGCTGGGCGCTGGCGCTGAGCATCGCGGGAATCCTGCTGGTCACCCTCGTCGGCTTGTTCACCGGCACATCGTTCGTGCACGAGTTCGCCGCGGCAGGCCAGCCTCCGGGCGTGGTCGACAGCGATGTGTTCGGGCAGATCACCTCGCGGCTGACCTGGATCTGGATCGCCGTCCTCGGCGTTATGACCGTCTCGTCGTCGATTCCGCCGATCGCGCGGACCGATGCTTCGATCCAGGACCCGCGCAGCCCGGTGGCCTACGTCTGCTACTGGATCATTCCGTTCTCGGTCTTGGCGCTGGGGGCGCTCGCGACGAAGGTGCTGCCCGACCTGATGACTGCCGGGGCAGCCGATATCGAACGCAAGACCACGTTCGTCGCCTACCACGAAGCCACCATCGACGAGCTCTACTACCTGGCCACCGAACATGCCAGCCGCGAGGTCGGTGCCGGCCAGGAGGCGTACGCCGTCAAAGTCGGCAGCAAGGGCACCGCGCTGGTGGGCGACGACAGCCGCCACTCCTGGCCCTCGACGTACAAAGTGCGCCCGGCACGGCGCTAGCGGGCGGGCGTCGCTGCGCTTCTGGCAACATAGCGACGAGTCCGATGACTGATCGCAAACCGCAACGCAACGCATTCGACGATTCGGTAGGCCGCGGCGACCCGGTGTCACAGCCGAAGACTCTCCTCGATTCTCTGATCGTCGGAGTCTTGGCTGCCGTCGTCAGCCTGGTCTGCGCCGGGCGTCCGTCTTTCTGGTACGACGAAGCCGCGACCATTTCGGCCTCATACAGCCGTTCGCTACCTCAGCTGTGGCAGATGTTGGGCAACGTCGACCTCGTCGAGGGCCTGTACTACCTGCTCATGCACGGGTGGTTCGACGTCTTCCCTCCCACGGAGTTCTGGTCCCGCGTGCCGAGCGGACTTGCCGTCGGCGGCACGGCGGCGGGCGTGGTGGTGCTGGGCAGACAGTTCGTGTCCCGCGATGCCGCGGTGGCCTCCGGAATCATCTGCGCGATCCTGCCGCGGTCGACGTGGGCAGGTGTCGAAGCCCGTCCGTATGCCCTTTCGATGATGGCGGCCGTGTGGCTGACGGTGCTGCTCGTCCATGCCACACGTCGTGACAACCGTTGGGCCTGGCTGTCCTACGGCACCGTGCTGACGGTCTCGATTCTGCTCGATGTGTATCTGGCACTGCTGTTCTTCGCACACGTCGCATTCATCTGGGCATTCCAGCGCAGCACAACGGTGCGGGTGCAGTTCGCCATCACCTCGGCTGTGGCGTGCTGTGTTGTGACGCCGTTTATCGTCGCGGCCGCCGGCCAGGCCCATCAGATCAGTTGGATTGCACCGATCGGGCACCGGACGATCGAAGATGTGACGATTCAACAGTATTTCGAAAGGAGTCCGGCGTTCGCGCTGCTGGCGGCACTGTTAGTGGTGGCGGCTATTGTCTTGTGGCTCAGGGCATCCGCGCAACTGACGGATACGGGTCGGCAGCTGTTGACCTTGGCGGCGGCCTGGCTGCTGATACCGACCGCGCTGATCGTCGTCTGGGCGGCGTTCGTCCACCCGATCTACACGCCGCGCTACTTGGCCTTCACCGCACCGGCGATAGCGCTGATCCTGGGCGTCTGCATTGTCGCGGTGGCGTCTCGACCGTGGGCCGTCGCAGCTCTGATCGGCGTGTTCGTCGTTGCGGCTGCACCGAATTATGTTCTAGCCCAACGTAACCCGTACGCAAAGTACGGAATGGACTACAGCCAGGTCGCCGACGTGATTGCCGCGAAGGCGGCACCCGGGGACTGCTTGCTCGTCAACGACACGGTTACGTTCATGCCTGCTCCGATGCGTCCGTTGATGGCCGCGCGACCGGATGCATATCGGAAACTGGTCGATCTCACCCTGTGGCAACGCGCCACGGATCGCCACGACGTGTTCGACACCAACTTGATCCCCGAGGTTGTCGCCAAGCCGCTGAGCCGGTGCGGCGTGGTGTGGATCATCACCCAGGCCGACAAGTCCGTCCCGGCTCATCAGCAAGGACCGGCGCTACCGCCCGGACCGCTTTATGGAGCGACGCCGGCCTTTGCAGTTCCGCACGACCTGGGTTTCCGACTGGTCGAGCGTTGGCAGTTCAACCTGGCTCAGGTGATCGAAGCGGTGCGCTGACCGCTACCAGACCCGGATGTAGTCGACAAGCATCTGGCACGGGAATGTCCCTGCGGCAGGATCGCCTGCTCCCACGCCACCGACCGCGAGCGTGAACATGGGCGCCAGCCAGTAGCCGGGTTTGCCGAACGGCCACCGTTTGTCTTCAGGAGGTGCCCCGAACACGTGGATCGGCTTCGGCGGAACGCTGAAGTACGGCTTTGCACCGTCGACATAGTCCCGCCAGAATTTGAAACCTTCTTCATCCCAACGCATCCGCCAGGTGTGCCAACCGTCGTCCACCATCCCGGGAATCGACTTCCCTTCCCAGGTTTTCCCATTGGATGCCGCATGGACCGTGGTACCAGGAGCCCATTCGCCGTTGCCGTACCACTCGAAAAGGTCCACCTCGCCGTCCGGCTGCGGATCCTCGTTGACGGTCCAGAAGGAGGGCCACAGGCCGGGGTAGAGGCAGTCGAGTTTGATCCGCGCTTCCCAGGTGGTGTTGATCGTGCCCCGCCAATTGCCGCGCAGTTTCCCGGTGAAATACTGCCCGTCTTGGCGGGTGGCCCGGAGGACAAGGTTGGAATTTCCGTCGAGAAAAACGTTGCCAGCGCTGTATATGCCATCTACCGGCGGGTAGACGTCGTCTTGCCAGGTCTGGGGTGTCCATTTCGCGAGGTCAGGGCCCTGGCCGGCTGGTCCGTCGAATTCGTCGTGAAACACATAGGCCCCGTGGGTGGCATCTGCCGGCGCCGCCGGCGGCGGCACCCGACCCGCTGGTGTCTCCGGGGGAGAGGGCTGGGCCCAGGCTTCGGGAAGGCGCATCGCGGCTGTCAGCGCGCCCAGCCCCATCGTCACCATGATGTTGCGTCGATTGATCTCTTGCACACGTAGACCTTATATAGCCGGGCGTTGCGAGCGCATGACAAGCCCGCGCGAGTCGGGGTCGCCTGCTGGATCGGAGCCCCGACCCAGGGCCGGTGTCTCCAGCTTGGCAGACTGTGGCCATGGCACAGATAACTATGCGTGGAAACCCGATCAACACCGTGGGTGAGCTGCCCGCCGTCGGAGGTTCGGCCCCCGACTTTCAATTGACCGGATCCGATCTGAGCGCGGTCAGCAGCGACCAGTTCGACGGTAAGCCAGTGTTGCTGAATATCTTTCCTTCGGTGGACACACCCGTCTGTGCCACCAGCGTGCGCACCTTCAACGAGCGCGCCGCTGCCGGTGGTCTTTCCGTGATCAACGTGTCCAAGGACCTGCCGTTCGCGCAGGCGCGCTTCTGCGGCGCCGAGGGCATCGAGAACGTGCAGACCGCCTCGGCGTTCCGCGACAACTTCGGTCAGGACTACGGCGTCACGATCGCCGATGGCCCCTTCGCCGGACTGCTCGCCCGGGCCGTCGTCGTGATCGGCGCCGACGGCAACGTCGCGTACACGGAGCTGGTGCCCGAGATCGCCCAGGAGCCGGATTACGATGCGGCGCTGTCCGCGCTCAACGCGTCGAGCTAACCCGCGACGGGGCGACTGCTACCAGCAGCACCCCGACTGCGAACGTCGCCGCGGCCGGCCAGGCAAAGCTCCCATACGGGGCGAAGCCTGCCGCGGCGAGGTACGCCAGCCCGAACGCCGCCAGCCCGGCGCCCGCCAGGGTGATCGGCTCGGCCCACCGGCCTCGCAACGCATTGACCGACGGGAGTGGTGCCGCGAAAATCCTTCGCCCCCACCACAACAGCGTCAATTCGACCGCCGTGACCAGGCTGAGGACGAGTACCCACGCCAACCGCGCCAGCCACCAATCAGCGCTGCCTTCGACCGGTTGCGGCAACAGCCCGGCAGGGTAGCCGACGATCGCGACGATCACGACCGGGATCATGTGCCACAGGTACAGCGCCATCACATTGCTGTTCGCTCGAGCCAGCAGGCGTTGGACGGCGCGGCCGCGCAACGCGCGATTGAGCGTCGGAGCGAGGCTGATCACCAGGCCCGCCTGCGCGCACCCGAAAGCCAGCATTGCCAGTGACGGCGGCTCGGTGTTCTGCACGGCTTGGCCGGGCACTCCGATCATGCTGACCGGATAAGGTCCCAGCCACAGCAACAGCGCCAGCGCGCCCGTCGAGCCGGCCGCAAGAATTACCGGTCGGGCCGCCGCCAATAGTCCTTTCTGCCAAGCGATCCCGAGCTGATAGAGCGCCGCCCAGCAGAATAAATAGGTCAGCCAGCCGACATAGGGGACGTGGCCGGCGTAGCGGGCCGCGTCGACCGCGGCAACGGCGATAGCCAAGGCCGTGGGCACCAGCAAGCCCCAACGGCGTTGTGCGGCAATGGCAGTCGGTGTCAACGACACCACGATGAGGTAAACGGCCAGGAACCACAGATGCATTGCCACCGCCCAGCCTGCGTACTCCAGTGTTGAACGCGCCACGTCACCGATGTCGACGACCACGACGACTGCGGACACCAACACGGCGTAGACCGTGGTCGGTCCGAGCACCCGGGCGAGTCGACGCCGCAGCCAGGCCTGGCGGGACAACTCGTCGCTGGTCCGTCGATGGGTCCACGACACTGCGGCGGCGTAACCCGCGACCACAAAGAACGTCGGCACGGCCTGGAACAGCCATGTCAGCCACTGCGTCCACGGCTGGTCGACGAGCGGATTCTGCCGACCGAAAGATCCGTCGCTGTAGGTCACCGCCCCGGCCAACCAATGGCCCAGCACGATGAGGATTACCCCCGATACCCGGTAAAAGTCGACCGCCTGATTGCGGACCGGACCGTCGGACATATCCGCAAAGTACCCGGGCAATGAATGGCTAGGTGTGACCTGTGAGGTTTATGAGTCCAATCCTCGACAAGGTTGACCTTCGATTCCTTCCGCTAAACTTAAATTCTCGACGCCGAGGTTCGGCGGTTCGTAATCCGGAAGGTGTTCCTTATATGGTCACGCGTTCAATGAGCAAGCTGGCTGCTGCAGCCGGGGGTCTGGCGTTGGTGGCGCTCGCTGGCGCGGGGATCGCGTCCGCGGACGGCCTGTCGCAGCAGGCGATCAACACCACCTGCAATTATGGTCAGGTGCACGCGGCGCTGCAGGCGCAGAACCCGAGCTTTGCAAGCATTCTGGACAGCCACCCCGATGCACAGAGTTTTCTGCAGGATTACCTTGCTTCGCCACCCTCTGCCCGCCTTGCGAAGGCTCAGAACGCCGAAGCCGCTCACCCAGCCCAGACGGGAGCGTTTATCCCGGTCATGAACAACGTTGCTGCCACCTGCAACAACTTCTGACGCTTCGCGGTGACGCGGTGAATCTGCAACTGCAGGTTCACCGCGTCGTTTGCTTCTAGGCTCCTACCAGACCCGGATCCAGTCGACCAGCATCTGCGACGGGTAGCTACCCGGCCCGGGATCGCCGCCGCCTGACCCGGCAACCGCGAGGTTGAATACCGGATAGACGCTGTAGCCCGGCCCGTTGAACGGCCAATCCGGCAGCGAGTCCGCTGAAACAGCGAAATACGGTTGTGCGCCGTCGACATGGTCTTTCCAGAATCGGATGCCGCTTGCATCCCACTGGCATCGCCAGGTGTGCCACGCGCTGTCGACGGCGATGTTCTGGGTCTTCCATTCACCGCCGTTGGATTTGGCGTGCACGGTGGTGGCCGATGGCCAACTGCCGTTGCCGTACCACTCGACGATGTCGATTTCGCCTTGATCGTCGTTCCCCAGCCAGTAAGCGGGCCAACTGCCGGGGGTGAGGCAATCCAGCTTGATCCGGGCTTCCCAGGTGTGGCCGACCCCGCCTCGCCAAAGGCTCTGGATTTTGCCGCTGTAGAAGGTGGGGCCGTCCTTGGCGGCCTTCAGGACCAGGTTGGACTTGCCGTCGACGAAGACATTGCGACGATCGTCGCGGTACTGGCCGATGTTCTCAGGCAGTTCCCAGTGCGTCGGGTCTTTGATGGTCTCGCGCGCCTTCGCCACCACCCATTTCGATGCATCGGGCGCCGAGCCGGCTGGGCCGTCGAACTCATCTTGGAAGATGTAGCCACCGGCCGGCGCTGCGGGCGGGCGCGGAAATGCCCGGGCCTGCGGGGCGGGCACCGCGGCTGCCGCCACGCCGACGCCCACCATCAACATCATCGTGCGACGATCCATCTGTGGCATTAGCACAGGACGATAGCAGCGCCGTCGATCACAGATGAGCCAGGAGCCGCTCCGCGAAGACCTCAGGGTGCTCACGGTGCATGAAATGTCCACCCGGCACCTCTTCGACGACATAATCGCCATCGAACATTCGGTGCGCGTTCCGATAGTCCGCGGGCTCCGCGACCGGGTCGTCAAGTCCGGCGAACACGACGGTGGGCACGGTGATCTTCGTCTTCAGCGAGGTGCTGGGTATCGGCGACAGCTTCCGGTAGTAACCGAATGCCGCGTCCAGGCTTGCGCGGTGCGAGAAGCTCGCCCGCACCGCGTCGAATTCGCCCGCGTCCGGACTCCACGTCGGCGACCATCGCTTGCAGATCGCGGGCAGCGCCGCGAAGTCGTTGCGCGCGAAGCGGTTCGCCGCCCCGGGCAGCTTGTACGCCGCGAAGTGGCGGACTGCCCAGAGCTTTGCCGGCGAGGGCCGCAACGTAGCCGGATGAGGAATGGCGAGTGCGAACAGCTTCGTCACTCGATCCGGCCGCAGCGCTGCCGCGCCGTAGGCGGCACCAGCTCCAAAATCGTGGCCGATGACGATGGCTTCGCTGGCGCCGAGCGCCTCGATCAGCGCGACGGCGTCATGCGCCAACGTCTCTTGGTCTGCGTCACGATCCGGGATCCCGGTGGGGTGATAGCCGCGCGTGAATGGGCTGACCGCGCGATATCCCTGGGCGGCGATCCGGGGGCGCAGGTCGTCCCAGGTGTGTGCGGTGTCCGGAAACCCGTGCAGCAGCAAGACGAGTGGACCCGAACCGTCTTCCAGGTAGCCGAACTTGAGCCCGTTCGCCTCGACGAAGTGAATCTGCTCGGACATAGTCAGCCCTTCTGATAGACGAGCCAGCGCAACTCGATCGGGGAGTCCTCACGCGGCACGTCGAATACGTCGAGGCCGCTGGCCCATCCATCAAACCAGGCGGTCGGCGGCCACGCTCCCTCGGGCAGATAGGCCTTCTCGTACTCATAGGCCGAATCGTCGCCGACGAGGTAAAGCGGCAACTCGGATGCGGCCGTAACTAACTCGTCCCGGGTGAAGATCATCGTGTTGCACTGTTGCCCGAGTTCCAGTGCCGAGCTGTCAGGGATGTAGCCCGGGCGTGCCAGGAACGCGTTGAACACCAGACGTCCGCCCGGGCCCAGGCAGTCGGTGGCGAGTTCGAAGATGCCTCGCAGCTCGCCCGTCGTCCGGAAGTCGGGCACGACCTCGGCGAGGATGATCATCTGATAGTCGCGGCGAACACCATCCATGGTCTCGAAGACGTCGCCGGCCAGCACGCGCACCGGCAGCGATTCGCGTTGGGCCTCCGCACGAATGATGTCGGCGAATTTCGGGCTCATCTCCACGGCGTCGACCGGGTGGCCGCGTCGAGCCAGCGCCAGTGCGTTACGCCCGGTTCCGGCGCCGACGTCGAGCACGGGGTGAGCGCCGGGATCGGACGCGTCGCCGGCCAGCGCCCATATCCGGGCGTCCGGCTCAGTCCCGAACAACGGCCCCTCGCGAGTGGCCAGCCAGCCGTCGTAGGCGCCACCGATCGTCACGGATTCGGTTGAGACCCGGTAATTCACTGAGATGCCGAACGGGGCATGGAACGAGATGACGATGTTCGATCGCTGGGACGCCGTGTAGGCCTTGGCCAACTCCGCGGCCAGCACCGTCTTCAGTTGCTCGGATTGTTCGGCGGTGTAGTGGACGCCCGCGACCGCAAAGGCGTTGGCGCACATCGTCACGTACTCGTCGATCATGCTCGGCACCGCGGGGACGGTGATCTGTGCTGTCACGACCGATCGGCGATACAACCGCCGGGTTATGGCTTCGCCCAGGGTGGCCGGATCGAAAGACCGGGCGGCCGGATCCTCCATGAGACTCTTGTACACGACCCGACCCCTGTTCCACCAGCGAGTAGGTGCTATAACGCAACGTATGCCAGATGCCGGGCCCTTGATCACCCACGTTTCCGACACGGCCCGGTGGACCGCGCTCTACCGGGCAACCGAATCGGCCCGGGCCGACGCGCTGTTCAGCGACCCACTCGCCGCCCGCCTCGCCGGCGAGCAGGGCCGGGCGATCGTTGCCAGCGCCCCGCTGTCGAGCCGCAATGGCTGGTGGCTCATTGCGCGTACCAAGATCATTGACGACGCGATCGCGGCAGCCATCGCCGACGGCTGCGACCGAGTGCTGAATCTGGCTGCCGGCTTGGACACCCGGCCGTATCGATTGGATCTGCCGCCCGAAATTACCTGGATCGAAGCCGATCTTGCCCCGCTGCTCGCGGAGAAGACGCAACTTCTCGCCGACCAGACGCCGCGGTGCCGGTTGACCCGGAGCGCCGTCGACCTGTCCGATCCCGCAGCGCGCGACGCATTCCTCAACGACGCACTGGACGGCGCCGGCAAAGCCCTGGTGTTGACCGAGGGCCTGCTCATGTATCTGCAAGAGCGCGACGTCGCGGCACTGTCGGCGGCGATCAAACGCCCCGAGGTGGCCTGGTGGATGATCGACTTCAGCGGTCCGGGATTGAAGAGGTTGATGAACAAGAAAATGTCCGGCATGCTGCAGAACGCGCCGTTCGTTTTCGCGCCGGACAACGGGTTGGCCTACTTCGAAGAACAGGGCTGGCATGTGCAGCACGCCGAGTCACTGCTGTTGGCCGCCAATCGATTCCGTCGCCTACCGTTTTTCATGCGGCCTGTTGCATGGGGGCCGCAACCCAATCCACGACAACCGGGCAGGCGACCGTGGAGCGCGGCCGCCCTGCTCACTCACTGAGGTCGGACATGGTTTCACGACGCGAATTCATCAAGTACGGGTCAGCGGCCGTCGCGGTAAGCCTTGGGCCGGCTGCTGCGATGCTCGACGGGCGCACAGCCTCGGCCGACAACATCAGGTTGATCGACTTCGCCGAGCGGCGGATCGCGCCGGACCAGATCAAGTCCGCCGGCTATGCCGGGGTGGTGAACTACGTCTCCGAGTCCCGGCCTGGCGCCAACTTCGAGGCCAAGCCGCTGACCCGCGAATATGCCGACGCATTGCGCGCAGCGGGTCTGCACATCGTCAGCAATTTCCAGTACGGGAAACCGGGCTGGCCAAACGCGCCGTCGGATTACACCCGCGGATTTGACGGTGGCGTGGCCGACGCGCACACCGCCCTGGGAATCCACTCCGCTGCCGGTGGTAGCAATTCGGCTCCGATCTTTTTCAGCGTTGACGACGATATCAACCTCGACACCTGGAAGAGCCTTGCTGTCAACTGGTTTCGGGGTCTCAACTCAGTGCTGGGCGTGGAAAGAACCGGCATCTACGGGCATTCCCAGGCGTGCGCGTGGGCGATCAGCGACGGCGTGATCGGCCATTCCAGCAGTGCCGGACATCGCTGGGCGTGGCAGACCAAGAGTTGGTCTCACGGCCAGCGGGAGCCCGCGGCGGTGCTGTATCAAGAAGTGGTCAACACCGACTCGAATCCGGGCCCGCTCCTCGGCGGCATCCACGTGGACGTCGACGAGGTACTCGCCGCCGATTTCGGGCAGTGGGATCTGGCTCGCTGAAATCCGAGTCAGGAAATGCGCTCCGGCTGGGTGGCATATTCTACGAAATCGGCTGCCAGCGTCTCACTTTCGCGTGCGGGTATCGTATCGGGTGCGATTTCACGGGCTCGCGCGAGGTAGTGCGGCGCCAAGATGGACTGCAGATCCGCAATGAGCGTCTGCTCGGTAGTCTCCGAAAAACACCGTGCTGCACCGACTCCCAGCTGCTGAACGGCGGCAGCCCACACCGGCTGATCGAGCCAGAGCCACAAAATCAGCATCGGCACCCCGGCCCTCATGGCTGCGGCGGTGGTGCCTGCGCCACCATGATGAACGGTCGCACGGCACGCCGGGAAGATCGCCGACTGGTTCACCGCGCTGACGATCTTGACGTTGTCGGATTGAACGATATGCGAGAAGTCGTTCGGCCCAGCGCAAACCAGTAATCGCACACCCAAAAGCGCACACGCCCCAATGACCATCCCGACCGTCTTGTCAGGTGATGAAACCGGCGTGCTGCCGAGGCCGAAATAGATAGGCGGGGTTCCCTCGGCAATCCACGCCAGAACCTCGTCATCAGTGTCCGCCGGCACCTCGAGCGTGAGTGCGCCGACGAAAGGCCGATCGGCACTCGCCTCCACCCATTGCGACGCCGGTGCCGGCAGGCAGCGGCCGTCGTACGCCTGAATCTCCAGCTGCGGCGGCGGGGGTTCGGCAGACTCCGGTAGGCCGAGCGCGCGGCGTTGCGGGTCTTCGGCCATCTTGATGAGCTGATCTTGCAACAGCCCCGCCGGCTGCAGCCGAGCGGGAAAGAAGTGCAGCGCCACCAGTGGAATGGCTTGATATTCGGCGACGGAGGCTGCAAGACGCTGTTCCGTCATACCCGTGACGAGCACATCGGCACCGTCGGTCAACGACGCCAGGACCGCCCGCTTGTCCGCCCAGATCTGAGTCACCCGCTGCACGATGTCGGGCAGCGCTTCATACGGATTCTGCATCTGGGCCATGAATTGCGGAAAAGCGTCGAACTGCTTGTGCGAGTCCGGTCCATAGGCGACGGCCGCAAGGCCTTGTGCCTGCGCGAGGCTGAGCAGGTTCGGCGGGACCGCCATCTGCACGTCGTGGCCTCTGCGCAGCAACTCCCGCGCGACCACAGCGCAGGGTTCAGTATCGCCCCGACTCCCGTAGCTGACCACGACACATTTCATCGGCCAAACCTCACTGGGAAACTCACGGGCGCCGAGTGTAACGCGGTTGAGTGGCATCCTGGTGTCGTGGGATTGCTGTTCCGTTTAGTCGAGCTTCTGCTCGTCATAGCGCCGCTGGCGGGCGTCATCATCACGTTGGTGAAGGCGTTCTCACGCAACAAGCCCGTGGGCGAACAATCCCGGGATCCAGGTCCGGCGAGAACCGCCGTCAATCAGGCCGCGCAATGGCGCACACTCATCCGCGTCATCGGGGAGCACGACCGCACCGACACCCGATGGCTCGAGTACGAGCTTGATCACTCGAAACTGCTCGAATTACCGCTGATGACCGACATGAGCAATCCGCTCACGGTCGAGTTCCACAAGGCCAAGCTCCGAGCAGACTTCCTGCGGCCCGCCAAGGCCGAGGATCTTCTCGACGATCCTGACGCTGCGGCACGGTACCTGACCGCGGTCGAGGAATATGCGACCGCGTTCAACGTCGCCGAATCAGAAGCAAAACGCAAGCGCCGCAACGGGTTTTCACCAGACGAGCAACAACGGATAGCACGCGCTCAAAGTCTCTTACGCGTCGCGACCGACTCGGCGGCGTCGCCGCAAGAACGCCAGTCCGCATACGACCTGGCGCGCCGAGAACTCGACGGCCTGCTCGTCTTGCCGCCCGCGACGCAGGCCGGCATCGAACGTGGAATCGCCGGCGAGATCGACGGATAGCACTTACCCGTCGGGGCCGAAATCAGCCGCGTCTGAGGGCTTGGCGGGAGGAACGCCCAGCGCCAGTACGGCGACATCGTCCTCCAAGCCCGAGCCGAAGCTGTCCAGCAGCGATTGAATCGCTACGACTATCTCGGATGCGGTCGTCGGCGCTTGTGCAGCAGCGAATTCGAGCAACGCTCCGTGGTAGTCGTAGCGTTCTGCGCCGCTGCCTATTCGCGCCTCGGTCAATCCATCCGTGTAGAGAACCAGCGTGTCGCCCGGTCCAAGTCGAGTTTGCGCAGCGAGGAATTTCGGCTCCATGGGGATTCCGACGGGATGGCCACCGATGGTGTCCACGTAACGCGCCCCACCGTCGGCGCCGAGTAGTAACGGGGGGAGATGTCCACCGCTGGCGAGCTGAATGCCGAACCCGCCGTCATCCGGTGTGATGATGCCGAAAATGACTGTGGCAAATTGGTTTACGGTGTCGCGGAACTCCTGGCTCAGCACCGTATGCACATTGTGCAACACCGCCACAGGGTCGGCGTCGAACACCGCCGCGGCCCTCAGCGTGTAGCGCGTCAACGAGGTCACCGCGGCGGCGCCAGCGCCTTTGCCGCTCACGTCACCGATGAAGAACGCCCACTTGTCATGGGCAAGTGGGAACAAGTCGTAGAAATCCCCGCCGACATCGTCTGCGGAGGCGGCGAGGTAGTGGGCAGACGCATCCAAGCCCTTGGGAGGTGAAAGCAAAGGCGGCAACAAGGAGCGCTGAAGCGTCCGCACGAAGACCTGGACCCGCGCCTGTTCGCGTTCGACCCGCTGCCGCTCGTCGAGGAGTTCTCGCTCGTATGAGCGTCGGTCCCGTGCATCTTGAATAGTGATCCGCATCAGGATTGGTTGGCCGTCAGTATCAGGTTTGATGTTAGCGGTGAGGAACACCGGCAGTCGTGCACCGTCCGCTGCCACCAGATCCACTGTGATACCGGCAAGTTGGCCCCGCAGTTGCAGCAGCGGAGCGAAATGGGTTTCGTAGTGTATGCGGCTACCGATAGCCAGCAAGTCAGTGAAAGGCTTGTCGGTCAACGTGTTTCGCTCGTAGCCGAGCAACGCCAGAAGCGTTCCGTTCACCATCATGATGCGCCGGTCGAGCCGAGCCACAATGTAGCCGCAGGGCGCATTCTCATAGAGGTCCTCAGCGCTTTCGCTGAGGATCGGCTCTGGTGTCACCTCGCCCCGGCGAACGCCGCGATCGCCTGTGCAGTGAGGTCCGGAACGCTGAGGTGGGGGCAGTGGCCGATCGCATCGAGCGTGACCAGCTTGCAGCCGTCAATTCGTTGCTGAATGTAAGCGCCGACCTCGCGCGGCGCCAAAGTATCGTGTGCGCATTCGATCACCAACGTGGGCA
>Ga0302326_10013090_pt1 | contig 17609 bp, 18 predicted proteins | sample Palsa_T0_3_FD_202264 | JGI IMG/M metagenome (GOLD analysis project Ga0302326, IMG submission 202264) | Peat permafrost microbial communities from Stordalen Mire near Abisko, Sweden - Palsa_T0_3 | ecosystem: Environmental > Terrestrial > Soil > Palsa > Peat permafrost | place: Sweden: Abisko... | reverse complement strand
GGTCAAGCAGCGCGCCGGAGAGGCAGTGCTGGCCGATCTCGCGAGCTTTCTCGAGGACGTAAATATTTTCTTTGCTGAGCTGCGCCTCGGGATGCGTGGTGTTGTGAGCGTCGATAAGCTGGGATAGGCGCAAAGCGCAAGCCATGCCGGCCGGGCCTCCGCCGACGATCACGACGTCTGCCGGCATTTGCGGGCGTTCGATGCCCTCGATGGGTTTGCGGAAGACTAAGTTCATGGAAGTTAGCGATTTGCGAGGCTGGCTATTTCGCCGAGGCCAAGCAATCGTTGGTCTGCAGTTACCAGAGTTAACTTCAGCACTTTGGCGGTGGCCGCCAGAAATCGGTCCGCCGGATCGGCGTGCGGCAGAGGCAGACCGAAGTCGGTGCGCACGATCTCGTGAGTCAACGGCGCTTCGCGCATCTGCTCGGTCGCGCGTTCTACCCAGGCGAAAGGGTCCTCCACGCGAATACGACCGTTCTGCATTAGTGTCAGAGCTTCCCAGACGCTAACGGGAGACAGCCAGAGCTCATTGCTGCCGGTTGACAACTCCGCTGCGGCACGCTTACCAAGCCGTTTCGGATCGAGCTTGCTGCAGATCCAGATATGCGTGTCGCGAAGCAGGTTCAATCGCGGTATGCCTCAATCTCTTCCAGATCGATGATTGGCGAAACGATGTCGCCGACGATTTCCGCAGTTCCGATCATGTCTCCCAAAAAACTTTCGCTTACGGTCGGGTCCGGCCGGGATCACTTCTGCCACGGGAACCCCGTGACGGGTAATGCGCAAGGGTTGACGCGTCTTGTGAACCTGCTCGATGAGCCCAAGGCATTTTGCTTTGAACTTGGCGATAGGAACGTCGCGCATGACCAATACTTTAACCATAGTCGATTTAAAGGGCAATCCACAAAGCAGTCAGCCTTCCGCTTTCGCCTTCTTCACTTCCTGAATCAGCGGCGGAACGATGTCGAAAAGATTTCCTACAATCGCGTAGTCGGCGATTTCGAAAATCGGCGCCTCGGAGTCTTTGTTCACGGCAACAATGGTGCGCGAGCCCTTCATGCCGACAAGGTGTTGAATCGCGCCGCTAATGCCGAGAGCCAGATAAAGTTTGGGTGCAACGGTCTGGCCGGAAGAGCCGATCTGTCGGTCCATGGGAAGCCAGCCGTTATCGCAGATGGGGCGTGATGCGGCGAGATCGCCGCCGAGCGCATCGGCGAGTTGCTTGGCGAGGTCGATATTCTTTTGCTCTTTGATGCCACGGCCTACGGAGACAATAACCTCGGCTTGCGTAAGATCGACCGACTGTTTGGCTTCTTTGAAGACCTCCTGCGGCTGGCTGCGAATGACGTTGTCGGGGATTTCAACCGCCACCGTTTCTACCGGGGCTGGGTTGGTTCCGGTTTCGGCTTTGTCTGCGCGAAAAGCTCCATTCTGGAAGGTGGCGAACCATGGGGCTTCGGAGGCGAAGCTGACGTCGGCGGCGAATTTCCCCTGAAACATCTGCCGCGTGAATGCCAGCTTGCCGTTTTCATGCTTGAAGCCGATGCAATCGCTGATGACGGCGCGTCCCACGGCCGTGGCTACTTTCGGCACGAAATCGCGCACCTGGTAGGTGTGCGGCATTAGGATGAGCTTTGGCTGCTTCTTGGCCAGGAGTTGCTGCAGCGCGGCGGCGAAACCGTCGGGCGTGTAAGGCTCGAGCTTCGAACTTTCAACGGCGTAGACCTTTGCCAGTTTTTTCCCGGCGATCTCCGGGGCAATCGTAGAAGCCGCCTTGCCAACCACCGCGGCTTCAAGTGCCCAACCGGTGGCAGCGCTTATGGCCTGCCCGGCGGTAATAGTCTCCCAGGAGACGCGGTTGAGATTGCCTTCACGTTGTTCGACAACTACGAGGACAGTATCAGCCATTTGATCCCTCAAGAGCTCATTTTATGGTGCCGTCCTTGCGACGAGATCCGCTCCGCGGCTCAGGTCTTGATAGCCGCAAAGCGAAGGCGCATATAGTCTGCGGTCCAGCGCCCCTGAGAATCGCACAGAACGGGTTTAAGTAAAGCCGTGACTTCGTCAAGAAAATCGTCCCGCTCATTCTGTGCTAGCGCGGCGCAAAACGGATTGGCGAAGGTCTCCAACCACCCCCGCATCCCGGTTGGCAGCGGCGTGGGACGGGGGATCAATTGCACACTCTGCGGCACAAACCCGGCCCGCCGCAGACGCGTTTCGTATTCGTCGACAGTCGGAAAATACCAAGGAATCCACGAAGCGGCATCCGGAATGCCCCGGCGCTCAAGCGTGACCATCAACGCAACGGCAATCGCGCTGACGCAGCCGTGTCCACCCAATTCCCCAACGAACCTTCCTCCGGACACCAAGGCGCGGAATGCGCCGACGACCGGAGAGTCGGGATCGTCCTTCACCCAGTGCAGCGCGGCATTGGAAAAAACCGCGTCGAATTCGTTCGCAAACGTTAGCGATCTGGCGTCCATCATTCTCGCATCAATGCCGCGCAGGAGTGCGGCGGCAATCATGTCTGGAGAATTGTCGACGCCGATCACCCTGGCACCGAGCGCGGCCAGTTTTGCAGTGAGGATTCCATCGCCGCAACCCAAATCGAGAATGCGTTCACCGGGCTGCGGCTGTAACAACTCCAACACAGGCTGCCCGAGTGCCGGCACGAAATGAGCGTTGGCCGCATAGCCAGCCGCACTCCAACTCTGGCAGGACGGGGATTGGGACGAAAGGCTCACGTCACGAAATCCTCAAGATGAAAATAATCTGATCTTCGCTCGACCCGCACGATCATTTACAACACCCGCAACTCGTTGCGCAGTTTGTCCACCAGCTTCTTTGCGATCTCGGCGGGCGAGCCTTCAATCCGTTCCGTTTTCTTTGTCTTCTGCGGCACGTAAAGGCGTTCGATCTTCTGCAGGTTATCGCCAATCGCCGATTGCACTTCGCCCAGCGCCACTTTACGCAGCGGCTTGTTTTTGGCTTGCTTAATTCCAATCAGCGTGGCGTAACGCAGCTTGTTGATGCCGGATTGTATCGTCAGCACGGCGGGCAATGGCATGTTAACGAATTGAAAGAATCCGGCTTCCAGTTCGCGTTTTATTCTGATGCCGCTGTCGGTCTTTTCGATCTGCATAATGATGGTGGCGTGAGGCCAGCCCAGGAGTTCGGCGAGGATGACGCCGGTTTGCGCGTATCCGTAGTCGTCCGATTGCAGGCCGGTGAAGATGAGGTCGAATTTCTCATCTTTGATTGCGGCCGCGAAGGCCTTTGCGGTGTTGTAGGCATCCAAGCCGACAAAAGCGTTGTCTTCGAGATGGATGGCCCGGTCAGCCCCCTTGGCCAGGGCCTCGCGTAACACCTGCTGGGCACGGGCCGGGCCGGCGGTAATGACTACGACCTCTCCCGTGTGTTTTTCTTTCTGGCGCAGCGCCTCCTCAAGCGCGTACGCGTCCGGTTCGTTCACTTCATAGGAAATGTCGTCGCGAATCCAGGAGGCAGTCTCGTTGAGCTTGAGCGGTGCGTCTTTCTGTGGCACCTGCTTCATGCAAACCAGGATTTTCAATGAATGACTCCTCAGAACAAAAAAAAGAGTATCAATCAGCGCTCAGCATTCAGCTCGGCACTCAGCCAGTCCTGCTCAAGACGTCTGAGTGCTGAATGCTACTCCGTGAAAACCACGGACTGCACTCCGGAAATTTCAAATCTCTTGCGGCAGCGCATGTTTTTGCAGGCCATCAGGTCGTCTTTTCGGAGCATGTAGGAACGCGCCTTGGCGAAGCGGGCGCGATCCCGTTCATCGGCCCGCCCGCCGGGAAGCTGGCGCTTCTTGGTGCGCACCACCCATGTCACCTCGTACTCAGCGGGCTGGTGGCAATGCGGACAGTTCAGGGTTGCTGGTTTCTTTTCCGTGCGCTCGTCGAAAAAATCGCGTTCTTCCATGAATCCGTCGTTCGGTTGCTCGTCGCAGGTCTTTGGCCGGATCACTTTCCGAGCCAGCCAAACCGCGAAAGACGATTATTGCATGTTCGGCTCAGTGCAAGCTATGGCAACATGAATCTCATGGCGCGCAAAAAGAAGGCAAAACGGTTTCGAGCGGTGCAGGCGGTCAAGGAGTTGGCCCGGGAGCGCATGGGCGCGCCTCCGGCGGCGAAGGTTGTGCCGCACAAAAACAAGCAGATGGAAAAACACAAAGCTACGCTGGGCAAGCTTCTGGAGGAAACAGAGTAGCACGGGTAATTCACGTCCCGTCGTTCACTGAAAAGTCGCGGTGATCGTTTGGCTTGTATCCAGCACAACCGTGCACGAATTGGTTGAGACTACAGCGCAGCCTGCCGTACCCGCCGGCCAGGTCCAGGCCACGGTGCTTGCTCCAGAGCCCGGAGTCGCGCTCAAGCCCACCGTGCTATCCAGTGGAAAGGCAAAGTCGCAGGTGCTAGGACACGTTATCCCTGCGGGGGAACTGGTAACGGTGCCGCTCCCCACAGCGACCACAGTCAGCGCCGCTTGTGTGCAGGCCGGGGTGCCCACGCCTGCTGCGGCGACGAACGCCGTTCCGAAAACGTCGTTGGGGCTGTCCTCGATGCTGGCCATGACGTTCCCAGTGCCACAGTCGTTAATGTCCTTCACCAGACCCGGCGTGCTGCTAAAGCTAACCAGATTTTGCGAATCAATGGACCAGGTAGCCTGATCTGTGACGTCCTTGGTCGCGGGCGGATGGTCGTAGGTACCAATGGCCTTGAACTGGACCGTTGCCCCAACCCCTCCGAACGTCACGTTTGCCGGCAAAACCTGTATGGATGTCAGATGCTGATTAAATCCGCAACTGGAAAAACTGAGCAACAGCGTCGCCACGGCGACAAGGGCGACTATGCCGAACCACTTCCGGTTCATGAAGACTCCTGGACCCGGTGAACGAGTTAAGCGCACCCAGCGCAGCAATGGGTCAATTTAGTCAAACGTCGGGCAAAAAGCAACCAATACAGTGGTAGTGGGTCATACGAACCCACTACCGAACCGGCGGTAGCGGTTGAATTTGAAGCCAGCCGCGGCCTTTGCGGTTTGAACTCTTCGAGCTGCTATTTTTTACTTGCAGCCCACGAACCAAAGTCACCGTTCGTGCATCCCCCAGACGGCGCAGTGTATGTTCCAGACATGGCCGAAAATGAGGAGTTACCCGTCCCCGGCCAAGCTGGCCGATTGGGTGCCTTCCGTGACTTGAAGGCTGAGATTTGAGCCACTGACCGTGCCGGAAAGCGCCGCACCTGTGGCGCATGGGTTGTTAGTGAAATTCATCGTCCCCGTGACTGCGCTACCAGTCTTGCGTTATGGAGGCGCTGCCCGGATACGTGTTTCCATTGGCAGACGATGTAACGTTCGTCAGGCGCGCGACGTCAAATTCAGCCGCTACCGAAGGGGTCGAGAACCGTTCATTACTCCTTCACGGCCTGGGTCACTACCTCGGCGAAATCGCGGATGTCGTCTTCCGTGGTATCGAAGGAGCACATCCAGCGCACAATGCATTCCTCTTCCATCCACACGTAGAAAAAATAGTGTTTCTTGATTTTTTCGATCGAGCGACGCGGGATCTGGACGAACACGGCGTTGGCTTCCACCTTCCAGACAACCTTAACTCCCGGGATGCGACTGACTTCCTTTTCCAGCAGGCGAGCCATGCGGTTGGCGTGCTCGGCGCTGCGCCGCCAGAGTTCATGGGCGAGCAGCGCCTCGAATTGCGCGGCGATGAAGCGCATTTTCGATGCCAGTTGCATGTTCTGTTTGCGCAGGTAAAGAAAGTCGTGGCAGAGTTCCGGACGAAAAAAAACCACCGCCTCCCCGCCCATGATTCCATTCTTGGTACCGCCGAAAGAGAGCACGTCGACTCCGAGATCACGCGTAGCCTGGCGCAGCGTTTGCCCGAGCGATGCGGCGGCGTTGGCGATGCGCGCTCCATCCACGTGCAGAAACATCCCGTGTTCGTGCGCGAAACCGGAGAGCGCTTGAATTTCTTCCGGCTGGTAGACCGTGCCCATCTCGCTAGATTGCGTGATCGAAATGACCCGCGGCTGCGAATGGTGCTCATCGCCAATGCCGTGATAGGCGTGGCGAACGGATTCCAGGCGAATCTTGCCGTCTTGCTGCGGCAGTGGGATCAGCTTGCAGCCGGTATGCTTTTCCGGTGCGCCGCATTCGTCGGTGTAGATGTGGGCATAGGCGCTGCACAGAACCGAATGAAAGGGCCGAGTCAGCGCCTGCAGGCTCAGGACATTCGCCCCGGTTCCATTGAAAGTGAAAAAGACGGCGATGCCCGGTCCGAAATGCTCTTCAAACTTCTCCACCGAAGTTCTGGTGTAAACGTCGTCTCCGTAAGCCACAACGTGGCCCTGGTTGGCACGGGCAATGGCTTCGAGAATCTCGGGATGAACGCCAGCGTTGTTGTCGCTGGCAAAGCTGCGAGACGGCTTGTGCACCAACGGCATCCGCATAATCTAGCAGATAGCGGAATTCTGACCACCCTCCGGTTCACCCCTCGGGTCATGAGGGGCCGGCAGACCTCGATGTGCTTTTTTAAAAAAATTTTGAATCCCGTGTCCATTTAAACGGTCCTCGTTCGTCTAACCTTAGAGGGGGCACGAAAAAGGGCGCAAAAAGCCGGTCTGACTTTGTAGGATTGGAACGCGAAAGCAAGGTCCGGCTGGGGGAATCAGCCAGGAATGCGAGGAGAAGCGCGAGTCCTTATCGTCATGTACCAGCGAACAAACTGGCGGGTACAACTGAATCCTTTCGCCGGTTCGCTAAATCAATACTTACAATGTCCGTAGGTAGTCCGTATCAACCCTAAAAGCATCTCAGTCTGCTGTTCCTGTCCGGAGAATGTATGGCGAAAAGAATGTTCATCGTGTTGTTGCTGATGGCGGCCATTATTGCTTTGCTCGGATTCGTAAAGTACCGTCAGGTCGAATCTGCCATCGCGGCGGGCGCCAGCTTTCAGATGCCGCCCACGTCGGTCACCACTGTGGTCGCCAAGCGCGAGACCTGGCCTTCAACCTTGTCTGTGATCGGGACGGCGGCCGCAATCGAGGGAGTCACGGTGAGCGCCGATCTTCCTGGGACTGTCGACGCGATTCACTTCGAATCCGGTGAGGCGGTGCACGAGGGAGACATCCTGGTCGAACTCGATACGCGCCAGGAAAGGGCGCAGCTTGCCAGCACGGAGGCTCAGCGCGATCTGGCCCATATTCAATATGGCCGCTCGCAGCAACTGGTCGAGGCGGGCGTCATTTCCAAGTCGGAGTTCGATAATGCCTCCGCCCAGCAAAAGGCCACGGAGGCGCAGGTCGGCGATATCAAAGCTGCCATCGCCCGAAAAACGATCCATGCCCCGTTCTCGGGAATTCTCGGACTCCGCCAAATCAGCCTCGGCCAATATCTGGCCGCCGGACAAGCAATCGTTTCCCTCCAATCGCTGAATCCGATTTATGTGAATTTCGGGGTGCCGCAGCAGGATACTCCGAAGATGAAAATCGGGCGCCCCCTGCAGGTCACCGACACCGACCTTCCCGGTGTGGCGTTCAAGGGAAAAATTACCGCTCTGGATTCTGTGATCAACGAACAGACCCGCAACATCCAAATTCAAGCCACCCTGGAAAATCCCGGCGGGAAGCTGCGCCCGGGCATGTACGTGCAAGTGGAGTTGCCTCTGGGCCAGCCGCGCGACGTGATTCCTTTGCCTGCATCGGCCATCAACTACGCGCCCTATGGCGATTCCGTGTTCGTTGTGACCGACATGAAGGACGGGAAGACGGGCAAAACCTATCGCGGGGTTCGCCAGCAGATCGTCAAAATAGAAGGCAGCAAGGGCGATCAGGTCGCAATCACCTCCGGACTGAACCCAGGTGACGAAGTCGTCAGCGCCGGGGCGTTCCGGCTGCGCAACGCTGCGCCGGTTGAGGTCAACAACACAGTCAAGCCGTCCGATAGCCCAAACCCGCATCCGGAAGAAAGCTAATTAAGGAGAGATTTGCAGGCCGACGGCAGATTCCTCACTGGTGAAGGACGCCGGTTCGGAATGACAAAATCCAGGGTTGGTCGGGTTACGGCGGGAGATCCAGTTCGGCCGGCAGGGGAGCAAGGAGCAATGCATGAAGTTCACTGATTTATTCATTAAGCGTCCGGTGCTGGCGGTGGTGGTGAACCTCGTCATTCTGATCGCTGGTCTCCAGGCTGTTCGCTCGCTGAGTGTCCGGCAATATCCGCGCAGCGATATTTCTGTGGTTCAAGTCACCACCGTGTATGTCGGCGCGAATGCCGACCTGGTGCGCGGCTTCATCACCACACCATTAGAGCGCGTGATTGCCAGCGCCGACGGTATCGACTACATGGAGTCGAACAGCGCCCAGGGCCTTAGCACGATTATCGTTCACCTGAAGTTGAACTACGACACCAACGCCGCCCTGACCCAGATTCAGGCCAAGGTCAACCAGGTGAAGAACGACTTGCCGCCGGAATCGCAGGTGCCGGTCATCGATCTGCAAACTGCGGACCAGCAGTTCGCCGCCATGTACATCGGGTTCGCGGCCAAGGATCTCGACGAAAACCAGATCACCGACTACCTGACCCGCGTGGTGCAGCCCAAGCTCAGCGCGGTGAGCGGAGTGCAGCGCGCCGACATTCTGGGCAATCGCACCTTCGCTATGCGCGTCTGGCTCAAGGCCGACCAGATGGCGGCCCGCGGCGTCTCGCCTTCCGATGTGCGCGACGTGCTTTCCAAAAACAACTATCTGTCGGCGCTCGGCAGCACCAAGGGTTCCATGGTTTCCGTGAACCTGATCGCCAACACCGACCTGCGCACGCCAGAAGATTTCAAGCAGATGGTCGTCAAGCAGGAAAACGGCGTGGTTGTTCGCCTCGGCGAAATCGCCGACATCCAACTGGGCGCCGAAAACTACGATCAGGACGTCCGCTTCAACGGCGAGACCGCGACGTTTATGGGAATCTGGATTCTTCCCACGGCCAATTCGCTGGACGTCATCAAAGAGGTGCGCAAGCAGCTTCCCGCAATTCAGGCACAGTTGCCGGCGGGCATGACGGTGGGGATTCCCTACGATTCCACGGCCTACATCCAGGATGCGATCGACGAAGTGCTGCACACGCTGGTGGAAACGCTTCTGATCGTGGTCGTTGTAATCTTCCTCTTCCTGGGATCGTTCCGCTCGGTGCTGATTCCGATCGTTGCGATTCCCGTCTCGTTGATCGGCGCCGTCTTCCTAATGCTGGTGGCGGGCTTCACCATCAACCTTCTGACGTTGCTCGCGATCGTGCTTTCCGTAGGCTTGGTCGTCGACGACGCCATTGTGATGGTGGAAAACGTCGAACGCCACCTGGCGATGGGCAAGACGCCCTTCCGTGCGGCGCAGGACGCAGCCCGCGAACTGGTCGGCCCGATCATCTCGATGACGATCACCCTTGCGGCCGTATACGCGCCGATCGGTATCCAAGGTGGTCTCACCGGGTCGCTCTTCCGCGAATTCGCTTTCACCCTGGCTGGCGCCGTGATTGTTTCCGGTATCGTCGCGCTCACGCTTTCCCCGATGATGGGTTCGAAGTTGCTGCGGGAAGGCGATGCTCATCGTGGATTCGCAGGCATGGTGAATCGCCGTTTTGAGTGGGTACGCAATCTCTACACCCGTCTGCTGACCGGCACTTTGAACTATCGCCCGGTCGTGCTGACCGTGTGGGCCATCGTCGCTGCGCTCGTGGTTCCGTTGTACATGTTCTCCCCCCATGAACTTGCGCCGTCGGAAGATCAGGGAGTGGTTTTCGGCGTGATTCAGGCGTCGGCCAACGCCACGCTCGATCAGACCAACCTGTTCACCAACGAGGTCTACGACGTCTACCACTCCTTTCCCGAAAGCGACAGCCTCTTTCAGATCACGAACCCCGGCGGCGGTTTCGGAGGCATGGTAGTGAAACCGTGGAGCCAGCGCAAAAAAACCACGGCGCAATTGCTGGTCGAATCCTCAGGCAAGCTGTCAAAAATTGCCGGCGTTCGCGTGATCCCGTTGACTCCGCCACCGCTGCCCGGCGGCGGCAACTTTCCGGTGGATTTTGTGATTGCCTCGGCCGCCGAACCTCAAGAGGTGAGCGCTCTCGCCGAAAAGCTGGTGCAGAAGGCCATGGCAAGCGGCATGTTCATCTACGCCGACACCGATGTGAAGTTCGACCAGCCGCAGACCGAGGTCGTTTTCGACCGCGATAAGCTGCGCTCACAGGGCGTGGATTTAAGCCAGGTCGGCCAGGATCTCTCCACCATGCTGGGCGGCAATTACGTCAACCGCTTCAGCATCCAGGGCCGCAGCTACAAAGTGATCCCACAAGTGCAGCGCGCGGAGCGCTTGACCCCCGAGCAACTTTCGCACATTTATGTGAAGGGATCGGCCGACAAGCTCGTGCCTCTTTCCACGTTTGCCACGCTGAAGACCACCACCGAACCCCGCTCTCTGAATAAATTCCAGCAGTTGAACGCGGTGCGCATTCAGGGCGTAATCCCTCCGAATGTGCCGCTCGACAAGGCGCTCACGTTCCTGGAGGATCAGGCAAAGCAAATCCTACCGCAAGGGTTCACGGTGGACTATGCGGGTGAATCTCGGCAGCTGCGGGTTGAAGGCAGCAAGTTTCTTGGCACCTTTTTGCTCTCGGCGATCCTGATCTACCTGGTGCTGGCTGCCCAGTTCGAGAGCTTCCGCGATCCCTTTATCGTTCTCACCGGGTCGGTGCCATTGGCGATCGCCGGAGCGCTGACGTTCTCTTTTCTCGGCTTCACCACCCTCAACATCTATAGCGAGGTTGGCCTGATCACTCTCGTCGGCCTGATCGCCAAGAACGGAATCCTGATTGTGGAGTTCGCCAATCACTTGCAGGAAACCGGGCTCACCAAGCTGGAAGCCATCATCGGCGCAGCCGGCACTCGACTTCGGCCGATCTTGATGACGACAGCCGCCACCGTCTTCGGCCACTTTCCGCTGGTCTTAGCCAGAGGCCCCGGCGCCGGAGCTCGAAACAGCATCGGCATCATGCTGGTAAGCGGCATGATTATTGGCACCATCTTTACCCTGTTCGTAGTGCCGTCGATTTACATGCTGGTCGCCAAGACCCATAGCGCGTTCCGGGAGGAAGCCGAAGAGAAGCTCACCATGCGGGAGCCGATCGAAGCAGGGGTCTGATCCCGGCGTGTCGTTTCGCACGAAGCGTAGGAGAGAACCGTTTCCCTTGCGCAGTCACGAAAGCGTCGCAGATGACGCGAGCTCATACCTCTTTCTTGCCTTTCGTCTTCTTTTTCAGGGCTTTGCGCCGCAGCTTCTCCATCCATTCGCGCGAGTACATGGTGCCGCGGCATTTGGGTGATCCACAGTGGCAAGGGGCGGGGTCGTCATCGTCATAGAGGTTGTAATCCCAGAGCAGTTCTTCCCCGGCGGAAATGTTGCGGATGGCAAAGATCCACACCCGGTTCTTGATCTCGTCGATCTCGCAGTTGGGATCGCAGGAATGGTTCAAGTACGCTCCCATTCCTTCGCCATCGATAACCGTCTTGCCATCTTCCAGGCCGTAGAGGTAGGTGCGGGGCGCGCCGTCGTAAAGGCGGTCGGCTTCTTCCGGCGTGATGCGCGGGCCCATGTACTCGACGACTCGCGCGCCTTTGCGAATGGGGGTGGTAGTGAAAACACCCACCGAATGGATTCTCGAGGGACGAACCACCAGGGCCATGCAGCTAATGTCGCATGCTGGCGAGGTTTGACGAAAGACGAAAATGAAAAAGGCGAGCCGTCAAATTTCCCGTCCAGGCGGGAGAAAATTGAGTCTTCTCCGGCAGGCCAGACGGCACGCAGGGTAGAGGTATCTGGATGTTGGATTATGCATGACTGGAGAAGATCAGCTCTTACGGCTCGTAAACCGAACTGCCGAAGCCTAGTTTGCGGGCGGATTCCTGCATATCTTCGAGGCGCTTCTTTTCTTCGTCCAGTTGAGCCTGCATGCGCTCCACCTGCTGCAGCTTTTCCCCCTGCCGATCGTTCCAGTGCGCACAATTGGCAACGCAGTTGGCGGGGGCAAAGTGGATGGAATCTTTAAGTTGGTCGATCTGCCTCTGCATGGAGTCCACCTGGATTTTTTGCGCTCGAATCTGCGCGCTCCATTCCTCGGCGGAGAGCTTGACCTCGCCCGGTGGAACGATTCCAGAGGCGGCAGATACTGAGTTTCGGCTCTCCCCGGCGCTTGTCCCGGGTGCCGCGGTCGTTTCCGGGTGCGAGGGCATTTGCTCGTTGGTGATGACCTTGGGCTCGGATATCCTGCCATCCTTACCCGGCGTGGCCTTGGATTGCGCCTTCTGCTGGCGCTGCTGACGCGCGAGGTCACCCAAAGACGGCTCTTGCTGGCCATACCCCGTCCCGACGAACAAGGTAATCGACGCAAGAAACAGAATTAACCTGCACACCATGCCCATGGCAAAGCTTTGGTCGCCGGCAACCCGTCGAAATAAATGAGGAATCATTGCAGAAAATGCTATGCGCAATCTGCGGCCGAACCAGCATTACGAACGGGCCGTGTCCAAGCGGTAACCAGCAGAAATAGAGGAGATTGAACCTGAGCGACTCGGCGAATGCCCAACTCTACAGCGCTTGCCGAGCGCCCATGCCTGAGAGTCTGTTGCCGGTAATCGCCGGTACAAGCTGAATCTGCGCCAGCCGTGGCGCGGAACCGCTCCCCTTCTTTGCCAGGAGGCTAGCGGAGGGGATGCCGGTCCGGGCAAAGGATTTCTCGCAATCTGCCGTCGAAGGTCCGCGCATGTTTCCTTCCAGGAACGCCAGGCCGGGGCAACGCGTGCAGCTCGCGCCGTGCGCGCACTGCGAACAACTCGACAGATCGCGTCGTCGAATGGAGCGGACTTCCTTCAGTTGGTTCGGAGTTTCGCCAGATGTCGATGAAGCGCTGCTGCCGCACGACAAGGGGAATTGCACGCAGGGATAAAACTCGCCATTAAGGAGAAACGTAGCAGGCGGTGTGTCCCGCGCTGCAAGGCAGAGAATGCATGCTATCCGCATCCGCCGCAGGCGGCGGCGCGCAGTACTGTTCGGCGTTGCCGACGAACGCCTCATCGCGAAAAAGCTGCCGAAGCGCGGACTCACCCGCGTTCAGCTCCAGAATCGATCGATCGCCATCCATCATCGGCGTGACGGTCGGGTCGAGCGTAGATTCGGCGCCCAGTTCCTCGGCGGGCTCCCGTAAGCGGTTATAGTCCTCCATATTTCCCGTCATTCGCACGTTGGCGATGGTGACTTTCAGGCCTTGCGATTTCAGAAAGCAGTCGTGCACCTCGGGGCGGTGCGAGTAAATGCTGACCTGGATGGCCGCCACGCCCAGATCGCGGAGTCGCGCCGCCTGGGCTTCGCGTATCAGAACTGCATTCGTATTGAGCTTGATGCAGGTGAGAGATCGGGCGCACTCGAGAATCTCGAAGAAATCCTTGCGCAGAAATATCTCGCCGCCGCTGAAAGTGAGGATGAAGACTCCGGCTTCCGCCATCTCCCGCAGAAGATATCCGTGATCGTCGTGATCCAGATAGCAGTGAACGCACTGCTCGTTGCAGCGGTAGGTGAGATCGATTTGCACGGTGAAGGGAACGCCCAGACGCAGGGTCCGTTCGCTCGTCTCCTGCAGTAGAGCGTTCATCGCGTCTCCGGCATGGGCTTGCCCGGCGCCGCGGCTGGTTGCTGGGAGCGCGTGTGCTCCGCGATCGGCTCCTCGGAGATTCGTAGAATGCCATGCTTTGCCAGATCCTCGGCCAGCGCTTCGGCATCCCGCAGCGCCTCTTCGGGCTGCACTTCGAACTCGCCGCAGATGCGGTGCTCGACGATTTCATCGAGCGGCGTAGCCCCATCGGCGGCCTGCCAGAGAATGGTTGCGGTGGGGTTCAGCGTAAACAACGTCGACCCGTGACCCGACATCACCAGCATCTCTTCCCCCAGCTTGCGGGCTGCGATCCGGGGACTGCGCGCGATATAAAGTTTCCTGCCCATGATGATTAACCCCAATCTCTCTTTCCCACCGTCTACCCAATCATCTCCCAGACCCGCGCATCCGGCACGAAGGTGAGCCGATGTACCGGAACGCGATGGACGAAGTCGCACGCCGCCTCAAAAGCCCGGTGAACCATTTCCTGATCTGCGGCGAAGAACAGCATGTTCGCCAGAAGTTCGCGCCCCGCATCGGAGGCAGCCATCGGGTCAATGCGATTCTCCGGACCCTGAGCTAATAAATAAAGCGCAGCCACGGGCGCCGAGGTATTCTCTCCCAGTTTCGCGAGTTCGCCGGTAAAAGGAGTGCCGTACGCCATATAGCCTTCGTCCCGCTTGCGAACGTAGGAGATCTCGTCGGTAAGAAGCGTGATATCGGGGGGCGCGAGCCGCGAAATGGTAGTTTTCCCGGCTCCCGAGACCCCGGCAAACAAAAATGCCTTCCCACTGCGAATGGCGCTGGCAGAGTGCAAAAGAAATCCGCCTTGCCTGGCCAGCACCAGCGTGTGCACGATGCGCAACACGGCGTCGATCGAGTACGGATTTGCGCTCTGGCGAATGTTGCCGCGCCGCAACTCGGGCTCCCACTCGGCCCGGAAGTCCCCACGCTGCAGCAGCCAGCGGTCGGATCCATGAGTCACACTCACATCCGCAGCTGCGGACGAATGAGAGGATGCGGGCGGCCGCAGATCGATATCGAAATCGAATTCTGCTTCCGAGCTCGTTCCCGCGCCGAGGAAGCCGGCATAGCGCTTCTCGAGCATGTCGAGAAACTCGGCATCGCTCGTGTTCAATCGCACCGGAACCTCGCCAATGGCGATTACTACGCTGTAACGATCGACTTGAGTTGATAACTCTGGCACGGCTAACCCTGGCACGGAGGAACCGGCTTCTCTGCGGTTTGCACCATTTGTGTATGAGAGATTTGCACCCAGCGATGCAGGTAGACGAGAGCCCGCGCGGCTGGCGTGGAGCGCCGGACGATCTTTGCCAGCAACGTTTTGACCATCCCCAACTCGGCCGGCACCGCCATGCATCTTCCTGCCCGGATCAGATAATCGACCCGGCCCAACAATTCGCTCTCCGGCACTGGTTGATCGGGCGCGGACATGCCGTCGCCTTGCGTGATCCACCTCCGGGTTTCCCCTTCGCCGGGGGCAGAGACCACGCGATGGGCGCAGAACCCGCCTTCCCGTCCCACCAGCACAACGTCTCCCACGTGAACCTGTTCCGGGCCCACGCGCTCGACCACCAACGTGTCCCCGGGCCAGACCGCCGGCAGCATGCTCCAACCCGTCGCTGCGAAACGAAGAGAACCAAACGATCGCAGAACTTCGCTCGCCAGGTCACACTTCAACGCCGTTGTGGCGTCGGCGGTCATGCTTGTAGTTTGCCTCATGACGCATTAATTTGAAGTCATCATACACCGACCGGTTCAGTGTCGGTCCGGAAATTCGATCCGGCGGGGAGACTAGTTTCCACAGGCATTTCCGCGCGCAAAACGACAATCGGGGCTGTGCGTTACCAGCACAACCCCGAGCTGCTTGTCGAACTTCCCCTCGAACTTCCCCTCGAACTTCCCCCTCGAACCAGCCGCTGAAAGACCGCAGCGCTTACGCCGGAAGTTGAACGGTAGGAATCTGCTGGGCGCGGGTGCGAAGTTCTTCGAACAGCACCGAGCTCAGATAGCGTTCGCCGAACGACGGCAAAATCACCACGATCAGCTTGCCCTCGTTTTCTGCTCGCTTCGCCACTTGCACCGCGGCAGTCACGGCGGCTCCGGATGAAATTCCAACGAAAATGCCTTCTTCGAGAGGAAGCCGTCGCGCCATGCTGATCGCCTGATCGTTGCTGACGGTGATCACCTCATCGATGAAATCGCGGCGCAGGATGCTGGGAACAAAACCGGCGCCGATCCCCTGAATCTTATGCGGTCCTGGCTTTCCGCCGGAAAGCACCGGGCTCTCCGTCGGCTCGACCGCAATGGCCTTGAAGCTCGGCTTTTTCGGCTTAATGTATTGGCACACGCCAGTGATCGTACCCCCGGTGCCGATGCCCGAGACCAGCATGTCGACGCGCCCGTCGGTGTCTTCCCAAATTTCGGGGCCGGTGGTCTCGAAGTGAATCTTGGGATTGGCGGCATTATCGAATTGTTGCAGCATGTAACTGTTGGGTGTGCTGGCGACCAGTTCCTCAGCCTTAAGGATCGCGCCCTTCATTCCGCGCGGACCCGGCGTAAGAACGATCTCCGCGCCGAAGGCCAGCAAGAGCACGCGCCGCTCCAGGCTCATGGTCTCCGGCATCGTCAAAATCAGTTTGTAGCCTTTCACGGCGGCCACAAAGGCCAGGCCGATTCCAGTATTGCCGCTCGTGGGCTCGATCAGCACAGTCTTTCCGGGATGAATTTTGCCGGCGCGCTCGGCCTCGGTGATCATGCTTACGCCGATGCGGTCCTTCACGCTGCTCACCGGATTCTGGCTTTCCAGCTTCGCGACCACATCGGCGACGCATCCTTCCGTAACCTTGTTGAGCCGCACCAGCGGCGTGTGCCCGATCAGTTCTGTGATGTCATTTGCGATTTTCATGTTCGGATCTCCCCTCGGTCTGCACAATCTTTCGGATAACAGCGATTCACGGCCTTCGAACGACAGCAGGAGTGCTAACGCGGTAAAGACGACTGATTTGATAGTCTATCGCCCAAAGGCGAATCCGGCAAGGATCCCGGCACTGCGCTTCATTCAGAAATAAATCGAACCCTCCAGGCATTCACTTGCGATCGTTCGTTCGAGATCATTCATTCGAGGTCGTTCACTTGAGATCATTCACCAGGTACAAATCGGAAAGCGTGCGCCCGTACTCGTACACATAATTATTTCCGTCGGGAGTGATGAGAACAGAGCTGATATCGGTGACGCCGGATACGTCGAGCGGAACCAGCTGTTTCCAGACCTGTTTGTGGCCAGTCGCCAGCTCCAGCTTGTTCACCGTGGCGGGAACTTTCCCCAGCCGGTAAAGAAAAAGCGAGCGGCCATCGCTCGTCCACGTGACCGGAGCATCACCCGCTTCGAGGGAAGGGATGGGTCGAACCTCACCGCTCTCAAGCATCAGCAGAGCTGGTTTTTCATCCGCGTCCACAAAAACTGCCTGCTTGCCATCGGGAGAAATGCTGAATAGGCTGCCGTTCACGCCTTCGCCGGTGATGGCCTTCGCCGCGTTACTGTCGACATCCTGCACGTAAAGCCGCACGCCCTTGCCGGGTTCGTCGCCGGAAAATAAGATCCGCTTGCCATCGGGAAACCATCGCGCTTCAAGACGGTTGATCTGGTCATGGGTAAGCGCTCTCGCTTCTCCCGCGCCCGTCGGAAGCAGGGTAAACTGCACCGGCGGCTTGGGTAGTCCTGCCAAGGCCCATCGTTGATCGGGGGAAAGAGCGAAGCCCAATCCGTCGCCCAGCCGAATTGCGGGCGATCCGTCCGTGCCGCGCAAATAAGCGGAGTAGTTCTCTCCTCCCGCTTCCCCGGACTCGGTGAACAA
>Ga0302326_10013089_pt1 | contig 17610 bp, 21 predicted proteins | sample Palsa_T0_3_FD_202264 | JGI IMG/M metagenome (GOLD analysis project Ga0302326, IMG submission 202264) | Peat permafrost microbial communities from Stordalen Mire near Abisko, Sweden - Palsa_T0_3 | ecosystem: Environmental > Terrestrial > Soil > Palsa > Peat permafrost | place: Sweden: Abisko... | reverse complement strand
TTTGATCGCGCGCGAGGGAACCATCGAGTCAGGTTCCGACCCGCAGCGCAACCGGGCCGGGGGCTTTCAGGTTCAGGAGATTGCCGGTGAGGATCAGCGCCGCGCCGAGCACGGTGAAGATATCCAGCCGCTCCGAATAAATCAGCCAGCCGACGGTCGCGGTCAGCGGCACGCGCAGGAAATCCATCGGCAGCACCACGGTTGCATCGGCATGCAGCATCGCGCGCGCCATGCAGTAGTGAGAATACGTGCCGCAGAACGCGATCACGACCATCCATCCCCAGGCGTACATCGAGGGCGATTTCCAGACGTAGAGCGTGGGGATAAATCCGGCCACGAACTGGATCACCAGCATCCAGAAAATGATCGCCACGGTGGTTTCGGTGCGGGTCAGGGATTTCATCATCGCGATGGAGATGCCGAATCCCACGGCTGCCGCGAGCGCGATCAGTTGACCCGGATTGATCTCTCCGGTCGCCGGGCGAACGATGACGATCACGCCGACCACGCCGAGCACGATCGCCGAGATCTTCCAGACCGTCATGCGTTCGCCGAGAAAGCTCGCGGCCAGGATCGCGGTCCAGATCGGCATGGTGAACTCGATCGCGACCACCTGTCCCAGCGAAATCAGCGTCAGTGCGAAGAACCAGCCGAGCTGTGCGGCGTAGTGAATGAGATTGCGCCCGATATGCTGCAGCGGCCGCGACGTCCTCATCGCGGCCAGACCTCCGCTGATGCGGAGCAGCGGGTACAGCATGAAGAAGCCGAGAAAGCAGCGCACCTCCATGATCTGAAACACGTTCAGTTCGCGCGTCGTCTCGCGCCCGGCGACCACCACGATCAGCATCAGGCAGAGCCAGCCCGCCATCCACAATGCGGCCTTTGGTTTCGAAGGGGTTTGGTCCATCAGCGGGGAGTGCCGGTCATGTTGCGGGAACGCAATGGGAAAGGTGGAGCGGGCAGGCGGTATCGGCGACCGCACACCGATTTGCAACGTGCAGATATGCCGATGCAGGTTTGCGCTTCACTTTGCGGTGGGAGAGTTCGTACGATCGGTGCTAAGGGTCTTGCCGTTTATGCTGCTGGTCGTTCCCGATAACGAGGAGAACCTGCCGATGCGTATCTTGCAACCGGCCGAATGGTCAAAACCGCGCGGCTTTTCGCACGGCGTCGCGGTCGATGGTCCCGGCCGATGGATCGTGCTGGCCGGCCAGACCGGCGGCAACGAAAAGGGTGAATATCAACCCGAGATGGCCGCGCAGGTGGCTGTCGCGCTGCGAAGGATCATCACATTGCTGGCGGAGGCCGGAGCCGGTCCCGAGCACATCGTCCGCCTGACCTGGTATCTGACCAGCCGCGGCGAATACGAAGCGGCTGGGGCTGGTATTGGCGCAGCCTGGCGCGAGACGCTCGGACGAAATTTCCCGCCCTCGACGCTGCTCTACATCGAGGGCCTGGTCGATGCCAGCGCGAAGGTCGAGATCGAAGTCACCGCGTTCGTCCCGGCCGCATAGGTTGACCGCGCATCAACAAAATGCCGGCGGAAATTCTCCGCCGGCAAATCTTGGACCTGATGAGCGCCCGTCAGATACGGGACAACGAAATCGAGGCGCCCTTGAACTGGCTCTCGGACTTAATCACCACGGACTGCTTGTTGCCCCGCGTCGTCAGCGCGATGTTCGCGGAGAATGCCGGCGCCGTCGCCACGACCTCAAAATTGCCGTTGCTGCCGCGTCCCTGGATCGTGCCGTTGATGTTTCGGCTGGTTTCGCTCCAGGTCCCCGACAGCGCCGTGCCCTGCGCAGTGACATTGGTGGCGAGATTGAATTTGTAACTGTCGCTGGCGCAGGTCAGGGTCTGATTGAGGCCCGTGCCGCCATTGCCGACGGCGTAAGTTGCGCGACAGCGAATTCTCTCGGTAGACCCATCGTCCAGCGTGACCGTACCGGCGCCCGACCAGTTGCCGGCCATGCCGGCGAACGGTCCCGATTGCGCATGGCCAGCGGTACTGAAGACGGAAACCGCAAACAAGGCGACAACAGCGAGGATCAGCCGTCGCACGATTCCGACGCGAGCAGCCACCTGGCCTGCTTTATTGCCGTGATGCTTCCCACCGACCGCTGCATGGTACGCCCGCAGATGCTCCATTCCACTTCCCCCCTCCGGCATTGCCACTGAGCTGGCCGTTCGCATATGCACCATTGATGGACACGCGCACAAGTCCCTCCCGTCCGATGGTACCGGATACCTCGGCGCCGGGGGCCGAAATCCTACCGTCCGCGACGGTAAGGGTCGAGTGTGCCGACGGTTCACAAGACCCGGACTTGGTTACAATGGTCACATTCCAGAGCCCGTCATACGGCGTCTGGGCAACGGCAGGAGCGATGGTAGCGGCAGCAACGAGAGCAGAACCTAGAAAGGTTTTGCGAATGCGGTTGTAGCGCATGAAATTCATCCCCGATTTGCGTGATGGTCCGGCTTATTCATGGACAATGTGTCCAAAGCTTGGTGCAACGCAACAAGGCAGAAAAGTTCCTGTGGAAACAAAGATTTGAAGTGGGGAATGGTTCCGCGCCCGGAACACAAAAATGGTGCCGGCCGGAGGGAATCAGGCACCGAATAGCCGCCGCGCGGGGGATATGCCCCCGATTCGGAAACTTCGATGGGCAATGCCTGTTGGGAAAATGCTGGTTTACGAAGGGCTTTTCTACGAAAGGCCTTTTTACGAAAGGCTTTTTTACGGAAGGCTTGGCGCCTTGGTCGCAAATTGCTCGTCCTGCGGCTTGCCGGGCAGGGCTTTGTGGATTTCGGCGTAGTCGACGACTTCGCCCAGCAGCTTCTGGCCGAGCGGCGCCAGCGCGCGTTCCCACAGCTCTCGGGCCGTTTCACCTTTTTTGACGAAACACCATTCCTGGGCCGCGATGGCCCCGGCGTCCATGCGATCGGCCAGATGGTAGACGGTACCGCCGGCGATCGGATCGCCCTCCCTGATCGTCCACTCGACGGCGGCGATGCCGCGATGCCGCGGCAGCAGCGACGGATGATAGCCGATACCGCCAAGGCGGGCCGCGGCGAGGGCCTCCCGGCTGATGCGCGCATGGCTGTGCGCGGTAACGATCAGGTCGGTGCCCTCGGCAATTTCCGAGGCCGCGACCAGCTTGGGGTTGGCCTGCACGGTGACCTCGATACCGGCGGCACGGGCAGCCGCGGCGAGCCGGTCGTCGGCATCCGCCACCACGACCCTGACGATATCGACTCCGTGCTGGCGCAGCATATCCAGTGTCGTCACGCCGAAATGGCGGGAGCCGACGAGGGTGATCCGCATGGTGGTTCTTTCGTCACGGGTGAGACATGATCTTCCGTCGATAACACGTCGCAGGCATCTGTCACGACGCCGGAAATGGCGGCGGCGGGTTATCAACAGGACCGGGCTGGGCCGGACGATACGCCAGCATCGCGGTCGGGTCATTCCCCCCTTAAACAAAGCTCTTTTTTCAGGCAAACTCCTTGTTGTTGAAAAACCTTGCAAACAATTTGGCAAACAAAAAGACCGCCTGAGGCGGTCTTGGTGTCGTTACGATGTCGGCTGGCACGCAGCCTAGTTGCAAACCATCGCGCAGTGCCCGTCGGGGAAACAGGCCCGGTGCCGTCCTCGGCCGCCGCAGGGACCGCCGGGAACAACCACGACCGCGCCGGGAACGACGACAACTTCTTCGCCGCGATTCGGACGGCATCCGCCCATCGGACCACGGTGAAAGCCCGGACCGCATCCACCCTCGACCTTGATGATCATGTTGGCCGGAGCCTGGCCTGGGGCAAGTGGCATGGCCTGCGCGGCGCTGCCCGATAATCCCAAGATGAAAGCAAGAGCGACAAGCTTGTTCATTCGTTTCTCCCTGATTTGCTGCTATGGCGCCTTACGATCATGGGCCTCGTCGGGGCATGCCGTAAAGAACGAATATTCTTATCTACGCGAGAATTTTGGAATGGATTCTGCGAATCCGTTGAAGCAGCCCAGCCGCTCGTCCTGCTCCTTGATGAAACGGCAGTCCATCACGCCTTTGGCGGCGGGCGGCTTCGGCTTGGGCTTCGGCGGAATGACGGCGTCGTAGCAATCCAGCCGATCCTTGGTCCCGTCGTCGAGTTCGAGACAGTCCTGAAGCTTCTCGGCGATCGATCTCGAACCGGTGCCGTGCGATTTTGCCCGTGCCGGAGGTTTGACAGCGTCTGTGGCCGCGGGCTTTGCAGCCTCTTCCGCGGGAGGCGCGTTTTGTGCAAAAGCTCCCGCTGAATACAGCAATACGATCAGCGCAAGCATTTTCTTCATGTCATTTCCCCGTTGCCTTCAACCCACGCTCTCTACAAGGCGGTGAATGGCTTCGCCAGCGCGTTTTTTGCTGCCGTGATCTCGCCGTGCTTGCGGATTAGGATTTCTGTCGACCGCTTCGCGCCGATTCCCAGGGAAACCCCGCGGGAATGCGATCTTACAGATTTTTAACACGACAAAATGCGTGAACCTCGTCAGCAATGTTGCTACGGCCTGTTTTGAGCTAAGTCAGTTTCGAGCTAAGGCACCGCAATGGAGGCAGTTTGAACATGAACACGTCCAGGCGCTCTCGGATCATCCTTCCGTTGGTATCGATCGTGACCGCGTTTGCGCTGTCGGCGCAGGCGCAGGAGCCACCAAAGGGGCCTCCTCCAAAGGGAGGGCCAGCCAGGCCGGCGGTGCAGGCCCACCCGGGTGGTCCCCCGGGGCCCGGACGCCCCGGACAGGGGCCAGGCCGAGGGCCGCAGGACGGACGTTTCGCGCGGGCGCCGGCACGCAATTTCGGCGGACACGCCTATCACGGTCGCATGGCCTGGGAAGGCGGACGCTGGCGCCACGAAATCCACAACGGACGCGACGGCTGGTGGTGGGATGTCGGCGGCGCCTGGTATTTTTACCCGCAGCGGATGGACGGCCCGCCAGCCTATGTGTCCGACCTTGAGGTCGTGGACGATGGCGGCGGTCCGGATGGACCGCCCATGGATGCAGGTTATCCACCGCCGCCGGTGGCTGCCTATGCACCGCCTCCACCGCCGCCGCCACCTCCACCGGATGCAGCCTCCGGCGCGGTTGGTGGGGCCCTTGTGGGTGGACTGCTTGGCGGCCTGATCACCGGACGGCCGGGCGGAGCGATCGCCGGCGCGGTCGCCGGCGGAACGGTTGGCGCGATCGCCGGCGCCCAGGCCGCCGCGCGACCCGGCTATTATCTGGCGCAAGGCAATTGCTACTACAAATATCCGTCCGGGCAGTATGTTCAGGTCGATCCGCGCAGCTGCTATTGAAACCGACCTGAAGCGCGCGCCGCTTTAGTTATCGCGATGCCGGCAGACCTGACATAGGGCTGCCGGCTGTCGCCGGTTTGACGCTCACCTCACAACCGCTACGGTCTCGAGCGGGACCACGAAGTGAGTCGCCGGCAATAGCGGGATCGTTTGCCGGGATTGTTTGCATTGTCTCATCCGTTCCGAGGCATTGAGCACCGGGCTCTCGCGGGGGTGTTCCGGCATTGCCGCCGTCGATCCGGAAGCGCTAATGTCACGGCGGGAAAACGAACCGGGCGGGACAAAGAACTTGGCGGGAAAACGAACATGAGCCAGCCGGCCAGGCAAAAGTCCTCCGCGACATCGCTGCCGTCCCTGAGCGTTCGCATCGATCTCGACGCGGAAGGCCGCATCGGGCCCGGCAAGATCCAGTTGCTTGAAAAGATTCACGCCTGCGGATCGATCTCGGCGGCGGGTCGCGCGATGGACATGTCCTATAAGCGGGCGTGGGATCTGGTGGACGAGATCAATCGTATCTGCCGGCGTGCCGCCGTCGAGCGGCAGACCGGCGGCAAGAATGGTGGCGGCGCCATCCTCACGCCATTTGGCCTGTCGCTCATCACCCGTTACCGCAAAATCGAGCGCTCCGCGGAGAGCGCGGCCCGCAAGGAGCTGCTGGCGTTGCGGGCCGACATGGGCGCGCGCCGAAAAGCCTGAGCCGACAGGCCAATTCCTGCCTGGCCCGACCGCCGCTTCACACCTGATGGTTGAACCCTGAACCCGCGGAGCGGCAGCAAGTGCCCCGATACCGTTAGCTTCATGCGGATATCACGAAGCCGTTAGATTCATGCGACTATAGCGTCGCAGATGCAACAAAGTGGCTAAAAAGCGATTTTAGTTCCCAACTGTTGCCCAATTGCACTTTGTCGCGTGCGCGCGCTGCGCTATCTCCATTGGTATACAGCGGAAAACGGGTGGTTTCGGTGCCTGTTCGCAGCAGTTTTCGATTGGGGAGACGTGAAGATGAACAAGAAAACCCTCGTACTGGCGCTCAGCTTGGCCAGCCTGGCGGTCACCGCGCACGCCGCGGATATGGACCTGCTGCCGCAGAAGCCCCTTCAGTATCTCGATCCGCTTCCCGATAGCCTGACTTGGCACGGCATCACTTTCTACGCCACGCTCGATGTCGGTTATGCCTATCAAACCAACGGTCGACCGACGGGAGCCGTGGTGTCGACCCTGGAATACTCTCCCTTTACGACCACCAGGAATTTCACCGGTCAGGCGATCTCGACGATCGCAGCAAACGGCCTGCAGCAATCGAATATCGGCATAAAGATCGACACGCCGATCGGCCGGGACTGGAATATCGTCGGCCGGCTCGAGACGGGTTTCGACCCGCTGACGGGCCAGCTCTCCGACGGTTGCTCCTCCTTCGTTCAAAATGCCGGCGTCACTTATTCCGCGCAAACATCGAACGCGGACTCCGGTCGTTGCGGCCAGGCTCTGAACGGGGTGGCCTTTGGCGGCATCAGCAACCCGCTCTACGGCACGTTGACGGTCGGCCGTCAGCAATCGTTCCAGCTCGACGAAATTGCCATCTATGATCCCATGAATTTGTCCTACGCGTTCTCGCTGCTCGGCTATTCCGGCACCAACGGCGGCTCGGGCAGCACGGAAGCCGCGCGCTGGGATAACTCCGCCAAATACGTCTATCAATACGGTCCCGTCCATGCCGGCGTGATGTATTCCGATGGCGGCCAGAATACCGGAATGTTCGGCAACGCCTATGGCTTCAATGCCGGCGGAAATTACAGGGGGTTTTCGCTGGACGGCGTTTACACCAAGGAGCACGGCGCCGTGAACCTGCAGTCCGCGGTGAACGATACGCTTGGCAGCACGGCTCTCGCCGCCAATATCTCGGACAACACAGAATATTCCATTATGGCCAAGTATACCTTTGATTTCGGCGGGCATACGGTGAGCCCGATGTATACCAAGGCCGCAAAGGCTCCTGAAGCTCCGGGCGACAAGCTGACATTGTTCGCCGGTTATACCCATATCGACCAGTCGAATCCGAACACGCCTATTTTGTCCGGAACCACGGCGGGCAGCTACGTACTCGCCGTCAGTGGAACGTTGCCCGACAACAACGCCTTCACGACCGACAAAATCCTGCAATTTTACTGGGCCGGAGCCAAGTATGAGATGGCGTCGGGCCTGAGCTTTACCGGCGCTTATTATCACGTGAACCAGAATTCCTACGTCGCGGATAGCGCAGCCTGTGTTGCCGGCGGCGCCAGCAAGACGGACTGCGCCGGTGCGTACGATCAGGTCTCGTTCCTGGTCGACTACATCGTCACCAAGCACCTCGATGTCTATGCCGGCATCACCTATGCCCAGGTGACGAACGGCTTGGCCTCGGGCTTCCCCGGCACGCCGGGCGCCAAGTTCGGCCTCGCCGGCACCGACACCAGCGTCGACACGACCACCATGATGACCGGCTTCCGCCTCAAGATCTGATCCGATTGGTTGCGCTGTGAAGTCAAACCCGCCGGTTCACGCCGGCGGGTTTTTCCGTTGCGGCCGCAGGCCCGCAGACAGCGTGCGGAGATGTGGGCCAATGCAGGGGAGGGCAACAACTTCGCCCGTGGAGAGGGCCGACGTGGAGACGGCCGATCGGATCTTCCAACAGTCGCGGTCCCCGGTCTTCCTTACGGCAGGGCCAGCAGTCCACCCGCAATCGCCAACGTGACGAGCGCCGACAGGGCGAGCGACCAGTGCACGCCGATCAGGCTGCCCAACAGGCCGACGGAAATGCCGCTGAAGGCGCGCAGGCCGAGGCTCGACATGTTGAACAGGCCGATCACGCGCCCGCGCTTGTCGGGCGGAGCATCCAGCTGGACCAGGCTTTGCGCCATGGCGTTGAAGGACAGTTCCAGAAATCCCGCCGCAAACAGGAAGCCGAGCGCGAGCGGATAGCTGTGGGCCAGCGAGAAGATCGCCAGCGCGGCGCACCACAGTATGGCGAGCACGATCGCGGTGCGCGCCCGCGGCGGCAGCAATCCCCTGCCTTCGAGCACCACGCCGGCCAGCAACCCGCCGGCGGCGTCGGCGGCGAGCAGCAGGCTGTAGGACACGCCGGGATCGCCATGGCCGAGATCATTCGCAAAACCCGGCATTTGCGAACTATAGGCGTTGCCGACAAAGAACGACGCCGCGCCGGCGAGCAAGGTCATCGAGACGATGACGGAATGATCCTTGATGTCGCGCATCGTCTGCACGATATCGCCAAACCCGCGTACGGCACGGCGCGGCGCGGGCGCACCGGCGCGGAAGCGTGGACCATAGGGCGCGTTCACGAGCCATAGCACCAGCGGCAGGTAGAACAGGGTGTTGAGCATGATGCCGGGGGCCGGCCCGAACGCGATCAGGATGGCGCCGCCCACCGCCGGGCCGACCAGGATGCCGAGATAGCGCGCCATCGCGTTGAGCCGCACCGCGCTCTCCAGATCCGACGGGCCGACGATATCGTAGAGCAGCATCTGGTTCGGCGTCTGCCACAGCACCCCGGCGCAGCCATGAATGACCAGGATCACCATGGCCTGCCACATCTGCAGGGTGTCGGTGACGAAAAAATAGCTCCAGCTCAGCGAGGCGATGATGAAGAGGGCCATGCCGATCTGGATGATCCGGCGCGGGTCGAAGCGGTCCGCGAGCGCGCCGGAGGCGACCGAGAACAGCAGGAACGGCAGCCAGTGCGACACCACGGCGAAGCCGCCCAAGGCCGGCGAATGAAATTTCTGAAACACCATCCAGTAGCTGATGACGTGTTCGATATTGTCCGCCATCATGGCGAGCACGAACGTGATGAACTGGGCGCGAAAGCCCGGGTGGCGCATCGCCGCAAAGGACCGCTTCGTGGAGGGCGACGCGTTGACGGGGGCAGGTGGTGTATCGCTCACAAAAGAACCATCAATTTGCTGGACGGTGTAAGGGCCACATCCGGCAGCATGATGCATTGGATATGTTCGAATAGATTCCAGGGTTGGATATTATCGTTGCTCCGGCCGCGATGTCGATGGTGGATCAAGGCCGAGATTCTGGTTGGCCGCTCGGGGTGGCGCGGTGGCAACGCTGATACGGTAGCCTCAAACCTGCGAGCCATCCTTGCAGGTTGCCGAAGCGGGGCGGGGCAGGCGGGTTTCCGCGCTAACGAAATTCGGAGATGGTCCAGATGTCGAAAAAGGGAATCACAGGCCACGACGAATGGGTTGTAACGGAAGCATTGGCGACGGCACTTGTCGCGCTGGAGCAGCTTCCGCCGAAACACCAGCCGCGCGCGCAGATGAACGATATCAAGAAGCTTCTGACGGCCGGATGCCAGCCTGGAACGGTCACCCTGCATATCGCCCAGGCAAAGTGCCGGCTGTTTCCCGACATCGATCCTCTGAGCATCTATCGGGAATACGGCCTTGAGGACGGACAAAGCTAACTCGATTTCGCTCGTCGGCAGGGCGATCCTGCGGAGCGCTGCGACCGGCGGCGTCGGAAAAGGCCTAATAGTAGCCCTTCAGCCCTCCGGACAAGGCCCCGTACTGGCCGCAAATATTGACGTCGCCCGATCCCTCATACGTGTCGATGACATCGCCAGCCATCACGACCCGGACTTTGCATTGTTGCGTCGACTGGCCCACGGTCCATGTGTAGACCTTTTGTCCCTCGATCGTCTGGGTTTCATCTGGCGGCCAGCCAAGTCTGGTAGCGACGGCGCTGAGCGGTTGCCCCTTATAATTGGTTGCTCCCAAATTGGGCGGGACGAGACCGCAACCGGCCAGGGCCACGGCCGCCAGGATCGCCAGATTGCGCATTCGTCCGATCTCCCCGAAAGCCTAATCCCAGACGCGACCGTTACTCGATAGCGTTACTCGATAGCAAGAGCAGTACCGCCTTCGGACGCGGCCGGAATTGTTGCCGGTTGTTACTGGGCGCAGATGTCGAAAAGGCGGCAGGCAAGGCAAAGCCGGGATGATTATTGTTAACCGCTTCGAAATCAATTCCGGTAAAGACGTGCCTTGGAATCGAATGAAGTGCCATGAAATCGAATGAAGAACGAGACAATGCCCGCCAGTGACGAGCGCCGAGAGTTGGTCCCCGTGATCATCGCCAGCATTGTCGCGGCGATCGGCGCATTTTGCCTGTGGTCCGACCTCAGAAACGATGCGCTGGGCCACGGGGATGGCATGATCACGTCGGCGGTTGTGTCGCGGACCGGCGTGATCGTGACTCCGTCGGAGCCACCGGCTCATCTGGTTGTGCCGCCAACCGCGCCCGCCTCGGAACCATCGACGGTCGGCCGCGCAACACGCTGAAGGCATCGACGGCGGTACCGCTGGTCTTGTCGACCATGGATTGGGCCTACCCGGATGCGCGGTGTGGCCCGGATTTGGTTTTTCGTTTGCGACCGCGGAACCTCCTTCGCTCGAGATGGTTTCCTTGGAACAAAAGGAGAAAATCATGACGAAAATGAAAACGCTGAGCGCGGTGGCCCTTGTGTCCGCCGTCATCGCCGCGCCGGCTTTCGCGCATGATGCCGGCGGGGCAGGAAGCCGTGATGGTTTGAAGTCGCGGTCCGGACCCGTTCACCATCATGTCCGGGCTTATCATCGAAGATACGTCAGCGGAGCCTATAGCCGGGTTAGCGGAGCCTATAGCCCGCCGAACGCGCATTTCGATCCGGACCCGGAGTTCCAGCGGAACATAGAGAATTTCGGCTTCAGTGGCCGCGATCCGTCGCGGGTGGGCGGCGAAGACCCATCGCTCCACCCCTCGCAATACTGACATCCGGCGGCGGCAGCCCTCAGGCCCCGGAGGCCTTGTGGGTCATTTTCTTTTTTCCAAAGACCGGCGCCGCCGTCTTGGCGGAGCTCCAGTCGAAGAAATCATAAAAGCCGGTCCAGGCGTGGACCACGGAGCTGCAAACCCGGCATTCGAAACTGCCGGAATGATGGTCCGGATGCTGCTCCTTGGTCGCGGTGTAACTCATCCCGCAATCGGTGCAGATGAAATATTCGGTCGTCCATATGCCGCTTGCCATCTTGCCGACATGCCCCCCTTAGGCGGCCGGTTCACGCCATGATTTGAATGGCAGCGCCTCGCGCTGATAATCGCTCATCGCTGGCGCAGGCTTGGCTTCTTTGAATAGCTGCTCGGCTTCGTCTTTAGGGTCGTTCATCGTGTTGCCTTCTGAAAAGTATCTCGACGACGAATAGTTGTGTTCGGACGTTCGCCGTCGATCATCCGAAGCGGACGTGTTCATCCGGTCGCGCTCAGGATTGAATGAAGGAGAGATCTCTATGGTTAATGGCGCAAGTACGGGCAATTGTTAATGTGAATGCCAATTGACTCATTTAGATAGTTAGGGTGGAATTAACTAAGATTTTATTTTGGAACCCGGTGGAACATTAAATAGCTTGCAGTGCTTGTGATCTCTGCTGAAGCAAAGGACATTCCGAATGCGTAAATCCGCGAAGCTGTTCGCCGCCTCGCTGCTAGGCATTGCAGCATTATCCACATCCGCAAAGGCGGAGTTGGTCATCGACATCACCCAGCAGGGAAGCAACGTCGTCGCGACGGGTTTTGGCACGCTCGATACGACCGATTTAACGTCTGCTTCTACCTCCTCCCCGGCTTCCGCTGGGGTTAATGGGAATGACGCCTTCGTCACCATTGGCTCCGGTAGCGCTGCTGTCTATGGTGGTTTTTCAGGTCCGGCATCCTTTGGTAGCGGCGGAAGCGGATTTGCAGCTTCATCCACCAGCGGAAGTGTTTTTGGGATCTTCGCCGGTGGTCCTAGCCTGTTCGCACCTACGGGATACACGTCGGGGTCCTTCATATCGGGATCAGCCACATATGACAGCACAACAATAGCCGGGCTCGACCTGACACCTGGAACCTACACCTATACGTGGGGAACAGGGCCAGACGCCGACAGCCTTGTCGTCAACATCGGTACGGTCTCACCAGTTCCTGAGGCGTCTACTTGGGCTATGATGCTGTTGGGTTTCGCTGGCATCGGCTTCATGGCGTATCGTAAGCGTAAGAGCGCGGCACTTGCGGTCTAAAGACTGTGTTCTAGTTGGGTTGTTGATCGCAGCATGGACGAGTCGTTTCTGAAATCGCAGGCAGATCACTGCCGCCGCCTTGCTGAGAAGGCGGATCCATTCATAAAGCGGCGCCTGCTGGATCTCGCTGATCAGTACGACAACAGATTGCGGCGCCCTTCGCGTGCCGTGCTATCTCTCAAAGATCCCGAAGCCATTATGGGTGCGCGACTACCTAAACCCTCTCGACAAGACGACGCTTAACGCTCGCGTAACTCGATGAGGAACGGTTGTGTCATGCCGCTCCTCGCCGAGATCCGTACCGCGCGGCGTACATCCGCGAGCCGTTCCCCTTTTTGGAACAGTCTGTTCTGAACGAGTGTCAGAAACAGGACACACACGAGATGGTTATCTAAACGATCTGATGAGCCGGGATAACGGCATCCTGAACGGCACCTGTCGTTATTGGTAATTGATCGGGCTTGGACAGCCTGAGGCAGCAGCGACCTTCAGATCTAACAACAATCAGTCTTGGAGGCTTTCATGCCTCACGAAGCGAAATTACACGCGCAGGGCTTCAATTGGAAACACCAATTTTCGGTGATGTGGACTTGCTCACATTGCAAGATCAAGCTGTGGAATATCTTAGCGAAGCCAAGTGCCGCGATCCCGCGGGGCCAAATGAATTGATATCGTCTGTGATTGATGCACTCGCGCGCAATTACGTTGGGCACGTCATCCGAAAACAACGGCGGCGCGCAGGCGAATCCTAAAGGACGGGATTTGAGGTCGCGTGACCGTTATCGAAAACAGAAAAACCCCCGGTTGGAATCGGGAGTTCTTCTGGGAACGTTGCCGAGGATCGGTTTGCTTCGCGTGGGGCTGGCACGCTCGTCAACGGTTACCTTGGGTCGCGCTGCCAGACAAAACTTTATCACCGGCCAAAATCCGGCCGCTGTTCTGTCTTGCTCACTTGCACTGTTTTATTTCAGCGGCGACGAGTTGATCAGAAAAGCCCGACAGACAGCGCTAATTGGGATAGACTGCCCGAAATGAGGATCATGGTCCTATTGTTCGCTTTGATGTTGGCCGGATGCGTTGGCGACCGGCTGAAGACCCACCGGTCGAAATGCGAAACAGTCTCCGCTGTTTTAGGGAATCCGGCCGCAACACGCGATCAGGTCGCCATCGCAATGGAGACGGGTCGAAATAACGGATGCTTTGGTACGGGGCCGCCTCGACAAGCCGACAAGCGGCTAGAGTAGACTCTCGTCACCCTGAGCGCCCCGCCTATGGCTGCTGTGTTCGAAGCCACGTTGTTGGCGGCTACGGCGATCAACCGCGCCACGAGGCCGCGCTGGCGATCGTGGCTTGCCTATCGCCGGATGCTCGCCACATGCGCTTTCCTGCGATCAGTGATACAGTTCGCCGCAACGCCGCAATCACAGGAGTTCGATGTGACCCTTACCGTCGCTCATATAACGCCCCTGATCTCACTTTTGGCCGGCGTCCTGATCCTCATCGTTCCCGCCCTGTTGAACTATATCGTCGCGATTTACCTGATTGTCGCGGGCGTGATTGGCCTCAATGAAATCCATCATTTTTTTAACTGACTTAATAGCGCACTCGTCTTGTGGGATCAGCGCTTTTTCGATCCGATCGAGCTCCCGGACGGCCGTAACGTCACCATCCGCGACGCCGCGCAATGCATCCTCGCATTGCCGAACGACGAGAGCGCGCTTATTAAACTAAGCTTCTCAAGGAGGCCATGGCCACTGAGCGTTCGCGCGTTTAGAACAGCCGTGCCGGTCACGCCTGGCTGTTCGATTTCGAGCCCGCTTTGAGTTTTTTGGTTGCTCGGGAACGACGAGGTCAATATCCCATTGCGTTGAGAGCGCACCGAACAGCTTTGTCGTATTCGACCTGCTCTTTGGCTTGCGCTGCCGTGAGGTTGGTGGAAGCGATCTGTGTACCCGATCTGCGAGTCCAACCATGCTCAAGTACGGCAGGCTTCTGCTTCATCCGGTTGCCCGAACGCGCAAAGGCCAGGGCGCGGCTGTTCCGTGCTCGACTATGTATTGATCGGCGTTGTTGCAGCTTGAGCATTCGACGGTTCGCAGATCGAACCCGGGTTTAGCACGCTCGATTCGTGCCAAGATCACCGGAGCGCCGCACTTGGTACAGGGCTGTGGCTTGGGTTCGACTGTTTCGTTGAGTGAACTAGATTGAACGCTAAGGCTTGCAGGCATAGTGCTCTCCGTTCTGTAACTATTGAATTCCATATTTCGCCGGGTGCGGCCGCGGCTCGACCTCAACTGTTCGGAGCGGCTTCACTCGCGTGCTGTGGGCCGCTCCCCGTCAGAACTTCGCTTGATCTCGCGCCCGCAGCTATGGCATTCGAAGGTCTGCAGTTCGTATTCATTTCCGTAGATTGGATGCGGAGAGCGCCGGGTGACGTCATGCAAACCGGCCTGTTGCTCATGCTAAAATGCCGAGCCTGGGAATGCGCATATTGTTCCTGCGATCCTCAGCCCCAATTGCGGGCTAAATGACTCGCCGACGGGTTGTCTGCACTCTGCCGGGCTTAGTGAGCAATATTGCTCACTTGTGGAGGCCCGACCTATACGGCGCGCAGGTTGCTCGCGAACTTCTGATTGGAATCACGCGAAGTCCCGTGGCAAACCAAAACAGCCGTTGCGCGCGGCCCAAGGCTTTGCCGGTAACTGAGATTGTGCTCCCGCCCGTTAATTTAGCAATACCGAACCACAGGAGGCTCTAATGGCGGAGCCAGCCAAGAGTGCATTTGATGCTCACGTCTTTCTGGCCAGGGTGGGCGAAGGCAAAAGCATTCTTCAATTCAAAAAAGGTCAGAACGTCTTCGTGCAGGGCGACCCTGCCGACGCGGTCTTTTACATCCAGAAAGGCGAGATCAAACTCACCGTCCTGTCCGATCACGGCAAGGAAGCTGTGGTCGGCATACTGGGACCCGGCCAGTTTTTCGGCGAAGGCTGCATGAACGGCCATAAGCTGCGCATCGCCACGACGACGGCAATGGAAAATTGCGTCATCACGGCGATTACAAAGCCTGCGATGATCGCAGCACTTCATGACGAGCCGCTATTTTCCGAAATGTTCATGGCCTATCTCCTGACTCGCAACAGCCGGATCGAGGGAGACCTGATCGATCAGCTCTTCAATTCGAGTGAAAAGCGGCTTGCGCGCCTGTTGTTGCTGCTCGCCAATTTTGGGAAAGAAGGCAGCCCGCAACCGATCAGTTTAACTATCAGTCAGGAAACACTGGCGGAGATGATCGGCACCACCCGATCCCGGGTCAGCTTTTTCATGAACAAGTTTCGCAAGCTTGGCCTCATCGACTACAACGGACACATCGAGGTTCACAATTCGCTGTTGAGCGCAGTTTTGCATGACAAGCCGCAGCTAAGACTGGATGAAAGCGGTCCTTAGCGTTTAGCTTAAAAAACCTTTGGGATCGAACAAATCTCAACCGCGGTCCCGCTTTGACCGAACGGACGCTAAACTTTCTAGGTCATGCTGCCCGGGATGAAGCACCTGATTGAAATTTCATCGCCAAAACGCACTGGCCAGACCATCGTGCGTCCTGCCAAGTTTGGTTCTGTGATCACGGCATCGTCGGGAACATCGACCCAACTATTCTCAATGCGGACTCGATAATGACCGTCTCTAGATTCCCAATCGGGGTCTGCAACGCTTGCGCCATCCGCCATCGAGCAGCAAAGTCCCTTGCCGCTCGCGAGATGGTCGAACCACGGTTTAAGAGGTGAATTGGAATAGCGACCATCGACGTCGCGAGCGGTGACGCTACCGACGAGACAAGCAACGACAATGATGGTCATACCAAACACGATGCGTTTCATTGCCACGCTCCTGTGTGTCAAAGCCAGTCCTCGGCTCAACCCAAGCGAATTGACCGCTACCGGGTCCAAGGCCCATTGCTCTGTTCAGCGATTGCTTCGCTCCGATCCGAAGGAAACAGCCCCAGCGCGGCGCTAACGCGCTGAGACTGTCAAGTTAGGGAGGATTTCTGCAGAACGTCTGCATGGTCCATGGCCAGACAAACACATGCAGCAGTGCTGCCCCTGTTCGGTTTCGACCGTTTTCCTAAATTATTTGAGCCCCCTACGAATAGCCCGTTTCGAGAAGGCGGCGCATATTTCGGCGAAGAACACGTCATTGAACTGGCGCCGCTCAGTAAGTCGCTGTGGACAAATTCGATTCATTTTGATGACTGAGCAATTTTGACTAGCGAGCACGACCTCGGAAACGCATGCTTTACAGCGTCGTCATCTGGATCGTGGGCCCAAGGTTCGTTTCGACCGATCCGAACAAAGAGACGGCCCCAGCGCGGGGGCGGCGGCGAGTGCTGGGGCCGTCTTTGTATTGCTGTGCTCGCCGCGGGGGATAGCGCGAACTCAGTTCGGTAAAAAAAGCAGATCCGGTTCGGTGATGATGTTCTGTTTTGAACACCTGCCGAAGTTCTCCACAGCTTGCGGTCTGTTTTGAACACATACGAGCGGCCTACGGCCAGCAACGGTTCCATTTCGTTGGTCATAGGCGAAAAGATTGTCGCCGCAGAACTATCAGCGCGCACGGTGTGTGGGACGTGCGAGTTTTGAACGCGCCAACTGGAGGTCCGATAGCAACCGTAACTGACGTCGATACTTCGCGATCTTGGCTTGCAGGCTTGCTCTGGTTTCGCCGCGATTCATTGTGAACATCCTCATTCTCGAATGCTAAGCCGCCATTGGGCAGGCGATTGCGGTTCAATTTCACTTACTTCCCAGCGCACGCGATAACGCGTCGCGCGCGATGGGACGCGAGCCGGTTGTTGCGCCTCCAAGTTAGACGGTCCTCGTTTTGCCAAGCTGGCATGAAAAAGGCCACCAACTGACGGCGGCCTGACGGTGAGAGCTTTTGTTTGAAGAAAATGCCGCATATGCGGCTCGGGCGCTATCGATATCGATCTCATCGGCCAACGCGGACCAATTGAGTGCCATGATCGATTGTTCAAGCGATCGTTGGGTTGAAATATCACTCGACGATGCAAGTATACCCCGATTCAACGATTGTCCGAAAAACCGCTTGCCATGGGGCGATTTTGGGATTCGTCATAGGGGCATGATTTGCGCCGGCTTTTTGTCTCCCGTTGACCGCGCCGACC
>Ga0302326_10013086_pt1 | contig 17611 bp, 19 predicted proteins | sample Palsa_T0_3_FD_202264 | JGI IMG/M metagenome (GOLD analysis project Ga0302326, IMG submission 202264) | Peat permafrost microbial communities from Stordalen Mire near Abisko, Sweden - Palsa_T0_3 | ecosystem: Environmental > Terrestrial > Soil > Palsa > Peat permafrost | place: Sweden: Abisko... | reverse complement strand
GCGACAAAGATGGAAGAGTAAGTTCCGGTGATCACCCCGATCAGCATGGCGAAGGCGAAACCGCGGGTCACTTCACCACCCACCAGGAAAAGGATCAGGAGGGTGAGGAATACGGTCAGGGAAGTCATAATGGTACGGGACAGCGTATCGTTTACCGATTTATTGATGATCTCACCGTTGGTGGCATTCTTCATGAGGTGGCTGTTTTCCCTGATCCGGTCGAATACGATCACGGTATCGTTCATGGAGAAGCCGATCACGGTCAGTACAGCCGCGATAAAGTGCTGGTCGATCTCCAGCGAGAAGGGTAAGAACTGCAGGAAGGAGAATACCGCCAGCGTCACGAAAACGTCGTGCAACAGGGAGATGATCGTACCCAGGGAATAGCGCCAGTCGCGAAAACGGACGAAAATATAGAGGAAGATAATGATCAGCGCGAAGACGGTGGCTTTGATGGCGCCGGCCTCCAGCTCCTCGGAAATGATGGGTTCTACTTTTTTGGTACCGCCCAGGTATTTGGGGGGGGTTACGAATTCGGCGTAGGTTGTTCCCTGTGGCAGGAAGGGGGCGAGACCGCTATACAGGGCGCTAAGGACGAGGCTATCGGTATTGTTGCCAGTCGCCTTGATCATATAGTCGGTCGTGATTTCCAGCTGTTCGTTGCCGCCATAGGTCTTTATCTCGGGATTTGTTCCCGGGAGGACCTTTTCGAGGGCGGGCCGAACGGTCTCCGGGGAGACGGGCCGGTAGAAATTGATGACATAGCTGCGGCCACCCTGGAATTCCACCCCTTTTTTAAAGCCGTGAAAGAAAGAGCTGACGCCAAGGATCAGCACGACGACAGAAATGCCATAGGCTATCCGGCGGTATTCGATAAATTTAAAGGCGGGGTGTTTTAAAATACGACGGGAGAGGCCGGTAAAATATTGGAAGTGACGGTTTTTGTTGGTATAAAAATCCGTGATCAGCCGGGATACCAGGATGCCGCAGAACAGGGATAGCATAATGCCCAGGATCTGGGTGGTGGCAAAGCCGCGGACGGGGCCCAGGCCGAAATAAAAAAGGATGAGGGCCGTCAGCAGGGTAGTGACGTGGGCGTCGAGCACGGGCGGCAGCGATCGGCGATAACCATCCCTGACGGCCAGGGGATAGCTCTTCCCACGGGTCAGCTCTTCCTTTATTCTTTCAAAAATGATGACATTGGTATCTACAGCCATCCCGATGGTCAGTACGAGACCGGCGATACCGGGCGCCGTCAGGGTAGCGTGGAGGGAGCTCAGCACCCCAATGGTGAAGAGCAGGTTGAGGATCAGCGCGCAGTTGGCGACCCAGCCGGCTGTGTTATAATAAATAAGCATCAGGCTGAAGATGACCAGGAAGGAGATCAGGAAGGCCATCATCCCGCCGTTGACCGCCGCGCGGCCGAGGGTAGGGCCAACGACCTCGTCCGAGACGATCCGGGCCGGGGCATCGAGCTTACCGGATTTCAGGATATTGGCAAGATCCTGTGCTTCCGTGACGGTCTGTTGGTTATTGCCCTGGCCCATGGTGATGCGGGACTGGCCGCCGGTGATGGGTTCGGTAACGTTGGGTGCGGAATAAACGATATCGTCGAGGACGATGGCGATCGGCTTGTTGACGTTTTTGGTGGTCATGTCGGCCCAGGCTTTGGCGCCTTGCTTGGTCATGCTCATTTCCACGATGACCCCGCTGGTGGTGGGGTCGAAGTCCTGGGAGGCGTTTTCGATGGCCTCACCTTCGATCCTGGCTTTTTCGGTGCCGGGGATGGTCCGGATGGCATAGAGCTCCAGCTGATCGGACAGCTTGCCGTCCTGATCTGCCTGCTGTTTGCCCCAGAGAAATTTCAGATCCTGCGGGAAATTGCTGCGGATGACGGGGTTGCTGAGGTAGCCGTTTACGATTCCGGTATCCCTGAGCCTGGATATACCGATAGCGGCATAAAACTGCTGCTGTTGGCCGGTTCTGCTATCCTGGCGGGGCACCAGCGGCTGGAGGACGTGGAAGAGCGGATTTTCGTTGCTGGCCGATGTTGCGCTGTCTCTTTTGGCGGCGGCTGCTTTGGCGGTGGCGGAAGTATCTGCGGAGTTGGCGGTGCTGTCCGCTTTTACGCCGTTGAGATAATTCTGGACGGCTTTATCGGCGTTGGTCAGGGAAGTCTGTAATTCTCCCAGGTTGTAGACCTCCCAGAACTGAAGGTTGGCGGTGGATTGCAGGTATTTGCGAACGCGGTCCGGATCGGTGGCGCCTGCCAGCTCGACGTTGATGATGGCGCGGTTCTCGTCCAGGCTGATGCTGGGTTGGGCGACCCCGAACTGGTTGATACGATGATCCAGTACCTCGTAAGTCTGTTTCATGGCTGCACTGGCTTCGTCGTGCAGGTAGGTGACTACGGAAGCGTCGCTGGCATCGTAGGTGATCTTATTGCGGTTGCTGTTGGAAAAGAGCGGCGCCAGCTTACCGTTAGGATTGATTTCTTTATACGATTCCGCAAACAGGTCGATGAGGTTGCCGGAGTTGGTCAGCTTTTTTTGTAAGGCCAGGTTAATAGCCTTGACCAGATTCGGGTCGCGTTGATTATTGGCCAGGTTCTTGATCAGGCCGTCCAGCGAGATGTTCAGCGTCACGCTAATGCCGCCCTGGAGGTCGAGGCCGAGCAGGAGCTCGCTTTCTTTCGATTTCTGGTAGGTCGTTCCCCACCAGGTGATCTTTGTATCTTTTGTGCTATCCAGCAATCTTTTTTTCCGGTCGTTGAACAGCTGATCGAGGGTATCCTGATACTGTGCCTGAGCCTCTTTATCGCCGGGATATTTTTTGAGGGCCGTGAGGGGGTAGGTACGGGTAACGTACTGTTTTGCTTTCGCCTCCATCGCAGATTCATGCTTATTGACGAACCAGGTAAAGGAAAGCTGGTACAGGGAGATGATGATCAATAAAGCAGCAAAAATACTTACCAGTGCTCTCATTGGAAGTTTCGTTTGTTTTTTTTAGAACGGCAAATATAGGTTTTTCCTACCTTTGGCCGCCCAATTTTATATAACTATGCAATTATCCTCCATTCTTTCCCGCTTCAGTGAGCCCGAGACCCTTAAAATGGCCAAGCTTGGCCGCGAATTAAGGGCTAAAGGTATCGATATTATCGACCTGAGCCTCGGCGAGCCTGATTTTGACACGCCCGAGCATATTAAGACGGCCGCCAAAAAGGCGATCGATGACAACTGGAGCCACTACACTCCGGTAGCCGGCTATGCCGATCTCCGCGAAGCGGTCTGTGTCAAGTTTAAGCGTGACAACCAGTTGGACTATAAGCCGGAAAATATCGTTGTGTCCACCGGCGCCAAGCAGAGCCTGGCGAATGTGATCCTGGCGTTGGTAGACGAAGGAGAAGAGGTGATCATTCCCACGCCTTATTGGGTCACCTATTCCGAGCTGGTGAAGATCGCCCGGGGGATCGTTGTGGAAGTGCATACCACACTGGAGAGCGGATACAAGATCAGTCCCGCGCAGCTGGAAGCGGCCATTGGCCCGAAAACGAAGGCTTTTCTTTTCTCCTCGCCCTGCAATCCTTCCGGGGCTGTCTATAGCAAGGACGAGCTGGCGGCGCTGGCGGAGGTTTTCCGGAAGCATCCGGAGGTCGTCATCATTTCGGATGAAATTTATGAGTATATTAATTTTGTCGGCAGAAATGAAAGTATTGCGCAGTTTGATGAGTTGAAAGACCGGGTGGTCATCGTCAACGGGTTGAGCAAGGGGTTTGCCATGACAGGATGGCGCCTGGGCTATATTGCCGCATCCGCCGAGATTGCCAAAGCCTGTGAGAAATTACAGGGTCAGTTTACCAGCGGCACGAACAGCATCGCCCAAAAGGCGGCTGCCGTTGCGCTGACCGGCGACCTGGCTCCTTCTTTCGGGATGGTGAAGGAATTTACCCTTCGCCGGAAGAGGACGATGGAACTGGTTGGGGGGATCCCCGGGCTGAAATGCTTTGAACCCCAGGGGGCTTTTTATATCTTCCCGGATGTCTCTTCTTATTTTGGCAAGTCGGATGGGGAGACGCAGATCCGGAATTCCGGGGACTTCAGCATGTATCTGCTGAATTCGGCGCATGTTTCTTCGGTGATGGGGGATGCGTTTGGGGAGCCGGCCTGTGTGCGGTTTTCTTTTGCCAATAGCCTGCCGAATATTGAAAGGGCGTGGGTAAGGATCAGGGAGGCGCTCGAAAAGCTGCGATAGCCCTAGCTTCCGGCACGTTGCCGCAGCCGCTCATGTAGTTCCAGCACTTGTGGCAGGACTGCCTGTTGTTCGTCATTTTGGATGACGGCATCACAAAGCCGCATTTTTGTTTCTTCGTCGATCTGATAGCGCATCCGTTGCAGGACGGCTTCGCGGCTGCTGTGGTCGCGCCGGATGCTGCGGTGGATCCGCAGGGATAACGGCGCCCGGACCCCGATGATAAAGTCGAGATTGGCTGCTCCCCGGCTTTCGAAGATCAGGGCTGCCTCGCGGATGGCGTAGGGGGCATGGCCGGCCATCGACTGCATCCACCGGTCGCCTTCGCGGAGGGTGGCCGGGTGGACGAGGGAATTCAGGAGTTCCAGCCGGACAGGATCGGTAAAAACTTGCGATGCCATCCAGGGGCGGTTGAGGGTTCCGCCGGCATAGGCTTCCGGTCCAAAATGGGCGATGATCTGTTCCCGGAGGCCGGGGTCTTCGTTCATCACGCGTCGGGCTTCTTCGTCGGCGGAGGATACAGGTATCCCCAGCACTTCAAAGATGCCGGCGATCGTGCTTTTGCCGGAGCCGATACCGCCTGTCAATCCGACTCGTAATATGAAGGACATGCTTGGTATAAATACAGAACCCGGCGCCGGCCGGGTTCCTGGTAGAAGAGCTTACTTTTTGTCCATTGCTGCTGTCACCGGCTTATTGAGGTTCTGGCTCCATTCTATCGAAATGGCGCTCTTTTCGATTTTCAGATAGCTTCCGGGGCTCGTTTCGATCATAATCGTGCCGTCTTCGTTCACTTTATTCACTGTTCCATGAATCCCGGCGATAGTTACGATCTTGTCTCCTTTCTGCATGTCTTCCTGGAATTTTTTGGCCAGCTTGGCCTTTTTAGCCTGCGGCCGGATCATAAAAAGCCAGAAAACCACGAACATGCCTCCGATCAGGAGCAGCTGTGTGTAACCTGCGCCGCCGGGGGCCTGCAAAAGAACAAATAATAGAGAATGCGTCATTGTTTTATTGTTTGAATTGAGTTTTATGAAGCTTTCTTATCCACTTCCACGGTAAACCGTAGGGAATAGCCCTGGCTGACTTTTGTATTGGCGGTAACGTGTAAGGTTTTTTGGTTGATACCCGGGTGTCCTTCGCTGTTGAAAACAGCTGTGATCTTTCCTTCGCCGCCGGGGGCGATGGGTTCCTGTGGCTGTTCGGCCACGGTGCAGCCGCAGCTTGGCTGGACCCTCGCGATCACCAGCGGGGTGACGCCGGTATTTTTAAAGCGGAAAGATACCTGCAATTTCTCGCCTTCCGGGATCTTGCCGAAATTTTTGGTGGAATCCAGCCATTGGATGGTCGTGTATTGGGCGGAATCCTTCATAGCGGCCTGCAGGGCCGCGGTTCTATCAGTATGGCCACAGCTGGTCAGCAGGGTGGCGGTCAGGACAGCGCCTAACAGCAGCCGGCGGGGCAGTTGACGGGACCAATCGCAGGGTTGACGGGACCAATCGCGGGGCAGAAAATGCATGGCAGGGATAATTTTTTGCAAACGTACAAGTTTTTTTGGTGCCCCGGGGCAGTTTGTCACTTAGTTTGCCTTGAAATCGATCTTGTGCATTTTGTCTTCGCGGACCAGGTCTTTATGGATATTGTCCAGGATCCCATTGACGAATTGACCGCTTTGGGGGGTACTGTAGTCTTTTGCCAGGTCGATGTATTCATTGATAGTCACCTTGGGCGGGATGGTCTCGAAATACAGGAATTCGGCGATCCCCATTTGCATGAGGATCATATCGAGGGTGGCGATGCGTTCGGCGTCCCAGTTCTTCAGCCGCGGCCGGATCAGTTCCAGGATCATTTCTTTTTTGTCGATCACCGTCTCCAGGAGGCTGGTGGCAAACTCCCTTTTTTCTTTACTGATGATCTCCTGAAAATTCACGGAGCCGGGCTTGGCTATATATCCCATGAGGATCTGGCAGATCATTTCGCCGTCGTCGTCCCAATTGGAAAATAGTTCTTCGATATGATTAAGGAATGCCTCGTTGGGCAGCATCAGACTGGAGAAGATGAATTCGAGGATCTCTTTTTCGGGGCGCCGTTCGCGGCCTTCCTGTGCGATATATTTTTTATATTCTTCTGTGGCGGCCAGGTCGAGATAGGTCCGCCGGATCAAATCCTTATTTTCCTGGAGATGGGGACTATCGCTTTCAACGGCCTTTTTCCAGGAGGGGTCTTCCAGGATCTTCCAGAGCAATTCGTTGCCGGCCAGCTTGATATTGACATGTAGGTCGTTTTCGCTGGGAAGGTGTTTGGAGGCCCGGAGTCGGGAATCCGTTTCCGCATACCGGGCGATCTCGGTGATGAAATAGATGAGATAGGTTAATAACTGTCTGGATTGATCGAAATGTTTCTGTAAGATCCTGACGGGCTCACCCGGTTTAGCCGTCTGCTCCTGTGCTTCGAGCGTATAAAGGGTCTGCATGACCTTTATCCGGATATTTCTTCTGCTGATCATTATATGATAAGAACTTTGTTTGCGGCTGCAAATATATGAATTGCGGCAAAAAATTGGTCAGAATATAATTTTTCACCGCAATAAGTCTAATGTCCTGATCGCAAAGGCGGAGCCTTTGCTCAGACATTGTTAAAAAAGAGACGGCCCACTTTTATCCGGAGGGGCCGTCTCTCTTTTTTATTTATTTTCGTGTGGCATGAAGGTGGTTTTGACGATATTGGCTGTCTTTGTTTTGTTGGCGCTTATCCTGGCCTTGCATATCTATATGGTGACGCGGCCGCATACAGATGCCCGTGCCCGGGCGATGGCGCGTATCGATCTTCATCAGCCCATCAGCAAGACGGATGCGGACAGTATTACGGCATGGCTATACCGGCAGAAGGGTGTGGATCGGGTTCTGGTCAATCCGAAGTCGGCTATTGCGGTCTTTACTTTTGCGCCGGTGGTGGTCAATGCCAACCAGATCGTGCGGGCGTTTAAAGCCAGTCTGCCCTATAACAGAGCAGAGCGTTACCTGCCGGCAGGGGCGCAGTTGAAAAGGGGGTGTCCGATGACGGCCACGCCGGTTACCAACAAGATATATACCTTTTTAAAGCAGATATTTTAAGATGCCGACTATGCAATGGAAAACAACGACCGCGATAGCAACTATTATCCTGTGTGTGGGAGCGGTTATCGGGACAGGCTCTTCCTGCAAAAAAAGCAATAAATCCGCCGGCAAACAGACTTTTTATGATTCGCTTGGCGGGACGACGCTGGTCCCCGATTCGGCCAGCTATGGTCAGACGGTCGAACGGGGTTATCTCGCGATCCGGACGATAGTGGATACAGCGCTTTTGATCATTGCCGCGGATTCTACCATAAACGGGTATTTTAGCCTGGTGCTGCAGGAAGACAGCACGGGGAACGAAAGCCCCTATGAAAGCCTGAAATTGAATATGGCCAATTTCCTGGCGGTGGCGGCGGGCGCCGAAGACTACAGCTATACCGGTCCGGACTTGATGGCGGCCCATAATCCGGACTCCAATGGTAATATTTCCATGAAGGTCACCAGCGCTGCTTTTAATGAATTTGCCTACGATCTGGGGCTGTCCGCCATGCAATATGGTCTTTCCGCTCAGTTGATCAGTCAGTTCGGCACCCTGCTTTACCGGTATGAAAGTCAGGTTGTGCAGCCATAAGCAGCTAAAAATCATGGTTCCGGGGGCTGGGGCAGCGCGCCCTGACAAACAGCCCGTTGCGGCTGAAAAATTGACATTGCCGGTGGTCGCCGGTCGGCCATATAAGGAACAAACCTGCAAATATGACCTTTCCGATGGTTTGGTATGAAATTCGAGTACCTTTGCCGACCTGCCTCCTGCAGGATTAACTCTTTCATCAAAACAAAAATCGATACAACTATGGGCAAAAAGTTAAACGTTACCCCTTTAGCAGATAGGGTAATTGTGAAGCCAGCTCCAGCTGAAGAAAAAACTGCCGGCGGTATTATCATACCTGATACGGCAAAGGAAAAGCCGCAGCGCGGTACTGTAGTAGCCGCCGGTCCCGGTAAAAAAGACGAACCGGTAACGGTAAAAGTCGGCGACACCGTTTTATATGGTAAGTATGCCGGTACGGAAATCCAGATCGAAGGAGATGAATTCCTGATCATGCGGGAATCTGACATTTTAGCAATCGTATAGTTCAATCAAAAAATTTAAATAGTTATGGCAAAACAACTCTTTTTTGATATCGAAGCCCGTAATAAGATGAAGAAGGGCGTAGATATACTGGCCAATGCCGTTAAGGTAACTTTAGGTCCAAAAGGACGTAATGTGGTATTGGAAAAGAAATTTGGCGCTCCTTCCATTACGAAGGATGGGGTGACCGTTGCAAAGGAAATCGAACTGGAAGACCCCATCGAAAATATGGGCGCCCAGATGGTGAAGGAAGTAGCTTCCAAGACGGCCGATATCGCCGGTGACGGAACGACAACGGCTACCGTACTGGCTCAGTCCATCATCAGCGAAGGGCTGAAGAATGTAGCTGCCGGCGCAAATCCCATGGATCTGAAACGCGGCATCGACAAAGCGGTTGAAAAGGTAGTTGCCAGTCTGAGCGCACAGTCCCAGACCATTGGCAATGACAGCCGCAAGATCGAGCAGGTAGCCTCTATCTCTGCCAATAACGATAACAATATCGGTAAGCTGATCGCCCAGGCTTTTGGCAAGGTTGGCAAGGAAGGGGTTATCACGGTGGAAGAAGCCAAGGGTACCGATACTACTGTCGAGGTCGTGGAAGGGATGCAGTTCGACAGGGGGTATATTTCTCCTTATTTCGTGACCAATAGCGAAAAGATGCAGGCAGAATTGGAGAATCCCTATATCCTGATCTACGATAAGAAGATCTCTGCCATGAAAGATATTCTGCATATCCTGGAAAAGGTCGCTCAGAGCGGCCGTCCCCTGCTGATCATTGCTGAAGACCTGGAAGGTGAAGCACTCGCTACCCTGGTCGTCAACAAGTTGCGCGGCACCATCAAGGTTGCTGCGGTGAAAGCTCCGGGTTTTGGGGATAGAAGAAAAGAAATGTTGACCGATATAGCTACGCTTACCGAAGGGATTGTCATAAGCGAGGAGTTAGGTCATAAATTGGAAGCGGCAGATTTGAAATCACTTGGACAAGCGTCTTCCGTAACGATAGATAAAGACAACACGACTATCGTTGGTGGGAAGGGTAAGAAAGCTGTGATCCTGGAACGTGTTAATCAAATTAAAGCCCAGATAGAAAACACAACGTCTGATTACGACCGCGAAAAATTGCAGGAACGTTTAGCTAAGTTGGCCGGCGGCGTAGCCGTGCTATACATAGGTGCTGCTACCGAAATGGAAATGAAGGAAAAGAAGGACCGCGTCGATGATGCGCTTCATGCTACCCGCGCTGCGGTAGAAGAAGGCATCGTTCCAGGTGGTGGAGTAGCCTATATCCGCGCCATCGATTCTTTGGAAAAGCTAAAGGGCGCCAATGAAGATGAGACCACGGGTATCCAGATCGTAAAAAGGGCGCTTGAAGAACCTATCCGCCAGATCGTGGTTAACAGCGGTATCGAAGGCAGCATCGTTGTACAGAAGGTCAAGGAAGGGAAAGCCGATTTTGGTTTTAACGCCCGCACCGAAGTATACGAAAACCTGTTGAAGGCCGGTGTCATCGATCCTACCAAGGTGACTCGGATCGCCCTGGAGAATGCCGCTTCCATTGCGGGTATGTTGCTGACCACCGAATGCGTGATCGCCGACAAGCCTAAGAAGGAAGAAGCTCATGCACATCCTGGTGGCGCACCGGGCATGGGTGGAATGGATTATTAAAAAAAGTGTCTTATATATTTGTGTAGAACCCCGCATCCGCGGGGTTCTCCTTTTTCGTATATTAGGGCATGCCCCTGGTTAAGCTCATATCGATCGTAGCGGTCATTTTACTGGCCTGGGGGTTCCATCTTTCGCCCGTTCACCCTTCGCAGCCCGCCAGCGCTGCCCGCGCGACCTATCTCGCGCTGGGGGACTCCTATACCATCGGAGAGTCGGTGGGGGCCGCCGACCGTTATCCGCAGCAAGTTGTGGGGATGTTGAACGAAGCCGACCCTTTGCTTTGCCGGGACCCCAGTATTATCGCAGTTACGGGGTGGACGACGGGCAATCTGCTGGAGGCGATCTCGATGGCGGAGCCGGCAAATGGATCGGGGAAGCCGCGGGCGGTGTATGACATGGTCAGCCTGCTGATCGGGGTGAACAACCAGTACCAGGGGCGGAGCCAGGCGGAATATCGGGACCAGTTTACGCTCCTGCTGCAAAAATCCATCTGGCTGGCGGGTAATAATCCTGCGCATGTGCTGGTCTTATCCATTCCGGATTACTCTGTCACTCCTTTTGGCCGGACCCGGGATACGGTGCTCATTGCGGCGCAGATCGATTCGTTCAACCGGATCAATTATAGTGTGTCCATGGCGTATAAAGTAAACTATATCGATGTGACGGCAGAAAGCCGGAAGGCGGCCCGGGATCCGACGCTGGTCGCTGAAGATGGGCTGCACTTTTCGGGAAAGGAATATGGTAACTGGGCCCGGCTGATGGAACCGGTGATGAAAGGAATGTTACATTAAGCTGCGCTGCTATGGCTATAAATAAAAAAGACCGGTTTTGCGACCGGTCTTTTTCTATAGAAGATATTTTGTGCGATTAGTGTCTTCCGCCACCGCTAAAACCGCCGCTCCTGAAACCGCCGCCGCTGTTAAAGGACGGTGAGTAGCTACGGGAAGGCTGGGAGTAGTTCCGGAAACCGGTATTGGCAGGCTGGTAGCCATTCGTGCCCCGGCCTGTGCTTACATGTGAATTATAGGCCGTGGTGGAGGTCATTCCGGGACGATACAGCGCATTCCGGGATGTGCTGGTGACACCGGCATGCGCCAGTCCGTTTGTATAATTTGTGGTATTGAAGGGCCGCAGGTTCGAATAAATGGAGGTCGGGGATTTGCCTGCGTAAATGGCGCCGGCGCCATAATAGGGATTGTAGAAATAGGGGTTATACCAGCTGTTCCACATAAAATAGTTGTTCCAGAGCATATAGGGATCGCCAAAGCCGAGGCCAAAACCAAAGGAAGGGCCGTAAAAGGGGCTATAACCCATTCCATAATAGGGTGAAAAGCCGCCGTAGCCCATACCATAGCCTGCTCCATAATAGGGCGTCGGCGCGTAATAGGAATCATAGGCGTTATAGTCGTCAAAATAAGACCAGCGGTCGGGGTCCTGGGCCTTCATCTGTACATACTGATCATTGGGGGCGGCAGCCACATAGTCGGAGCCGCTGCCCTTGCTATTGCCGGAAGAATACATGTCCGGAGAATTCTGTGCGCTTTTGGAGGATGAGCAACTGCTCAACCCAAGCACTGCGGCGACAGCCAGGAAGGTAAAGGTATATAGATGTTTCATGGCAATGTAAATAATTCAATTTGAAGTTACTAAATTTGCGCTCCTTAAAGGAAGCATGGACTTAGCCTGTTAAAGTAAAGTTACAATAAATAACGAGGCATTTTAAAGAAAAGTTAACTTTTAATTGTTAAAAGCTGATTAATTATAAAATATTCCCATGTGGGCCTTTCGGGGTGGCGTGGGGATACAATTCTAGTATATGAGCAAAGAAATTTCGAGCCGCAGCCAGGATTATTCGCAGTGGTATAACGATTTGGTCATCAAGGGGGGCCTGGCGGACCATTCGGAGGTGAAAGGCTGTATGGTCATCAAGCCGTATGGCTTTGCGCTCTGGGAAAAGATGCGGGACCAGCTGGACAGGATGTTCAAGGATACAGGTCATGTAAATGCCTATTTCCCATTGTTCATCCCCAAAAGCTTTTTGAGCCGGGAGGCTGCGCATGTGGAAGGCTTTGCCAAGGAGTGCGCCGTCGTTACGCACTATCGTCTGATGAACGACCCCAACGGGGGTGGGGTGGTGGTGGACCCTTCCGCCAAACTGGAGGAAGAGCTGATCATTCGTCCGACCAGCGAGACCATCATCTGGAATACTTACCGGGACTGGATCCGGAGTTACCGGGACCTGCCCCTGCTGATCAATCAATGGGCCAATGTGGTCCGCTGGGAAATGCGTACGCGCCTCTTTCTGCGGACGACCGAGTTCCTGTGGCAGGAAGGCCATACGGCCCATGCGACCGCAGTGGAAGCGATCGCCGAGACGAGACAGATGCTGGATATCTATGCCAGTTTTGCAGAAGAATACATGGCCCTGCCGGTGATCAGGGGGGTGAAGACACCAAGCGAACGCTTTGCCGGGGCGGTGGACACCTATTGTATCGAGGCGTTGATGCAGGATGGGAAGGCACTGCAGGCGGGGACTTCACATTTTCTCGGTCAGAATTTTGCCAAGGCCTTCGAGGTAAAGTATTCCGATAAGAACAACCAGCTGGAATATGTGTGGGCTACCAGCTGGGGTGTCAGCACCCGGTTGATCGGGGGGCTTGTAATGGCGCATGGCGATGACGACGGTCTGATCCTGCCTCCCCGCATCGCTCCGTTGCAGGTAGTTATCGTCCCCATTTATAAGGGGGAGGATAGAAAAGATTTGCTGGATGCCAAAGGCAGGGAACTGGCGGGAGCGTTGAAAGCTGCCGGCGTCAGCGTGAAGTTTGACGATAACGACAACAACCGGCCCGGCTTCAAATTTGCCGAGTATGAGTTGAAGGGTGTGCCCGTGCGGATTGCTATGGGGTTGCGGGACCTGGACAATAACAGCGTCGAAGTCGCCCGCCGGGACACAAAGGAAAAAATGACGCGGCCCATGGATGGGCTGGCTGTCTATCTCAAAGACCTGCTGGAAGAGATCCAGCAGGCCATGTACAATAAGGCGCTTGCCTATCGGGACGAGCATATCACCCCGGCGGACAGCCTTGTGGAATTTGAGCGGCTGCTGGATGAAAAAGGTGGATTTATCCTGGCGCATTGGGATGGGACGGCGGAGACGGAAGAAGCGATAAAGGAGAAAACAAAAGCGACCATCCGGTGTATTCCGCTGGACGCCGTCGAAGAGGAGGGCAAATGTATCTTTACGGGTAAGCCAAGCCGGCAGCGGGTATTATTTGCCAGGGCTTATTAATATTTTCTACCAATTCCGAACTTTTGTTTATTTTGAGTCGATGACGAGCCCCCTGAGCCTGACAGTGATATTGTTTTTGTCTGCCTGGCAGGGCATTGTTGGGTGGCTGGAAAGGAATATGCTGACCTGTCCCTCCAGGAAGTGGCTTCACCTGGAATGTCCGGGCTGCGGGTTTCAGCGAAGCGTTATTGCTCTTTTCAGGGGGGATCTACGGGCCAGTTTGCAGCTATATCCGGCGACCATCCCGCTGTTATTCCTATTAGGGTTTGTCGTGCTTCACCTGAAGTTTGATTTTCGCTATGGGGCGGCGATAATAAAATATTTATATCTAGGGGTAGCTACTATAGTATTACTATTTTATATTTACAAAGTCCTTAACCATAAATTAGTTGTTTAATGGAAAATCAAACCCAGAGACCCCTTCCGAATGGCACTGCGGTGCTTGTCTTAGGCATTATCTCGATTGTCGGCTGTTTTTGTGACGGTATTCCGGGCCTTGTGTGCGGTATTATCGCCTTGGTGCTGGCCAGTAAAGACCTGAAGCTATACAACGCAGATCCGACATTGTATACGCCGGGTTCTTTCAGCAATCTGAAAAGCGGCAGGGTCTGTGCCATCGTCGGGTTATCGCTTTCCGCGATTGTTCTGGTCATTTTGCTGATTGAGCTTTTCCTTTTCGGTGCGGCAATTCTGACTCATCCGCAGGACATGTTCAACCATTCGTCGGTCGGCATCTAAAGTCTGTTTTAATGCCAAAATATGGAAGAAAATAACCAAAGCTCCCTTTTCGAGCTGTCTATCGATCAGGAGTCTCACTCGCATCTTAGCGAAACGGCGCGTTGGGCGAAGTTTCTTGCTATTGTGGGGTTCATCACCTGCGGATTAATTACGATCCTGTCCTTTTTTATAGGCTCGATCATGACCAGCGGCGCTTTTTCGCCATATGGCAACACCGGTGCATTGAGCGTGATCGGCGGGGCGTTCATTACGGTCCTTTACCTCGTTATCGCCGTGATCTATTTTTTCCCGTGTCTGTTCCTTTATAATTTCTCCGTCCGGCTCAGGGCGGCGTTAAGGGGCAATGACCAGGTCAAGCTGAATCAAGCGTTGAAGAGTCAGAAAACGCTCTTCAAGTATATCGGTATAATGACGATCATTATTCTCGCGTTTTATGCGCTGGCGTTGGTTGTAGTGGGAGTGTCGGCCGCATTCATCCGCCGTTGAGGGGCCGGTGGCGGTAGTTGCTAATTAAATACCATGGAACAAAATACGCCTGAGCTACTGGATATGCATCTGGACTATGACGGGGGGAATGTCCTCCGCGAGACGGTCCGGTGGTCACGCTTCCTTGCCATCGTCGGTATGGTCGGAATAGGGCTGATGCTTCTGCTGGTGCCGCTTGCCGGACCGAGGATCATTACTCTTTATTCCGCGGTCTTACCGGGCATCGAAGACTTTGCGTGGCTTATCCTTTTTGTATTTCTGGTGATCGTAGCCATCGCGGGATTGCTGGTTTTTATGTTGTATCGGTTTTCCATATTGACACGCAGGGGGATCGAGACGCAGGACCAGGCTGTTTTTAACCGGGGGCTAAAAGGGTTGAAGACATATTTTCTGATCAGCGGGATCCTTGCCTTGCTCTCGCTGTTGTTCAATATTCTATCGTTAACCAGTTTAACTTAACCTGCGTGGCCATGGAAAATCAACCTCAACCGGAAATTATCAATGAGCTGGATAATTTTTTCAACCTTTCTTTTGATGTCAATTCCCGGGAACAGCTCAAGCAGATCGCATTGTGGTCTAAGATCTGTTCGATCTGCGCTTTTGCGGGGTACTTCGTTTCCCTGATCGTTGCCATTTTCGGACATAAGGATATTTCGCTGGAGACGGATGGATTAAGCTTTGGCGCTTATTTCCGTTCCAGCAGCTCCCTGGTCACCGTCCTGGTGACGCTTGTGATCGGCGGTATCGTCAACTACTTTTTGTATCGCTTCGCCGTTGCCGTCGGGGAGGGGGTGCAAAGTATGGACGCGCTGAAGGTCAATACCGGATTCAACAGTCTGCACATTTATTTTAAGATACTGGGTATCGGGCTTATCATCTGTCTGTCCATTCTGTTGCTGATCTTCTTTGTCGCGCTGATCGGCGCGGCGGCGGGGCCCAGGTATTAGGGCTGTCGCGGGAGTTAGCGCGAGGCCTGTCGCGGGAGCTATCGCGTGGAATAATAATTATAATCCTTTAACAGGGTCTGCAGGAAATCCAGGGAATCCTGGTCGTCCTCGATCTGTAGTTTTGACCGGATCCGGGCGGCGATCCGGATAGAAAGATCATAATCGCTTTTTTTCCTTACGGCGCTGATGATCCCTTTGAGGGTATTGATATCCTTGTCACTGAGCTGCATGACCTGGGGATAGCGGGGCTGGTAGTTGTCCGTGAGCTCTGTAAATACGGTGTCTTCCCAGGAGGTGCGGGTCCGGGTGTCGATAAGGATAGTACCGGCCACTACATCCCCTATCCGCTGTGAATAGGGGGTACCGATCAGGCAGCCGATTCCGCCGAACAGGAAGATGGCGCTCCACCAGGGCAGGGCGCCAAAGGCGATGGTAACCAGGATCCACCAGGGGAAATCGATCATGCGGAACAGCCAGCGGATCAGATACTGGCTGACGGAGGGCTGACCGCCGTCGGCGGCGATCACTTTTATCCGGGTTGCTTTTTTACCTACTGTTTGCCCGTTGAGGAAGATCTCGCTTAGCGGGAAGTATATAAGCGTCGGAATGCCTGCCAGAGCATAGACCCATTCCGGCGTTGCCCACGCTGTTCCTTCGCCGAGTCTCAGGATCCGGTTGATGATTATTGCATAGGCCAATAAGATCGTCAGGTCGATTATCCAGGCAAAAAACCGTTTTATAAAAGGGGCGATCAGGAAATCCACCTCTATATTAAAGCCTGTATCCAATTTGACCTGCAGCATAGGAAGGGACGATTTTTCGGGATTATATTTATTCGTGTTTACTCACTATATTTAATGTGCAATGGGCTAAGTCTGCGAGCTCTGCCCGCAAGAGGCTTCCAGCCTCTTTGGGCGGCTTTGTAAATATAATGCTAAATTTTTCCAGTGAGAGAAGGTCTCTTTATTAAAAAAAATATTGATAAGTGGAAACAATATCAATATAAGCCTGCTAACGATCCCGATGAAATGGCGGGCCAGTTTACCGAACTGGTCAATGATCTCGGGTACGCAAAAACATTCTATCCGCATAGCCGGGTCACCCAATACCTGAATGGGCTGTCTTCCCGGATCTACCTGGGGATCTACCGGAACAAGAAAGAAGAATCTTCCCGCATCTTCCGGTTCTGGAAGACGGAGCTGCCGCTGGTGGTCCGCCGTTACCGGCGGGAGATCCTTTATTCCTTTATCATTTTTACGCTGTTTGCTTTACTGGCGGCTTTTTCGGCTGCCCATGATGAAAGTTTTGTCCGCGGTGTTCTTGGTGATCATTATGTGGATATGACGGAAGATAATATTGCCAAGGGGGATCCGTTCGGCGTTTATAAGCAGGACAATCCCATGAGCATGTTCCTGTATATCGTCGTCCATAATGTGCAGGTGGCCTTTGTGATCTTTATCTCGGGCTTCCTCGTTTCCATCGGCACGATCTGGTTCCTGTTCGAGAATGGGGTCATGGTAGGTTCTTTTCAGTATTATTTTTTTTCCAAAGGTCTGGGCTGGAAATCGATCCTTGTCATCTGGCTGCACGGAACCCTGGAAATCTCCTCCTTTATTATTGCCGGGGCGGCAGGTCTGGTGCTGGGCAATAGCATCCTTTTCCCCGGCACGCATGGGCGGCTTCATTCCCTCCGGAATGGTGCGAAGGATGGGCTGAAGCTGATGATCGGGCTGGTGCCGATCTTTACCGCTGCGGCCTTTCTGGAAGGCTTTGTCACCCGGTATTCTTCCATGCCGGTTTGGGTAAGCCTTTTTATCCTGGTTGCCTCTTTGTCCTTTATTATATGGTATTTCATTATTTACCCGGTGAGGTTGGAGAAAAAAATGAGATCGCTATGAGGGTAGGGTATCGGGCAGGGTTGATCGGGCTGCTCTCAGGGCTGCTTTTTTGTTTGCCCGTCGCGGCCCAGGTCGCCGATACGGAAAGAGTGGGCCAGGAGGCCGATACCGCGCAGGTAACGAAGGATACCACCAGCTCTTTTTCCAATCAT
>Ga0302326_10013085_pt1 | contig 17613 bp, 12 predicted proteins | sample Palsa_T0_3_FD_202264 | JGI IMG/M metagenome (GOLD analysis project Ga0302326, IMG submission 202264) | Peat permafrost microbial communities from Stordalen Mire near Abisko, Sweden - Palsa_T0_3 | ecosystem: Environmental > Terrestrial > Soil > Palsa > Peat permafrost | place: Sweden: Abisko... | reverse complement strand
TGAAGCGCTGGCTTGGGCGAAGAAATATTTCGAAGGCATTCCCGCGTCCGCGGGCCCGATTCCCCGAACGGCACAGCCTGAACCTGCGCAAGAGCAGCAGCAGGTGGTGAACAAATCGTATTCGAATTCGCCGCTCCCGGCGGTGGTGATCGGCTACAAGATGCCGGCACGTTACGCGCCCGATTCAAACGCGCTGGATATGACGTCGAACATTCTGGCGGGAGGAGAGAGCAGCCGTCTGTATCAGGCGCTGGTGTACAAAGATCGAATCGCGGTGGCAGCCGGTGGAACTGGATTTTTTACGGAAGACCCAAACCTGTTTTGGGCGTACGCGATCATGAACCAGGGCCACACGCCGGCGGAAGGGGAACAAGCGGTGGTGAGCATCCTGGAGGAACTCAAGGGGAGCCCGGTGGGGGCCAAGGAACTGGAAAAGGCCAAGAACCAGGAAATAGCGGACTTTATCCTGGAACGGGAGACCGACCAGGAAAAAGCGGATGCGATCGGCGCCGCGGCGGTGCTGGGAAAAGATGCGAACCTGGTCAATAGCGAGCTCGAGCGGTATGTGAAGGTGACCGCCGAAGATGTGCAGCGAGTGGCGCGGCAATACTTCGTTAAACAGCAGTCCACGGTTCTGCTGATAACTCCGGCCCCGGCGGCCGAGAAGTAAAGGGAGATACTTGATGATGGGAATTACCGCAAGAGCCAGATGGATTCTGGCCGCGGTTCTGATGGCCGCAGTAGGCGGGTGGTTACCCGCGCGCGCCCAGGAACCGTCCGGAGCATCGACCGGGAATTCGCAGGCGGCCGCTTCGGCGGCATCGGCCAAAGCAGCGGAGCAGAAGGGCGGCACCGGTCAAGTGCCGACGGGCGTGAAACTGGAATCGAAAATGCCGCCGGCGGCAGCCGCACATCCATTTCATCTTCCGAAGGCGGCTTCCAAAACACTGCCTAATGGCCTGCGCGTTTTTGTGGTCACCGACCACCGCGAACCGGCGGTAGCGGTGAGGCTGGTGGTTACGTCGGCGGGGGCGGTGAACGATCCGGCCGGACTGACGGGCCTGGCGGTAATGACCGCGAATCTACTGACCCAAGGAACCGAGAAACGGTCGGCGCAGCAAATTGCCAATGAGATCGATTTTGTGGGCGGGACGCTATCCGCGTCCGCGGAGAAGGACTCAACCGCGGTGACGCTGACGATCACCCGGGATAATCTGCCGAGCGGAATGGATTTGATGTCCGACGTGGTGCTGCATCCCACGTTTAAGGAGGAAGAACTCGACCGCCAACGCGAGCAACTTCTTTCCGCATTGCAGGTGCAGAGCGCCGATCCCAACTATCTGGCCAGCGCCGTTTTCGACCGGGTGGTGTATCCCGGTTCGCCGTACGGATTGCCGAGCGATGGTACCGTGGAAACCGCCGGCAAGTTCAACCGGGAATCGATCGTCAAATTCCACGCCAGCAGCTACGCGCCCAATGAAGCGCTGATGGCGTTCGCGGGGGATATCACCCCGGAAGCAGCGTTTGAACTGGCTACTCGATATTTCGGGGGCTGGGAGAAAAAGGAAGTGGAGCAAACCGCGCGGCACGCGCCCGCCGCCGCTTCGGGAGTGCGCATCTGGGTGGTCGACAAGCCGGACATTGTGCAAACGCAAATACGCATCGGGCGGCTGGGGATCCGGCGCGCCGACCCCGACTACATTCCGCTGCTGGTGGCCAATCGTATTTTGGGGGGCGGATACAATAGCCGGCTGAACACCGAAGTGCGCATCAACAAGGGACTCACGTACGGTGCGAACTCCAGTTTCCACAGCATGAAATATACCGGCTCATTCGACGCGGGCACGTACACCCGCACCGCAGCCACGGTGGAAGCCACCAAGCTGATGGTGGACCTGATGACCAAGATGGCCGCCGAAGGCGGCACGCCCGCCGAAATGGATTTCGCGCGCGATTACTTGGCGGGCGTGTACCCGATACAGTCGGAGACGGCGTCCGCGGTGGCCAATCGCGTTCTGGACGTGGCCATGTACGATTTGCCGGCGGACTACGCGGACACGTATCCCGAGAAAATTCGCGCGGTGAACATCGAAAAAGTGAAGGAAGTGTGCGCGGAATACTTCGGCGCCAAGGATTTGGATATCGTGTTGGTGGGAAATGCGAAGCAGTTCCGCGACGGAATGAAATCGGCTTTCCCCGCGGCCAAGTGGGAGGAAATTTCTTACGACCGCCTGGATTTGCTGCAGCCCGATTTGCAGAAGCCGAAGGAAGCCGCCGCGCCCGCGCCCGAGGCCACACCGGAATCGATGAAACACGGCGATGAAATCGTGAAGGCTGCCGCGGAGGCCGCCGGCGGAGCGGCGCTGCAATCGGTGGACGATTTGCAGATTACTTCCACCGGAACCGCACACGGTCCGCAGGGAGATTTTGCGATCGAAGTGAAATACACGATCGCATTTCCGGATCGGGTGCGCTCGGAAGTGAAGCTGCCGTTCGGGCTGCTGGTGCAAGGGTTCGACGGCAAGTCCGGCTGGGCGTCGACGCCGCAAGGGGTGATGGACCTGCCGCCGGAATATGCAGGCGAGTCGCAGCGCGCGGCCGCGCTCTCGGGCGGCTGGGGGCTGTATAAGATGGCGCTGGCGGGCACGCTGCATGCGCAATTTGTGGGCGAAGAAGATTGGGACGGGAAAAAAGATCTGGTGGTGCAGTGGAATGCGCTGGCCGGCCCGATAAAACTCTATTTCGATCCGGGCACGCATCTGCTGGCCGGAGCGCATTTCAAATCGGTGACGCCGCAGGGAGGCACGGAAACCGACCAGCATTGGAGCGATTACCGGGATGTGCAAGGCCGGAAGTTCCCGTATGCGGTCGCGATCTTGCATAACGGGGCGAAATTTTCCGAGACTACGGTGCAGAGCGTGGCGGTGAATAGCAAGCCGGATGCGAAGGTGTTTACAAAACCGGAATCGCAATAGGGATTACACTCTTTAGGCTGAATTGCCGCGGCGGCGCGGTTCTGCAGAGGCGGGTGGCGCCACCAAGGTTCGTAGGTAGAAACTAATTCCGCTTTCCATTACGATGCAGGAGCAAATTATTCTAAACTGTACCCCTTCGTGCCCCGAATGAACTCCAATCGAAAAACTCATCGGTCCTTTTGGACCTCGACTCTGGCGCTGGCGGTTGCTTGCGGCAGCTTGAGCGGCAGCGCTCGTTCCGCGGCAGACACCAAGCCCGCGGTCTTGACCGCCATGCAGGAGGAACTCGATCGCTCCCTGGCGGCGGAATCCAAGGCCGATCCGGCTGCGTATTTTCTGAACTACACGGTGTCCGACCGCCAATACGCGGAAGTTTCCGGTTCCAACGGCGCGCTGATGTCCAGCAGCGAAACTCGCGCGCGCTGGCTGGAAGTGCAAACCCGCGTGGGAAGCTATCAGCTCGACAACACTCACAAGATCGCCGACCGGCCGCCCAGTTGGACCAGCCCAGGCACCAACGTTACGTTGGACGACGACATTCCTGTGCTGCGGCGCGAGATGTGGCGCGAGACGGACCGTCAATATCGGGCGGCGGCGGAAGCGCTGATCAAGGTAACCACCAGCCAACAAGTGCAGGTACAAACCGCGGAAGGCAACGCGCCGGATTTTTCGCGCGAAAAGCCGCATAATTTCGTTGGGCCGCGGGTGGAAATCAACGTCGATCGCCGGCCGTGGGAAGCGCGGGTGCGAAAATACACCGCAGCGTTCAGCGGCTCGGCGGCGGTATTGAACTCGATAGCCACCTTCACCGCGCAAGCCAACAACCAATACCAAGTGAACAGCGAAGGCACACGGCTGGGGTTCGGCCAGATTCACTACCGGCTGGAACTTTTCGTGCAGAGCAAAGCCTCGGACGGAATGGATATCCAGCGGTATGCGAATTTCGACTGGCTGGAACCGAAAGAGGCGCCGGACGATGAGGCCGTGCTGGCGCGCATCAAAGTGATGATTCGCGAAGTGGAAGACCTGGATAAAGCGCCGCTGGTGGATCCGTTTGCCGGGCCCGCGATGCTCACGGGCCGGGCGACCGCGGTTTTCTTTCACGAAGTGCTGGGGCACCGGCTGGAAGGATTCCGGCAGAAAGATATCAACGAAGGGCAAACGTTCACGAAAAAAATCGGCGAACCGATATTGCCGGAATTTATTTCGGTGAAGGACGACCCCACGCAGCAGCGGCTGGGTTCGCAAATGCTGCTGGGCTACTACCCGTACGACGATGAAGGGGTGCCGTCGGAGAATGTGAAGCTGGTCGATCACGGGGTGTTGAAGACGTTTGAGATGTCGCGGTCGCCGCTGGTGGACGTGCCGGTATCGAATGGGCACGGACGGCGGCAGTTGGGATACGTGCCGGTGGCGCGACAAGGAAATTTGATCGTATCGAGCACCAAAGCGGTGAGCAACGCGGAATTGCGGCAGAAGCTGATCGACCTGGTGAAACAACAGAACAAGCCGTTTGGATTGCTGATTGACGACATCGCCGGCGGGTTCACATTCACCGGACGGGGACAACCGCAAGCGTTCCAAGTGCTGCCGTTGGTGGTCTACAAAGTTTTCCCGGATGGCCGGCCGGATCAACTGGTGCGCGGAGTGGATATCGTGGGCACGCCGCTGGTTTCGCTGACGAAAATTGTGGCCACCGGAGATACGCCGGAAATTTTCAACGGCTACTGCGGCGCGGAGTCCGGATCGGTGCCGGTGGCGGCGGCGGCCCCCGCGGTGCTGATTTCGGAATTGGAAGTGCAGAAAAAAGAATCTTCGACCGACAAGCTGCCGATTCTGCCGCCGCCCGGACACGATCCTGCAGCCGGGGGACCGAAACCTTGAGACAGCGCTGGATATTGAAGTGGACTGGCTGTGCGACGATCGCCGCGGCGCTGGCATGCTGCGGCGGCGCAAGCTACGCGAGATCGCCTAAAGACCAAACCAACGACAAGGACCAGACGCTGCGCGCCATGCAGGACGAAATGGAACGTTCGCGGACACGGCTGGCGATTGACGGCGTACAAAAACCCTACTACATCGAATATCGCCTGCTGGATCTGGATATTCGCGCGGTCACCGCATCGTTCGGCAACATCATTTCCACCAGCACCGGCCGTAACCGGGTGATGTCGGTGGACGTGCGCGTGGGCGATCACCATCTGGATAGCTCCAATTTTCTCAGCGAAGAAGGCTTTCACGGTTTTCTCGGCGCTCCCGGTGATCTGGGCGAAGTGGGCATCGACGGTGATTACAATTCGCTGCGCCAGGATCTGTGGCTGGCCACCGACCAGGCGTACAAGGGCGCAGTGACCGGGATGTCGCTCAAGAACGCATTCCTGCGCAGCCTCACCAAACCGCCGGAGATCGACGATTTCTCCCAGGAAAGTCCGGTGGTGCAGATCGAGCCGCACGCGGTGGCCGACTGGACCAATCGCAAATGGGACGATGAGGCGCGCGCGGCATCGCTGGCGCTTCGCAACGTGCCGCAAATCAACGGCACGCGGGTGACTTATTATCTGGTGTACGAGACGTATTATTTGCTCAACAGCGAAGGAACCGAGCTTCGCATCCCGCACAGCCTGGCGGCGGTTGAGGCTGGACTCGATACGCTGGCGGAGGATGGGATGCCGCTGCACAATTACTACACCGTTTATGCGGCGAAGCCCGGCGAGTTGCCGGATCCCGCGACGATCGCGAAAGGATTGCAGCAAGCGGCGCAGGATTTGGTGGCGTTGCGGGCCGCGCCGCTTTCGTCCGATTACACTGGGCCGGTGCTGTTCGACGCGCCCGCTGCGTCCTCGCTGCTTACGCAGGTGCTGCCGCCATCGCTTTCCGGAGCGCGGCCACCGCTGTCCACGTCGTCTCGCGTCGACGAATATTTCGAACAAATGGGCGGGCACAACGACTGGTCGGGAAGAGTGGGCCAGCGGGTGTTGCCGATTAACGTGACGCTCACCGATGATCCCACAGCGAGCGACTTCCAGGGACAGGCGCTGCTGGGCGGCTACGACGTGGATGAAGAAGGGGTGCATGGGCAAAAGGTGACCCTGGTGCAGAACGGGATCCTGCGGAATCTGCTGATGTCGCGGCGCCCGGGCCCGGATTTCGACCGCTCCAACGGCCACGGGCGGTCGGCGATTCTTTCCGAGCCGCATCCGTCACCGAGCAACTTGTATTTTCAATCGTCCGAGGGCTTGAGTTCGGACGAGCTGCACAAAAAATTCCTCGATTTGTGCAAAGAGGACGGCCACGAATGGTGCCTCGAGGTGCGGCGGATGGATAATCCGGCCCTCTCATCGATTCGCCAGGAAGATTTTCAGGAAACCGTAGCGAGCATGGCGGGTGGACTTTCCAGCGGAGAGCGCTTGCCGCTGCTGGTGTATCGAGTGTGGGTGGACGGTGGCAAGGAAGAGTTGGTGCGTGGGGCGCACATCGACGGCTTGACGCTGCGCAACCTGCGTAATATTCCCGCGATGGGCAACGACGCGGCCGCAACGAACTACATGCAGAGCGCGACGGACGGCATGGTGGGCACGGCTTTGGGAGCGTTTGGTTCCGCGCAGGGCGGGCTTCCTTCGGCGATTGTGGCGCCGTCGCTGGTTCTGGACGACGTGGAAATGCGCGGGTACCGGGGTGAACCGCGGCGCTTGCCGCTGGTCCCGGCGCCGCCGCTGCAGTAGGAGCGCGCTGGGCGCGAGCCACTGAACGTCGAAGACACCGGCAATGGCAAAATGCGACGGCAACACCGTAAGTCAAACACCCCACACGTGAAACCGGCGTGTGGGGCACCCACCTTCAACGAGTAAACCAAATTCGAAACCGGCACCTGTGTCCAACATTTTTGGAGACAGCTTAGGGCGCGACGGTGATGAAGGTCACTTCGGGCCGGCACATGAAGCGGATCGGCAACTTCGACATTCCCAGACCCCGGCTCACGTACATCTTCGAGCCTTGTTGTTCGTACCAGCCATCCAGATATCGTCCGACACCCTTGGGCAGCCACAACGGTTTCATGAATGGGATGCGCACCTGGCCGCCATGGGTATGGCCGGCGAGGCACAAAGAGGCGCGCCCGGCGGCGACGTCGAAAAACGACGGAGAGTGAAAAAGTACGATGGAGAATACGCCGCCGGGGATGCCGGCCAGCGCCGCGTCGAGCTTGGCATCGCCGGTGGTGGGATCATCCAGGCCGGCAACCCATACGTCGGGGCGTAACTCGTGATTGGCGTTGACCAGCAAGTGGACGCCGGCATCGTCATAAATCGCGCGCTCGCGCCGCGCCGGAATGCGGTAGTCATTTTCAAAATTGCCGCGAACTACCCAAACGCCGAGCGGGGCGTGCAGTTGGCGGTAAAGATTCTGCGCCGGGGCGTATCGATTCATCACGCCGAGGGTGTCTCCGGTGATCAAAATGACGTCGGGATTCTCCGCGCGCAAGATTTCCATCAGGCGCCGCTCCCGCCGGCCATTTCCATGGGTGTGAATGTCACTGAGGTGGGCGATCTTCAGGGGCGCGGTTACAGGGCCGTGGAGCTGGTAGTGGGTAACCTGAATGCGGAAGGGCTCGATCAGAGTCATATCGACGGCGAGCAGAACCACCACCGCCGCGAGCAAGCCGGCCGCTACGAGAAGCCGCCGGCGGAAGTGCGACTTTACGGCCGACTGGGAGGGCGCCTGGGGCGGGAAATTGGCTGGGGCGGGAATGTCCAACTGGCTCACATACCAGTGTAAAACAAGCTTCCCGCGATTCATATCCGTCGAGTAGCGCAGGCCCGGCGTCGTATAATCGGCACGCCCAGCATCGTATCCCGCGGGGCCCACCTCTTTATGGACGAAGCAGCACGCGAAAAACGATTGGCGGCGTTGAGCTCGGTCGGCTCAGCGATCGTATTGGTGTCTCTCAAAACGTTCCTGGCGATCGTCACCGGCAGCTTGGGAATCATGTCCGAAGCGATGCATTCGATCCTCGATCTGGTCGCCGCAGTGATTACTTATCTCTCGGTGCGGGTGTCCGATGAACCCGCCGACGCGGACCACCCGTACGGCCACGGCAAAGTGGAGAACTTTTCGGCGTTCGTCGAGACCGGCCTGTTGCTGCTCACCGCGGTGTACATCATTTGGGAAGCGATTCACCGGCTGCTCTATCACGAAGTGCACATCCGCCCCAGCGTGATGGCCATCCTGATCCTGCTGGGCGCCGCGGGCATCGATTTGGTGCGCTCGCGTGCGCTGAATCGGGTGGCCAAGAAATATCCAAGCGACGCGCTGGAAGCGGACGCCATGCATTTTTCCACCGACGTGTGGAGCACGCTGGTGGTGGTGGCGGGCATCACCGGTGCGTGGCTCGGCCAAAAATACAATCTGCCGTGGCTCACTTACGCGGACTCCCTAGCGGCGCTAGCGGTGGCGGGGGTAATCATTTGGGTGGGGTCGCGCCTGGGCAAGCGGACCCTGGAGGCGCTGTTGGATGCCGCTCCGCACGGCTTGCAAGAGACCATCGAGAACGCAGTGAGCAAGGTGGATGGCGTGCTGCGGGTGGAGCGGGTACGAGTGCGGCGTTCCGGCCAGCGCCACTTTGTGGATGTGACGATCAGCGTGCCGCGGACCTCCAGCCTGGAGCAGGCCCACGCGACCAGCGACGCGGTGGAACAGCGCATCGCGCAGATCGTTCTCTCCGACGTGGTGGTGCACATCGAGCCGCAGGCGCGCAGCAACGAGCATTTGTTTGAGACCATTCGCGCGATCGCGCAGCGGCGCGGGCTGGCGGTGCACGAATTGGCCGCTTCTCACGTGGAGGGCCGGCTGTTCGTGGATCTGCATCTGGAAGTGGACCATCGGGCCAGCCTGCGCGAGGCGCATAAGCTGGCGACCCAGCTCGAGAACGACATCCGCGAATCCACCGAATCGCGAGCGCAGATTAATATTCACATCGAGCCGCTGGGCTCGGATATTGCCGACGCGGAGGAGATGCGCGGGCTTTCGCGCTCGATTCAGACGTTTATCAATACCCTTCCCGCGGAATACAGCGAGCTGGTGAACTGCCATGAAGTTCACGTGCGCAGCGCCGAACACCGGATCCTGGTTTCGTGCCACTGCGCGATGGAGGGCGGCCTGCCGATCACCGAAATACACGACGTGACCGCGGCGCTCGAAGATCGGGTGAAAGAAACGTTTCCGCAGATTCACCGGGTGACGATCCATCCGGAGCCGGTGGAAGAGAGCTAAACGCGGTTTTTCTCGTGGAGTGGCTGAGAAGCTCCAGAAGCTTTTCCGCAACGGCGCCTGGCTGCTTGGCTTGCGGCACGAGTTGCGGCCGGAATCAGCGAGGCAGAGTATCGCGCAGGCGAGCGAGCTCAAATGCTTTTGCCAGGACGCGAGTTACGGCCGGGGCGAGCGAATAACGCTGCAGGTCGCCTTGCTCCACCCAGACAGCTTCGAGCGCGTCGCCGCCGGAACGAGGGCTGCCGGACAGGCGTTCGCATAGGTAGTCGATAATCACGAAATGATATTGGGTGCGGCCATGTTGATCCGGAATGATTCGTTCGAAGACCTCGATCAATTCTCCCGCTCGGACCACCAAGCCGGTTTCCTCGAGCAACTCGCGCTCGACGCCCTGTAAAATGGTTTCCGACACTTCGAGGATGCCACCGGGAATGGACCACTGGCCTTGCAGCGGTGGATTACTGCGGCGGATCAGAACGGTGCGGCCTTGCTCGACGACCACACCTCCGACGCCTACGATCGGGTGGTCCGGATATTCTCTTTTGGACGACAAAGGCACAAAACTCCGTGAGCGAAATAGCGAAGGCTCACGTTATATAATACGCTAGCGTCCGGCGGTTCGGGTGACCCGGCACTACGGGAAGGAGGGAGCTCTCTTGGTGAAATGCACGGAGTGCGAAGCGGATATCGACTTGGACGAAGAAGAAGTGGAAGAGGGTGAGGTGGTGGTTTGTCCCGAGTGCAGCGTGGAGCTGGAGGTGGCACAAATCCATCCGGTGCAATTGAAGGCGATCCTGGACGAAGACGAAGACGATGATGACGACCTGGACGTTCTCGACGACGACGATGATGAGGATGAGGATGACGACGAGGACGATGATCCAGACGACGAAGAAGTGGGAATCGGAGAGCCGGAGGAAGACATCGACGGATGATCGGTGGCATCTTTGGTGCAGCACAAATCTAGCGTGATGGTGATCGGGGGCCGCAATTCGAAAGGCCATCAGAAACGCGCCATCAAGATGTTCCGCGGAAGCGAGAATTGGGGCCAGGAGTGTTGAACTCATGAAGAAATTCTGGGGCGGGGTGCTGCTGGTGGTGCTGGCGGGAGCGATTCTGGTCCCCGGCGTGCGTTCGCAGGAAAGCGAGAAGGAAGCCAAGGCGCGAGAAGCGAAGCTGCGCACGATACATGGCAGCGTGATCGACCGCGAGGAAAATCCGGTGCCGGACAGTATTGTGTACCTGAAAAACCTGCGGAGCCAATCGGTGAAAACGTACATCGCGGATTCCAGGGCGACCTACCGGTTCAGTGGTCTCGATCCCAACGCGGACTACGAAGTGTACGCGGAGAAGGGCGACGCCAGTTCCGCGCATCGGACCGTATCGAACTTCGATACCCGCAAGGATATGGAGTTAACGCTCAAGCTGGACAAAAAGAAGGACACAAAATAGCGCGACGTACTGCGCCCGAGAAACCTGCTGTTCCCCTCAATTACTCTTCCCCTTCCGCTGTACGTTGATTCGGTACAACTATCGAAATTGCTCCTGGCAATACTTCGATTTCGATGGGAGTGACGCCCACGATCTCTCCCGCGGAGTGGACCAGGACCGGGCGGCTGGTGCGGATGCGTATGTGACGCGCGCGAAAACGCCGCACTTCGCTCCAGCGGATGTCTCCCGAGAGCGAGAGGATGTGAATCGCGTCGATCATGCGCGTCCAGTCCACCGGCCGCACCAGAACCACATCGAGTAAGCCGTCGTCCATTTTCGCTGCGGGCGAGATGAGGATCCCCGATCCGTAATACGGTGCGTTGGCAACGGCGACAAAGAGCGCGCGATCGCGTTCGATTACGCCGTCCAGATCCAGCTCCACATCAACCGGCGGAAAATGGCGAAACGCTTGCAGCGCTCCGGCGATGTAGCGGAGCGCACTGGGCCAGCGGGCGAAGCGAGTGTTGGCTAATTGCGCGGCTTCCGCATCGAGCCCGATGCCACCGGCGCCGACGAGCACGGCGGGAGGAAAGCGGGCGGCGCCCGCGTGGTGCGGATGCACCGGCGCTGCGCCGGGGAAGCGCATCTCGGCGACGTCGAAGCGGTGCGCACGCGAGCGAAGGAAAACACTGGCTGCGGCGACGGGGTCGTTGGGGATGCCCAAAGCGGGAGCTAGATCGTTGCCATGTCCGGCTGGGAAGAATCCGAGTTGCACGCCGGAGCCAAGCGTCGCGTCGACCAAGTGATGAAAGGTGCCATCGCCGCCGAGGGCGACGACATTGCGGTAGCCCTGCTGGACGGCTCGAGCGGCCCGGGCGCGCAAATCCGCGGTGCTCTCCGACTCGGCAAAATCGGCGGGATGATTTTTTTGCGCGAGGTAGCTCTTAATCGCCGGCAAAACTCTACGGGAGGCGCCGCCTCCAGCCACCGGATTGACGATAACCAGCGTTTCGGGATGCATGCGCGACGATCCCGCTACGCCGGCGCCGGCGGGTCGGAACGAACGATCGTTCTGTTGAGGCTCACGCGCATCGCGGAAGGTTATGTCACACGCAATCGGAGAACGCAACGACAGAGCAATATCCAACCCCTGCTCGTCGTCCTGCCTATTCGGTGCTTTCGAATTCTCGTCTGAACCAGGTCGTTGGGTTGGAACTACCAGTCTGGACGACGCCGATCGCTGATCAACTGTTAGTTTTTGAACAAGTTGCGACCTGAACCGATTGACACCTTGTGGATGGCGGCCTCAATCTTTAATCTTACCGACCAATTTATTGTTTCGTAACACTTGGGGGCGGCGCCCATGATCTGGTTCTTTGTATTCTTCTTCGTCTCCGGTTTTTGCAGCATCTTGTACGAAATGATCTGGCTGCGCCTGGCGATGGCGCAGTTTGGCGTCACTACCCCGCTGGTATCGATCGTTCTGTCCACTTTTATGGCCGGGCTGGGAGTCGGCTCGTGGTTGGCGGGCAGGCTGATTCGGCGTTATGAAGGACAAATCCACTTTCCTCCGCTGCGGCTCTACGCTCTGAGCGAACTGCTGATTGGTGTTTCGGCCGTCCTGGTGCCATTTCAGTTCCTCTGGGGACACCTTATTTTGGAACGGGTGGCCGACCAAGTCGCCGTTTCTTCCGGCCTGTACTATCTGATGTCGGGACTATGGTTGACGCTCACGCTAGTGCCGTGGTGCGCGTGCATGGGCGCTACCATTCCGCTGGCGATGTTGGCGATTCGCCGCGATTCACGTTACGAGGCGCGCCGTTCATTCAGCTTTCTTTATCTCGCAAACGTCGTGGGTGCAGTCGCCGGCGCGATCGTTCCCCTGTACTTCATCGAATCGTTTGGATTCCGAAGCACGCTGCATATTGGGGCGCTTCTGAATACGTGCATCGCGATATCCGCTGCGCTGCTGACGTTTACCGCCAGGCCGGAAACCGCGGCCACTGCCGCACCAGAGACTCAGGAGGCAACCGCCAAACCTGAGGCGCGCAAGAGCATCCTGGTGTTGTTGTTCACCACCGGGCTCGCCACGATGGGTATGGAAGTGATTTGGATCCGGCTCTTTACTCCCTACCTCGGACCGCTCGTCTATTCCTTCGCAATGATTCTGGCGTCGTACTTGGCGGCCACGTTTGCCGGGGCGCAGGTGTACCGGCTGTGGAGCCGCCAGCACCGCAACGAGAATGGGCTGGCGTGGGTGGCACTGGGCGTCTTAGGACTTCTTCCTGTGCTCACCGCAGACGCACGAGTATCAATGTACTCGTGGCTGCGCGTCGTCCTGGGGGTAGCACCGTTTGCCGGATTGATGGGATTTCTCACGCCGATGCTGGTGGACCGGTGGTCGTCAGGAGATCCGGACAGCGCGGGCCGTGCCTACGCGACCAATGTGGTTGGCTGTATTTTGGGTCCTTTGGTCGCGGGGTTTCTCTTGCTGCCGGTCGTCGGTGAGCGCGTGTCCATGCTGATTTTGGTGTTGCCATGGTTTGCGATGGCAGTTTGGCAGTACGGCATAGCCAAGGCCCGGATGGTGGAACGTGTGATTGCCGGCGCCATGGTGCTCGCCGCTCTGGTGATCTTCTCTCTGACACAAGACTATGAGACTCAATTTGCCCAGCGAGAGGTGCTGCGTGACAGTACGGCGACGGTGATTGCGACCGGCTCCGGGATGCAGAAGGCCCTTATCGTCAACGGCGTCGGAATTACAAAATTGACGCCGATCACAAAGATGATGGCGCATCTGACTCTGGCCTCGCTCGATCACACTCCGCGCAACGTCTTGGTCATCTGTTTCGGCATGGGCACAACTTTCCGGTCGGCCGTTTCTTGGCAAGTGGACACAACCGCGGTCGATCTGGTGCCCAGTGTTCCGAAGTTCTTTCCGTACTTCCATGCTGACGGCGACGCAGTGCTGGCGTCTCCTTTGGCCCATGTAGTGATCGATGATGGAAGGCGGTATGTCGAACGCTCGGGGCAGCGCTTCGACGTTATCGCAATCGATCCGCCGCCGCCGGTCCAGGCAGCGGGTTCGAGCCTTCTATACTCAGAAGAATTCTATACGTTGCTGAAAGAGCACCTGGCGCCGGGCGGCATTTTGCAGCAGTGGTTGCCAGACGGCGATGCGGCCCTAGTGTCCTCCGTAGCGCGTGCTCTTCAGGTGTCGTTTCCTTACGTCCGGGTATTTGGTTCGATGGAGCACTGGGGATGGCACTTCCTGGCGAGCATGCGTCCAATACCTGTCCGCACATCGGCCGAGCTTGTGGCGCGTATGTCTCCCGCTGCCATCGCGGACATGCTGGAGTGGGGCCCCGCCCGAACTCCTGGCGCTCAATTTGATCTTGTGCTTTCGCAGGAAACGTCAACAAATAGATTGATCACGCTGGCACCTGAGACGGTGGCGCTCCAGGATGACCGGCCGATAAACGAATACTACTTCTTTCGCGAGCGCAGCTCGAACCAACACAGCGACGCTAGCGACCTGGCCCGTTCCTTTCATCTTTACCAGGCGGGGCGATACCAGGAGGCGATTTTGGCAGCAAAGGCGGCGGTGAAGGCAGACCCGAATTCAGCGGACGCTTACAACAATCTCGCGGTGACCTACGCCGCGCTTCGAATGTGGGATGAAGCCGCTCAGAATGCCCAAGAGGCGCTTCGCATCAGGCCCAACTATCAATTGGCCAGGAACAATTTGGTTTGGATTCTAGAGGAGAAACAGAAAGCGCCGACCCCGACGAGCCATTCCCCGGCGGCCCAGCCATACGTCGCGCTATCGGGGCACCTTTACGAGATTGGGAAATTTCCGGAATGTATCACTGCCGCAAATCAAGCCATCAAGCTCGACCCAAAATACGCCGAGGCTTATAACAACTTGGCAGCGTGCAACGGCAGCCTGGGAAATTGGGACGAAGCCATTCGTGCGGCGAACCAGGCGGTGGTCCTGAAACCGGACTTTCAATTGGCGAAAAACAATTTGGAATGGGCTTTGCAACAGAAAAGTCAGGGCGCGACGGTCGGCCGCCCGAAATAGACCCCTGACGCCGGCGACGGCAGCTCCAACGGAACTCGCAACGATGAGCCAACGCCATCCCCGTGAAGTCCAACGAGAACCCCAACGACTGGCAATTGAGAACACGAATTACGCGGGGACCCTAAAGTTTGTGTAACTACTTTAAAATGATTGGTGCCGGCGGCGGGAATCGAACCTACTACGTTCATTGATGGCGCGTAAGTTACTGATTCTACGTAACGCCAGAAACGCTAAAAACGCTCAAACCCTCGGATGCGGTTACGCGACGGTTACGCAGAGTATCGAGGCCCTTTTGAAGAGTTCTGTGGATAGGGAACACTGAATGCAGGCTGTGCAGCTGTATCCAATGGAATAAGCACAGGAATCCTCTGCCACGAGGTTCTGAAGGAGTTCCATCGGATGTCAATGTATGAGAAATCAGTGCGACTTTTGATGCCAGAGATGTTGGACGAGCTTGGTGTCCCAGGCGGCCAGGTCATCTCAAGAGAGCAGGCGATACAATGGTTCGCAGACAGGTACCCGAAGATCAAGCAAGGCACAATTACTGCGCATTTGATTCGGTTTTCGACAAATGCTCCGAGTCGACTTCACTACAACGTTAGGCCAGACGGAGAGGATCTCCTGTTTCAAATTGACGGCAGCCATTTTCGAAGATACGACCCCGCAAAAGATCCATTACCAATTCACGAAGTTTCACAAGTAACGCACGAACCCGTTCTAGTCCCGGATGACGAGGAATACGTTGGTGCCAACGAATTTGCATATGAAACTGATTTGCGTAATTTTCTAGCCAAAAACCTGTCCATCTTGGAACGAGGCTTGCCGTTGTATGAAGAGGAAGAAATCACAGGCATCGAATTCCCAGCCGGTGCGCGACGTATCGATATTCTCGCTTTGAGTCCTGAGAAAGAATATGTGGTTATCGAATTGAAGGTTTCGCGAGGCTATGATCGGGTCGTGGGGCAACTCTTGAGACATATGGCCTTGGATCGCCCAGAATCACGCAGACTCGTCGCAGAAAGTGAGAGGCATTATCGTCGCGCGAGAAATTACTACGGATTTAAAATTGGCTTGCTAATTCCAATTGTTCAATTGTACGAATATGAGCTTTCCGTCTCGTCGACGAAGATATCGATTTGAACTTGGCGGGATCAATGGGTACCTCGACAAAAACGGCGGAATAAACTGATAAATGTAGGAGGGCAGTGAGAAGGATCGCCAATCGGAGTTCTCCGTGACCCTACTTACGGCAATCCCAAACTCCCGTACGACCTCGGGTATGTCACGATACCCCACGGCAGCTTGAATCCTTCGATTGTCCCGACCGGTTTGTAGGAACTAACGTCGATCACGACCACATTACTCGACCGCCCGCAGGCTAATAGAATCCTGGAGTCGTCTGGCGTAAATGTGAAGTGCCAGCACCGCTTGCCCGTGGGCACCTCGGCAAGCAGTTGGAGAGAGTCCGCTGAAAACACCTGGAGTTTGCCTGCCAGCGCCGCTGAAACGAAAATGCGCTTGCCCGCTCGGTCGAATGCGAGGCCGTAGGGCTTCGCTGCTGTCGGCACAGATTTGATTACATTGAAATTCGGATCCATCGTCAGTAACGTTCCGGACGTTTCCATCGTCACCGCGTACCCGGTACCCTGCGGAGAAACCTTCACGCCGCGCGGACGGATTCCGTAACTCTTTAGATCGACGTCTCGCAGATGCTCACCGGTGGCTGCGTCAAACACGCCAATGTTTTCCTGCGACTCGTTCGCTACCAGCATCAGCTTCCCGTCGCGCGAAAATTCGACGCCCTCCGTTTCCTGACCTGCGATGGAGACCGGGCCTGCGGCCCAATCTCCGATATGGAATGAGGCGATCTGAGCGGGTGGTCCATTTTCTTCGTCATCGCCGTTACCTTCGGCTTTAGCCGCGCCCGGAGGCCCACCCTCCGAACTGGGTTCGAAAGTCGCAAAAACGCGGTCACCCGCGGGATTGATCTTGATGAATTCGGGGTTGTCTCCGATGTGCATTCGCCTGAGCAAGCGCAGGCGCGGCGTACTGAAGACCGCCACATCGCTTGTATTTTTGTTTGATGTTACAACGTATCTCCCGTCAAATGTCACCGCGAGTCCTCTCGGCGCGATATTGCTCGATTGGACCCGGCGAATCACCTTCAGCGTGCTTAAGTCGATCACGCTGATCCCGCCTTCTTCCTCGCTCACGTAGGCAACGTTGGTCGGAACTTTCAAGTAGTGCGTCCACAGAAGTGCTATCGCCAAGGCGGCTACCATAACTGCCGAGAACCAATACCCAGTTTTTCTTGAACTCATCACTCATCCTTTCTCGCTGCTCCCTCTGCGGCGGCTCTCAACGCTTGCGCGTGCTCATGACCCGTAGGTATGCAAGGTTGTGCCGTCGATTCTAGACTGCACAATCGTACGCGCAGTCCGGGCCGTCGCTCAACCTCCTCCGACCGGACGGAAAAGCCCGCTCATGTGGGTGCGTTCGACGAACCGCTTCGGCTCTTAGTATGTCGTTACAAGGCGCAAGGTATATTGGCGCGACGGACCGATTGCGTTGCCGGAGAACAGTCCTCCGAAGTCGATTACTTCGAGCGTGTTGCTCAGGTTCTGGACGTCGGCCTGCAACCGCACCGAGCGTTTTTCGTGTTGGTAGAGACCGGCTCCCACCGAAACATTCTCCGTGAAGTAAGGACTAATGCGGTCGCGATTAAAATTGAGGTGGTTAATCACCTCTTGCCCGTATTCTGTGGCATATTGCTGAGGAGTCAAATCCGGTTGAAACGGCAGTCCGGTGTTGTAATCACATCCCAACGCCACCCACAAGCGCGGAACGACCTGATAGCGG
>Ga0302326_10013084_pt1 | contig 17613 bp, 14 predicted proteins | sample Palsa_T0_3_FD_202264 | JGI IMG/M metagenome (GOLD analysis project Ga0302326, IMG submission 202264) | Peat permafrost microbial communities from Stordalen Mire near Abisko, Sweden - Palsa_T0_3 | ecosystem: Environmental > Terrestrial > Soil > Palsa > Peat permafrost | place: Sweden: Abisko... | reverse complement strand
GCTTTCCGCCCGAAGCTCCGGCTACCGTTTAATCGTTGCGGGGGAATCGAAGAAGGGATCCGAAGGCTACTTCGAAGAAATCCGGACGCAGCTCGGGAGTCACGTTAACGGGGATCGGATCATCGAGAGGATCGAGTTCATTCCCGACGAGGACGCTGAACTTTATTTTAAGGCCGCTGACGTTCTGGTTCTGCCCTATAAAGACATCTTCCAGAGCGGAGTGCTTTTCCTGGCGTACAGTTTCGGTCTCCCTGTCGTCGCCACCGACGTCGGCTCGTTCCGGGAGGAGATAGTAGAGGGGAAAACTGGATTTGTTTGCATGCCTTGCGACTCGCTCGATTTGGCGAGAGCCCTGCAAGCTTATTTCGAAAGCGACCTGTTCCTAGGCCTGGATTCCAATCGACGCGAGATACAGGAATATGCTTACCGGGAGCACTCCTGGGAGGCGGTCGCCCGCTTGACGTGTAGGGCCTACGAGGAAATCGTAAAAAGGAAGCGATTTTGAAACCATTAGTCTCTATTTTAATTCCGGCTTTCAACGCACAGGAATGGATTGCCGACACCCTCCGTTCCGCGGTTGAACAGACGTGGCCCCAGAGGGAGATCATCGTAGTAAATGACGGGTCCACGGATGAGACCCTGGCAGTCGCGGGTCGGTTTGAATCGGCGGGCGTCCGGGTGCATACGCAACGGAACCAAGGCGCTGCCGCAGCCAGGAATACCGCCTTCTCTCTCAGCCAGGGCGATTACATTCAGTGGTTGGATGCGGATGATCTACTCTCTCCGGACAAGATTGCCAGGCAGGTAGCGATCCTGGGAGAATGCCGTAGCGTACGGACCGTCCTTTCTTGCGCCTGGGGCCGCTTCACGTACCGCCCACGCCGGGCGGAATTCGCCCCGACGTCATTGTGGTGTGATCTTTCACCCACCGAATGGTTCGTGCGCCAGATGGAAGAGGATATCTATATGCAAACCGCTACCTGGCTTGTGAGCAAAGAGGTGACCGAAGCTGCCGGGCCGTGGGACACAAGGCTCTTGGGAGACGATGATGGCGAGTACTTTTCCCGCGTGCTTCTTGCCAGCGACGGCACGCGGTTTGTGCCGGAGGCCAGGGTTTACTATCGGATGTCCGGATCCAACAGCCTGAGTTACATCGGGAGTTCTGACAAGAAAAAGGAGGCGCAGTGGCTCTCCATGAAGCTGCACATCCAATATCTGCGGTCCTTGGCGGATAGCCCACGAGTGCGCGCGGCGTGCGTAACGTACCTGCAAAACTGGATGACGTTTTTTTACCCGGAACGGCTCGACATCTTTGAGCAGGCTGCGCAGTTAGCCCATGAGCTTGATGGAGAGTTGAAGGCGCCGCGTTTATCATGGAAGTACTCTCCGATCAAGTCCGTCTTCGGGTGGCCCCTGGCCCGTCGGGCGCAAGTGTTTCTCCCGAGGCTGCGATGGTCGCTCCATTCCTCTTGGGACAAGGTTCTTTCTCGTATGGAAAAGGCCCACCAGGAAGAGCATTTCGTCCGATGATCGCTGGCCAGAACTGACCGGCAGCTCTCTCATTTGTGAACAAAGTCAATGATAACGACACGCACACCTCTTCGCATCTCATTTTTCGGCGGCGGGACCGATTACCCCGTCTGGTACCGCGAACACGGCGGATCTGTCCTCGCCACAACGATCGACAAGTCCTGCTATGTCACTTGCCGTTGGCTGCCCCCGTTCTTCGAGTATCACAGCCGCATCACGTACTCGCAGTTCGAGAACGTCGCAGCCAATCACGACATCCGGCATCCGGCGGTGCGCGGCTGTCTGCAGTTTATGGGCATTGAAGAAGGAGTTGAGATTCAGCATATTGCTGATCTTCCTGCCCGCACAGGCCTGGGAACGAGTTCCGCATTTACGGTTGGGCTCCTGCTTGGCCTCTACGCGTTGAAAAACCAGATGCGTGACAAACGCTCTCTTGCCTCCGATGCCATTTTTGTCGAACAGGAGGTGATTGGCGAAGCTGTAGGAGCCCAAGATCAGGTGAGCGCCGCGTACGGTGGATTCAACCGCATCGATTTTGCTCCGGATAACACCATCGAAGCCAGACGCGTGTTGGCCTCGGCCGCCCGAATAACGGAACTGGAAGACCACTTGATGCTCTATTTCACGGGCTTTTCCAGAATAGCTGCGGAGATTGCCCAGGAGCAGATCAGAATGACGCCTCTGCGGAAGACGGAATTGGAACTGATGCAGCAGATGGTCGATGAGGCCGAGGCGATCGTTATGCAACCGGACCGCGACTTAAACGACTTCGGCCGGTTGCTGCACCAGGGCTGGAAAGTCAAGCGGAGCTTGACACAGATGATCTCCAACCCGCACATCGATGAGATCTATGAGGCCGGGCTGAGCGCAGGAGCACTGGGCGGAAAACTCCTGGGCGCGGGCGGTGGCGGCTTCATGCTCTTTTTTGTGCCGCCGGAGCGGCAAGCGGCGGTAAGACAGCGATTGGCGAACCTCCTTTGCGTCCCGTTCCGTTTTTCCAGGAACGGCAGCCAGGTCGTAGTAAATGAGCCGGAGGAAAGCTACGATCCCGCGCTCACGAAGGAGCGGTTCGACATCTATGCGCAGCGTCCCTGACGCGATCGTACTGTGCGGAGGCGCCGGCAGTCGCCTTCGCACCGTGACGGAAAGAGCCAAGGCCATGGTCCATATTGGCGACCGGCCCTTCCTGGAACTCCCGCTCCGTCAACTTCGGAGGTGGGGTATCTCACGGGTCATCCTGGCAGTGGGATACCAAGGCGACACGATCCGGGATCACTTTGGCCCTGAAGCTTTCGGCTTGCAAGTCCTTTATTCACAGGAGTCGAGTCCCCTCGGCACCGGTGGGGCATTGCGCAACGCGGCGAACCTGATAGAATCCAACACGGCTCTCGTGATGAATGGGGATAGCTATACGGACGCAGACTTACACCGATTTGAGCTGCATCACGATCAGTCGGGAGCGGATATGTCAGTGGTAGTTGTGACGCCCGATGGCCGCGAAGATTGCGGATTCGTATCAATGGACGCTTCCGGCAAGCTGTTGGCATTTCAGGAAAAGCAAGTGCACGCCGCTCCAAAATACATCAATGCGGGAGTCTACCTCTTGTCACGAGAGATCCTCCTGGAAATCCCTGTTGACATGGAAACCTCATTGGAAAAGGAACTCCTCCCCCGGTGGCTGGAGCAAGGCAAGCACATCCGGGCAACCATCGATCCCGCGACCTGTCACGATATTGGCACTCCGGAGCGCCTTCGGAGGGCACAGACGGCTTTGGCAGAAGTGGAAACGGGCCACTGCCCAACCGCTTCGGGAGTTGGACTGTGAGCGCCGAGATCGTACGGGCCAATATCGAGCGTAGTATTGAGGTTCACACGCGACTTATCGCAGAGTGTCTCGATGCGATCGTTGCGGGCGCCGATGCGTTAGTGTCGGCGTATCGGACCGGCCACAAAGCGGTATTCTTCGGCAACGGAGGAAGCGCCGCGGACGCACAGCACTTAGCGGCCGAATTTGTGGGGCGATACCTGCTTCAGCGCGATCCAATGCCGGCGCTTGCACTGAACGCGAACAGTTCGGCTGTGACGGCGATCGGCAACGACTACGGATACGATCAAGTCTTCGCCCGACAGTTGCAGGCGTTTGCGGTTCCGGGCGATGTTGCTGTCGCCATCAGTACCTCGGGCAACTCACCCAGCGTGATTGAAGCAGTTCGATGCGCTCGCCGGATGAAAGTATTCACCCTAGGTCTTACGGGCGCTTCGGGTGGGCAACTTCGCGGTCTTGTTGATGTGCTGATTGCCGTACCTTCAGAAGAGACCCCCCGCATCCAGGAGTGCCACATTCTGATTGGGCACTCACTGTCCGATGCGGTGGAGCGCGCAGTTACCGCAGAAAACGCCGCTATCGTACCAGGAGGACACTGACGGCTGGCTGGAACGCTTGTTCCTCGGCCGGCACAAATTGCTATATTCCCGAGTGTGGTACCGAGATCAGCTTTCAGGTGTGCGGCAAATTCTACTTGATCCGATGACACTGTCCCGTCACTACTGCTTGAATGAATCCGTCAGTTGCTAGCCTAATCTGCGCCTGCGGAATTGCGGGACTCTTCTACCTCGATAGGGAAAGGTCGGTCCGCACTTCTAAAGCTCTCTGGCTGCCGGTCGCCTACTTATGGATCCTTGGATCAAGATCCGTATCAGCTTGGCTAGGCGTTGCCCCATCTAGTGGAACCAATGTTCAGCTGGAAGGTAGCCCTCTTGATGCGGCTTTTTTTGCACTCCTCCTAGCGGCCGCCATAATTGTCCTCTCCCGTCGGAGTAAGCTGACACGTACTTTTCTCGTTGCAAATTGGCCGATTCTCATTTACTACTCTTACTGCTTCGTTAGCATTAGTTGGGCATATTACCCGGATGTTGCGTTCAAGAGGTGGATCAAATCCTTCGACGATCTAGCAATGGTTTTGGTCATCGTTACAGATAGACAGCCAATCGCCGCTCTTAAGCGCCTTATCTCTCGGGTTGGCTTCCTGTTGTTGCCTACTTCAGTGCTATTTATCAAGTATTATGGCGATCTCGGCGTGGGATACACACCGGACGGTTTGCGGATGAACACCGGAGTGACGACGAACAAGAACTCTCTCGGCCTCATCGTGCTGGTCGTTTTGCTGGTCGTGCTATGGAACGTGCGCGCCCTGCTCCGAGATAAAAGGGCTCCTAACCGTACTCGACGGCTGATGGCCCAAGCCACACTACTTGCATTCGGCGTGGCACTTTTGCAGATGGCGAACTCGTCCACCTGTGTCGCATGCTTTTTGCTGGGCGGCGGCCTCATCCTGGCAACCGGTTTGCGAGTAATGAAAGGACGGCCTGCCCGAGTGCATGCGCTGTGCCTGGGAATTCTCCTTGCCGGGTTGCTGAGCATGCTCTTCGGCGGCCAGTCAATGGTCACGGGCGCTCTGGGCAGGCAATCGAATTTTTCGGGGCGAACGGAGATTTGGGCGGCCGTGATTCCGGCCGTATCCAATCCAATCGTCGGCGACGGATTCGAAAGTTTCTGGATCGGTCCTGATGTGAAGAAAGTGTGGCGTAGCCTTGCCGGCTGGTGGCACCCGGAGGCTCTCAACGAGGCGCACAATGGTTATATAGAAATTTACGTGAATCTCGGCTGGATCGGCGTGTGCTTGATTGCACTTGTTTTGATCAGTGGCTACAGGCGTGCGGTAGCAGCGTTCGCGATGGACCCGACCATTGGTGGCCTAATGCTGGCGTATATCGTCGTCTCCGCAGTCTACAGCATAACAGAAGCTGGATTCCGCTCGCCGCAACCCATGTGGGTCTTTCTGCTTCTAGCTATATTCAGTGCCAGTGGCGTTGCCGCCGGTCTGATTGGCGGAGATCGTCTGATTCTTGAGCCCGGTCGACACAACCAAAGATCGGAAGTGCCGGTGTCGTTTGTGGCTCGAGAACTGCTTTGAGTCGGCAATCGACGGCAAGTGTTAGACGAACATTGCCAGAGCGATAACAAGTGATTTGGCACTATAGTCTTTCCACGGAGAACGCATGAAGGGGTTACGCATTTTGGTGTTGGCTCCCTTCTGTGATCCCGATGCCGTCAGCATGCCGTATGTCGCCTATTGTCACGCGGCGGCGCTCGCCCAGATCCACGACGTCACGTTGGCGATTGCATCGCCCGTCGAGAACAATGTGCGTCGGGCAAACGGGCAGTTTCGCGGCGTCGAGGTGGTGCGAATGCCAACCCTCGAACGGATCCATGCCTGGAGCTTTCGGCGCATATTCAAAAACAACTTTGACTCTCAGGCCTTGACGGCATTTGCCTATCCCTTTTCTCTTGCGTTTGAGTGGTACGCCTGGCGGCAACTGCGGTGTCGGATTTTGACCGGCGATTTCGATGTAGTGCTGCGAATACTCCCGCTGACTGCGGTGTTACCAAGCCCCTTCGCCTTCTTGTTGCGCAAAGGGCCTATACCATTTGTGATCGGACCGATAAATGGCGGTTTGCCCTGGCCGTCGGGTTTCAGCCAACTTGTGAGGCAGAAGGAGTGGGTCTCGAACCTGCGGGGTTTGTATCGGTTTCTCCCTTTCGCTCGCTCGACCTACCGGTACGCCGGAGCAATCATCGCCGCTTCGTCACAAACTTATGCGGAGTTTGCCGTGTATCGAGACAAAATGTTTTTTATCCCAGAGAACGGTGTTAGCCGTTCCCTGTGTTCCGATGACACGCGCAGAACGCAGCCTGATGATAAGCTTGAATTGATTTTCGTTGGCGGCTTGGTTCCCCGTAAGGCTTGTGATCTCGCTCTACGCGCGGCCGCGCCCCTTTTGAAAGCCGGGCTGGCCCGTTTTACCGTAGTTGGTGGCGGTCCGGAGCGAAACAGCCTTGAGCAGCTCGTTGTCGCCCTTGGGGTAGAGAGGGACGTTGTCTTTACCGGATGGCTCCGCCTCGAACAGGTGTTGATTCGCCTGCGATCTGCGGATGTGCTGGTATTTCCATCGCTCCGCGACTTCGGCGGTGGCGTAGTTTTCGAAGCTCTTGCGTGTGGCGCCGTACCGGTGGTGGCAGATTTCGGTGGGCCGGGAGACATCGTTTATTCAGAGGTGGGATATAAGGCTCCGCTTACGGATGAGAGCGACGTCGTAATGCAGGTCGCAAACGCCCTGAAGGAGTTGGCTCGAGACCGCGACGTCCTGGAGCGATTGCGGCGGCAAGGGATGGCCTACGCCCGGGAACGTCTGACTTGGGATGCCAAAGCGCAGGACACGTCCAAAGTCCTGGATTGGGTTGTCGGGCGAGGTCAAAAGCCAGACTTGCGGCCTCCCAAGGTGTTCGACGCCGGCCTCGGTCTTCTGAGAGAAAATACCGTTCCGTGCCCTGGGATCTCGGCGCCGAGACCTTTGTAACGTTCCCCGCGACGCTCGTCTGGGGGAGCCCATCATCAAGCATGCCGGCGTTCTTGCGCTGCGCCTGGCTGACCAGAGGTTAATATTGGTCTTATCACCTTTTTCAATAGCAGTCAGTCCTTTGCGTGGTGCTATGCTATCGTTTGTGGAGCCAAGAGTCGTCGTCGGCGAGAGGTAAAATGAGCCGCGTTCTGCAACTGTTTTTTCTTTGCGCGGTTTCGCTGTTCCTTTCGAGGCTTGCGTATGGGCAGCCATGGTCGAACATCCTTTCATCCAGCCGGGCAATCAATTGGTCCAACGCTGGTTTGCCTGGCACTCTAACGTATGGTAGCGGCGGTGGCGCCTGCAACGGCTCCAACTCTAACTGCACGGAGAGTACTGCCAATCCTTGGACTCCGCCGATTAGAGTTCAGTGCGGGTCTACCATAATTGCATCTGGGAGCGCATCCACAGATACCTCCAACATCAACAGTGCTCTTGCTGCCTGCAAGCCCGGCAGCTATGTTCTGCTCGGGCCAGGAACGTTTACAGTCAATAGTAATCTTGTGTTCTACACACAGAACGGCATAACCTTGCGCGGCAGTGGTGCGCAATCCACTATTGTTGCGCTCAACAGTGGGGCCTTTTTTCAGATGGGGTCCGGATACGGCAGCGGAATCTGCGCATGGACCGGGGGCTATCCGGCAGGCTCAACGTTACTTACTCTCTCGAACTGCAATATCGCGCCACAGGCGGGAGTCTTGTTGACCCTTTCGCAGTGCAACACGGGTTTGACAGGGTGCGGCTATGAGAATGCTTCGGGTTCGACGGTGACCCTTTACAATAGCGCTCCAGGATCATATTTTCTCAGTTCGTGGGCGGGCACCGCTACTCTCTATGTGGGTACTGGCACGACGTGGACGGGTTATCCCATTACTACTGTGGCGAGCGGCACGAGTCTTACTGTATCGGGGACGCCTCCAAACAACGCTTATTTTTACGTGGGAACCCCGGCAGACAATGGCAGTGTTTTCGTCTGCGGTGGCGTTGATAATACCTGCCAGCGAGCGGGTGAAGGGTCAATGGCGACCGATGTACAACAGCAGGTCGTCATGATCAACGCCGTCAGCGGAAGTGGGCCGTATACGGTCACGATTAGTCCAGGTCTCTACATGTCGAACTGGAGTCCTTCCAGCAACCCAGGCGCTCAGTGGTTCACGGGTGCGCATACGGTTACCGCCCTGGGCAACGCTGTGGAGGATATGACGATTTACAATGACTACGATGGCGCCGGTTATAGTGCCTTGCTGAATAATTCTTATGGTTCCTGGGTGAAGGGCGTGCGTTTCCTCGGCTCCGGCTCGTACTATTCCCTGATCTTTAATAATTACTTCTTCTCCGATCCGTTCGGCGACGGCCAGTATCCGGAAGCCATACAGGAATCGCAGGATTCCGATGATCTCATTCTCAACAACATCATGGCTTCAGGAGAGGCTTGGGAGGGGTACGGGCAGATGTCGGGCAACGTATTTGCCTACAACTACGCCCGTGACACATTCACCGCATATCCGCTCGATATCTTTGAGCATGAACCCGGCAATTCCTACCAACTCTACGAAGAAAATCAGGCAGGAACGATCAACGAAGACGACACGCACGGGACTCACAATTTGAGTACTGCATTTCGCAACTACGTGATGGGATACGATGTCCCTTATGCGCAGGGCAATCCTGCCGGGATCACCTGGAATCCATGGGACAGGTTCAGCAACACGATCGGTAATGTTATCGGGGGTTCCGGGCTTCTGAGCACCTATCAGAATCAAAGCCAGGCATCCGGAGGTTACGTGTTTTCGACCGGTTACGGGGGAGGGTTCATAGACACTCTTGCGTTAACCACTTCGATGCGCTGGGGCAATTGGGACGGCGTGACGAATGCAGTTCGCTGGTGCGGCAACTCAAGCAATTCCGGCTGGTCCACCATTTGCAACGGTCTATCGGAAGTGCCGTCGAGTTTGGGGAGCCCCAATGCAGCGCTTTCCAACCCGGTACCGAGCACGACCATCCTCCCGCCCTCGTTCTTTCTGCCCACGGCAGCGGCACCGAGTGGGGGAACGGGATTGAGCTGGTGGAAAGTATGCACGGCGTGGGCCACCTTTCCGACGAATTGCGCCTCGTACCAGACGCAGCCGTTTCCCACGGTCGGTCCTGACGTAGTCGGCGGGCCGTACGGTGGCGGTTATGCTTACGACATTCCGGCGAAAGTTGCATGGCAAAATCTGCCCATAGACCCCACGTATCAAAAATCGTACTCGATCGCCACTTCCTCCTGGTCCAGCGGCACCGAGACGTTGACATTCAGCAGCGGGGCGTTACCCAACATGGAACATTTGATGGGCGGATTCCAGCTTTCCGGAGCAGCATCAGCGTGCAATCCCTCGGGCGGCGAGCTGTTTATGACAACCTCGTCCTCGACCACCGTAAGCTACGCGCTCACGTCAAATCCCGGAACAACTTGCACGGGCACGATGAAATTCCCCGACGTGCGCCAGTTTGATGAGCGCGTGTATCAGACTGATTCCGGAGGGACTCCTTTTGTTGCCCCGGCGACCGCGGTCACTATACCAATCGTCCGGTGAGGCGGACGCGAAAGGCACCAATTCGCACTGTCGAGCTCCGGATGTCCATTGCTCGAGCGCGTCATTGCATCGAGTTTCCGCAGACTTTCAAATCCAACTTTTGACAGCCAGCCGTTGACGGCTCCCTTACTCTTGCCTTTGAATAGCGCGCTTGGCGGGCAAATTCTAATCGGAGATCATGTAATGTACATCGTGGACCGGACGTTGACGTTTGCGCGAGGGTTTCTCGCGAGCTACGGCCCCTCGGGCATCAAGAAGCGACTCTGGGATAAGGAGTATTCGGGAACCAAGTGGGATTTCATCGACAATACGGCCGGCGACTGTGTGTATCCATACCTCGAAAAGTACGCGCACAACGGGAACATCCTGGATCTCGGCTGCGGCCCGGGTAATACCGCTAATGAGCTGGCAACCGGCGTCTATCAAAATTATATTGGCGTTGATATCTCCGAAGCAGCTCTGGCCAAAGCTGTGCAACGCACCGAGAAGAACGGCCGCGCTGGCAAGAACAGTTTCGTTAACTGTGACTTCTTGGATTACGATCCCACGCTGGAATTCGACATCATCTTATTTCGCGAGTCCATGTACCATATCCCTTACGGCCAAGTTCTGCCGATCCTGAGGAAATTCTCAAATAACCTCAAAAGCACAGGCGTGTTCATCGTCCGCCTTTACGCCGGTGACCAACGGCCAGGTGTGATCAAAACTCGGGTAACTGCCAAGCTGGATTTGCTAAAGCGCGAGTTCGACATTGTTGAATCGCGGCAATTTGATTTACCGGCCCTGCCAAATGTGTTGGTCTTTCGGCCTAAACACTAAGATCTACCGCGGCACGTCGTGCAATTGTCCGTCTTATGTTTTGGATTCGCGTTCAGGCATGTACTGATCGATGAAATCAAGCGCCGCGTTTGTTGTGGGGACGCCGTCAGGGCAGGCGCGTAAAGAACAGCGGCAACCGTTGCCATGCCTTCCTTGTAGGCGTGCCGCTTTTTCCACAGCTATGGCGTTAGTTGCGCGCCGGGTGGCTTGACCCTGGGAGTGCCAATCCAATCGACAGCGGCCACGAGGATGGAACCGGTGGCGTGTTCGATGAACGCTCTCGGCCAAAAAGGTATTCCTACAGCTGGAAATTTGATCTTGGGTATCGGTCATTGACGCACGACCGTAGCGAAGCGAAAGGGAATTGGCGTGAAGATCAGCATTTTCGGGTTAGGCTACGTCGGCACTGTCTCGGCGGGATGCTTCGCCGACCAAGGACATGAAGTGCTGGGTGTCGATCCGGTTGAGACAAAAGTCGACCTGATAAACCAGGGCCGATGTCCCATCATCGAGGCGGATATCAGTGAGATCATCGCCTCCGCCGTTGAAGCGGGCCGCCTGCGCGCTACTCACGACGCTACCCGAGCCATCCGGGAAACCGAGCTATCGTTCGTCTGCGTCGGTACTCCGAGCCAGGCTAACGGCAACCTCGACTTCAGGTATATCAGACGCATCTGTGAACAGATCGGCCATGCGCTCAAGAACAAGGGCGCGCGGCACACAGTGGTCATCCGCAGTACGGTTGTCCCGGGAACCATGCGCAGGATCGTGATTCCGATCCTGGAGGAGTTCTCAGGAAAAAAAGCCGCGGTTGACTTTGGCGTCTGCCATAATCCCGAGTTTTTGCGCGAAGGCTCGGCGGTGAAGGATTTCTACTCTCCGCCCAAAACCGTTATCGGCCAGTTGGACGAGAGCAGCGGCGACATTCTGGCGGGGCTCTACGGAAAGCTAGATGCGCCGCTAATTCGAAGCGACTTGGAAACCGCCGAAATGGTGAAGTACATCGACAACAGTTGGCATGCCCTAAAGATCGGTTTTGCCAATGAGATCGGCAATGTTTGCAAGTCCTTCGCCATCGACGCGCACGAGGTCATGAAGGTGTTCTGCCAGGATACTAAGCTCAACATTTCGACGGCCTACCTTGCGCCCGGCTTTGCATTTGGCGGTTCCTGTTTGCCCAAAGACCTTCGGGCGCTGACTTATCAGGCGAAGACACACGATCTGGAACTGCCGATCATCAGTTCCATCCTGGCTAGCAACGAAATGCAGGTTGCCAGGGGCGTGCGGCTAATTATTGACAGGGGCCATAAACGCGTCGGTGTGCTGGGCTTCAGCTTCAAGGCTGGAACCGACGATCTGCGCGAGAGTCCGATGATCGAAGTGATCGAACGTCTGCTCGGCAAGGGCTATGACCTCCGTATCTACGACAAGAACGTGAATATAGCCAAGCTAGTGGGCGCTAATCGGGACTTCATCCTCAACCGCATCCCCCACATTTCCGGGCTTATGGTCGGCGGCATCGACGCGGTGCTCAGTCACGCGCAAACCGTTGTGGTAGGCAACAAGGACCCCGACTTCTGTTCCGTCCCGCAGCGGTTGCGCGACGGCCAGGTGCTGATAGATTTTGCGCGAATTACCGATCTCAGGAGCAACAATGTCAACTATGACGGAATTTGCTGGTAAGGTGCCAGCCGTTCAAAACCGCGGTGGAGAGGCGAAGACTCGCGTCTACGAGTCTGTTTGCCGGCTATCGGATTGGCTGGAAAAGAATGACTACTCCGGCTATGATACTTTCGATGGGCTGAGTGCACGACTGCTGCGCCCGCTGACGTTCAACAACCGCTTCCTAAAAATGGCGCTCCAGCAGGGAGTGCGCCGGTTTCCTATCAACCTGCGTCCTTTAATCGGCGTTGAAAAGAGTCGTTCCACAAAGGGCATGGGCTTCCTGGCCAGAGGCTTCATGCGGCTTCACGAGGCGACGGGCGACACGGCGTGGCGCGACAAGGCGACGCTTGCGCTGCAATGGTTGATCGACAACCAGGCCACCGGCTATACCGGATCATCCTGGGGCAACCATTTCGATTACCAATCGCGAGTTTCTTATGTACCCAAAGGGGTCCCATCCGTGGTTTGGACCTCTCTGATCGGGCATGCCTTCCTCGACGCCTACGCGCATTTTAAGAGCGATCGCTACCTGCAGGTTGCCATCAGCGCATGCGAGCACATCCTGCACGACCTGCGCACTTTCCCAGAAGGAGACGCTGTGTGCATCGGCTATTTCCCTGGACTGGACGGGAAGGTTCACAACGCTAATACTTTAGGAGCCAGCCTGCTGGCCCGCACGTACGCGTACACGCGGAATGAGCCGTACCGGGTTCTGGCACAGAAAGCGATGCAATACACCGCCCGGCACCAAAGACCCGATTCTTCCTGGTATTACGGCGAAGCCGCCAACCTGCACTGGGTCGACAACTTTCATACGGCATATGTTCTGGACTGTTTCAAGTACTACGCCGAAAGCACCGGCGACGTTCAGTTTGAACGCAATTTGACGGACGGGTACCGATATTGGAAGTCCACGTTCTTTCTGCCGGACGGAACGCCCAGATATTATAACCATAAAACGTTGCCAATTGACATCCAATGTTGTTCACAAGCGATCGATACGCTGGTTTTCTTTCATGACCGAGACCCGGAAAGCCTGCCCCTGGCGCTGCGGGTCGCAGAATGGACCATTAAGCACATGCAGGACCGAACGGGCTACTTTTATTACCGCCGTTACTCTCGTTGGCTGGTGAACAAAACTCCCACGCTACACTGGGGACAGGCGACCATGCTTTCCGCGCTCGGCAGTCTCTATAGCGTTCTGTAAAGCAATGAAACCACAAGTGGTGAAGAAACGAGTCCTCATCGTCGTTGAGAACGCACCGGTCCCGTTCGACCCGCGTGTGTGGAAGGAAGCATTGTCGCTTCAGGAGAACGGTTATGGCGTCACTGTTTTGTGCCCGCAACACCGGGGTTCTGACCGAAGATACGAAATGCTCGACGGGATACACATTTACCGTCATCCCATGCCCAAGGAGCGTAGTGGGCTCATCGGATATTTCTCAGAATACCTTTGCGCATTCTTTTGGGAGTTCTTGTACACGTCGTGGATCTTTCTGCGCCGAGGAATCGATATCATTCAAGGATGTAACCCGCCGGACGATATATTCCTCGTGGCTCTGCCGTTCAAGCTGTTGGGAGTCAAATACATTTTCGACCATCACGATGCGAACCCTGAGTTATACGTAGCGAAGTTCGGAAAGAAAGGTACCGTCTATAACGTCCTGCGGTATCTGGAGATGTTGACGTTTCGCTTCAGCGACGTGGTGATTTCTACCAACGACAGCTACAGAGCCCTAGCCATAAGCAGGGGTGGCCTGAATCGCGAAAACGTGTTCGTCGTCCGCAATGGGCCAGATCTGGACACCTTCAAGGCGGTCCCCCCAAATGCAGCTCTGAAACATGGCAAGGATAGCCTGGTCGGCTACGTCGGAAACATGGGAGAGCAGGACGGCTTGGACATCCTCCTGGACGTGGCCGCCCACATTAAGGGCCTGGGTCGCCGCAATGTTCACTTCACCTGCGTCGGTGGTGGCCCCAGCCTGGCAGAACTGCGAAAGATGGTTCGTGAAAAAGATGTGGACGACATAGTTAATTTTACCGGAAGGATCCCAGATGACCAGTTGCTGGAGATTCTTTCGACTGCCGACATCTGCGTCAATCCGGACAAGCCATGCGAGATGAACGAAATATCCACGATGATCAAGATCATGGAATATATGGCCTTGGGCAAGCCCATCGTTCAATTCGATTTAAAGGAGGGTAGATTCAGCGCCCAGGAGGCGTCCTTATATGCCGACAAAGAAGGTGGATTCGTCGATTTCGCTGCGAAGGTCCTCTGGTTGCTTGACAATCCTGAGGAGCGAAAGAGAATGGGCGATTTTGGACGAAGCAGAGTGGAACAGAAGCTGGCATGGGAGTATTCGGTTGACAATCTGCTTGCGGCTTACCAGAGGGCGTTGAGCGCAAAAAAGCGACGCGAGACCGGTATCGGTTCAAGTACGGATTTAGCCTCACCAAGAACATCGAGCAATTCCGTATCGCTGCTCCGTGACCGATTTCGTTGTGGTGACAGCGTTGGCGAGTTGAGTGTGAATGCGGATTTGTCTCGCGAATCCGGCTATTTTCAGTTCGGTCCTGAGACCACTTGTTTCGGGCGATGTTCTTCCCCACCTCCCGCAGCGTCCGCGGCTGCCGACCTGCACGATGCTCTGGGCGATGTGGTACTGAACGACGGTTCGGTTCACTTGCCGTTCGATCCCGCTAATGTCGTCGATAACCTTCTCTGCGAGCAATACCTTGCCGGAGGGCTGTCATCGAGCCGTGGTCTGCGGCGTCTATACTACGCGCTCCGCCCAGTCCTTTCCGTCCCAGTAAGGAAACACTTGCAGAAGCGTTATCTTCGCAATTGGAGCGAAATTCCGTTTCCCAAGTGGCCGGTCGATACTACTGTCGAGAACATTCTTGAGAAACTCCTGGCGCTTGCGATGAAGGCTAAGGGGACCACGAGATTGCCCTTCATCTGGTTCTGGCCAGACGGAGCTCCGAGTTGCACGATGGTGACGCATGATATCGAAACATCCACAGGGCTGAACTTCTGCCCGCAGTTGATGGACCTAGACGACTCGTTCGGAATCAAAAGCGCGTTCCAAATCGTACCGGAAAGGCGATACACAGTATCACAATCCGTAGTGGAAAGCATTCGGGCGCGAGGCTTTGAGGTCAACATTCACGACTTGAACCACGATGGACAACTGATGAGCGATCGGAACGAGTTTTTACGACGCGCGGAGCGCATCAATGCCTATGCCCACCGATTCGGCGCCCGAGGCTTTCGTTCCGGTGCAATGTATCGGAATATGGATTGGTATCACGCACTCGATTTCTCGTATGATATGTCAGTTCCGAATGTGGCCCATCTGGAACCCCAGCGGGGTGGTTGTTGTACGGTTTTTCCGTTTTTCATCGGCCAGATTCTGGAGCTGCCGCTTACGACAATTCAGGACTACTCACTTTTCAATATCCTAAACGACTACTCGACCCGGATCTGGAAGGAACAGATTTCTCTCATCAGACGAAAATTCGGCCTCATCAGCTTCATAGCCCATCCGGATTATGTCATCGAGGAAACGGCCCGCCGAGTTTACACTGATTTGCTTCATTACCTCCGTGAGTTGCGGTCACAGGGCGAAACTTGGATAGCCTTGCCGGGTGAGATAGCCGACTGGTGGCGCCTTAGAACCGAGCTGAGTCTTGTCAACGTAGGCGATTCCTGGCATATCCAGGGCAGGGGAAGCGAGCGAGCCAGACTGGCCTACGCGGTACGGGATGGCGACGAGATCTCCTACGAACTCGCTTCAACCGTGGTTGAATGCAGGTCCTGATCGGCACATCAAGAAATCTGGCCGGCCGGAAATAAATAGGGTTAGTTCCGACGAACCATCATCGGAGCCGGCCCTTACGGCCTATCGGCCGCCGCGCATCTGCGCACGGTGAAGGGCCTGGATGTGCGGGTGTTTGGCGAACCTATGGCGTTTTGGGAACGCAATATGCCAGCCGGTATGTTCTTGCGGTCGAACTGGACCGCGACGCAGATTTCCTGCCCGTACGGAGATCTGACCCTGGAAGCTGATCAGAATGATACGGGAGATCGTTTTGCGACTAAGGTGCCGCTCGATCGGTTCGTCCGCTATGGACTTTGGTTTCAACGCAAGGGCGTGTCCGAGCCAGATCGAAGGACGGTAGTGCGAGTCGAGCGGCAACAGGCGGGCTTTCGGATCACTCTTGAGCGCGGCGAGATATTCCACTCGCGCCGCCTGATTGTCGCGGTTGGAATAGGTGCTTTTTGCCTGGCGCCCTAAAGAGTTTCAGGGTCTCACGCCCTCGCTATCCTCGCACACCTGTGTATACCGCAGTTTTGCACAGTTTGCCGGCAAGCAGGTCCTCGTCGTCGGCAGCGGGCAGAGTGCGCTCGAATCGGGCGCGCTACTGTACGAGGGCGGCGCGGCGGTGGAGATCGTCGCACGGTCGCACCGGATTGACTGGCTGCAAGGGCGTCTCTCCAAGACGCTTCACCGCGGACTGGGCAAGGTCATCAGGCGGGCGCTATACCGCGCCTACTGATGTTGGGCCCGCAGTCCTCAGCCAGCTCATGGCGCGACCGGAGGTGCTGAGGCGGCTTCCGCGCGGACTACAGCACAAGCTGTGGAAGCGATCCGTTCGGCCGGCTGGCGCGCGCTGGTTGGTAGGGCGGCTCCGAGATGTGCCGATTCGGCTAGAGGGTATTCCGTTGTCTCGGCCGTTCCTATTGGCGGACGAGTAAGGATCGGGCTGAACGATGGAAGCGAGCGAACCGTGGACCACGTTCTTCTCGGAACCGGATACCGTGTGGATATTTCCAAATACGACTTCCTGGCCCCGGAACTCGCCCAATCAATCCAGTGCTCCAACGGTTACCCTTGCCTCAAGGAGGGGCTCGAGACTTCTGTGCCCGGTCTGCTACATGATCGGCGCGCCGGCTGCTTGGAGCTTCGGCGCGCTAATGCAGTTCGTTTCCGGCACGAGGTATGCTTCTCAGGCGTTGATGCAATCCATTGCTGGAAAAGGTTAGGTTAGCCGCCTCCAGAGACGGTGAGGGCTCTTATGATTGTCGACGCGCTAGATTATTGAATGCGGATCTTAGCAAAGAACATTCGGCTCTCCGCAGGAATTCGTGGTGGACCCCATTTTCATTGGGTTCGGTGATTTGGGCCTGCTGGCTTGGTCAAGGTTCGTCGGCTTCGGATGTGTATCGTTGCCGCTATTCATGGGCGTTTCGGTGAGTCTTGGAGTCCACCGCTGGCGCCTAACGAGCGGCGCTCAATTTCTCCGTTTTCAGGCTGCGCCTAATACGAGCCGGCGTATACCTCCGTCCGACTATACGGTCTGTCCCAACACTTCGCGGCCGGATGCTATGGCCACCCGGGCGGTACCGCGCCACAAGGGCGGTCGCACAACACCCAGTGAAATCAACAGTTACGCTCATTTTCGACACGCATACGAACGCCCAAGGACCAACGGCCCGACACTCTCAGAGGCCCCAGAACTTCAGCAGACCTCACCGCAGAGCGTCGTTCCTGAGGAT
>Ga0302326_10013083_pt1 | contig 17614 bp, 18 predicted proteins | sample Palsa_T0_3_FD_202264 | JGI IMG/M metagenome (GOLD analysis project Ga0302326, IMG submission 202264) | Peat permafrost microbial communities from Stordalen Mire near Abisko, Sweden - Palsa_T0_3 | ecosystem: Environmental > Terrestrial > Soil > Palsa > Peat permafrost | place: Sweden: Abisko... | reverse complement strand
GCGCTGAGACCTCAAGGAAAGTCGGACATCTCGAACCTGAGCTACCGTTCGGCCGCAATCAGGTTCGAATTTTAGGTCGCAAATCCCGTTAGGAGATGGCAAGTTAGGTTCGCCACGGTGCTCCACCGTGGTGCTCCACCGCAAAAAGCCGGCGGTTCGAGAAACGCCTATTTTTGAAGGACTTCTGCGTTGTCCACATTGGATGGCGGAGAGAGTGGGACTCTCCACCCCCTTTTGCTGCCTACCTACGAATATTGCTCTTTGCGCTTTGCGAGCGCCCTCTGCAGCTTTACGTCCTGAGCTCGCTGATCGTCGCGCCAGGCGGAAACTGTTCTCAGATCGCCGCATTCTGCTTTTCGCTTCGCTCGGATCAAAATCAACGCAAGCCGCCAAATTTGCTTGCTCGACAGTTTTTGAATGATCTCCGATTGTTCTTCCGAGATAAATTTCGGCCCGTAGCGCGACGAGACGTCCTTCTTGGTCGAGTGTCCAAAGACAACAAGCCGCGAGCGCTCGCTGAGACCTTTAAGGTCATCTAGAAATCCCTTGAAGGTATGCCTGCCTGAATAATTGACAAGGCCAGCACGATCCATCCCCAGCTTCTCGATGCCGTAGGTGAAGGCCTTGGTCAGGACGTGGCTCCACTTAATCTCGCCAGTGTTCTTGACGTAGACTTTCCAATCGGGAAATAGCCATTCCTCATGGGCTTCGATTTCGATGTCGTCGAGTTGCTCCGCGGATAGCTTTTGGCGTCCGCCGAGCTCGGCCACTTTGCGATCGATGAAGGCAGCCACTATGGCGTCCCGACGCTCTAAGATGCCGAGCCTTATGATGAGCCCGTGGATCGTGACCCAGCGAAAGGCACTCGCCGACTTGCCGCGGGTACCGCCTGTCTGCGGATCGAACCGGTGTTTTTCCTGCTGTTCGATGGACAGGGGGGCATAGCGGAAGTGCAGCTTACCGTACAGTTCCAAGATATCCCGGCAGCGAAGTTGTGCGATTTCCGAGGGACGCATGCCGCAGAGAACCTCGATCAGCTCGGCCCAATAGAAGTAGTCCTGAACGAAAGCGGTACCTGGCGTCCAGCGCCGGGCAATGCCATGGCAGCCTGTGAACGGAGGCGAAGCGAAGAATTTGTACAGTTCGTCGGGCTTGAACGCATCCCGCTCCGCGGCCGGAGGATTATATTTCGAGCTCGATTCGAAATTTGGTGCGGGCTCATAGGCAAACCAATGCTCGATAGCGAATTTCCAAAAGGTGTTCAGGCCGCTTTCGTAGCGGCCGATGAGCGTGGTCTCGCTGACACGCTTTAGCTTGATGGCTTTTCCCTTTTTCTCCACCGTCCAGCCGTTCTTGGCAGCCCATTGCCAACGGAAATAGAGGCTACGTTCTGACGGCGCGAATCCCAGCGGTGTAGGGATCGCAGGTAGCGCCCTCTTGACCTTGAGCAGATGTTCGCCATTGAAGTCGAGCATCACCGGATCGCCCAGCAGTTCGATTACAAATCGCACCACCGGTTCAATATCGCTGTCGGCGCGACGGTCGCCGTCCTGCTGCTCGCGGGCGTCGAGGAATTCCTTTAAGACTTCGGACATCGTTCGACGGGTGTAGCGATCCACGGAAGCGGCGGCCGCCGCCGGTGGCCGGAAGTCGGGTGCAGCAGGCGCGGCATGTCCCGTGGGCGGTGGAGCGGGCGAAGCTACGGCCGCGTACAGCGCGCGTTTTTCCTCAATTCGGGACAAGACGGTCGACGATTTTTCGCGCTCATTGTTCGCACGTGAGTTTTCCCTGACCAGAGCGACAAAGTGCTCGTCCCACCCCGGCACCACCTGGTCAGGCTTGCGCCCACCAAGGCGCACCCGATACTGCGCCTCGAATGCGACCCCCTGGAACGCTGCGCGATCCACCCGGTCTTCCTCGCCGCACACTGGCTCGACCGCCAGCGCCTGCAGCCTGGGCCACAGCGCGAGTAAAGCCGATTCAGGATCTTCCGCCACTTTCACACTGAGCATCCACGACGCAATTCTGGCTGCCCGCAGCTTGGCGGTTTTATAGTCCGCAGTGCGCAGGCTGATCCGAAAAGCTGACCCGGATTTTGGGGAGAGGCAAGCGGGCAGGCGCGCTCTAAACAGATATCTGCCGTCGCGACGAGAGATGAACGCTGAGCGTGACAACGAAAAACTCCACTGTGTCCAAGCCATGAGACACAGGTCACTCCGCCTCGGCGGAATGAGCCATTTCCGTTGAATTCATTGATGAATTTTGGCAGTTTGGAGCTGCCTAGCTAGTGGTAGCGAGAGAGGGACTCGAACCCCCGACCCCAGGATTATGATCCCCGGAGTCTAAGCTAGGGCTGGCGTGCCCTCGAAACGCTGCTTGGCAGGATCCTTCGTCTTCCCCGCCTTCGATGTTGCCAAAGCGAGCTTTCGCAACTCAACTGCCTTCACCAACCGCGGATCCTTCTTTGCAGTTTCATATTCCGGCAACACCGCCTCCATCCACTTCAACATGCCTTCAGCCTTGAATACAACGCGGTCGGCGGCGCTGTAGACAGATTGCGTGATGGCAGCGACCTCGCGCGACATCTTGTCCGCACCGGTTACGCGATGGTCCAAGAGCGCGGACGCATACGCACCTTCGCCGAAATTCTCAAAGAAGCTCGTGACGGATCGACGCTCGTCGTGGGGGCCAATCCTGTTAGGTAGCCCCACGACAGTCAGGAGATCCGGCCATCCCGGTTTGCGACCAGCTAAAGCATCAAGGGCGTGATTGAGAGATGAAGGCGTGATTGCCTTGTCTAAGTGTGCGGGAACAGCGCTATCGCGCCCCTTCTGGGCGAAGGCTCGCACGAGGTATTTATTGCGGTCCTGGGGAAACGCCCAGGTTGAGACCGCACCCAATTGTTTTTTCGAGTAGCGGCCTACCCTCTCAAGGATGTCGATCGCAATCGGCGGAACGCTCAATTTGATTTCGCGCTTATTTTTTACCTCATCCGGCTTCCAGGTATATACGCGCCAACCGACACGCTCTGGAGCGGGATCTGGAACCCAGCGATCGGAGGCCAGGGCAAGCATATTCACCAGGGCGGAGCTGCGTTGCGGGATCATCCAAGAAACCTGCAAGGCGCCAAGGACCGCATCGTTATTATTGCCTCCCAGCGGCCTAACAGCCTCCAAAAGAGCAATGAGCATCCCGATCTGCGCCGGGGTAAGATAGCGTCCGGAGCGATCTTCCATTTCGTACTCGTGGGATAATGCCTCCCACCAAGTCGCCGTCGGCTCAAGGCCTGTAAAGCGCCGCTTATGCTTGAGACCCCAGCGCATGACGCGCTTTGCTAGATCCGCATATTTTGCTGCAGCTGAAGGACCCGATCCACTGTTGTCGATTAAATCACGAACCTCTTCAAGATCCTCAAGGCGAAGCTCCTTTACATAGCGGTTCTTGAGCACGGCGTTTTCGGGGCGATCGCGCAACCGGGTCTCGAGTTCGAGAATCGACGGAGGCGCAAGACGCAACTTGGGCGGTTCACTGCCCGCGCCATCTTTAGAGCCTCTTCTTGTGCGCCGTGCGTACTGATTGATCAGGGTTTCGAACGTCCACAGTTCAGCCTTTACTGCTTCAGCGCGATCAACCGCGACAGCAACGGATCTCTCGTCGCCACCCATCAGCCTCGTTTCGATAACCGCGTCCGGATCCCGTCCGTTCCGGATGGCAAATATCGCCTCAGCGGCGATTTTCTTTACCTGGGCGAACTTGAAGTTCCTCACAGCGCCAAGCCGTCGTTTTACGACCGTGGATTTTACTCCTCGGACACGCGTGCGGGCTTGAATATAGTAGGCGGCCTCCCCGCCCCTGACTCGGACGCTTAGACCCCTGGGATTTTCGATAGCGAACTGACACTCTTCGCCGGAGTCCCGCTTTTCCTCGGCATCTCGCAACAGGTCCGTTGTTAGTACATACCGCTTACTTGCCATTTTTAGGCTCTCTGGGGATACACTGGGATACTGAGATATGGAGTTCCGAGGTCCGTCCTGCAAGCGGTCATTTCACCAATGGGAAATAACCTATTATACTGTCAACAGATTTTGCGATATTTAGCTTTTCAAGCGATACCTTGTTTACAGGCAATAGGTTTTGTAAACCGAAGGTCGGGAGTTCAATCCTCTCAACCGGCACCACCAATCCGCCAACGCAGCTTTGGCGCGCCAACCGCCAACCGGATCAGCGCTCTTGACGAAGCTGCTTTCCGGGTCAGAATGGTCGACCAGCTGAATCGGAGCCGCCCATGAAATTTTTCATTACCGCGCTCGATACGTCAGGAATCATCACGCTACGCAGGGATTCCGTGCCTGCCGCGATGAAGAAGGCCACCGAACTGTTGTCGGACGGATGCTTGAACGTTGAAATCATCACACCGGACGGGGCCGCCTACAGTCCCAGCCAGTTTGAGCAACTGCGGGAACAGGTCAGGGCCTAGTCGCTCGCGCCGCGGCCGCAACATCGCGGTCCCATCGCGCCGGGTGCCGCGGCCGGCACTGCCGCGCCGATCCGGTCCGCAATCCATCATATTTTCAACGGTTTCCGCTCGGTTCCGGATTTCGCCGATTCGAGTTCCGCGGGTTCCGGCATGGCCCCATGTTCGAAAGTTCGAGCGCTCAGGCGTTGTTCCCGGAAGGGAACATCATGCCAGATTACCGAGCCTATCTGATCGATTCCAATGACCGCGTGATTTCGCGCAAGGACCTGGTCGCGCCAACCGACGAGGCTGCGCTGGAAACCGCCCGGCAATATGCCGACGGCACCGACGTCGAGGTATGGCAACGCGCCCGCAAAGTGGGACGGCTCGGCAAAACCAACCCGAACCCACATTCATGATTCGTCTGGTCCAGACCAAAGCTCGCAAGTGCGTCATCCCAAAGCCGATGCCTGACGCCAACGAAAACCGCCGCGTCACGTCGCGCCCGCGGCGGCGTCATGGCGGCGGCTACCGGCCGCGGCCCGGCGATCGATTCAGTTCTGTTAAAATTGACGCGGTGAGTAACCTTCATCGGCAAGGTTAAAAGTAGAGCGCGATTGTGCTCTCGCGTGCAGGCTGTATGGCTTTTGCATGTCCTCGTCATTCCACAACGCCGACAAAAGCACCCACCGCAGGGTCATGCTGGTAGGGCTGATGTTCTGTGCGCTGTTTGTGGCCTTCAGCTTCTTTGCGCGCGAGCAGCCGCAGAACAGCTACGTTCTGCAGAAGGCGGACCGGCTGGTTCGCACCGCCGGCGCGCCATTGCCGGCCAATTGATCGGTTTCTTTAAAGCCGGTGGGAACCGGCAGGCCACCACCGCGATTAGTCCCGACGAGATATCCGTACACGGATAGGAGGCGATCATGTCTCAGTGGCACGACAGCATGGTGGACCGGCCGGACGACAATGACTCGGCCTATATGACGGGCTGGACGATTTCCGGCCTCGCGGTGCTGGGCGCGATTGTCACGGTCTGGATGTTCGGCATCTAAGACCCCTGCGATTCAGGAAACCTGCCCCGCCGGCGTTTTCTGCATGCTCTTGAGCATCAGTTCGGCGAAGGTCGCCGCGGCCACCGGAAGACTGCGGCCGCGCAATTGGCACATCACGAGGTCGGCGGTCGGAAGATCGCGCACATCGACCGGCCGGCCGGTCAGGCCCATGCCGAGATCACCCGTGGGCGCACCGATCTCGATCTGGAACGAGATCATGTTGCAGCGAAAAACCAGCCCCCTCAGCATTTCGAACGAGTTGGATTCGGCGAGCGTGTTGAAGCGCAGGTCGCGCCGCGTGGTGACCTCGTCGAGGATCTGCCGGCCGCTCAGCGTGCGATCGGGCAGTGCTGCGGGATATTCGGCGCATTCCGACAGCCGAACGGTTTTCTTGGCCGCCAGCGGATGATCGGAGCGGACGATGACGACCAGCCGCTGCGGAATGCTCGCGATCACGCGCAGCGACGGCCACATCGCCGGGCGATAGACCAGCGCCAGGTCGACCTCGTAAGCCGCAAGCGCTGCCAGCGCGCGCTCATGATCCATCACTCTGAGATCAAACAGGACCTTGGGATGCTTTTTCTGGAACGCCGCGATGTGGGACGGCAGGAAATCAAGCGCCAGTGCCTGGCTGCACGCGATCTGGATCGGTCCCCGGCGCAGGCCGCGTAAATCCTCGACCTGCGACAGCATCCGTTCGGCCTCGGCGATCTGGCTGCGGGCATAGCGCACGAACATCTCGCCCGCCGTCGTCAGCCGCACGCCGCGCGGACGGCGCTCGAACAGCGGGGTTCCAACCTCGGCCTCGAGGTCCTGGATGCGGCGGTTCATCGCCGACGGCGTCAAATTGAGGCGCTCGGCGGCCTTGCGGATCGACCCCATGCGCGCGACCTCGACCACATGGGCCAGCAGCTTCAGATGTCGCATGGCGTCTCCAGTGAGGCCTTTTCTGCACCGCTCATGACGAAAACTAGCAGCAGATTAGGCCACTTGAAAGAGCTAGCTTGACGGTAACACCCGGTGAGCCTGACCAGCAGCCAGGCCCGAACCGGGAATTGGTCCCAGACTTAACAGGAAAAATCGGATGATCGGACACCACGTATCTCGTGGCATGAAGGCGCTTGCTTTGGCATTGGCCTTCACCACCGGCGCCGCAGCCGCCGCCCAGGCTGACACCAGGATCAAGCTGATTTTGAACTGGAAGTATGAGGGGCCGCAGGGAATGTTTTTCCTGGCCCAGGATCGCGGCTATTTCAAACAGGAAGGGCTCGACGTCACCTTCGATCAGGGCAACGGTTCGGGTGCGGCAGTCCCGCAGGTCGCCAACGGCGCCTACGACATGGGCTTCGGCGACATCAATGCGCTGATCGAACTCGCGGCCAAGAAGCCGGATGAAGCGCCGGTCGGCGTCTTCATGCTCTACAATCGGCCGCCTTTCACGGTCGCGGTCAAGGCCGACAGCCCGATCAAGACGCCGGCGGATTTTGTCGGACGCAAGCTCGGCGGCGCCGCCAATGACGGCGCGCTGAAACTGTTTCCGGCTTTGTGCGCGACCGCCAAGATCGATTGCAGCAAGGTCGAGATCGTCAACATGCAGCCCAGTCTGCGCGAGCAGATGCTGATGCAGGGACAGGTCGACGGCGTGTTCGGCTACGTCACCACGATCCGCTTCAGCGCGAAGCTGACCGGTGTCGACCCCGACAAGCAGTTGCGTTTCATCAAATTCGACGATTACGGCATGGACCTCTATTCCAACGCCATCATCGTCTCGCGCAAATTCGTGAAGGAGCATCCGGAAGCCGTGAAGGGCTTCCTCAAGGCGCTCAATCACGGCATCAAGGACGCGATCGCCGATCCGCAGGCCGCGATCGACGCCGTCGCGACCCGCGAACCGCTGATCAAGCCGGCGATCGAACGGGCGCGGCTCGATGCGACCATGGCCGACGAGATGAGCCATCCCGAAATTGCAAAAATCGGCCTTGGCGATGTCAGCGACGCGCGGATGGCGAAAGCGATCGACATCCTGGTCAAGGCCAAGGAATTGCCGCGCACGCCTGCGACCTCGGAAATATTCGACCGCAGCTTCCTGCCGCCGGCCAGCGAGCGGCCGACCGCGATCCGCCCGGCGATGTGACGACGCCGGGCGACCATGCCGGACCGGCGACACTACCGGATTCGTATTTCCGCTTTCCAAAACAACACGGATGACTTTTCATGAAGCTTTCGCTTGGCGATCGAGTTGCGCTCATCACCGGCCCGGCCAAGGGCATGGGCGCTTCCATCACGCATGCTTTCGCGGCCGAGGGCTGCAAGCTGGCCCTGGTGGGACGGGACACCGCGGCGATCGAACCGGTCGCTGCGGAAGTGAAGGCCAATGGCGGCATGGCGATCGTCATCCCCTGCGATCTCACCGATGCCAAACAGTGTGAAGAGGCCGTCGAAGAGACCAAGGGCCAATTCGGCGGCCGCCTCGACATCCTCGTCAATGTCGCGGGGGGATCGGGTCCGATCGGCAAGACCGGCGTGCAAACCACCCCGGAGGAGTTCGACGAGATCGTCACCCTCAATGTCAACGGCTGCTTCCACACCATGCGCGCGGCGCTGCCGACCATGATCGCGCAGCGCTACGGCAAGGTCGTCAATGTCGGCGGCACCTTCGGCATGCGCGGACGCGCCGGACGCGTCGCCTACTCGGCTTCGAAATGGGGCCTGCGCGGCATCACCAAGAGCTTCGCGCTCGAGGTCGGGCAATTCAACATCAACGTCAATTGCGTCGCGCCCGGCATGGTCGATGGCCCCCGCTTTCGCGACAAGGTCTGCCGCGACATGGCGCAAAAACTCGGAATCTCCGAAGCGGAGGCCGCCGAACGCCACGCCGCCGATTACGCCATGAAGCGGGTGACGGTGGATGCCGACGTCGCCAATGCCTGCCTGTTTCTCGCCAGCGACGTATCGCGCCAGATCACCGGCGTCGATCTGCCGGTCGATGGCGGCTGGGCGATGTTGTGACGGGAGCATAGACCATGTCCGACACGGTGGATCTCGTTATCAACGGCGGCACGATCGTCTCGCCGGATTCAAGCTATAGCGCCAGCATCGCCATCAAGAACGGCGTGATCCACGCCATCGGCGCGCCGGAGGCGATGCCACCGGCCGCGCAGACGCTGGATGCGACCGGTCTTCATATCCTGCCCGGCGCTATCGACGTTCACGTGCATTTTCGCGATCCCGGCTATCCCCAGAAGGAAGACTTCGCCAGCGGCACCGCCGCCGCGGCGTTCGGCGGCGTCACCACGGTGTTCGACATGCCGAACACGCTGCCGACCATCGGCACGCCGGAGGCATTGGCCGACAAGCACAGAATCGCATCCGCCAAAGCCTATGTCGATTACGGCCTCTATGCGGTGCTGGGCGAAGACAGCATCGAGCACGTCGGCGCGCTGATTGAGGGCGGCATCATCGGCTTCAAGCTCTATATGGGAAACACCTTTGGCCGCATCCCCTCGCCCACCACGGGCGCGATGCTGGAAGCGTTCGAGGTGGTCGCGCCGACCGGCAAGCGGATCTCGCTGCATGCCGAGACCAATTCGATCATGGAACGGCGGGAGTCGCGGCTGCGTGCCGCCGGCCGCGTTGAGCCGATCGCGCATCTGGCGGCGCGGCCCGCCGTCGTCGCCGTCGAAGCCGTCGCGCGCGCGGCCATTCTCGCCGAATGGACCGGTGCACGCATTCACGTGCTGCATATCTCCTCGGCGGCCGAGTTGCGCCCGCTCGCCGAAGCCAAGGCCCGCGGCGTCGACATCACCGGCGAGACCTGCCCGCATTATCTGCTGCTGTCCGAGCACGACTACGAAACATTCGGCGGCGTTATCAGGGTCAATCCGCCGGTGCGCGAGGCCAGCAACCGGCAGCCGCTATGGGACGCGCTGATGGACGGCACCGTCGACATCATCGCCACCGACCACGCGCCGCATGCGCCGGAAGAAAAGACCCGCGCCGACATCTGGACGGTCGATTGCGGCTTTCCGGGGGTAGAGACCCAGATGCCGCTGATGCTGACCGAGGTCAACCGCGGCCGCGCCACCATTGAAGACTACGTGCGCTGGAGTGCGGAAAGTCCCGCCAAGATCTGGGGTCTCTACCCCCGCAAGGGCACCCTGACGGTGGGCTCGGACGCCGACATCGCCATCGTCGACATCAACCGCGAGTGGACCATCGACGACGCCCTGATCCAGTCGCGCGCGAAGATTTCGCCGTGGCATGGCCGCAAGGCCACCGCGCTGCCGATCCACACGCTGGTGCGCGGACGCTTCGTGATGAAGGACCGCGTGCTGCAGGAGAATGCGCGCGGCTTTGGCCGCTCGGTTCATGCGATCCAACAGATGCCGGCCGCCACGCCGCGCCATACCGACACGACGATGGCCGCGATTACCTCCCGCACAGAAAGCTAGGCCGATGGACGCTTCGCCAGCACAGCCAGCGTTTCCCGCCGGCAATGTGATCGACCTCGAAAAGGTCCGGGTGACCTTCGGCAGCGACAAAAACCAGGTCACGGCGCTGGCGGAAACATCGCTTCGCATCACCCATGGCGAGTTCGTCGCATTGGTCGGTCCTTCCGGCTGCGGCAAGTCGACCATTCTCAAGCTGGTCGCGGGGACGCTGACGGCCTCGCAAGGCCATGTGTTCGTCGCCGGCCGCGAGGTCGGCGCCAACCATGTCCGGATCGGCATGGCGTTCCAGAACCCGACCTTGCTGCCATGGCTGAACATCCGCGACAACGTCATGCTGCCGCTCAAGATCGTGCCGCCGTTCAAGCAGGAATTCTCGGCCAAGCGCAAATCCGAATATCGCGACCGCGTCGAGGCCTCGCTGGCGCAGGTCGGCCTCGCCGGCTTCGGCGACAAGTTTCCCTGGCAATTGTCCGGCGGCATGCAGCAGCGGGCCTCGCTGTGCCGGGCCCTGATTCATGATCCGACGCTGCTCCTGCTCGACGAGCCGTTCGGCGCCCTCGACCAGTTCACCCGCGAGGAATTGTGGGAGATCATGCAGAACCTGTGGATCGAAAAGCGGCCGACCGTGCTGCTGGTGACCCACGACCTCAAGGAAGCCGCCTATCTGGCGTCGCGGATCTGCGTGATGCAGGCCCGTCCCGGCCGCATCGTCGACGACAGCGTGGTTCCGTTCGTGCGGCCCCGGACCATCGAAGTGTCTTTCGAGCCTGACTTCGTATCGCTCACCCAGCGGCTGCGCGAACGCATCGTGGCCGCCCGCGCCGTCCAGGAGATCGCATCATGAACGAACAACTGCGGCGCCGCATCCTGTCGATGACCTGCATCCTCGGCTTCTTCGTCGCCTGGGAGCTTCTGTGTCTGCTGTTCCACGTCTCCGACATCGTGCTGCCGCGCCCGAGCGAAATTCTGATGACGCTGTGGACGCGCTTTCCCGCGATCTGGCCGCACGCGCTGCAGACGCTCTATACAACGCTGGTCGGATTTGCGCTCGGCATCGTGATCGGCATTCTGCTTGGCATGCTGATCGGCTCGTCGCGCCTCGCCTACGACGTCGCCTATCCGATGCTGGTGGGATTCTCCTCGATTCCCAAAGTGGCCTTGGTGCCGATCTTCGTGCTGTGGTTCGGCGCCGGCACCGTGCCGGCGGTCCTGACCGCGATGATCATGTGCATCTTTCCGATCGTGGTGAATGTGGCCACCGGGCTTGCCGCGACCGAGCCCGAACTGCAGGACGTGATGAAAACGCTGCGCGCCACCAAGCTGGAGATCCTGTGGAATGTCGGCCTGCCCCGGACGATGCCCTATTTCTTCGCGTCGCTGAAAGTCGCGGCGACATTGGCCTTCGTCGGCACGGTGATCTCCGAGACCGTGGCCTCCAACCGCGGTATCGGCAATTTGATGATGATCGCCAGCTCGAGCTTTGACGTGCCGCTGGTATTCGCCGGGCTTTTCATCCTGGCCGCGCTCGGCGTCGCCCTCTATGTGATCTTCTCGCTGATCGAGGGCCGCGTCACCGGCTGGGCGGTGCGCAGCGACAACTTCGCGGCCGGCGGTTAGCTGACGCGCTAAAGCCAGGCGCAAACCAGCAACAAATTGGCGACGCAGGCGGCCAGTAAGGCCACCGACAACGTGACGTGCACGCGCTCGCAGGAAGTTGGCAGGATCGTTCCCATGACGGGTGGAAACATCGGGCGATTCTAGCCGGGGAGTCTCGGGGATTATTTCTCATATGATTCACGACTCGTTTACGACTCAGGAACTCCTGCAAAACGGCCCCGCCGCCCATTCGATTCTCGCTGAAACTCGCCTATTTTGGCCGATTCTCGCCGAAAATGCCGGCGGCTCCCGGGGTGCAACCCGGGGGCCGCTTGGCGCGTTGGGACGTTTTGGCGGAGCGAATCGATGCCCTACGCGCTGTTCTGCAACGAGGCCAAGCTGAGCAAGGCCTATCCGACCGAGGCGGACGTCTGGAAGCTGGCCCGGCAAAGCGGGCTCGTGGTCGACGTGGCGACCGAACCGGACCGGCCCGCCCCCCGGCCGCTGTTGGACAACGACTACGAGATCAGGTCCTGCCGGCCCGACCCGCAGGAAGATCCGGCCAGGAATCAGGCCGACGCCGAGCGCGAAGCCGAATGGGAATTACAGCTGAGTTCGTGAGAATCGGTTCGTGAGAATCGGGGCCCGGCGTGAGCGCAACCGCGCGCCGCGGCGTCACTTTGAGCAGCGGGCCGCGACCTGTGCCAGCTGACAGCGTGCCCTACGGCGTCGCCTCGGCCAGCGAAGCCTGCTCGGCGGCAAGCGCGACGCAGGCTTTGCGGCGATGCAGCCCCCGGATCGCGCCCGTGATCTTGAGCACCTTGCCGGCAGGACATGACGCATCCTGCACGAAGGCGACTTCATAGGGCGCCAGCATCAGCGGCTCGGATTTCAGGACGGTCTGGGCCAGGCACGGCGCCGCGATCGCGGAAAAAGCCAACGCTAACGTCAAAACACGCATGTTTGTTGTCCACCAACCGGCACAGCCATAATAGCCGATCGTCGGCAAAAGTTTCATGACCGGTGAAAATTATTTTTGCGCGCTCCGGCTTGATGCGGCCACAGCAAAAAGGCCGGCATGAAGCCGGCCTTTTCCGTCACGATGTGAATCCGGGTCAGTAGCGCGCGGCCACCGGGCCACCCCAGCCGAAGCGATAGTTCACACCCAGCTTGAAGGTATGCTCGTCTTCGCGGAACTTGGCGCCGATGATCTCGGCCGGCCCGCCGGTGAAGGTGGTGCTGCCGAAATTGTAATAGAGGTATTCGCCCTTAACCGACCAGTTCGGCGCGAACATGTATTCGAGACCGCCGCCGACGGTATAACCGTCGCGGTGCGTGCCATCGGTCGTAAAGGCCACCGGCACGCCGCCGGCACTGGCGCCGACACCGACGCCGTCACGCCAGGCGTAACCGCCCTTGGCGTAGAGCAGCGCCGGACCCCAGGTATAGCCGAGCCGGCCGGTCACCGAGCCGAGTTCGTTGGTGTTCCCGGTCACCGTCGTTCCCAGCGGGAACGTGGTGCCGGTGCCACCGTTGCCGGCGAGCCAGCTGTACTGGGCCTCGGCACCGATCACCCAGTTGGTCGCGAACTGGTAGTCGGCACCGCCCTGGATGCCGCCCAGGAACTGGCCGTTGCTTCCCCCAAGGCTGTTGTTGCCCCCGAACGCGCCGCCGATATGGCCGCCGATGTAGAAGCCGGTCCAGTTATAGACCGCTTCCGGCGCCGTGTAGACCGGAGCCTTCGTATAGGTCCGCGCCGGAAGATCGGCAGCGAATGCGGGAGCAGCGAACACGATACAAGCGGCTGCACCGAGCAGAAGTTTTTTCATGATTAGTTCCCCGTTATTGACGTTGCTGACATCAATCAAACAACGTGGCGGCAATTTGGTTGCTTCGTGGCATCGCCAGATCACTTTTGTTTCTCGACTGTTACCGCGCGGCAACGACGCCATTTTGTTCCATCGGGATTCTGTTTTTTTGCCGACAAAACGGCCACTTCGCAGCGTTGCATGGCGTCCAGCGAGTCACACTGGAACTCGCGGCTCGCCTAAAAGTGATCAAAGTTGAAAGAGATCAAAGTTGAAAGAGATCAAAGTTCCCTGGGCGTTTGAAATGCCGACGGAAAAATCGCGGATGGGGCGCAACAGAGCGCGAGGCGATCGCGAGGCGCTGTTCGTCGGCGCCAATAAACGTTGATGAAACCTTGATGAAACGCTATCGCGTCATCTTTTCCATCTCGGGAAACGCCGCATAGACCGCACCGGCGCAGAGTTCGCCGGCGTTCTCGGCCATGCGGTCGAGCCGGCCATCGACGAAAAGTATCGCGCGCTCCTTCGGCTCGCGATAACCGCCGTCGGATTCACGCGGGGAAAAACGAACACAGGCGACGTAACGCACGTGACCGCTGACGGTACGCTGCACCGGCTCGGCCACCACAGCCTCATGCACGCCCACCGGATTGTTGAGATAGGTTCGCATGAACGCCAGCAATTCGGTGCGGTAATTACCGGGAAACGGCTGGTTGGTGCCGTTGCGATCGGCGGTATAGGACATGCTTTTGCCGTCGTCGCCGAAGCCCGGCAGGCCACCGGCGCAGGCCGCAAGTGCGATCGGCAGCGTCAGGATCGCCACGCACTTTATCGATATCCGCAAGTTCGATATCCCCAACCGCAATCCGTCTGTCAAAATTTCGAAACCCCCGCGGTTCTAGACCTTCCGCGAACGAAAGGGAATCCGCATTTGCAGGCCAAACCTGTCGCGGACCAAGTCTGCTGCGAACCAAGTCTGCTGTAGACCAAGTCCGCTGTAGACCAAGTCCGCTGTAGACCAAGTCCGCTGTAGACCAAGTCTGCGCCAATATGGCTGACAACCAGCATACCCATAACACGCCGTTCAACATAGCGCCGGCCCGCGCCATCGGGGAAAACCATGGCGCGGGCCGGACGGGATATTGGCAGGAAACAGCTGACGCCCGCGGATCACGGGCGCCCGCGGCGGCGTCAGCCGCGCTTGGCGGGATGGGTCACGTGCTTGATCGCGAGCTTCGCGGAACTGTGCGTCTTGAGCGCGCCGATCCGCTTGTGGAAGCGATGATGGCGGTGATGACGATGCTTGACGTGATGGCGGCCCATCTTGGCATTGGCGTTCAGCACGCTCGGCTTCATTTGCTCGGCCTTGATGACGGGCGCCTTGGTGGCGCTGGCGGGAGTGGCCGCCAGCGCGGGGGCGGCGAGAACGGAAACTGTGAGCAGCGCTGCGGAAATGGTCTTCAACATGGGCGTCTCCTCTTTCGAAAGGGATCATGGAGTGGCCGGTCGGATGGCCGGGCTCGCGGATCATGCTGCGACCTTATGAGTCCGGCGCTGAACCCCTCCTGAAGCGCAGCGACGGACTTCGTTCATCTGGATGACATCTTCGTCATGTTCGGGTTCGTCATGTTCGAGCGTCGTCCCGACCATGCGGCCGGCCAGGAAATTCCCGAAAATCGAAAAAAAATGTCACGGGAATGTTCAATGGCGGCGGGTGTTCAAATCAGCGGGCTTCGGTATAGGATTGCCCCAACCGACATCAGGAGAGACGCATGACCAAATTTGCGATCCGGCTTTTGACACTGACAATGTACGTGATGGCGCTGGTCGCCGTGCCCCTGGTGACATCGGCCTACGCCGCGGGCGGCGACGAACCGTCGCCGCCGCCCACCAAATCGAGCAAGGACAAAAAGAAGAGCGACAAGAGTTCGAGCATCGACGATCCCAAATTCATCGAGGGCTATCGCACCGCCTATGCCACGATTTACGACCGCAACGATTACGCCGCGGCGATCGAGCAGTTGAAGGCGCTCGGCCATGAAGACCGCGCCGATGTCGCCAACCTGATCGGCTACTCCTATCGCAAGCTCGGCGACTACAAGGTCTCGCAGATCTGGTACGAGCGCGCGCTGCAGGCCGATCCCAACCATGTGCGGACCTGGCAGTATTACGGATTGTGGCAGCTCGAACAGGGCAACCGCGATCAGGCACAGTATCACCTCAACAAGATCGGCCAGATTTGCGGCACCGATTGCGCGGAATACCGCTCGCTCGCCGCGGCGCTGGAGAAGCCGACCGGGACCGGTCTGGTTTACTGAGTTAATTCGGCATTACGGTTTGACCGGCGCAGACATCGGTTTGCGCCGGTTTTGTTTGACTCAGGTTTGATGGCCTTGCTCTAAATTAACTTCCGCTTTCGACGCCGTGGCGGACATCGCCGGACGCGCTGCCGGCTCGACCCGGTCGCGATTAACCCGAACCAGACGTGGTTGTCGTGCCGCAATAAAGTTTAGGACGCTTCGTCAGGCTCCGGTGAATTCGCAAAGAACTCTTCGACAATCACCGCACAAAGAAAAGCAGAGGCAACTCCAGCGGCTGTTGCGCAGACGACATCTGGAGCATTATACCGCCACATAGTGCTTTGAAACATAACCAAATACAAAGTGCGCAGCAGGAAAAGAATAGACGCTCCGATGCACGCAGCAGCGCAAAGGCGAGAGATGTGGCTTCTAATTATGCGTCGGCTTTGAACATAGACGAAACACGCTAACAGTATTGGAATGAACCAGAGAAAGTACGTGTCATATCCATGATCCGAGCCAAAAGTCATGAACCCGGCGTGATTGATCACTTCTGTGATTGGCGTGTCTGAAGCCGTCGTTAGAAGCTTAGCTAAAAAATTATAGGTAAACGCAGCCACCGGTGATCCAACGACGACAAACGTTCCTGCGGCCTTGAAACCGAGATAGTCCTCATTTGAAACCATAACTGACGATCCCGTGCAGAGGCCGAGCAGCCCACTGACCTCAAATAATCTAAGCTTGTTCAGGCTGAAATTACACGCTCAAACGCGATTGAGTTAACGAACCGTTGCTCGCGTCAACGGTTGCGATTGGATTTCCGATTTTGGGCACATTGCGACATTTCACGGCGTCGCGAAATTTGGTCGCTATCAGAGCTTAGCGGACATCGGTCGAGCCGCATCCATCAATCTCGATTTATGAGTAAGCCGCCAGGCATTGCTTCACTCGGCGTTACTTCATCATCATCTCGGCTTCGTTCCGTAACGCCTGGCGCGAGCCGTCGCGGGAATAGAACATGTGGCCGCCCGGATAGACCACGAGCTTCACCCGCTCCGGTGACGCATAGGCCGGCAATTGGTCGAGCAGGATTTTCGAACCGAAATAGGGCGTGGCGAGATCGAACAGCCCGTGTCCCACCAGCAGCTTCAGTTTCGGATCGAGCGCGAGAATCTGCCTCAGCTGGGAGATCGACTCGGCGGGACTGCGGCCGCGGCCGAAATCCCAGGAACGTTCGACCGCGCCATTGAGCAGATGATACGACCCGTCCGGCCGCCAGTTGAGCTTGCGCGTGATGAGGTCGACCGCGGCACTGGTCAGCGGCGCGATCAGGGGATCGCCGGACGGATCGCTGAAACGCGAGGAGCTTGAGTCCGGATCGGGATCGAGGCCGAGAACCGAGGCGTCGTAGCGTCCGGTCACCTTGCCGTCGCAGCGGTCGAACTCGCGACGAAATTCGTTGACGTCGAAACGCCCGGCCAGCCTGCGGCTCACGGCCTGATCGATCCCCGTCAATGCCGCGACCCGGTCGGCAACGCGCGTCGTGGCCGCTGGATCGGCCTCGCCCTTGACGAGGTCGCCCAGGAAATCGCCGCGCGCATAGGCTTCGACATCGGCGATGTCGGCGCGAGTCACCAGGCTCTTCGCTTCGCGCGCGACGGCCGCCATGGTGGGAAGGCTCGCGACATATTGCAGGATGCTGGAGCCGCTATATTCGCGGAAATCGAGCACCGGAGAAACCAGGATCAGGCCCCTGACCCCGACGCCCTGCTCGGTCTGCAATTCGTGAACCATCTTCGGCACACGAATGCCGCCATAGCTCTCGCCGACGATGAATTTGGGCGACAGCAGGCGGTCGGACTTTTCCAGCCAGCGGCGGACCACGACCGCGAGCGCGTTGACGTCGCCGTCGATCGAGTAAAATCGTTTGCGCACATCCTCGTCGGTCGCG
>Ga0302326_10013081_pt1 | contig 17615 bp, 14 predicted proteins | sample Palsa_T0_3_FD_202264 | JGI IMG/M metagenome (GOLD analysis project Ga0302326, IMG submission 202264) | Peat permafrost microbial communities from Stordalen Mire near Abisko, Sweden - Palsa_T0_3 | ecosystem: Environmental > Terrestrial > Soil > Palsa > Peat permafrost | place: Sweden: Abisko... | reverse complement strand
TTTCCGATGCCGGGCAGCGAATGAAGCCGGTCCGTGTCGCCAGGGTGGTGAAGACCGAAGAAGAGTGGCGCAAGCAGCTTTCAAGCAATGCGTTCGAGATTACGCGCCACGCCGACACCGAAATCGCATACTCCGGAAAATACTGGAATCTGCACGACAGGGGAATCTTCCGCTGCATCTGCTGCGACAACGCGCTGTTTGATTCCGCCACCAAGTTCGAGTCGGGTACGGGATGGCCCAGCTTCTGGGCGCCCATCGCGGCCGAGAACGTAACCGAAATCCGCGACACCACCTTCGGCATGACCCGCACGGCGATTGCTTGCACCGAGTGCGACGGTCACCTCGGCCACGTTTTCGACGATGGACCCGAGCCCACGCATCTCCGCTACTGCATGAATTCCGCCGCGCTGCGCTTTGTAAAGCAGAGCTAGCGGCGCGTAGAATCGGATCATGAATTCCGCCTTGCCCGTTTTCCGCGAATCCACCGCCGTCGAAAAAATCTTCAATCGAGTTTTCGGGTTTCTGGTCGGTCTGGGACTGGGGTTCTCGCACAGCTACCTGCTCGAGGTCCGCGGGCGAAAATCTGGCAAGGTCTACTCCACGCCAGTCGATCTCCTGGAACTGAACGGCGCGCGTTACCTGGTGGCTCCTCGCGGAAGAACGCAATGGGTACGTAATGCCGAAGCAGCCGGAGAAATCATGCTGAAGAAGGGGAGCACACGGCAGAAATACCGCCTGCGTCCGATTCCCGACGCCGAGAAGCCTCCTATCCTGAAGGCCTACCTCGACAGCTTCAAGCGCGAAGTGCAGACCTACTTTCCCGTGGTTGCGGGGTCCCCGCTCGAAGCGTTCACTGAACTGTCCCCGGTCTATCCTGCGTTCGAGCTTTTGGCAGTGTGACCGCACGCTCCCCCGACCGCGGCCCCATCACTCGGTTCAAGTTCCGGCGACGAAGAAGTTTGATTCGGGCTTGGCGTTGATTCTTGCTCCGGCCGCGCTGGCGGTTACGTCTTGTACAAACTCGCGCCGGCGTTCGGGGCCTTTGCGCTCGACCACGCGGACTCGACGGGCGGGCATGTTGCTGGGCTCGAGGCTGACGATGCGCCCCTCGCGCACCTGAATCTGGGAGCGGAACCAGTCGGTGCGGTACATGCGGCCGGCGGCGTAGAACGTCATGGATGCGGCGACCGGGCCCTCGAATTCCGTTCCCGTGCAGGCCAGAATGCGGCGGCCCATTTCCTGCGTCCAGGTCATGCCGCCGACCAGGGGATCGTTGAGGCGGCAGCGCTCGAAGGGCATGGCGTGCGAGATTTTGCGCAACTGCAGCAACTGCAGCAGCACGGACGTTTTCGCCAGATTGGTGACGATGATTCGGGCTTCGGTAGCGGAGACGCGCTCCATCTTGATGTGCAGGTCGGGCGACCACTCGCGCTCGAATTCTTCGCGGGCCAGGGCCAGGCCTTTATCCGTGGCCTCCACGTAGCGCAGCGTGGCGCGGGCGAGAATCACGCTGAAAAAAGTGGTGACAATGGTCGCAAGGACCGGGATGTAGTTGATCAGCGTGGAGAAAGGGATGCGGAACGAGTTGGCCAACGGTATGTGCATAGAGGCGCACGGCTCCTGCGGGCTGGGACTCGAACTAGTGGACGATTCGCATGAGTCTAGCCAGAGGCAGGCCGGGGCTCCAGATGCGCATGGTGGGGGGCGGGTAACCGGCACGGGGCAGGGACTTTGGTAACCTGACCTCGGACCTCAGACGTCGGCGAACCTGAACCTTCATGAGGCGATGGTCACGATGAAGCTCTGCGATTGCCCGCTACCGCGACCCTGGTCTGAGGTCTGAGGTCTGAGATCTGACGCCAAGGTCCGAGGTCCAAGGTCTGACGCCCGCACTACTCCAGTACGCTGTCGTCGAGCTTCTTCTTGCCCCAGTCGGTGGCGGCTTGCACGAAGGCGAGGACCACAGGGTGCGGCTTTTTCTCGGTGGAAGAGAGTTGCGGCTGAAAGAGCGTGGCCAGGAAAAACCGGTGGGTGGGCGATTCGATGGCACGGATCTCGCCCTGCGCTCCGCGCGCGACCACGGGAAATCCGGCTTCCATGGCGGCCCATTCGTAGTCGGGATTGATTTCGAAGTTGCAGAAGAATTCCTCGGTCGCAGTTTCCTGCGCTTTGCCGTAGAACGATTGCAGGTAGGAGCCGGGGCGCAGGCGAATCTCAGGAACCGCGCCCGAAAGCTTAGGGTCCTCACCCTTGCGGTCGGCCACAGCACAGGCCACGGGATAAATGATGATGTTCTTGGAGCCCGAATTATTTTCCGCGCTGTCGGCGTCCGCGATGCGGAGGACGTTGCGGGCGAATTCGATGAAGGCGTACTGGAATCCGCCGCAAGTGCCGAGGAAGGGCCAGTCGCGGCGGCGGGCGAACTCGATGCCCTTGAGCATGCCGTCGAAACTTTTGTAGGGGCTGCCGGGCGCGGCCCACAGGCCATCGAAAGATTCCAGGGTCTGCTCGGCGTTGGCGGCGGTGAGCGACGGAGTCGGCACCCACTGGGATTCGACCGTCAATTTGAGCTTACGGGCGGCGTGCTGCAGGGCGTCATTGGTGGCGTGGTGTGAGCGGAAATCGGCATTGAAGTCGCCTAGGATTCCGATGCGGACGGCGTCGCTCACGGGTTGATTGTACTAGAGGAACAAAGCAGGCCGGCCGCATGGGCGCGTATCAAGTTAGGGGCGGGTTGCGGCCGAGCGAACCTAGAACAGATTCTTAACGCCCAGAAGGAAGTAGAGGCTCAGCAGCACGAGAACAGGGCCGCCCCAGATCATCAACGTGCACTTCCATCCCAGGGAGCGGGCGACTTCCTGCCGGCTCCGCCAGGAGATCAGGAACGCTTTATTGTTGGTGCCCTTCATCAGCACCACCGGGGGATGCGGATCGAAAGTCGACGCTGCGGAGCTGGCGGCGGAAGCAGCGTCTGCGCTGGAGCCGTTGCCGCCGCGCATGGCCGTTGCTGGGTCGGCGAGAACCTGCAGGCTGCCGGATGCGGTTACGCCTGTAGCGGCCCAGGCGGTCGGGCTGGCGATGGCCGCCTTCAGCAGTGCGGCGGCGATTTTTTGTTGCTGAGTCATGTCCGAGATCTTCGTGGGACCTGATGTAGGAGACAGGCGAATGACCTCATGGGCCTGAGTTGCGGATGGGGCCGCGAGGCGCTGGACCGGAGAGCCGGTCTGAAACGCTTCCCGGCCGCTGCTTGCGGCAAACGAAAGCGCATCGAGCGACAGCGAGAATCCATGCGGGGAAAACGAGCTGATGGTCTCGGCATCCTGAATCGGCTGAGGGCCGACTTCGATGCCGGGATTGTCGCCCAGCGAACCCAGGATGAACAGCGAATTCTTAGGCTTGATACAACGCTCTTCCACCTTGATCTTGTTGCTGGTGAAAATCCCGTGGCGTGACAAAAAGCTGTGTACATTCGGAGGCGCGGAATTCTTGATGGTAAAAAAAGAGTCGCAGAATTCCTGCTCGAAATCGCAATGCAGATCAAGATCGGCGCCGCGCGGGTCCACCAGAACGCGTCCCGTGTTGTCGTCAATGAAAAATGGAACGTGCATGGTTTCGCCGGCGATCTTGACCCATCGCTTGTTCTTGCCCTCCTGTCTCCACTCCCAGACCAGCGTGCGGTAGTAGTAACAGGAGCGGCCCGTGATGGGCGCGGCCATGGTGTAAGGGCCGACGGCTTGTCCGCTGACTTCGACCATGCCCATGGAGGCGCTGCGAATCTTGGAGAACGGCGTATCGAGGATGAGCCGGCGCCGCAGCAACAGACGAAATCCTTTGACGAAGATACAGATGCCGGCGCACAAGCCGACCAGGCAATAAAGCATCAGGCCGTGGGGGTCTGGGGCGCGCTCAATGAGGATCGAAAGGGTCACCGATGGGTCCGTTGGGGTGTCGACACGCCTCCCCGCAGATAGGCTAGCGAATGCAGCAGCCACGAGGCAGCAGGAAACGGCGGGTTACTCTTACGTTGGTAATGACTGGGATTGCGCAGGAAACTGCATCTGGCGGCGGATCTCTTACCCGCCAGCCTTCAATTCCGTGAGCACCTGTTTGGCGATTTCTTTTAGCGTTTCGAAAACGCCGACGCCCTGGAAGGCGACCGCTTCCACGATGGCTTCGTTTTTCTTGCGCAGTTCGGTGGCCAGCAGATCGACGGGAAGAATGTTGGGCAGGTCGCGCTTGTTCAACTGCAGCACGTAGGGAATCTTGTTGAAGTCGTAGCCGTGCTCTTTCAGGTTCGACATCAGGTTATCGAGCGCCTCGACGTTGGCGTCCATGCGCTGTTCCTGGGAGTCGGCAACGAAGACGATGCCGTCCACGCCGCGCAGAATCAGCTTTCGGCTGGCATCGTAAAACACCTGGCCGGGCACGGTGTAGAGATGAATGCGGGTCTTGAAGCCGCGCACATTTCCCAGGTCGAGCGGCAGAAAGTCGAAGAACAGAGTTCGCTCGGTTTCGGTGGCCAGCGAGATCATCTTGCCCTTCTGCTGGTCCGCGGTTTTCTGGTAGATCACCTGCAGATTCGTGGTCTTGCCGCCCAGTCCGGCGCCATAGTACACGATCTTGCAATTGATCTCGCGGGCTGCGAAGTTGATGAAACTCAAGGCTTTCCTCAAATGCGGGCATACCCTCGCAGGCGGCCGCGCACACTCATGTCCTTATGGAGGCTCGGGGTCTTTATATCATACGGAGGGTGCCGAACGCAGGTTACTCAGGTGACCCCCCGCCGACCGAGGCATCACTTTTGGGAAAGTCTCTATGGACTCGAACCGCATTAGTGGGACGACGGCATCGAATAATAGCCATCCTTGGCGGAAACCTTCAGCCCTTTCTTGTGCACCAGCACTTCCACGCTGCGGTAGGGCGAATTGCCGGTCACAGGCTTGGGGCTATAGCCCAAGGTGTATTGATTCCGCGCTTCGGAGGTGATCTCCGCATACGCGCCTTCGATGGCATTGCGGGAAAGTTCGGGAAGCGGATCCCCACCGCAGGTGGCGCGAACGAATTTCGCCAGGTTGTTGGTGCGGCCCTGGTCGGGCAGATGGAATTTTTCGATCTGCCGGAAAACCGGCAAGGCCCCGCTGTCCACCACCACCGCCCGCACCTGAATATCCCGGCTCTGCAGCAGGTGCAGCACTCCGGTGTAACTGGCCCGGCTGCCTAATTCCCGCCCATCACTGATCACGAAGATTACTTTGCGGCGGGCTCGGTCGCGTTTGCTCAGGTCGACCGCCGCCCGCAGGATGGCGTCATTCAAAACATGCGATTCGCGTTCCGGCGTATAAGTTTGCGCGGGCCCTCCGCCTACGGGAAGGCCACTGATCGTAGGGCCTTCCGGTCCGAGTGGTCCACCCATCACGGGCGGGCCATTATTGTGACCGCGCACCATTTTCATTTCGTCCAGCGCCGCGGTCAGGCGCTCGGGCCTGCCCGTGAAGTCGATGACCTGGCTGACCGTGCTGCTGTAGGTATAGAGCGCGACTTCATCGTATGGACCAAAGGCTCCGGCGAGCGCGGAGTAGGTCTCATTCACCTTCTGCAGCGCTACGTCGGCCATGCCCACGTCAATGACGACTGCGACCGAGAGCTCAAAAGGATCGCTGGTGAAGAAGGTCAGGGTCTGCGGCTGGCCGTTTTCGAGCACGGTGAAATCTTTGGGGCCTAAACCATCCACGGGGCGCCCGTCGGCAGTTTTCACCATCACGGGAACCTGCACGAAGTTCGTGACGGACCGGATCTTGTAAAGACCTTCCGCGGGGTTGATCTGATTTCTGGGTGTGCTGGTGGGCGCAACGGTTTGAGCCGGAGGCAGGGAGGGCGCGGCTTTTTCCTGATCCTGCTGCGAATTCTGGCCGGACCGCGGGGCGTCGCCCGGAAACGGATTCGCGTCGTTCTTGGGGCTACCGGGCGGCGTCGCAGGAAACGTTTCCCTGGGAGGCGGCTGGACGGTCGAGGGCGCATCCGGAATATCCTGCGCCGCTTGGGAACTGGCCGGCGGCGGCTGTGTCTGGCTATTGCCGGACTGGGCTTGCACAGCCGGAATTCCCAGGGTGCCCGTAAGAATGCTTGTGATGGCCAGCGCCATGAGCGCTGCTCCGAAGGGGCTTCGCGATGATTTCTTTTCGTTCGCCGTCGCCATTGGTCTATCCGTTCCGCGAAAAAAACTGTCTTTCCCTTGTAAGATGCCCAAACCGCCCTGTTTGGTGCATCTAAAGCTTCAGGACTAGACTAACACCAACTGATTAACATTAACTAAGACACCGCGAGAGAATCCCAGAATGCCGAAGCTTCCCGTTTCCCAGCGCAGAATCCTGGCCCTAGTGGCCCTGGCTGCCGTGTGCGCGGCAGCCCCCTTCAGCATGGCGCAGCAGTCGTCTCCACCAACCCCAGACCAGAAACCGGCGGCTCAGCCACCGGCGAAACCCGGAGAGCAGCAGACGGACGATTCGCAGCAGCCCGGCGAGACCGTAAAGGTGAACGTGAGTGTGGTGCAGCTGTTCTTCAACGTCAAAGACAAGCACGGCACGCTCATGCCGAACCTCACCAAGGACGATTTTGAAATCCAGGAAGATGGCAAGCCGCAGACGGTGAAGTATTTCACCGCCGAGTCGAACCTGCCGCTCACGCTGGGAATCCTGATCGACTCCAGCGGCAGTCAGCTGCGCGTGCTCGACATGGAGAAGGAAGTTGGCGGAGCGTTTCTGAAACAGATCCTCACCGACAAAGATGAGGCTTTCGTCATCGACTTCAACGTCGATGCCAGCCTGCTGCAGGACTTCACCCGCGACGTACGCCGGCTGCAGAGCGCGCTGAATTCGGTGAAGATCAATGCCGGCTTCTCCACCGGTCCCATCCCCGGCGCCGGCGGAGGTCCCGTTCCCACGGCACAGCAGGCCGGCACCGTGCTCTACGACGCCGTTTATTTGTCCGCACACGACATGCTGGCGAAAGAAGTGGGGCGCAAGGCGATGATCCTGCTCACCGACGGGCAGGACGAAGGCAGCAGGCTGAAAATAAAGGACGCCATTGAAGCCGCGCAGAAAGCCGACGCCATTATCTACGTGCTGCTGTGCGCGGATCGCGGAGCTTATGGCGGCATGGGCTACTCCGGCGAGTTCGACATGCGCAAACTCACCGAGGCCACCGGAGGCCGCGTCATCAACGTCGGCAACAAGTTCGACAAGCTGCGCGAAGCCTTCGACCAGATCGCCGCCGAACTGCGCAGCCAGTATGACATCGGCTTCACCTCAACCAACGCCAAACTCGACGGCTCCTACCGCAAGCTCGAGATCAAAAACAAACAAGGCTACAAGATCCAAGCACGCGCCGGATATTACGCCGGACGCAGCCAGGATTAAGCGGGAAATGTATGGCCTGAAAAGGGGTCAGCCCTGCAAAATCCTGATAGGAATCGGGTTGAAGAGGGAGACTGAAGGATGCAGAAGAACCGAATTGAAGTTTCCAAGGAAGGAACTGGCGAAACGCTGTATATACCGCTCTGTGTTTTCAAGGCAGGCAAGAGTTACACGATCTCTTGCTCAGACCCGGAGCACCCTTTCAAGTCCGGTACATCTGATGAGCAGTTGCAAAAGTTTAGAAGATGGATTGCGGAAGTGTTCGAGGAGCTTATAACTTTAAGATGACCCCCACTACGCAAATTCCTGCACCTTGACAGCCGCCCGCGAACTGGCGAGACTAAGCCGACCCCTCCCCCCGTAGCTCTCCTGGAGGTCTGCCTTGCCCACGAAGTATTCGCGCCCCGTCGGCGCCCTGCTTGCCATTTCCTGTCTCGTCCTTTTCTGCTTCCACAGCTCGCCCGCTCAGGCGCAGCAGATCCGCCGCGGCCTTTACCGCGGCACGCCCGTGACCTACACGGTCAAGAATGGCAGGAACATCTTTCAGGGCGACATCGTCCTTGAAAAAGTCGTACAGATCGATCCGCAGCGGCCCCTGCCCTCGTTTGGCATCGACTACGCGCAGTATCTCTGGCCGAAGGTGGGCAGCCAGTATCAGATTCCCTACACGATCGCGTCTGGCTCCGGCGACCTCACCAACCTGAACGCCGCCCTCGCTCAGTTCAACAGCACGTTCTCCAATATTCAGTTTGTCGCCTACACCAGCCAGACCAACTACGTCAGCTTCTATTTCAATCCCGACGATTTCAGCGGGGAATGCGAGGCCATTGTCGGGATGGCCGGAGGAGAGCAGCAAGTCGGCGGCTCCGCATCCTGCGCCCTCGGCACGATCCTGCACGAAATGGGACACACCGTCGGCCTCTGGCATGAACAATCGCGCCCAGACCGGGATACCTACGTTTCGGTCAACTACGACAACCTGATCAAGGGATCGATTGGAAATTTCAACCAGATCTACGACAACGCGCAGACCTTCGGCACCTACTTCGACTACGCCTCGATCATGGAGTACCCCGCGTTCTCGTTTTCGCGCAACGGCGGCCCGGCGATCGAGTCAATTCCCGCCGGCATCCCGCTCTCGAATCTGAATGGATACAGCACGGCGGACATCGACGGAATCGAGCGGCTCTACGGCAGCGCACCGAAGTCGGTCACCGTGACCAGCAATCCTCCCGGCCTGCAGGTGATCGTCGATGGAACCACCGTAATTACGCCGCAGGTCTACAACTGGGCCCTGAGTTCCACGCACACGCTGAATATCCCCTCGGGCGTACAGAGCCAGTCGGGCTTGATTGAAAACAGCTCGACGCCGACAACTTTCTATTACACCTACGGACGCTGGAATAACGCGACCGCTGCCAGCAACTCCATCACGGTGCTACCGGGCAATGGAGAGCCGGCCACGCCCGCGACTTCGCCCGCAGTAACCACCTACACGGCAAACTTTATTCAGCTCGTGCCCTACGCAGCGACGATCTACCCCACCGGCGCAGGAACGGTGACACCTTCGCCCGCTCCGCTGACTTATTCGGAACCGTCGCTCGTCTTCTACACCGCGCGGCAACAGGTCACGCTCACCGCAGCTGCGGCTCCAGGCTCTGGCCAGAATTTCTACGAGTTCAACAACGCGCCTTACTGGTTGCCCGGAGGGTTGAGCTCGAATCCAAAAACCTTCTACGTGCCCGATACCGGTCTGACCGTCAATACCACAGTCGAGTTTTCGCCCGATCCGGTCTACACCGTGAACGCGAGTCCGAACCCTTTCAGTTCGAATCTCTATCTCTACGTCGACAGCGGCTTCTGGTACGTGCCCAAGAATTTCTCTTCGTACTACGATTCCACCTGGACTTCCGGCAGCGCGCACACGCTGAGCTTATACACGCCGGAATATCCTTACAGTTCGAACAGCCGCTACGCCTTCACCAGTTGGAGCGACGGCACCACGGCGACCACCGACAACATCACATTGCCCGCGACCGCCGCAACCTACACCGCGAATCTCACGCCCCAGTTCTACGTCACCGACTACGCCAACGAATCCTGCGGAGGCTCAATCAATGTGAGCCCGAGTTCTCCCACCGGAGACGGCTTCTATCCCACCGGAGATGCGCTCACCTTCACAGAAACTCCGAACACCGGCTGGCTGTTTACCGGTTGGCAATATGATCTGACGGGAACTTCGGCATCGGAACCGCTGACCGTAACCGACGAAGTCCTGGTCACCACCGACTACAACACCACCACCACGCCGCTGACCCTGACTAGCCTAAGCCCGGCTGCAGCGGTTCCGGGTGGGGCCGCCTTCACGCTCACGCTCAACGGAACCGGCTTCAGTGCAACCAGCCTGGTGTCGGTCGACGGCACGTATCCAGTCGTCAAGTACATCAGCCCGACGCAGCTGAGCGTAACCGTGACGGCGGCCCAGATCGCGACGCCGGGAGCGTTTCAGGTTTACGTGGAAGACTTTCCCAGCGGAGCCGTTTGCGCTGCGTTTGGCTTTCTTCCCTTCACCGTGGCCAACGCTCCGATTGTGACGCCATCGCCGCTTTACCTGGCGTTCAGCCCTGAATCCGTGGGCACGACGAGCGCGGCGAAGACGGTTACGTTTAAGAATTCGAGTACCGCCACGGTCAGCATCAATTCGATTACGGCGACCGGAAACTTTGCCATGGCGGCCACCAGCTGCGGTTCGACCCTGGCTGCGGGCAAGACCTGCAAGTCGACGGTGACGTTCACGCCGGCGGTGGCCGGGGCGCTCACCGGCTCGCTTGCGATCAGCGACAGTGCGCCGGATTCTCCGCAGACAGTCGCGCTCAGCGGGACGGGCGTTCTGCCACTGAGCATCAGTCCGGCTAGCCTTGCGTTCGGTACAGTTGCGGCCGGGACCACTTCCGCCGCGAAGACGTTCTCACTCACCAACAATCAAGCGACGACGTTGAATTTAGGGTTCGCCGCCAGCGGCGATTATGCGATCAGTGCGAGCGGAACCACGTGTGGCGCGTCGCTGGCGTCGAAAGCGAAATGCAACATCGCGGTAACATTCGCTCCGCAGTCTGCGGGCGCGGTCGACGGCGCGGTCACGCTCACTGACGGCACATCCTTCAGCCCGCAACTGGTGGCGCTGACCGGAACGGGATCGGGCGGAAGTACCGCGCCGCTCACGTTCACCCCAGCCAGCTTGAGTCTTTCGGCCGTGGTGGGCACCACCAGCGCAGCGAAAACAGTGACGGTGAAGAATACGAGCGCCAGCGCCCTCACGCTCAACTCGATTGCCGCGAGCGGAGAATTTTCCGCCAGCGGGAGCGGCGCAACTCCCTGCGCTGCTGCACACGTCCTAATCGCGGGCAGCAGTTGCACGCTGAGCGTTACCTTCATTCCCGCTTTCGGATCGGGCAGCAGCCTCAGTGGCGCGGTCATCGTGACTGACACTGCATCCGTTGGTCAGCAGATCCTCGATGCGAAAGGTACGGTCGCGCTGCCGCTCACGTTCGCACCCACTTCGCTCACGTTCGCGGCGCAGACCGTAGCCACCAGCAGCGCGGCCCAGACCGTGACCATCACCAACAACCTGGCCACTTCGTTGAGCCCAACCATAGCCGCCAGTGGCGATTTCGTGGCCGTGCCCGGAGGAGCCACTCCGTGCACTTCGACTTTGGCGGCGCATACCCAATGCACCTTCACGGTGACGTTCACCCCCAGCGCGGTGGGAACGCGCGCCACTGCGGTCACCGTGAGCGACTCCGCAAGCCCCGGCGTGCAGACGCTCAGCGTGACCGGCACCGGCCAGTAGATTCGTGCGGCAGGTTTGTGTGGAGCGGGCACTCCTGCCCGCTGCTTTTGATTTTGATTTCGAATTTGATTTTGCTTCAGCACAGGCAAAGAACAACTGCAAAATCAAGATCAAAGTCAAAAGCAGCGGGCAAAAGTGCCCGCTCCACACAGGAACGCTGATACACTCCCCTGCGGAGGGTTCTCATGCCCCGTTTCTCGCGGCGTTCCTTTCTGCACTTTTCCGCGGTTGCATCGGCAGCGGCTGCGTTCCCAGGTTTGCATGGAATGACCGAGCCCATGCTCGCGGCCGCTTCGCGGCACCGGCAGCCGCACGCGAAAGACGCGGTGGTGATCGATTCCAACGAGAATCCTCTGGGCCCGTGCCAGGCGGCGCGAGACGCGGTCGCCGCCATCATCCCACTGGGCGGACGCTACTCCGACAATCTCACCGACGATCTGGTCGCCGCGCTGGCGAAGAAGGAAGGGTTGAATCCCGACTGGATTTACTGCACGGCCGGCTCAACGCCTCCGCTGTTTATGAGCGTGCTGGCGTTCACCTCGCCGCAGAAGAGTTACGTCACCGCCGACCCTTGCTTCGAAGCGGGCATGATGATGGCTTCCGCCGCGGGAGCGCGCGTGGTTAAGGTTCCGCTCACAAAAACTTACGCGCACGACGTCAAGGCGATGCTGGCTGCCGCTTCGGACCCCGGAGTCTTCTACATCTGCAATCCCAACAACCCGACCGGCACGCTCACCCCACACGCGGACATTGAATATCTCGCCGCTAACCAGCCCAAGGGCGCGGTCATTCTGGTAGACGAAGCCTACATTCATTTGACTGACATGCCATCCGCACTCGACCTGGTGAAAGCGGGCAAGGATGTCATCGTGTTGCGGACATTTTCAAAGGTCTATGGCCTGGCGGGCCTGCGCTGCGGATTCGTAGCGGCTCGGCCTGAGTTGCTCGAACAGGTGCTTGCGCGCGGCGCACAAAATTTTATGCCGGTGACTGCCCTGGTCGCGGCGAGTGCCAGCTTGAACGATTCCGGGTTGGTCGCGGAGCGCCGCCGCATCAATGCCACGATCCGGCAACAGACGTTTCAGTGGCTGGATCGCAGCGGCTACTCCTACATTCCTTCCGAGTCGAACTGCTTCCTGCTCGATACCAAGCGGGCCGGGAAAGAAGTGCGCGACGCGATGGCGAAGGAAAATGTTCTGATTGGCCGCACCTGGCCCATCATGCCGACCTACGTCAGGGTCACCGTCGGCACACAAGAAGAAATGGAACGCTTTCAGGCCGCGTTCCAGAAGGTGATGAAAGCGTAAGTGTGGAGCGGGCACTCTTGCCCGCTGCCTTTGACTTTGCGTTTGCTTTTGACTTTGACTTTCCTGACCTCCACAGATTTCACTCCGCCGCTTCCGACCAGCGAACCCTCCGCCCTTCACGGCTGCTCTTGTGCGCCAGCAGCACGCCGCGCATGGTGAGCAGCGCCTGCGCGGGCGTGACGTCCAGCGGAGATCCTTTTTCAATCGCGTCCCGCACGTTGGCGTAGTAGCCGCGATAGTCGCCGCGCTCGGTCTTCACCTTGCGCGGCTCACCATTCACGGAGCTGAGAGTTCCCCAACGGTCTTCCGTCTCCACGCCCCAATCGGCGCCCCAATCCGGGCCATCGGGACAAGTCGGGCTGCGCAGGATTTCCTCCTGCGGATCCATTCCGTACTTGATGAACGAGCCTTCCGTTCCGTGCATCAGCAGATGCGGTCCGGGAGCATACGCGATAATGCGGGCGCGTAAGGTCGCGAGCAAATGCGGATATTCCATGTGAACGTCGAAGGAGTCGTCGATCTGTGAGGTCGGGCGCTGGCAGAAAGCCGATGCCCAGATGGTTTCGGGCGTGCCAAACAAAACCAGCGCCTGATCAATGAGATGGGGACCGAGATCCCAGAGAACGCCGGCCGCAGGATGGTCCGGACGCTCGCGCCATGCGCCCGGCTTCGACTCCAGGCGGAAGCGGTCGAAACGCGCCTCATATTCGGCGACCGCGCCCAGCGCGCCCGATTTCACCAGCTGTTTCACGGTATGAAACTCTCCGTCCCAGCGGCGGTCTTGATACACGGTGACCAGGCGGCCGCGCTCGGCGGCGAGGCGCACCAGTTGCTCGGCCTCAGCCATGGTCGGCGTGAAGGGCTTGTCCACTACCACGTGGCGGCCGGCCTCAAGGCAGGCCTTGGTGTAGGAGTAATGCGAATCGTTGGGCGTAGCGACGACGCAGAGATTGATGGTTTTGTCGGCGAGCATTTCGTCGAGCGTGCGCGCCACGCGAACTTCCGGATACTTCTGTTGCGCGTTCGAGCCGTGGCGCTCGAGAATGCAGGCCAGTTCCATGCCCGGAACGCCGCGAATGACGGGAGCATGAAACGCCTGCCCCGCCAGGCCAAAGCCGATCAAGCCCACTCGAACCATGTTTTGCTTTCCTCCGCGTCAGCGGTCTTTGAGGCGCCGCACAAATTTCAGTCCTGACCAGATTTCGGTTACGGCACACACTTTTACGTCGACCAGTGCCGCGGCCAGTCCAATCTCGCGGACGATTTTGTCATCCAGGTCGGTGACGACGCCGGAACTTTTCTTGGGCCAGCTTGCCCAAAACATTCCTGCCGGCGCGAGGCGCTTGCCGATGCGTTCGAACTGTTTGATCAGCGCGGTCTGCGATTTCGTAAACACCATCGCAAAGTCGAGCAGAGTTTTGGCGTCGCGCACGATTACACATTCGGCCAGTTCGGCACGCAACTCGGCGATGACCTCGGGCGGCGCATCCAACAGAAGCACGCGGAATCCGGGCTTGATTCCCAGTTTCTTCGGCAGTGGAGTTCGTGAATATCCCGGCATAGCTGGCCTGTGCTACTGTCCGCAAAAACCCTTAAGCACGAAGGACACGAAGGAAGCAATCCGGTTTTTGTACCTCTGTGAAACTTCGTGTCCTTCGTGGTTGATGCCTTTGCCTACTGAGCCGAGGGCGCGTACCATCCGCGCCGCGCCCGCACCCGCAGATTCTTGCGGTCATTGGCTTCGATCTCAATGGTGCGGTAGTGGCCGTCCGCTTTGAGGTCAGCCGGTCTGTAGGAAATGGCGTACTGGCTGCGGAGTTCCTCCTGGATTTCGCCGAATGCGTTGGCCACGTCGCGAATCTGGAACGGGAAGAAGGGGCGACCTCCGGTGGCGTCGGCGATGCGCTCGAGAACTTTGTCACCCGGTCCCTTGGTACCGCTGACATTGGTGCTGATGGTGTAAACGATGGCCTCGGCGCGCTGCGCCATCTCAATCGCTTCTTCGCGGGTGACGTGGCTGGAATTATCCTCGCCGTCGCTGAGCAGAATGATGGCGCGCCGCACCGTGGCCGACTTGGGCGCCTTCAGCAGCTTGTCGCGGCAGGCAAAATACAGCGCGTCGTAGAGCGCGGTGCCGCCGCCGGGACGCAGTTCGTGCACTCCATGCGCCAGCGATTCGGTGTTGTCGGTGAAATCCTGGGTGACTTCGGGGGTGACGTCGAAGCCGACGACAAACGCCTGGTCGATGCGGGGATGGATGGTCTGGTTGAGAAACTCGATGGCAGATTCCTGCTCGAACTTGAAGCGATCGCGCACGGAATTGCTGGCATCGATGAGCAGGCCGACCTGGAGCGGGAGGTTGGTCTCGGCGTGGAAGCTGCGGATTTCCTGCGGCGGCTTGTTGTCGTCGAGCACGCGGAAGTCCCCTTGCTTCAGGTCGATGATGCGCTTGCCATGCTTGTCGGTCACGGTGAAGACTACGTTGACTTCGTTGGCTCCGGTGCGGATGGTGGGGACCGAGTCGTCGCCTGCGGGCCTCTGCTCTTGCCCGGCGGACGTGCCGGCGGAGGCTGGAGGCGGAGCAGCCGCAGTTGGAGCGGGCGACTGTGCGACCGCGCTGACTGCCACGAACAGCAGAACCAGCGCGAAACTCGCAATCAATTTCGTTCCCGAAGTTTCCATCACATTCGACATTATATCCGCCACGGCGTCTGCGCCTCAGCCTAACCGCCCTTGGCGGAGTCACCGCTGGCAACTGTGCTCTCGATCTTTGCCAGGAATGCTTGCAGTTCCGGCGGGAGCGGGCTCTTGAGCGCAATCCGCGCCCCGGTGCGCGGATGCGTCAGTTCCAACTGTGCGGCGTGCAGAAAATTTCGCGGCAGCGAGATCGCCACGCCTTCGTCTGTGGAACGGCCGCGACGGGCGCGCATCTCCTTCGGCGCGCCGTAGAGGGCATCGCCGACGACCGGGTGACCGAGCGATGCCATGTGGACGCGGATCTGATGGGTGCGACCGGTGTCGATCTTCACTTCGAGCAGGGTGAATTTGCCGAAGGCCGTGTCCAGTCGACGGACGACCGCGTAGTGCGAGATGGCGTCGCGGCCGCCGGTGCCGCGCGTGGTCATGCGGATGCGGCGGATGCGGTCGCGGCGGATGCTGGCGGAGATGGTTCCGTGATCTTTCCTGGGCCAGCCGTGGACGAGGGCGATGTAGGTTTTCTTCACTTGACGCTTTGCAAATTGCTCCGCGAGCTTGCGATGGGCGTCGTCGTTTTTTGCGACCACGATCAGTCCGCTGGTTTCTTTGTCGAGGCGGTGCACGATGCCGGGGCGCAATTCTCCGCCCACGGCCGAGAGGGTCGCGAAATGATGCAGCAGGGCGTTGACCAGGGTGCCGCGGTTGCGACGGTCTTCTTCCTTCGGATCTCCGTTAGCGTCTTGGCTAGGAACGACGGCGCCGGCACCGGCGTGGACCATCATTCCGGCGGGCTTGTTGATGATGGCCAGATCGTCGTCTTCAAAGACGATATCGAGCGGGATATTTTCGGCGATGGCGCGGAGAGGCGGGCGCTCGGCCACGCCGAGTATGGCGATACGCTCGCCGCCGCGGAGCTTCAGCGAGGCTTTGGCGGGAACGTCGTTCACGAGAACTTTCTGTTGGGCGATGAGCGCCTGGACGCGGGCGCGGCTGACGTCGAGACCGGAGGCCAGGAACTGGTCGAGGCGCTGGCCGGCGGAGTCGGGCTCAACGGCGAATGCGGTAGGAGGGGTGGTGGTCATGTTTGTCGCGATCAGCGTTTACAAGGCGGGATGTCCGCGGAGCGGAGGGCGGCTAGGGTGGGGGTATATACCTGTGAGATTTTTTTATCGGGTTGGGCTAAGATCTTTATTTTATTGCAGTTGCGCTGATCTGACAGGGCCTTCTCCGGGCAAAATCTTGAGCGCCAAGGACTTACGGGTAAAATCCTGCGGAATAAGGACTTACGCGGAGAATTCTGGATTCGGTTCGGTTCGGCTTCACAAAGGATGGCGGTGCGGTTTGGCCTGCTGGCAAACACGGATATATCTATTTTAACAAGTTTGGAGGGGATTTCCGGATACCGGGACGCGGAGAATTCGCTTTGGGGAGAGTGGGTTAGCGGGGTGCGGGAAATTTTTGCTTGACAGGCGCGGGGAATGGGGGAAAACGCTTCGGTCGAAGTTGTGGTCTTCATCGTTCGCTCAGGTCAAAAATCCCCACTTCTCGCAAAGAGCGCGAGAAATGGGGCACCCTAAAGCGCGGCCCAGAGGCTGGCGGCGATCTAGCGGGTAGCAGTGATGGTTTGGGCGGGGAGTGCTTTGGAGCCGGGGCGGAGCCACCAGATCAGGCCGCCGGCGAGGACGAGGCCAACCGCGATCAGTTGGGTTCCGGTCATGGCGCCGCCGAAGACGGAGCCGCGGCCGGGATCGTCGCGCAGGTATTCGAGGAAGAACCGGGCGACGCCGTAAATGACCATGAAGGCGCCGATGATCTGGCCGTTGAAGGTTCGGCGCTTGAGCAGCCACATGAGGAAGAAGAAGTTCGCGAGTTCGACGGCCGACTCGAAGAGCTGGGTGGGTTCGAGGGGCACGCCCAGCGGAGTCCCGGTAATGGAGTGAGCCAGCGGATTGTGGAAGACTACGCCCCACCAGTGATGCGTCTCCTTGCCGTAGCAGCAGCCGGCGGCGAAGCAGCCGAGGCGGCCGATGGAATGGCCGAGCGCGAGACCGGGGGCGAAGGCGTCGCAAGTTCCCAGAGCCGGCATGTGGTTCTTCCAGACGTAGCAGGCGGCCGCGACGAATGCGGCCAGCAGGCCGCCGGAAAAGACTCCGCCGGCCTGCAGCGTGTCGATGCTGAAGATATCGCGGGGATTGGCTGAGAAGTAGCTCCACTCGTTGACGACGTAAAGCACCTTGGCGCCGACAATGCCACAGAGCACGACGAGGATGCCGAGGTTCCAGGCCTTGTCACCGTCAATACCGAGGCGTTCGGAGTTGCGGACACTGATCCAAAGGCCGATCAGGACGC
>Ga0302326_10013077_pt1 | contig 17617 bp, 16 predicted proteins | sample Palsa_T0_3_FD_202264 | JGI IMG/M metagenome (GOLD analysis project Ga0302326, IMG submission 202264) | Peat permafrost microbial communities from Stordalen Mire near Abisko, Sweden - Palsa_T0_3 | ecosystem: Environmental > Terrestrial > Soil > Palsa > Peat permafrost | place: Sweden: Abisko... | reverse complement strand
GGGATCGGACAGCGGCGGGCTCGGCGAGGTCATCCCACAAATGGTAGAGCCTCTTGCGCCCGGCTGCACTTGCCTCGCGCGCTCATGCTCGCTACAACGGAGGCTGCCTCGGGCCCTGAGTCCTAAGAATGTCGACCGATGACACCACGCTTGAAGACCTGCGCCGCCGCCTGAACGACATCGATCGGCGGCTGCTCGCGATCGTCGCCGAGCGCAAGAACGTGAGCGGCGAGGTCGCGCGGGTGAAGCGCGCAACCGGCAGACCGACACGCGACTACGAGCGCGAGCGCGAGGTCGTTCTCGGCGTGCGCGCCGTGGCTGCCGAGCTTGGCGTCTCGCCGGGACTGGCCGAGGATCTGCTGCGCCTCCTCATCCGCTCATCGCTCACGACGCAGGAGCGCGCGAGCGTCGCCGCGCGCGGCGCGGGCTCGGGACGCCGCGTGCTGGTCATCGGCGGCGCGGGCCTGATGGGCCGCTGGTTCGTGGAATTCCTAAGCTCGCAGGGCTTTGCCGTCGAAGTGGCAGATCCGGCCGGCGCCTGTGCGGGGGTCGCGTGCGTCGATGATTGGCGCAAGACCGATCTGCAGCATGATTTCATCATGCTCGCAACCCCGCTCGGGGTGACGGATGCCATCCTGCGCGACCTTGCGCTGCGCCGCCCGCCGGGCGTGATCTTTGACATCGGCTCGCTGAAGTCGCCGCTGCGCGCGGGACTGCTCGCGCTGCGCTCGCATGGCTGCAAGGTGACCTCCGTGCATCCCATGTTCGGCCCGGATACCGAGCTTCTCTCCGGACGCCACGTCATCTTTGTTGACCTCGGGTCTGCTGCCGCGCTCGAGGCCGCGCAGGAACTGTTCGCGCCGACCATGGCCGAGCAGGTAGTCATGAGCCTGGATGATCATGACCGCCTGATCGCCTACGTGCTCGGGCTCTCGCATGCCTTGAACATCGCTTTTTTCACCGCGCTTGCGGAAAGCGGCGAGGCCGCGCCGCGTCTAGCGCGCCTATCGAGCACGACATTTGATGCGCAGCTGGATGTGGCAAGCCGCGTCGCGCGCGATAATCCGGATCTGTACTACGAGATTCAAAGCCTGAATGACTACGGCGCAGAGTCCCTGGAGGCGCTGTCGAAGGCGGTGGAACGCATCCGCACCGCCGTCCTCTCTCAGGATCACGCGGCGTTCGTGGCACTGATGCGCCGCGGCCACGACTATCTGCAGGATCGCAAGATCCTGAGCGAACGGCGCGCCTAGGCGCGCGGCAGTCCTTGCCGTGACCCTAAGAGGTGTTCGAGCGGTGCGCCCCGTGCGGGCCGCGGCAAATCTTGCGGCGCTCGAGGCTGAAAATCGCATCGTCAAGGCGCGCCTGCGCGCACTCACCTCCCGGGTCGTGCGCAATCAGTCGATTCTGCAGAAGTCGCAGGAGAGAGAGCTTGAGCTGCTGCGCGCGGGCTCCCTGGGAGATCTCCTCAAGATCCTGTTCCGCGATCTGAAGACTTCTTATCAGCTCGAGGCCGTCGTGCTGGCGCTGTGCGATCCGCAGCACGAGATCCGCCATCTGCTGTGGGGCGATCCGATCCTTGAGGAGCATCGGCAGGAGGTTCTGTTCGTCGACCGCTTAGGCATGCTTGCACCCGCAGTCGAGGCTCTGGAGCGCCCGTGGCTCGGACGCTACCGGGAAAAGCTGCATGCCGGGCTCTTTGCGGGAGTCACAGGATTGGGCAGCGTCGCACTCATCCCGATGCGCCACAACGATGCGCTCGAGGGTGTGCTGATGTTCGGCAGCGCCGACAAGACGCGCTTCGGTGCGCAGCTTGCGACCGACTTTCTCGCGCACCTTGGCCTGGTGAGCGCAGTATGTCTGGAAAACGGCGTGAACCGTGCACGGCTGCTGCGCAGCGGCTTCACGGATTTTCTGACGGGATTTTATAATCGGCGCTATCTGCAGGCGCGCCTGCGCGAGGAACTCGCGCGCGCGCAGCGCCTCGGCCACAGCCTCGCCTTATTGATGATCGACATCGATCACTTCAAACAGATCAACGACCGCTTCGGGCATCTGGCAGGCGATACGGTGTTGCATGAGGTCGCCGGGCGCATCGGCGCGCAGATGCGCACTAGCGACACCGGCGCGCGCTTCGGCGGCGACGAGTTCGCCATGCTGCTGCAGGAGGGCAGCGTCGTCGACGCCGAGTGCGTGGCGTTGCGCGTCCTGCAGGCCGTGCGCGCGCGCCCGATCGCGCTGGCAGAAGATGCCGCGGAGGTTATCGGCCTGTCCATCGGCGTCGCGGCCGCCGCTCCGCCACCGGATTTGCGCGATCACAAGCTCTTCGGCGAGCGCTTGATCGCGGCGGCGGATGCGGCGCTCTATCGCGCGAAGAGCCAGGGGCGCAACCAGGTGGCGGTCGCGGCAGATACCGTGCGCTAGCAGCATCAGTGCGTGTTGCGGTTTTTCGAGCGCAGCAGGAAAAGAAAAATAGGCGCCCCGACGATGGCCATGATCGCCCCGACCGGCAGCTGCCGCGGGCTTGCGACGGTGCGGGCGATGAGATCTGCCGCAGCCAGCACCGTGCCGCCGGCAAGGGCGGAAGCGGGCGCCACCAGGCGGTGGTCGCTCGTCCTGAAGATGAGCCGCACCGCATGCGGCGTGATGAGGCCGACGAAGCCGACCGTGCCGGCGCTCACCACCGCAATGGCCGTGAGGATGGCGCAGCCGATGAAGAGGAGCGGGCGCCAGGTCTCAAGGTCGAGCCCCACTGCGCGAGCGCGCACTTCTCCTGCAGCGAGCACGTTGAGCGGGCGCGCCACGACCACGGCGAGCGCGGCGGCGAGGAACGCGGCGCCAAGGCTCGCCCGCGGCGAGAGCGCCCAGCTCAAATCGCCCGCAAGCCAGAACACCATGCCGCGCACCTGCACCGTAGTCGCAAGTGCCAGGAGCACGCTCACAAGCGCGCCGCAGGCGCTCGCCACCACCACGCCGGTGAGCAGCAGCCGCGCGGTGCCGCCGCCGCGCGCGAGAAAGTAGACCATGGCGACGGCTGCGAGAGCGCCTGCGACCGCGCAGCCCTGCACGGCGAGCGCCGCGCACCCGGCGAGCATCGCACATAATGCGCCCACCGCAGCGCCGCCCGAGACCCCGAGCACGAACGGATCGGCGAGCGGGTTTCTGAAGAGCGCCTGCAGCAGCACGCCGGACAGCGCAAGAAGCGCGCCGACGCCAAAGCCTGCGAGAAGGCGCGGCAGGCGCACCTGCATGAGCACGCTTCTGACCGCCTCATCGTGGCCGCCGGCGAGCACGCTCAAGGCGCGCGCCGGGCTGATGCCGGAGCTGCCGGTCATAAGCGATATGCAAAATACGAGCACGGCCGCGACGCCGAGCACGCCCAAACGCCGCCACGCGGCCGGTTGCAATACAGCTCTCCTCAACATCGACCGGTTCACGCTCCAGCGGCTAAAGGCGCGCTAGCCTAAAAGGGTGGGCTTGCTCACCACAAGCGCGGTTGTGGCAGACTCCCCCCGAAAGGCACCATGAACGACGTCATCGACTCGGATGGTTTCCGCGCCAACGTCGGCATCATCCTGATGCGCGGCACCGGCGAGGTATTCCTGGGTCGCCGCGTGGGCGGCCGCGGCTGGCAATTTCCTCAGGGCGGCGTGCGCGCCGGCGAAGGGCTCGAAGAGGCCGTACTGCGCGAGCTGCATGAAGAGGTGGGCCTGCAAAGCTCGCACATCGAGATTGCCGGCAGCACCGCGCGCTGGCTGCGCTACCGGCTGCCGCCGCGCTATGTGCGGCGCCATCGCACGCCGCTGTGCATCGGGCAGAAGCAGCGCTGGTTTCTCCTCAAATTGCGGCGCGACGACGTTGCATTTGATCTGGCGCTGACGGCAGAGCCCGAATTCGATGCCTGGCGCTGGGTGGACTACTGGGAGCCCGTGCGCGAAGTCATCTACTTCAAGCGACCGGTGTATGCGCGGGCCCTGACCGAGCTTGCGGACAGCGCCTTTCCCCAGGGGCACCCGCCGCTGCCCCCCTGGTGGAGCGAAGTCACGCGCCGCGACCGCCGGGCGGCTGCGGAGCCGCAGGCCTCCACGGGCTGAACGCAGCCATTCCTCAGATGCGCGAATCCGCCAGCAAACCCGTCATCGTGCGCACCTATGCGCCCACGCGCCGCGTCGTGGTGGTGGTCGCGGTGACGCTGCTCGCCGCCTTCGCGCTCTATGTGATCTATGAACTCGGCCGCTACGACGCAGGCTACGATCGGCTCGCGGTCGCGCAGCAGCGCGCGGAGCTCCAGGCGGCCATCGAGCATCTCAAACAGGACAATCATGAGCTCAACTTGCGCATCGCCGAAATTGATACGCAGCGCATCGGCTGGGCGCGCGAACAGGCGGAAGTGTCGCGCACCATCGGCGATCTGCAGGCGCAGGTCGCGCGCCAGAGCCAGGATTTGGCGTTCTATCGCGGCGTCGGCGCGCAGCCAGCGGCCGCGGCGCTCGGCGTCAGCATTCAACGATTGCGCATCGGCGCAACCGGCGAGCCTGCACATTTTCGCGTGCATCTGACGCTGGTGCGCTCGGTGCGCGCCGACGACATCGTCAATGGCTCGGCGGTCCTGCAGGTGGAGGGTGAGGCGCAGGGCCGCGAGGAGAGTCTCGGGCTTGTCGCGCTTACCGCGGGTGCGCAGCGCGAACTGCCTTACAGCTTTCGCTATTACCAGAACCTCGACCAGGAGATCACGCTCCCGCCGGGTCTGCGCCCCGAGCGTCTGAGCATCGAAGTGCGCTCGAGCCGCAAGGGCATTGCACCGCTGTCGCAGACCTTCATGTGGAACGTGGATGCCTCCTAAGGATCACAAGATCGACACGCTCATCGGCAGGACGGCGCATCTGAAGGGTGATTTTGAATTCTCCGGCGGCCTGCACCTGGATGGGCGGATCTCGGGCGACGTACGCGCCGATCCAAGCTCGGACTCGACCTTGTCAGTGAGCGAACATGGGCGCATCGACGGTGCGGTCAGCGCTACGAATGTTATTCTCGACGGGACGGTGACAGGCCCCATCCACGCGCGCGGCCGCGTTGTGATCGGCCCGAGCGCACGCGTCCACGGCGATGTTTACTATGGGGTCATTGAAATGACTCTCGGCGCCGAAATAATGGGTAAGCTCGTGCCCGTAACCTCGGGCGAACGGGCGGTGGCTGCCCATGCGGCCAAGGTAGAGATCAAGTTTGGCGGGGCCTTTTGACCGGGGGCCTCTCGGGCCCTAAACTCTTGTCCGGACAGCGTATTTTTACGCCGAGGCGAACGAAATGGACACTGTGGAAGCATCAGCGCCGACGCTCGTACTGACGGATGCCGCGGCCAAGAAGGTCGGCGCGCTCATTGAGGGCGAAGGCAATCCCAAACTCATGTTGCGCGTGTTCGTTCAGGGGGGCGGCTGCTCCGGCCTCTCCTACGGCTTTGAGTTCGATGAGCAGGTGGGCGATGGCGATACCTGCGTTGAGAATCTCGGGGTTAAGCTCTTGGTCGATCCCATGAGCGTGCAATATCTGGCGGGCGCCGAAATCGACTATCGGGAGGGACTCGATGGAGCGCAGTTCGTGATTCGCAATCCCCAGGCTTCGACGACTTGCGGGTGCGGCTCGTCATTCTCAGTCTGAAGCGCTCGTAGGCTCGAGTGAGCCCCGCCGCCCTGGTACGCGTCGCCGCAGAGGCACGCAAGAACCCGGCGGTTCGACCCGTCCCCGATGTTCTGGCCGCTGTCGATCTCGGATCGAACAGCTTTCACATGGTCGTCGCGCGCTACTCGCATGGCCAGCTCACCATCATTGATCGATTGCGCGAGATGGTGCGCCTTGCCTCCGGAGTCGAGGAGAACGGCCGCATCGACAAGGAAGCCGCGGCGCGGGCGCTCGCGTGTCTGGAGCGTTTTGGCCAGCGCCTGCGCGACATGCACGCGAACAGCGTGCGGGTGGTGGGGACCAACACCCTGCGCGTGGCGCGGCGCAAGCAGGCGTTCCTCGAGCGTGCGCGCGAGGCGCTCGGCCATCCCATCGAAATCATCTCCGGCATGGAGGAGGCGCGCCTCATCTACTCGGGCGTTGCGCACACCATGCCGTCACAGCCGGGAAAGCGGCTGGTTGTCGATATCGGCGGCGGCAGCACGGAGCTCGCCATCGGCGAGGGGCTCTCGCCGCTGGAACTTGAGAGCCTGCGCATGGGGTGCGTGAGTGTCAGCGAGCGCTTCTTCAAGGATGGGCGGATTTCCGCCAAGCGCTTGGGACGCGCGCGCGTGGCGGCGCGCCTGGAGCTTGAGCCGGTGCAGGCGGCGATCCGCCGCAGGGGATGGGAGCGCGCGGTCGGCAGCTCCGGAACCGTGCGCGCCATCGGCGAGGCGCTGCGCGAGCTTGATCCGCAAGCAGCCACCATCAAACCCGAGGGCCTGCAGCGCGTTCTCAACTATCTCATCGATGCGGGCCATGTGCGCGAGCTCGGAGGACTGCAGGCCATTACGGAAGATCGCCGCGCGGTGTTCCCCGGCGGGGCTGCGATTCTCGCCGAGGTCTTTGAGGTGCTGGGGATCGAGGAGATGCGCATTGCCGAGGGCGCCATGCGCGAGGGACTCCTTTACGACATGCTGGGCCGCTTCACCGATGAGGACGCCCGCGAGCGCACGGTGCACGCGATGCAGCAGCGCTATCACGTGGATTTGGCGCAGGCGGAGCGCGTGGAGGCGACGGCCCTGGAGTTTCTGGCGCAGGTGCGCCATGCGTGGCGGCTCGAGGATCCGCTCGCCGATCTTGCGCTGCAGTGGGCCGCGCGCCTGCATGAGACGGGACTGGATGTGTCGCACAGCGGCTACCATCGCCACGGCGCCTATTTGCTTGAGAATGCCGACATGCCGGGTTTCGCGCGCGAGGAGCAGCGTCTGCTTGCGCGTCTGGTCGGCAGCCACCGAAGAAAGCTTGCGCTGGCAGGCCTTGAGGATCTGCTGCCGCCCTGGGATCACACGGCGGTGCGTCTCATAGTGCTGTTGCGCCTGGCGGTGCTCCTGCATCGCGGCAGAAGTCCCACGGCGCTTCCCAACATTGAGCTCTCAGCCACGCCAAACTCGCTCGAACTGAGATTTCCGGGACGGTGGCTGAAGGAGCATCCGTTGACGACTGCCGACCTGCATCAGGAGATCGACTATTTGAAGAGTCACGGCTTTCGCCTGCGGATGTTCAGCTCCCGCGGCTGACAAGAAAAAGCCCCCGCACGCATGAGCCGTGCGGGGGCCTGTCATTCGAGCAAAGAACTACTGTGCAGTGGTTCCCTGTCCTTCGACTTTCACATCTCCCGGGTTTTCGATTGCGTACATGACCACGCGGCGGTTGTGCGCGCGTCCTTCCTTGGTCTTGTTGGTGTCGATCGGCTGGGTAAGCCCGTAACCCTTGGAGGTCAAACGATCCTCGGAGACGCCTTTGCTGATGAGATACTCGCGCACGGAGGCGGCACGCCGATCCGACAACTTCAGGTTGTAGTCGGCGGGGCCGGTGCTGTCCGTGTGACCCTGGAGCTCAACTTTGAGCCGCGGATGCTTCTCTAGGCTCGCAGCGACATCGTCCAGCACGGGACGCGAGTTCGCAGTGAGGTCTGCTTTGTTGAACTCAAAGGTTACGCCTTCAAGGATGACCGAGCCTTTGGCCGCAAGGTTATAGCGATCGGGCTCCGGTGGCGGAGGAGGCGGCGGCGGGGGCGGCGGCGGCGGTGCAACAGCGACCGGCGGCGGCGGGGGTGGCGGCGGTGGCGGAGGTGGCGGCGTACCGCGTCCTCCGAACCCGAATTGCAGGCCTATGGTCCCGATGTAATCCACCAGGTGCTGGTCGCGGCCCGGGTTGTCAAAACGCGCTTTGATGTCCGGGCGCAAGGAGAGCTGGCTCGTGCCGTTGCTGTTCTGCCAGAGCTTGATGAACATGCCCAAGCCGGCTTCGGCTGCAAAATCCTTCCTGCTCCCGAGGTCGGGGCTGAGGATATCGCGCACGACCCCTGCACCCAGGCTCACATATGGCGCGATCACGCCGCCCCGATTCATGACGCCCAGGACATCGAGGGACGCCTCCGAGGTGTCGAAATGGGTTCTGCCAACCCCGTCGCCGATGTGCGCGCCGTTCAGGTTGACTTCAAGGTTGACGAAGGGACCGAGCTCCTTGCCCAAGGCCAGGCCGTAATCCCAGTCATTGTCCTTCAGATCGCGATGGTAGTCGGGCGAGATCGCCCCTACCTGCGGAGTGAGGTACCACTCGGTACCATCGTCCGCCGCGGCAAATGCCGGTGCGGCCAATAGACACAGTAAAGCCAGCCTATTCATCATCGTCCTCTCTTTGTTGAGTCTCGCAAAAGGCGAGGTCCTAAAAACGTTGCCGCAGCGCAACGGTCATCGCGAGCGCGACAGAGCAGTGCAAACTAGGGATATGTGCCTAGCCGGTCTGTGCGATTGCGTACACAGTAACGCGCGTAGCTGCGATTGGTTCACACAATCCTGCTGTTGCAGAAACGCATCAACAGGCCGCCAAGGCGGCGGGAAGCTTGCGGGCGCTTACAGGCTTAAGCCGGAGCCTGCGGCGTAGCGGCCGAGGAGATCGCCCTGCGCGCTCAGGGGCGCTTCCTCGCGCGGCGCGGCGAGCACATACGTGCCGTCGGCGCCGAGGAGCCACGCCTGGGAGTTATCCTTCAGGTAGACGTTGAGATCGCGCAGGATGCGCTCGCGATGCTCCAGACGCGTGATCGGAAAGGCAACCTCCACGCGGCGGAAGAAGTTGCGCTCCATCCAATCGGCGCTCGAGCAATACATCTGCGGCGCGCCGCCGTTCTCGAAGTAGAAGACGCGCGAGTGCTCGAGAAAGCGTCCGAGGATCGAGCGCACGCGGATGTTGTCGGATAAGCCGGGCACGCCCGGCCGCAGCGCGCATACCCCGCGCACGATGAGATCGATCTGCACTCCCGCGCACGATGCGCGGTACAGCGCTTCAATGGCCTGCGGATCAACGAGTGCATTCATCTTGGCGATGACGCGCGCCGGCCGGCCGGCCAGCGCGTGCTCGCTCTCGCGCGCAAGTTTCGCGAGGATTGCGCCGTGAAAGCCAAACGGCGATTGCAGCAGGCTGTGCAACTTCGGCGTCTGCGTGAGGCTCGTCAGCTGCAGGAAGAGCTCATGCACGTCCTGACCGATATCGGCGTCGCAGGTGAATAGTCCGTAGTCCGTATAGACGCGCGCGGTTTGCGGGTGATAGTTGCCGGTGCCCAGATGGCAATAGCGGCGGATGCCGCCCGCCTCGCGCCGCACCACCAGAGTGAGCTTGGCGTGCGTCTTGTAGCCGACGACCCCGTACATGACGTGCGCTCCAGCCTCCTGCAGGCGGCTGGAGAGCTCAATATTGGCCTCCTCGTCGAAGCGCGCCCGCAGCTCCACGATGACGGTCACGTCCTTGCCGGCATTTGCCGCCGCGACCAGCGCATCGACCACCGGCGAGTCGTGGCCGGTGCGGTACAGCGTCTGCTTGATGGCGAGGACGTGCGGGTCTGCGGCCGCCAGGCGCACGAAATCCATGACGGGTGCGAAGCTTTGGAACGGGTGATGCAGCAGGATATCGTTGGCGCGGATGACCTCAAACAGATCCGGCGAGCCGACCAGGCGCTTCGGCAGCCCTGGCGTGAAGATGGGATATTTGAGGTCGGGCCGCTGCACCAGATCGTAGACTGCGGACAGGCGGTTCAAGTTGACCGGGCCGGGCATCTGATACAGGTCGTGCTCGCCCAGGGAAAACTGCGCGAGCAGAAAACGCATCATGTCATCGGGGCAGTCGGGCGAGGTCTCCAGGCGCACCGCCGCACCGTAGCGCCGCTGCGCAAGCTCGCCCTCGAGCGCGCGCCTGAGGTCGTCGATCTCCTCGTCGTCCACAAACAGATCCGAGTTGCGAGTCACGCGGAACTGATAGCAGCCGAGTACTTCGATGCCGGCGAAGAGCTTGTAGACGAAGGCGTTGACGATCGTCGACAGCAGCACGAGCGAGCGGCGCGAGCCATCGCGCGGTACCGGCACGACGCGCGGCAGCGAGCGCGGCGCCTGCACGATGGCCAGTTCGCTGTCGCGGCCAAAGGCGTCCTTGCCCCGCAGGCGCACGATGAAATTGAGGCTCTTGTTCTGGATGCGCGGGAAGGGGCGCGCCGGATCGAGTCCGAGGGGACTCAACACGGGCTCCACCTCGTGCACGAAGTACTCCTCGAGCCATGCTTCCACTTCGGTGGACCATTCGGAGCGGCCAAGCACGTCGATGCCAGCCCGGTGCAGCGCAGGCAAAAGGACATCGTTCAGGCAGCGGTACTGGTCGGCGACGAGCTTCAAAGCGCGCGCGTGGATCGCCGCGAGCTGCTCGGGAATGGTGAGCGAGTCGGGGGCGAGCTGCGTTGAGCCGAGCTCATGGATCTGCTTCAAGCCGGCGACGCGGATCTCAAAGAACTCATCGAGATTGCTCGAGGAGATACACAGGAACTTCAGCCGCTCAAGCAGCGGCACCGACTCATCGAAGGCCTGCGCGAGCACGCGCTGGTTGAACTCCAGCAGCGACAGCTCGCGGTTGATGTAGTACTCGGGAGCCTTGAAATCGGGAAGGTTCATGGGCACTACGCGCGCCTCGGGGCGCGTAGCATCGCAGCTCGGCATAACAGTGTCATGACAGCTCGCGTCCATCAGCGTGCCACGAGCGTGATGACGGTGGCGCCGTCTAAGCTTGCAAGGATGGGCGCGGATTTCTCCTTGAAATCGGCGAGCCACTCGCCTTCGATGGGCAGCGCATCGGGCAGATGCACGCTTTGCGGGTTTTTGAATTCGCCGTTCACCCGGTACTCGTAATGAAGGTGCGGACCGGTGGCGAGCCCGGTCATGCCGACGTAGGCAATGAGCTCGCCCTGGCTGACTCTGCTGCCAACGTGGAGGCCCTGCGCGAAGCGCGACAAATGGCCGTAGACCGTGACGATACCTTGGGAATGGTCGATCTCGACCACATTGCCGTAGCCGCCCTTTTCTCCCATGAAGCGGATGTGGCCGGAGCCTGCGGCATGCACGGGAGTGCCGATGGGCGCGGCGTAGTCGACGCCGGTGTGCGCGCGGATGCGGTTTAGGATGGGATGCATCCGGTGCAGATCGAAAGTGGAGCTTACGCGTGTAAAGTCGACTGGCGTGCGCAGGAACGCGCGGCGCATGCTGCGCCCCTCGGGCGTGTAGTAGTTTGCAGCGCCCGTCGGGTCCACGTAGCGTACGGCGCGGTACACGCGACCGTTGTTCCTGAACAGCGCCGCGAGCACGGTGCCGTCTTTGACGAACTTTCCGTTCTCGAAGAGTTCCTCATAGGTCACGGCGAAAGAATCCCCGGGCCTGATGTCGAGCGCGAAGTCGATATCCCAGCCGAAGATCTGCGCCAGTGCGAGCGCCGTCTGATCGTGCGCCCCTGCGGCCGCGACCGCCTCAAAGAGCGAGCGGTCGATGGTGCCGCTTGCCGTGCGCACCTGCGCCTCAAGAGGGTTTTTGAGCACATCGGCGGAGAAGCCCTGCGCATCGCGCGTGATACTCAGAGTCTCGCTCGGACTTAAGCGGCGTTCGAACCCCACAAGGCCGCCGTCGCGCTCGGTAAGGTGCAGCGACTCCCCGGGCTTCAGGGCGTCGAGCATGCGCTTCAGGCCCGGCAGGGCGCGCAGCGAGGCAAGATCCGCAAGACCGAGCTTTAGACGCCTGAAGATGCTATCGAGCGTGTCATTCGCCTGGACGATCACTTCGATGGTGGTCGCCCCCAGGGATGCGCTTTCGAGCGCTGGCGCGACGGGGGCCGGCGGCTGCGCCGCGGGTGCCGGCGCCGGGAGTGTCTGCGCCACGGGCTGGAAGACGGGCGGCACGTAAACCGCGGGTGTGGCGCGCCACCAGGCCCACGCAAGCACTGCGCAGGCGGCGATCTGCAGCCAAAGCGCGCGCGATGGCGCTGGCCCGGGAATCCTGGGTCTGAAGCTCAAGCGCATGCACTACACTTAAGCATCCTTTCGCCTCAGCGTCCACGAGTGCCAGCCATGAGCGATGTCGACCTACAGCTCGCCGAGATCAAGCGCGGTGCGCGCGACGTGCTCGTCGAATCCGAGCTTCTGCGCAAGCTGAAAAAGGGGCAGCCGCTGCGCATCAAGGCGGGATTCGATCCGACCGCGCCTGACCTGCACCTCGGGCATACCGTGCTCCTTAATAAGATGCGGCAGTTCCAGCAGCTCGGGCACGAGGTGGTGTTTCTCATCGGCGACTTCACCGGCCTCATCGGCGACCCCTCGGGCAGGAATGCCACCCGGCCGGCGCTCACCCGCGCCGAGATCGAGGAGAATGCCGTTACCTATAAGGAGCAGGTGTTCAAGATCCTCGACCCCGTGCGCACGGTCGTGGACTTCAACTCCCGCTGGTTCGGCGAGATGCCCGCGGCGCGCCTCATCGAGATTGCCGGCAAGTACAACGTCGCGCGCATGCTCGAGCGCGATGATTTCTCGCAGCGCCATAAAAAGGGCGAGTCGATCGCGCTGCATGAGTTTCTCTATCCCCTCGTGCAGGGCTACGACTCGGTCGCTCTGCGGGCGGACGTGGAACTGGGCGGCACGGACCAGAAGTTCAATCTCCTCGTGGGCCGGCACCTGCAGGAGGCCTTCGGCCAGGAGCCGCAGATTGTTCTTACCATGCCGCTGCTCGAGGGACTCGATGGCATCAATAAGATGTCCAAATCCCTCGGCAACTACGTGGCGATTGCCGATCCGGCGGAGGTCATGTTCGGAAAGCTGATGTCGATTTCCGACGAGCTCATGTGGCGCTATTTCGAGCTCTTGAGTTTCAAGCCGCTTGCTGAGATCGCAGAGCTCAGGCGCCGCGTGGCAGACGGCCGTAATCCCCGCGACGTCAAGATCGAGCTTGCGAAGGAGATCGTGGCGCGCTTTCACGGCACGGCGGCCTCCGAGCTTGCGCTCGCCGGTTTCATCACACGCTTTCGCGAGAAGGCGCTGCCCACCGACCTTGTCCCAAAACTGCTGGCGGTGGATCCGGCCGGGCTCAGGATTGCGAACGTCTTGAAGGAGGGAGGTCTCACAAGCAGCACTTCGGAGGCGAACCGCAAGATCGATGAGGGCGCGGTGCGCATCGACGGGCAGCGCGTGACCGATCGCAGCCTCATTCTGGTCCCCGGTGCCGATCACGTCTTCCAAATCGGGTCGCGCCATTTCGCTCGATTGCAGCTTGTGCGCAAGCCGAGCTGATTGCCAAGTTGCAGTGGTTTAAGGCAAGCGAGATGCAGCCCTCGCGCAGGAGAGCTGCTTTTGCCATTGCGGCTACGGCAATTGTCACATTGGGCGCGCCGCTCGGGTCGCGGGCGGCAGCGCCGGAAAATACGCAGCCCTCTTTCGATCTTGCCGGATGGTCAGCGGATTACGCGTACCTGAAATCCGAGCTCGAGAAGTCCTATTCAAATTTGGCCTGGTTTGCAGCACCGCAGGGCGGGGTGGATCTACCCGCGCTTAATCGCCGCACCCAAGCCGTGCTCGCTCAGGCGCACAGCGATGCTGAGGCGCATCTTGCAATTCGCGACTTCGTCATGAGTCTTCATGACGGACACTTTTCCGAACTGCCCTTCCTTGAGCCAGCATCGGCGGATACCACGGCGGAGCCTCCAAAGCGCGACTTATCGCATGACGATCCGCGCGACGCATGCGCAGCAATGGGATATGCCGACAAATCCCAGGTGGCCTTTTCACTGCCCTTTGAGTCCTTGCCGCAGTTCAAGCTCGAAGCGGATGGCATACGCTCCGCTTTTAGGGCCGGTCTACTCACCTGGGATGGCGCACGTGTTGGCCTCGTGCGCATCAAGAACTTCTCGATGCGGCAGTATCCGAGCGCATGCGAGCGCACCTGGGCGAGAGCCTCCAAACGCGAGCGCTCCGATCCGGCATTCGACGATCTCGTAACCGACACCTGGTTCGCAACACTTGCGGCGCAACTGCAGCTCTTCCGCGCTGAGCACGTGGATATTCTGCTGGTGGATATCGGCTCCAACAGCGGCGGCAGTGACAGCGGTGAGTGGACGCCGCGTCTGCTGAGCGCGAAGCCGGTGCGTTCGGCACGCCTGCTGATGTCGGCTGCTCCGGTTGCACAAATCTATCTCGATGAGGAGATCGCGGCGATCAAAACTGCACAAGCAGCGGATCCCACTGCAGCGCTGCAGGCGAAAGCGCAGCAGAGCCTTGCGTTCTTTGAAGCTGCAGCGGCGGATCTTGCGCTGCGCAGTTGCGACATGTCATGGGTCTGGGAGGAACAGCGCCCGTTTGCTCCCGCCGGCTGCAGTCGCCTGATCGACGTGGGCTTTGCTTCAGGCGCGATTGCCGAAATGGCGCCGTCGAGCTACCACGATCGCCGCGCGGCACAGAAGATTTATTGGCCGGCGGCGGTTGATCCGTGGCGCGGATCGTGGACGGGGCGCGTCTATGTGCTCGCCAATGCCACGAGTTATTCGGCCGCCGAGATGTTTGCTGCCGTCATGAAGGACAATGCAATTGCCAAGATCGTCGGAGTACGAACCGGCGGTGACGGCTGCGGCTTCATGGAAGACACGCCACCGGTCGTCTTGCCTCACTCGCGGCTGCGCTTTCGGATGCCCAACTGCGTACGATTGCGCGCGGACGGATCGAGTGAAGTGGCGGGCATCGCGCCGGATCTGCCCATTGCCGCCATCGATGGCGAAAGCCCCCGGGCGCGGGCCGCTCGCCTGCTCGCCACGATCGTGGGCGACGCCAAGTCCTCCGGCGACGATGCAGTGGCCCGCAAGTGATGCACGCTTGGATCGCTCTCATAGCGAAGCTCCCGCTGATCGCACTCAATCTGCTGCGAGCTGCCGATGAAGCGCGAGCCCATTCAGCTCTGATGCATCTTATCCAGGATCGTTTTGAAGCGCGGATCGTGGCTGAGCGGTCGTAGAATCGGATCGTATTTCATCCACAGCATGCCCGCGTCACGCTGTTGCACACCGCGTTCGAGCCACTGAAAAGCCCGATCCTTATCGCCGCGATTGGCATACACGAGCGCGACCTGATAGGCAGCCCCGTTCACTACGCTGTCGTGAGTCAGCGCCTGCGCCAGAATCTTCTCCGCCTCTTCCCTGCGCCCGAGCTTGTCGAGCGCCAGTGGAATGCCGACCAAGCGAAAATCCGCGAACTGTTCGGCTGAAAACTCTGCCAGCGCCGCTTCCGGCTTGTGCTGAGCAAGGAGCAGCAGGCCAAGCCGGTAATGCATGGTCCTTGCTGTAGGAATGCGCTTCAGCGCATCGGTCAGCACTGCAATTCCTGCGTCGAGCCGCCCGGCGCGGTAATCGGCATTGCCGATCTGGCGATAGTTATCGGCCTGCAGCGGATCGATGTCGAGGCTCTGACGGTGCATCGCAATTGCTTCATCGAATCGCCCTTCGCAGTTGGCCATGTAGCCTTTGAGCCATATGGCGAGCGAGTCCTTCGGATCGATCGCGAGCGCGCGCTCAACCTCGGCACGAGCCGGCGCAGGCGTCCAGTCCATCTGGTAATAGACCTCCGCCAAGATCGAATGCGCCGGCGCAAGCTGCGGGTTGAGTGCCAGTGCCCGCTGCAGATCATTGACCGCTTCGTGGCGAACACTCTCGTAGCCGCCGTATCCTGCGGCGACAAAACCGCCCACATAAGTCGTAGCCAAAGCTACCCAAGCGTCTGCAAACGAAGGATCAAGCTCCACCGCTTTTTTGAGTGCGGCGATCGCGTCCTCGTAAGAGCCCCCTTGGTTGCGAACCCACTCGAGCGCGCGCAAATACTGCAGGTGTGCTTCGCTGTTGTTCGTCGGCGCTGCGCGCGCCATCACATCGCCGAGCATCGTGACCTTGAGTGCCGTGACCACGGCGTTGGCAATGTCATCCTGCACCTTGAAGACATCATCGAGAGTGCGGTCATAGGTTTCGGACCACACCCGTGTGTCATCGGCAACATTGACGAGTTCCGCAGAGATGCGCAGCGCCGTCCCCGACTTGCGGACGCTGCCTTCGAGTACGTGGGAAACATTCAACACTTTGCCGATCTCGGGCAGCGTTGACGGCTTGCCCTTGAAGTAGAAAGAAGACGTGCGCGCGGGAACGCGCAAGTTCGGTATCCTGCCGAGGAGGTCAATCAGTTCATCCGAGAGCCCGTCAGAAAAATATTCCTGGTCCTTCTTCTCGGAGAGGTCCGTGAACGGCAGCACCGCGACCGAGTTTGCCGTGGCAGAGGGCACGGTGGTGGTCGCGCCCGCCAATCGAGCCCACCAGCCCTGCGACTTGCCGAGCCACCACCCACCAAGAATCAGCGCGGCGACAGCTGCGACAGCGAGCGCCAGCGCCGGTGCGCGCGTGCGAGCCTTGTCTGGCGCTTTCGGAGGCGGACGCTCGGCGCGCGCAGCCGTACCCGTGCGAGCGCCGCTGACAAGCTGACGCAGGTCATCCGTGAGTCGCGGCATCGCGGCGTCCAATCCATCGCGGGCATCGACCCACTGCGACTCTGAGAGGAAGTATTCAAAAGCCGGCGTCAGCGGTGCTGCATCCAGCCGGATGGCGACGATGGGTTTGCGCTTCGAGGAAGCCCGTTCGACTTCCTTGCTGACATGCGCCGAGTCGACGGAATTCTCGGAGAGAATCAGCAGCAGGCTGCGCGAGGAGCTGATGGCGCGCACCAGTGCATCGGCGTAGTGGGCGCCGGCCGGCACATCGCGCGGCGCCATCCAGACACGAAGTCCGGAAGCCTCCAGGCGAGCGCAGACCTGCTTTGCCACCTCGGCGTCTGCAGAGGCGTAGCTCAGGAAAGCATCGCTGCCGAACTCGCCCACTTTTTCGTCGGCGGGCGCCGAATCTTCGTTCAGTGGATCCATCTTTTGAGTTAGCGAGGGTGTGGAATGGCAGCTTCGGCGGCGAGGGCGTCACTCGCGGTCGGTACTGTAGCGTCCAAGTCGTTCATCGTCGCCTACCCCGGCTCACTTAAGCATAGCCTTGGCAATAAGTTGCCGGGGAATTTCCCCGCTCCTTGGCCGGTAGCCTTGCGGATGAAGGGCTGCGGCCGCATGAACCGACTTGCGGCTATCGGAGCGGCAGCTAGACCTGGCCGGCGCGGCCGGATTATCGAGATTGCTGCGATGCGTTGACACGGCCTTTGCGGCCGTTATACTGCGCGCCCCCGAGCCTGGAGCCGCACGCGGATCCGGGTGGGGTAATCGTGGATTGACTGTTAGTTGACGGAATATGGCCCAGGGCTATACTTCCGCCCCCCTGCTTCGGCCCAATGCGGCCGTGAGCGCTCTTTAATAATTCGGCAGATAATTTGTGTGGGGACTCGCGTCGATGCCTTTGGAGCAAAGACCGAGTGACCAAAAAAGTCCAGCAATGGGCCTATTGATTACTCATGCTTAAAAGCTCAATGCCTTTAAGTGAAGAGTTTGATCCTGGCTCAGATTGAACGCTGGCGGCGTGCTTAACACATGCAAGTCGAGCGGTAACGCGGGAGCAATCCTGGCGACGAGCGGCGAACGGGTGAGTA
>Ga0302326_10013075_pt1 | contig 17618 bp, 14 predicted proteins | sample Palsa_T0_3_FD_202264 | JGI IMG/M metagenome (GOLD analysis project Ga0302326, IMG submission 202264) | Peat permafrost microbial communities from Stordalen Mire near Abisko, Sweden - Palsa_T0_3 | ecosystem: Environmental > Terrestrial > Soil > Palsa > Peat permafrost | place: Sweden: Abisko... | reverse complement strand
GCGAAAATTTGCCCAAAATCAGATACAAGTTGCCATTTCGATGCACTAAGTAGTCAGATTGCATGAGTGAGGATTTAGCACGCTCTGCCCGCCGGTGTGCTGTCTTCCCCAGGTTCCATAATCCCCCGGGTAACCTTCTCTAATTCAGCGCTTTACGGGATTGGTCGTTATGGCTACTCAACCCGAGCTCGTAGAACAACTGTTCGAGGCTGCCTTGGCCCTCAAGCCGGAGGAGCGGAAGGCCTTCCTCGAACAGGAGTGTGGCCAGGACGGGGAGCTAAGGCACACGGTCGAAGCGCTGCTGATCGAGGACGCAAATGCCGGCAGCCTTCTTGAACACCCACCCTTTGACCTTCTCAGCCAGGCGGTGGCGCGTCCCGGCACGACCGGTTCTCTCTCCGGAAATGGAGTTTTTCCGCCGCTGCCCCCGGGGCGGCTCAAACCGGGCGAAGTATTGCTCGACCGTTTTGTGATTATCCGCTTCATCGCCAAAGGAGGGATGGGCGAAGTCTATGAGGCAGAAGACACTTTCCTCCAAGGCGTCCATGTTGCCCTGAAAGCAATTCTTCCTCAGATCGCCGATGATCCGGCGTTACAGCAGCGGTTCGAGCGCGAAGTATTGCTTGCCAGGGAAGTAAGCCACCAGAATCTCTGCCCCATCTACGACATTTTTCGTGCTGAGCAGCCCCCAGCCAACTTCTTGTTCTTAACCATGAAGCTTCTGCCGGGCGAAACCCTCGCCGCCCGGTTGCGCAGAAAAAACTCCATCTCCACCGCCGAAGGGGTAGCCATCCTCAAGCAGATGGCCGCCGGGCTGGCCGCCCTTCACGCCGCCGGCATCATCCACCGGGATATCAAGCCGAACAACATTATGCTCGATGGCGCCGGCTCCCAGGTGCGGCTTTGGATCACTGATTTCGGCTTAGCTCGTGCCCATGAGGCAGATCCCTCCCTTTCCGACAAACGTCTGGTAGCTGGAACACCGGACTACATGGCTCCCGAACTTTATCTGGGGCGGCCGCCCTCCCAATCCAGCGATCTCTTCGCCTTGGGTGTGGTCCTGCACGAGATCTTTACCGGGCAGAAACCGCTTGTAGCGTCGGACAGCTCCTCGGTGATCGTCAGCCCGCGACTGAATACCTCAAGTGTGCCCACGTTTTGCGCTCAGTTTATCGCGGGATGCCTCGATCGGGATCCCACGCGCAGATGCCAGGCCTTTGAGCGAATACTGGATTCGCTCCACATCGACTATCGAACCAGGGAATTTTGGACCCGGCGTCGTTTTGCCGGCGCCGCATTTGCCGCCACTGCCACCATGGCGAGCGCCGCCTGGTGGAAATGGGATGAGGTGGAAGATCTGCTGCGTCCACTGCCGAGCAAACGGTTCGTCGCGTTGTTGAATTGGCCGAAAACTGCCGACATCCACGTGACACCAATGCTGACCAGCGTCCTCAGTGCGATCAAGAGTGAACTCGCCCGTGCCGAAACGTTTGACCGCAACCTCTTTGTGATCTCGCCAGAGGATGTGAGTATGAACATCGCGGAAGTGAGCCACCTGAAAGAGGTCTGCGATCCTTTGGGAGCGAACCTGGTGCTGGCCGCCTCTGGCTTGCCAGGAGCGAAGCACTTTCACCTCTTCCTGCGCTTGTTGGATCCCATATCAAATCAGTCACTTCGGGAGAAGAAACTGACCTGTGCTCTCGCTGAGATAACATTGCTGCCTCGAAAAGCCGTTCAAGCGGCGGCGTCGTTGCTGGATTTGGACACTTATCTGCAGAACGGCACGCGAGCAGGGCCGGGAACGCAGTCTGCTGCCGCCTTTACTGCCTTCCAATCGGCTGAGACCTTGATGAAGGAGCCAAACGACACCGGGCTCGATGGGGCTATAGACAAGTATAAGGAGGCAGTGAAGATAGATTCTCGATATGCGATTGCTTATGCGAAGCTGGCGCGAGCTTATCTCCATTTCGGTGTGATGCGGCGAAACCCTGCCGCTCTTGACCTCGCTCGGGGAAATTGTCAGGCTGCACTAGCGCTGGATCCAGGTCTCGTTGAGGGACATCTCGCGCAGGCGCTGATCTTTGAATACTCCGGCAACGAAGAGGGGGCATTGAATGCTATTGCCAAGGCACTTTCGGCCGATCCTTCCAACGCAGATACACTTGTGTGGCAGGCGCAGATCTACACCCGCCTCAATCGGTGGGAAGAGGCGGAAAAGACTCTTCACAGGGTATTGAAGGAGCACCCCAATCACTGGTTAGCCTACAATGAGCTCGGCTTCGGCTTAGAGGGACAAGGGAGGTATCAGGAGGCGGTCAAGGCTTTCCGCGCAGCCAGCCTGGCCGCTCCGAGAAACTCCATGGCCTTGAGCAACCTGGGCGGGCAATATCTCCAGATTGGCGAGTTTGCCGAAGCGTTGGAGACTTTGCAGAGGTGTTTCGCCATGGATCCCAAATCTGATTATGCCGCGGGGTACATCTCCCTTGCGATGCGTTACCAGGGCAAGTACGAGGCGGCGCTGCCATTCGCTCGGAAAGCCGTAGAACTGAATCCGGCGCTCGATACTAACTGGCTAGAGCTGGCCGATTGCTACTCTTCGTTGCGCAATCATCAGAGTGAAGCGAAAGACGCCTACATTCGCGCCGCGAAGGAAGCAGAGCGACACCTCTCGACGGATGCGACCGACGGCCCAAGCTGGATGCTGCTCGCTCTCTACAAGGTCAAGTCGGGTAGCCCCCAGATCGCTCCTTCACTCATTGAGAAAGCCGAATCGCTGGGAGCCCGTGACATGGATTCGCAAATTTACAAAGCAAGGATATTGGACCTTGTCGGAAAGCGTGAGGAGGCGTTAACCACGCTCGCTGCATGTTTCAGGAAAGGCGCCACAGAGCTCCAGATTGTGCCCTTTCCTGACCTGCAGTCGCTTCGAAAAGATCCTCGCTATCGGCAGTTGGTGGCGTCGAAGCTGTGAACCACCGTAAGGAATTACTACTAGGTAGCTGCAAGGAGGTGTTCATGAAAAAGCGAAAGCCCTTCTCACATTCCGCCCGCAGATGCGGAGGACCCTGGCACGGAGAGAAGGCCCAGATGGGTGGAAAAAGAGTATTGCCGAAAAGCAATAGCTATGTTAGCGTTGACCGGGCCAGTGCAACGAAGTCCACGCCAGAGCCTATTAGCTGGCAAATTCAATCCCGCAACTTCTCCCAGAAAGCGAGCGTGAGTTATGAGCATTCATAGTAATCCCGTCATTGCACGACCGAAGGTGGTAGAAGCCGCTCCAGGCAAGACTCCGGCTGAAGTCAAGGTCGACCTGAGCGGTACCCTGGAATTCAGGAACCATTTCCCCGATTTCCCCGATTTTGAGATCAAATTCGATGAACCTGGACCGCCAAATGCAAGCGACAAACTCACTGGGACAATCACCGATCCTATATTCGTTCATATGCCTGATACGGAAACCATTTTAACTTACCACATCCTATACAAAGAGAAGGACGGCCCCTGTAAACATCTTGAGGGGCCCCTTATAGCTCATTCTTGTCCGGGTTGTTCGGGATAAACGTGTGACCATCTCTTATAGGTCGAATCGGCGGTAGCATAACTACACAGAAATTTGTAGCGATGCATCAACCAACGGGATTACCCTTTTGATAGCGCTATCTGCGCTAGGGGATTACGAAGAAAATTATCTTGGTTCGCGCTCTGATCATCGCTGCTGGTTGGCGTCCGCGTCTGCCGCGTTGGAACCGCTCCAGGCTCTAGCTCTCTCTTGTGCGGCCTCTGGGTGATATAGGTGTGACTTCTTTTGTAGGTTAAAGCGGCGGTAGGATACCTATTTCACTAACTCCGACTGGAGCGTGGCGAAACGGGCGAACAAAGTCATGCTCTCGCCAGTTTCTGCGCTCCCCATTCTCGCCGTTCCTGCACTCCGGAGTGGGGATAGTTGGCCTGTGGCCGCGTTATCCCCAAATCTCCCACACTCGATGCTTAGATCCGGTACCATCCCGGAGGGCTAAATGACTGTTGCGTCTGTGCCAACCTTCTTCTCCCTCGGGCAAAACAGTTTTGATATACCTGCTCGGCGCAATAGTCCGTTTGGGAGTTACATCCTGGCTAGCTTTGCGTGATAATTGCCACTCCGCCCACAATGAGGGGGAACAAGGATGCAGATTAAAGCAGATATTCGTTACGCATTACGACAATTCGCCAAAGCGCCGGGATTCACGATTACAGCGATCCTCACGCTGGCGCTGGGTATCGGCGCTACCACGGCCATTTTCACCCTAGTTTATGCGGTGCTGTTGAAGTCATTGCCGGTCGTGGATCCTGAAGACTTGTTTCGCGTTGGCAATGAAGAGAACTGCTGTGTGACTGGCGGTATGCAGGATAACTGGACGCTCTTCTCCTACGAACAATACAAGCAGTTTAGCCAGCAGGCCTCTGGTTTTGCAGAACTGTCCGCCTTTCAGGCCGGGCAAACCATGGTCGGAGTTCGAAGGAATGGCAGCGCTAAGGCAGCTGAGCCCTACAAGAGCGAATTCGTCTCTGGCAATTATTTTTCGACATTTGGCATCCTTCCTTATTTGGGACGGACGATCACGCCGAATGATGATACGAAGGGAGCGCCTGCCGTTGCCGTGATGAGCTTCAGAACTTGGCAGGAGAAGTTTGGTAAGGACAGCTCAGTCGTCGGAGCAGGTTTTGTGATCAATGGAGAACCGTTCACTGTGGTCGGGATCACTCCACCGGCATTCTTCGGGGATCGCGTACAAAGCGTGCCGCCGAACTTTTTCATTCCGCTAAATAAGCAACCGCTGATCAGCCCTACCCGCGCGATCCTAGAGGATGCCTCACTCGATTGGCTCGATTTGATCGGACGCATTCATCCGGGGGTAAACGCCCAAGCTCTCGAAGCGCGCTTCCAGGCGGAGCTACGGCAATTTCTGCTGAGTCCGCTAAGCAAAGTAGAGGGGCCCGACAAGCCCCTAGTGGCCAAACAGACGCTGCACTTCTCGCAGGCGGGAAGTGGCGTACAGATGATGAGGAGCGAATATAAGGAAGGACTGCACTTACTGATGTGGGTCTCGGGGTTTGTTCTGTTGATTGCCTGCGCCAATCTTGCCAACTTGATGCTCGTGCGAGCGGCTCACAGGCAGCAGCAGACCTCGGTGCGATCGGCGTTGGGAGCATCTCGCATGACGCTGGTCCGCCAAACCTTGACCGAAAGCATCCTGCTGGCCGTCCTGGGCGGCAGTGCAGGGGTCGCTCTGGCGTTCGTCGGTACCAGGGTAATTCTGTTTCTTGCTTTCCGGAATGACCCTGTGCCGATTCCGGCCAGTCCATCACTGCCAGTGCTCGGGTTTGCTCTTGTAGTCTCTATGCTGACCGGAGTCCTCTTCGGAGTCTGGCCGGCATGGCTAACGTCCAAGACACACCCGATAGACGCACTGCGCGGGGCCAACCGCTCCACAGTGAATCATGGCTCATGGGGACAGAAATCGCTGGTGGTGATACAGGCCGCCCTCTCCCTTGTCCTGCTTTTTGCCGCGGGACTACTGGCACGAAGCTTTAGCAATATGCAGCACCAGGACTTTGGTTTTGTAACCACAAGGCGCTACATCCTGCACATCGACCCGCAGATGGCTGGTTACCGTCCGAATCAGCTCCAACCACTTTATCGGCAACTGAACGTCAACCTGGTCGAGATTCCGGGTGTAAGACAGGTGAGCTTCTCGATGTACAGTCCGATGGAGGGAGATAACTGGGGAGAGAGCGTCTTCATCGAAGGGGAGCCGCCACCTCAACCGGGAAATAGTGATCCTGGAGCCTCATGGGTGCGCGTAAGCCCGCATTACTTTGAAACCACCGGGACGAAAATTGTTGAGGGCCGCTCTATGAACCAGCAGGACACGCCAACAACCCGGAACGTTGCCGTCGTCAATGGCTTCTTTGAAAAGAAATACTTCAGGGACGGCCACGCCATCGGAAAGCACTTCGGCGACGACGTGAAGCATCCCGGATGGTTTGAAATCGTGGGTGTAACGGAGGACACCCATTACTGGGGACCGTCGGAGAAGATGCGTCCGATGTACTTTCTCGCTCAAGGGCAGAGTGTTCACAGCGAAGATCCGCAATATCAGCAGTTCGAAGACCGGTCTCAATACCTCAAAGCAATTGAAATTGAGACTGACGGCAATGTGCCCGAGTTTGAAACGCAGGTCCGACATGCCGTTGCGCAGGTCAACCCCGACCTTGCCGTTATTAATTTCCAGAGCTTTGCTGAGCAGGTCACGTCGAATTTTACGCAGCAGGCCATGATAGCTAAGCTGACATCATTTTTTGGTGTGCTGGCTCTGGTCCTGGCCTCAATCGGCCTTTTTGGCGTGACCGCGTATTCGGTGGAACGCCTCACCAGCGAGATAGGTATCCACATGGCACTTGGAGCTGATCGCAGGAGCGTGCTGTTCATGATTCTGCGCGGTGCTTTCATGCAGGTGGGAACCGGTCTTGCTATCGGTATTCCGGTGGCCATCTTGGGGGGTCGTGCCATGGCAAGTCAGTTGTTCGGGGTAAAGCCCTACGATCCGCTGATATTGTCCATTGCGCTGCTGGTGCTATGTGGGGCAGCCTTTCTTGCCGCTCTGCTGCCGGCCCGCATGGCAGCAAACCTGGAACCGATGCGGGCGCTGAGGACGGAGTAGCAACCGCTACTCAATGGAGGAGCGGCCAAAGTCAGCTGTAATCTGGCCGTAGGGAACGAAAGAAGGAAAACGCCGGCCATGCGCCTAACACCTGGTATCAATCGGAAAGTCGAATTCAAATAGAGGCCGATGTCTTATTTTGTTGACTATTAAGTTTAGACGGCGTAACCTAGGGGGGTAGCGGGTACTATGTTGCTTAGCTCACTTCGAGTCGCTAGGGCTAGCCTGGCCCTGGTCGTGTTAGCGGCACCTCTAACCGCAACGTCTTCCGTACACTCCTGCGTTACTTGTATAGTCCAGGAGCCTATCCCGGCAACAGTGGCATCAGTGCAACCAGTCGTGACACCAGTTCTAGTTTTTCGTTACGCGCTGATCTCTCAAACGACAGGAACCTTTGCCGTTCACTCTTGTATCGGCTGTTAACCTCGGGCCCGCGAACCAAGATGCACCTTAGCGAAGACTCGGCTGCGCGGTATCGTCGATGGTGACGTGCCTGCAACCGATCTTCCGTGGGATCAGTGTGTGAGCACACTGATCCCATGCTCCTCCCCAAAATGTCGGCCAGCTTTCGCGCCCAAAAACCGCAGCAGGTGCACCGGAGCGGCAGAGCGGGGTGCTTGGATTGACCAGTGCGACTCCTGCTCTTAGAATAGAGAAGCCGGGCGGATCCGCCGGCTTCTTGTTTGCCGCATTGCCCCCTCGTTCAATGGTAGGACAGCTGCCTCTGGAGCAGCATATCGGGGTTCGAATCCCTGGGGGGCAACCAGTCCTGCGGTTCTACGCGGTTTTATACGGTTCAGGGAAGTGCAAAGAAGTTCATCCTCTCGCCGACATAACATATTCATTCGAGGTAGGATTCATCGGTTGATCAATCTCCGACGCTTTTGCTCGGCTCCAGCGATGATTGCCTTTGCTTCCTTTAGAGTGATCACTTTGGCTCCGTATTTTGTCTGACGGCAGTTGGTTTCAATGGCCCCAAGCGTGCTGATCGATCGGTCAGCAATGCTTGCAAGACGCTTCTGTTTTTATGGGCGGGGAGGGAGGCACGTTGTTGGATGCGTTGCTATCGAAGAAGCCATTGGGCTTGAGCAGGAAACCGATGTACGCCGTGGGCATGACCGGATAGTCCTCGCTGCGCGGTATATGGGTGTGCCCAAAGGTATACCAAAACACAACGTCCTGGTTTTCGATCGATCGATTCAGCTTCGTCCATTGGACGAGACCATCGTCGCCAGCGCTTTGGTTGGGATAATCGCCAGCTGCATATTTTTCGTCTTCGCGGTAGGGAGTCACCCAAACATGATGATCGACAAACCTGGCGCGGCGGCGCCACCACGCGTTGGCCGAAGCCAACGGAAATGCGTTGTCGCCGGGGAAGAATTTGTAACCAGTGGGCGCGCCCATCGCATTGCGAACTGAAGGGTTCACTATCCTCCATGTTCTGGATGTTTCAAGGTTAAGGTTGGCAAGAGCCTGTTGTTCCGTCGTTAAATCCGTCACCCTCGCGTGAAATCCATTCTCGAAGGGGTTGTCCTCGCCAGCCGGGTCCGCAACGATATCAATCTGCTGGATCGTATTTGCGATTCCGTCGATGCCGAAATCCAAACGAACATTGAAGAAATGTTGGTGGTTGGGGGCGTAAAGAAGCGGGGCAATCATCGTCCCATGTTTGGGCTCTTCCCCTGCGCGGACCGAGCCCAGCGAAAGTATTCCAGTCAACTTGATTTCGAACTGAATGTTGCCGTCCTGGTAGAAGTACCAGAAAAAACCGTATTCATAATTTTCGACGGTGGATATCGACGACACGACCAGCCGGCGGGACCGGCGCACTTCAGGTGCGTCCGGCAGCCGGCGGTCGGTGTGCTTCCACAGAATTCCATAATCTTCTTCATGGATACAGATTGCATTTTCAATCTTCAGCGCGCCGCCCTTGGTATCGCACAGATCCGCATCGAGATAGGCAATGTGGCCGACGCAATCGCAGCCTAGCTTGAGGCTATTGGCGCACATGCCCATGCCATATTCGCCAACATCGAAGGCGTTTTTCCGGGCCTGTGTCGGCCGCGGATCACCATAAGGGACAACCATTTCGGTTAGGGAACCACGATAGAGGATGGGACGATTCCGTCCTTTATCCAGATAGCGAACATCATGGATGGTTAGCCCCTCGCGGGCGTTAAAGCCGACTACCAGGCTCCAGTTTTGCCAGTGAAGATGCTTCCCAGCAAGGGTGAAGCTTGGGCCCTCGGGTTGAGTTATCTCCAACGGCTTGATGTCAGCGCGTTGATTCGCTACCCGGCCGCTGGCATAGTTGCCGGGCTGTAGGGGCAACGGCCATTCCCCATGCTCTTCGACACGAATGACCTCCATGATGTTGATGTCGACGACCGGGCGAATGCCTTCGATCGGACGTGCGTACCCGTTGTCGGTTGGATCACTGCGCAAAAAGCACAAAGGCCGCGTCAAACGGCGCGAACGATCCTCTTCTGATCCATAGTTGCCGGCGCTCCAGATATCGACCATAACCAGACTGGTATCGGAAATTCCATAGTGCCGCTGGAGCGCATCGCGAAAGAGTTCGCTAGCCAGCACCGCTTGCTCGCAGGCCACCTGCTCATCCATTGAGAGTGTCGGTTGCGCTCCCTCCGGCGCTGGCCGCCACTCTACGATCGCATTTGCGGTGATATCGAGCCTAACGGTGAACGCGGCATTCCGGGCATTATCAAAGAGAACCGCATCTGCCGAGCGAACGCCTTCCTCTGTTTCGTTCCACTCATAGACCGCAGTCTTGGCCGGTTCGCGCAACATAATACTGATGATTCGCGTAGTCGGAGTGAAGCAGGGGAGCGTTTTGAGCAAGCTGACGGCTTGCATCACTTCCAAGGCGGCCAATGGTTCAAGTGGATGCAGAGGCATATTTCAGAACTCCCTGGCATTTGGGGACACTACGCAGTCAATTACTGAAAGCGCTTGCAGAAGTATTACTCAGAAACATCATCCTGTCACAACGATCACTATTTGACCCCTGACGAGGGCAGATCGTCTTCCAAAATCATGATCTGCGTTTCCCGGGCCGAGGGTGGCAACCTCGTTCTCGATCTTTGAGGTACAGCGTTAACCAGTGGGACGGTGGCGATGATGACCGAGGCTCGGGGCTTGTTGATCCGGACGTAGTTCGTGTCCTGCACCGGTTCGGATTCGCATTCGATGGCAATGGTTGTGACCGCCGAATCCGGAGCCTTCCCTGGCAACCCAATCAGCTTGGTCTGGAAGTCGTCCTGGGTGAACTTGATTTCGGTGCCGCCCTTCACCAGGTGTGCGGACTTCACTTTCGGGCGCAGCCCGCTCAACGCAACGTCACTTGGAATTGCGAGGCGGCAGACCAGCAGAGCGTCTCGCTGCGCGGCGACGAACTTCGACGCCCTCCAGCAATATCTCCAGTCCCACATCGAACTGGGGCAACCATTCTGATTCAGGTATCGTCTTCCGTGCCGAAATGCCCGCTACGACAAAACCGACGACGTAGCTCCCGAGGAGCCGATGCACATTGAGCGCCAGGCTGCCGGTTAATCCCGCGGCCTCAAAGATCTGACGTTCTTGTTCAACGAGGAGCTTCGCTTCCGGTGAATTTACTCTTCTCTCCCATCTCAATGGCAGCAATGAAGGATGAGCAGATAGCTGTTCGTAGACAACGCGCATCGTTGCCTTCATATCTTTACGCCAGTTTCCAGTGAGGGCGGGAAGCGATCCCGGCGATCCCCTCTGCAATACGGCCTCGACCAGCGCCTCTTTGTTCGGGAAATGATGGTAGAGCGCCATTGCCTCAACTCCCAGGGTGGCCCCGACGCGCCTCATACTGAGGGCTTCCAAACCCTCTCGATCGACGAGGGCGAGAGCGGCGTCCGCAATCAGATCAGGGGACAACGGAGCCCGCTCGTCGGATTTTCGTGGACGTCCCATAGACCTTACCGGATGTGCCCTTGCGTGCTCCGTGGATAAATTATACACTCGTAAGGCTATAAGCCTTACACCTGTAAAGTTTCATCGAAGTACCGAAATGAGCGTGAAACCTATGAGGGTCACCTACTGGATCACGACTGTCTTGTTCAGCGTAATGATGGCGCTGTCGGGGATTCTTTACCTGACGGCCGCCGGCTTCCAGCAAAGATTTACACATCTCGGCTTCCCGCCGTATTTCCGCGTCGAGCTTGCACTCTTTAAGTTTGCTGGTGTCCTTGTCCTCCTTCTTCCAGCGCCTCCTCGTATCAAAGAGTGGGCATATGCGGGGTTCTTTATCACTTTGTTCTCTGCGTTTCTTGCCCATCTGGCGAGTGGTGATGGGCTTAACAAAGCCATGGCTCCCGTGCTCACTGCCGTACTTCTTGTTGCTTCTTACCTGACCCACCGCAGGCTCCACAATGGATAGCACTACGGCCTTCTCGATGCCCACCGAAACTCACCGGTTCCAACCGAAGGAGGAAAGATAATGGACCACACAGCCGATAGATGGCTTCTCTATAGCCTGTGCGCCTTCTTTTTGATAACCGGAGCAAGTCTTTGGGAAACTGTCGTGTTCGTCCCCGTTTGGGCCTCTGGGAATCCCGCCACACTGACAGTTCTTGAAGGCAATGCCGGACTTGATTCGACGATTTTGTGGCTAGTCGTTCATTCTTTGTTTGAAATCATTCTGCTTCTCACCCTTGTCTTCAACTGGAAAACAAAGAGCAGAAGAGCTCCGCTTCTACTCCTTGGCATTTTGTACGCAGTGATTAGAATATGGACGGTCCTTTACTTCGCCCCGTCATTCCTGGACTTTCAGAAACTTTCTTCTCGTCCGGAGATTGCCAGTTCACTCATCGCACGAACGGTGCTCTGGGAGAAGCTGAACTACGTTCGTACAGGGCTGGTCGTAGCTCTCAACATCTCTATGCTCCTCTACGTAAACAGGACGCTTCTTTTCGTCAGGAAAGGCCCAGATGAGCGGCATGGGTGAGTCACGCGCATGAGTTGAGCCCGTTCTTTTCATGTCCATGGATCTGCTCCTGCAATTCGTATTTCTTTTTTTATCGGCTCAAGATGGGTTATCTTCTCCAATCGTCGACTGGGCATCGAGAAGCTCATCCGTCATTGACCGAGCTGCGATGCGAGCAGTGCGTCGGCCACCCACCAATCCTCGATAGGCGTGAACTTGCACGCAAATTTGGCGGAGGATTTCTTCCAGATTGCCAGAAGCAGTCTTAAAGGAATCTGCGTCGATAGTGAGCGGAGCGCCGAGCACAACGAGCGGAGCTCCATAATCAGGCGTGTGAATCGCCTGTTCTATCGAGAGACCGCCGACAGCCTGCACAGGTATCTGAACAGCAGCGACAACCTCGCGCAACTCGTCTAGCGGGCTGGGGAAGGGCTTTCCCGCCTTAGCCAGGCCGCGACGTTCATCGTAGCCTACATGGTGGATCACAAAATCGCATCCGTAATCTTCCAATCGTTTCGCAGCGGCTACCTTATCGTCAGCCGCGAGGTTGTCTCCCATGACTTTTACGCCCAGATCTCTTCCCGCTTGCACCACCATCTTGATTGTTTCCGGATGCGCTCGTTCCATCACCACAACATGCGTCGCCCCGGCTTTTGCCATAATCTCTGCTTCAAGCCAGCCGCCGTCCATGGTCTTCAAATCAGCGACAATCGGAACATCTGGAAACTCCCCACGCAGCGAGCGAATGCCATTCATCCCCTCTGCTATGATGAGCGGGGTCCCAGCCTCCAACCAATCAACGCCAGCGCGCATCGCGACATGTGCGGTTTCGAGAGCTTCGGGGATTGAGATGATGTCGAGCGAAATTTGTACAATGGTTTTCATAGTGACCGAACTCGGGACTGGCGCACCTTAAGGCATTTGGTACGTTGAGCGCCATCTTATTCCTTGAAGTGCAAATCGATTTTGTCTTTCAAGAAGTGAACTGATTCCCGCAACTGATCCATCCCATTGAGGCCGTCTTCGATCGAGATCCACGAGTCGAATCCGACAGAGCGGAGCGTCGCGAATATCTTGTCGTAGTCATTCAAGCCTCTTCCGATAGCCCCATGAGAGAGGCGGCTGGCGTAGCCGACGGAATCTTCTTCCTTGCGCAGGTCTTCAATCGAACCGTATTTCAAAAAGCGATCACTCGCATGCATGGTGACAACGCGATGTTTCACTTGCTCAAGGAGCTCCAGCGGATCTTCTCCGGCTAGGATTGCATTTGAAGGATCAAAGTTGACCCCGAACCATGGGGAGTCAATTTGCTCGAAAATTTCTACGAATACATCGCTCTTTTGAGCGAATTCCGGGTACTTCCAATAGTTGTCCTTGTAGTGGTTCTCCATGTTCAGAACAACGCCATGCTTTTCGGCAAACGATAATAGGTCCTTGATCACCCGAACGATCTGCGCGACACCGTCTTTCCGCGTGAGCTGCGGTCGGCGCTGGCCGGAAAGTACACGGCAAAAGCGGCCACCGAAAAATGCGGTGATCTCAATCATCCGTTTTTCGCGGTCAATCTCTTGCTCAAGAGCGCGTGGATCGGTCTGAGTAAAATCGGGGGAACAGCAAAGCATCGGCATGGCAAGGTGATGCCGTTCGAGGGCGCTCTTAACTTCGCTTAGGAACCGGTCGTCATACTCCAGAAAACCCGAGTAGAACTCAAGCCCGTCGACGCCAAGTGTCGATCCAAGCTCGATCCACTCAAGCAGCGTCATACTGCGGTCGACGCACAACTGGTCCATGAAGCATTTAGGAAAGACCGCTAATTTTGGCTTCATGCGAGCCTCTATGAGGCCTCCTTTGTCGGATTTCGACCTATGACGGGAAACTGCTCTACATCGAGAGTCGCTCCATTAATGAGGGCCGCTTCATCGGAAAGGAAGTAAATGGCAGCGAGAGCAATTTCTTCGGGAGAATGTAGCCGTCCGGAAGGGGCGACACTCTTGGGTAGTGTGGTGGGCCAGTCCTTTGGGTGCCCGTCCTGCAACTTCAATTTGTATTCATTGGGCGTAAGGGTCCAACCGACGTTTAATTGATTGACTTGAATGCCTTCTGTCCCGTGCGCATCCGCGAGATTACGCGTCAGAGTCATTAAGCCGCCTTTGGAGATTGAGTAAGCCAGCAGAATTCGCTCTCCACAGTAGGCATTAATTGAGCCGATATTCAATACACGGCCCTTTCTCTGGCGCCGGAAATGCGGGAGGGCAGCTTGAATTAGAAGAAACGGCGCCCGCAGATTAATGGCCAACGTTCGGTCGAATGTTTCCAGGTCGGTATCTTCGAGGCCACCATGGGTGATGACCGCCGCATTATTTACGAGGCCATCAATTCTCCCAAATTGAGCAATGGTCTCAGCTACAAGCCTCGCCGGGGTTTCTGGGTCTTCCAGCGCTCCAATTGTGAATGAGGCTCCCCCGCCGATACTCCCAACCAGTTCCGCCGCGCCATCCTCTGGTTTTTTTCCGTGGACCATGACCCGCGCGCCTTCACGAGCGAAGAGCCGGGCCATTGCTTCTCCAATGCCGGTCGTTGAGCCGGTGACCAGGATTACTTTGTCTTTTAAGCGCTGGCTCGAAGGTGGAGTAGAAACGGTCATGGCCTGAGTACTGCTTTGACGATCGCGCCCGAATGCATTTCTTCAAAAGTCTCACGCCATTCGGTGAGGGGCGAAACCCGGCCCAGGATAGGCTTGAGGTCGATCTTTCCGCTGGAGAGGAGGGCGAGAACCTTCTCCCAGATTACCCAGTTATGGGAATAGCTGCCCTGGAGAGTGACTGCTTTCTGGACGAGCTGATCGATGGAAAAGTTAAGCGGCTGCGGTCCCCATCCCACCTTGGTGATTTGGCCTGCGGGGCGGACGATGTCGAGAGCAACTTTGAGCGATGCAGAAACGCCCGCAGCGTCGATCACCAGGTCGGCGCCGTAGCCATCACCGAAGTGTTCAAACCATGCAGTGACGTCTTCGCCTTGCGCGCCGAGAACTGTATCCGCGCCGATTCTTCTTGCGACCGCAAGCCGTTTTGCGTCAGCGGGAGTGCCAATCACGACCAGGTGCCCAGCTCCCGCAAGTTTGGCGACCGACGCGCAAAGCAAGCCTATCGGGCCAGGTCCGATTACAACAACAAGGTCGCCGGGACGCACGTGCGAGTTGCCGCACACAGCGTTGTAAGCCACACAGCATGGCTCGGTGAGCGCTGCTTCTTCCAAAGCCAGAGATGCCGGGACGTGATGGAGGCAGCGCGCCGGGACTTTGACAAAGGGAGCCATTGCTCCATCCACGCCGTACCCGAAACCAAGCCTCCTGGGGTCCAGATTGTAAAGCCCCTGCCGAATGAACGTGGAATCCGAAGGTAGTAAGGCAGCTGTTTCGCTTACGACACGATCACCTTCCTTAAAGGTGGTGGCTACACGGCTGCCAAGTTTAGCGACGACGCCTGAGAATTCATGTCCGAGGATCACTGGATAATTCACGTGCCAGCTTTGTTTGCCGCAGTACTGATGAAGATCGCTGCCGCAGACAGCAGCTGCCCGCACCTCCAGCAAAACATCTTCTTCGCCAATCTCTGGGATAGGCAGCTCACGAAGTTCGACAGAATAGGGTTTCTTCGCGTAGTGAACGAGCCCGACCATATTTCTATCCTCACGCCTTCAAGTGGAGAAGATAACCTTCTTTGCCATGATATATCAAAAGACTGGCTACATAGAAGTGACGAAGGTGCTGGGGAGGGAGATCTTTTTGAAGTGACATTTTATCGGAGGGCGGTTCTCGATCTGAGGAGAAGATTTTTGTCGAGCCAAGAATGAATGGGGTTTCAGGGTCGATGGCGAAGGCCGCATTCTTAATCACACCCGATTCGCGTATTGAGCAGTTCGTCAATGATATAGCAGTGAATATAGTGCTTTAAAGCAGCTGGAAGTCGCCGTGGTAAGATTTTCGATGAGAAGAAATAGCTCAAATTTGGCTGCGAACACCGCAAGATGAAGAGAACGGTGGTCCCAAAAACTGAATTGAAGAACTCCCGAAGTGGTCCGAAGCTGCTGAAAGCTCGCGGGAAGTCGCTGTCTGATCAGGCCTACGAGCATGTGCGCAACGAGATTCTCAGCGGGGAACTCGCAATCGGAGATATCTTGCCGCGACGGCCATTAGCCGCGCGTCTCAAGATGAGTTTCCTACCCATCACAGAAGCTCTAAAGCGTTTGGAGACGGAGGGCCTGGTAGAGAGTCGTCCACGTATCGGCACGCGGGTTCGCATTCCCGACGAGCAAGATATCCGTGACAACGGTATCATTCGTGAAGCTCTGGAATCGCAGGCTGCGAGGCTGTGCGCACAAAAGATCACTGCTGAGGAAAAGAAGGAGCTCCTTACCAGTGCACATCATATCGATGAATTGCAGAAACTTTGCGCCGTCGAACCCCCCGACTCGAGGTTCTTATTTTCCGTAAACACCTATCATATGCAATTCCATTTAAGAATTACGGAGTTTGCACGCTGCCCAGGCCTCTACCAGGCAATTGAAAGGGCGCAGGTATTAATCTTCAGTTGGCTTCACGACCTTGCTGCCCACAGATACGTTCAACCCGACAAATTCCACACGAGGCTAGCTGAGGCTTTATGCAGCGGTGATCCGGAAATCGCCGACGCCGCCATGCGGGCGCATGTCCAGAATGGCATTCCTCAAGTATTGGAGCGTCTGACAAAGCACGATGGTGATGCCGTCTGGCGAGTGAGAGGAATTAAGTCTTAGGGCAATGTCGTTGCGTCTGAGCACTCAGCCGCTGGACACTTGCCTTCGATCCCCATAAGCCGTAAAAGGCGATATAGAGATAGCAGAGCACAGGTAGAACGAAAGCATGTTGAATACCTATCTTGTCGGCTAATGCGCCAAGGAAGAAGGGAACGACTGCGCCACCGACGCTTGACGTCATGAGGAGACCCGCTCCCTTGCTCGTGAGTGGGCCGAGGCCAGCAATGCCCAGCGCAAAGATATTGGGGAACATAATGGAGTTGAGGAATCCACAGAGGACCAGTGTCCAAATTGCTGTTTGGCCGCTTGTGACCATGGAAACGGTGATAAGTGCAACCGCGGCAATTCCTGATCCGCCGAGAAGTCTTCCAGCCTTGACTTTGGTAAGGATCCAAGATCCTGGTGTTGTCCGAGCCCGAAAATTCCCTCCGTTATGTCGAGCACGAATCTGTCTTCGACAGTAAGCGACTTTACCCCATTAAGTTCCGAAGATTCATAAGTGCGCGGTTCCGCCGGCCTTTCACGCAACAGCTCCGTGCCATCGATTGTGGAGTAAACCAGATTGTTAGTTCGACTCTGATACTTGATGTGAAGCTGCGAAGTCGTAATCGATGCGCCGTCTGCATCCTCAGCGAATTTGAACCTGGCGCCCGGACACGGGGAGTCATTGTTCAGCATCCACGGCTGAGCCGGCGAAGCTCCATGAACATCGCCATTGCCTGGAGACGCCACTACATGCACAACATTTTCGCTGCACACGATAACTTGTATCGTTTCTTCGCCACTCTTTGCCGTAAAACCATGATTGCGCGCCTGTATATGGGTTCCAGATTGGGGGGACTGGTCCGCCTGAGCTCTTGCCTTGCCTGGTACAGTTAACATCCCGAGAATAATGAATGCCGATGCTCTAGCGCCCCTGTTCGTGCCCAATGACCGCATCCCCCCGGCTCCTTTCGTAGCACCGCACAGGTTACCCACGGAACTCTGATATGTCAAATATCGACCGCATGCCCGTTCCCATTGTCGGTCCGCTAATCGGTATAAGTTGACAGCGGCGAATCCAGGCTCAACGATAAGACCGCGGCTCTCCTCAGACGAATCTCAATCGCCTTATCTGTTCCGATTGAAACGGATTTGCATTTCCGCATTCA
>Ga0302326_10013074_pt1 | contig 17619 bp, 16 predicted proteins | sample Palsa_T0_3_FD_202264 | JGI IMG/M metagenome (GOLD analysis project Ga0302326, IMG submission 202264) | Peat permafrost microbial communities from Stordalen Mire near Abisko, Sweden - Palsa_T0_3 | ecosystem: Environmental > Terrestrial > Soil > Palsa > Peat permafrost | place: Sweden: Abisko... | reverse complement strand
GCGCAAGCGGCGCCGGTAAGGGTGAAATGGTGCGGTAAGAGCGCACCGCGCCGGCGGCAACGCCTGGCGGCACGGCAAACCCCACCTGGAGCAAGACCAAATAGGGAAGCGAGCGGCGCCTTCGGCCGCAACATGTGGCCCGCATGGGCTTCCGGGTAGGTCGCTAGAGCTGCGCGGCGACGCGCATCCCAGAGGAATGGTTGCCCACGACAGAACCCGGCTTACGGCCGACTCTTTCTCATGGCGCTAAAGCGCCAACTTCTCAGGGGGTCGAAGCGACCCCCTCCTAAATGTGGTTAAGAATAAAGGCGGGAGAGTCGTCTTTTGGTTTGCGCCGTCGGCGCAAGCGGCGTCCCGTGCGTTGTCGCAGTCGCCTCGCGATTTGCGCGTGAGGAAAACCATATAAGAGATTGATTCGGAACGGAGTCACCACGTGCGGACGTGCGCATATCCCCAAGTGTGACCTAAGTCACTGTTGTCCCGAGTTTTTTTTAACTTAAGACGTTGACAGTCCGACGTGCTGCTCCCTATAGTGGCACTCGGTGGGAAAAAGTGGGAGAAAATGGGTCGCACGACCCATCGAACGATGTTCCGGGGCGCCAATAAACTCACACTCGATGCCAAAGGCCGCATGGTCATGCCGACCCGGTATCGCGAGCGGCTGCAGGATCGTTGTGGTGGGAAATTGGTCATTACGGTGGACAAGGACCAATGCCTGCTCATCTACCCCTTACCCGACTGGGAGGAGATCGAGCGCAAGTTGATGCGCTTGCCCTCCATGAATCCAGACGCGCGGCGTCTGCAGCGGCTGATGGTGGGCCATGCGACGGATCTGGAGCTCGACGGACATGGCCGGCTGCTCTTGCCGCCGAACTTGCGCGAGTTCGGCATGTTGACCCGTGACGCGATGCTCGTCGGGCAGGGACTTTATTTCGAGCTGTGGGACGAGGCGCGGTGGAACGAGCGGCGCGACGAATGGCTCGCCGGCGGAGTCGCAACGGCCGACTTGCCGGCCGAACTTCAGACGTTGTCGCTCTGAGCCGCGGCGGCGGCGAGCGATGGTCGAGTCGGGCAGGGGACACAGGGCAGTACTGCTACCTCAAGTACTGACGGCGTTGAACATACGGGCGGGCGGCACGTATCTCGATGCCACTTTTGGGCGGGGCGGACACGCAGAGGCGATTTTGGAGAAGCTCACGCTGGACGGTCGATTGCTTTGTCTCGATCGCGACCCCGTCGCGATCGCCGAAGCCAAAGCACGCTTGGGCTCCGACTCGCGCGTGACGCTTTTCCTCGCGCCTTTCTCCACGCTCGGGGCGTGCGCCGACGCGGTCGAGCCGGGCCTGCCGCTCGACGGCATCCTGCTCGACCTCGGCGTGTCCTCGCCGCAGCTCGACGAGGCTGCGCGCGGATTCAGCTTCATGCAGGATGGCCCTCTCGACATGCGCATGAGCCAGGGCGAGGGTCTTTCGGCCGCCGACGTGGTGAACGGTGCAGCGGAGGGCGAGCTCGCCCGGATCTTTCGCGTGTACGGCGAGGAGCGATTCGCTGGGCGCATCGCGCGCGCCATCGTCACCGACCGGCAGAAACGCCCGTTCACGCGCACGCTCGAGCTCGCGGGCCTCATCGAGCGCGTGGCCTCCTCGCGCGGCGAGCGTCACAAGCACCCGGCGACCCGCGTGTTCCAGGCGCTGCGCATCCACGTGAACCGCGAGCTCGCCGAGCTCGAGACCGCTCTCGAGGCCGCGCGCGCGCGCCTCGCCCCGGAAGGCCGCCTCGCCGTCATCAGTTTCCACTCGCTCGAGGACCGCATGGTCAAGCGCTTCATGCGCGAGCATGCGCAAGCCGATCCGATGTACGCCGGTCTCCCGCACATCCCGCCGCACGCACGCCCGACCTTGCGGCTGGTGGGCAAATCCGTCGAGCCCGACGCGGCGGAAATCGCCTCCAATCCGCGTGCCCGCAGCGCTCGCCTGCGAGTCGCCGAACGCCTGCCCCAAGGAAGAATCGCCGCATGAAAAAAGCCAAGCACCTGCCCCTGGTCTTGCCCCTGCTCTGGCTCGCGGTGCTCGGTTCCGCAGTGCAAGTGATCTATGCACGCCATAAGGCGCGCGATGAATTCGTGCGCCTGGAGAAGCTCGATGCACAGCGCGACTCGCTCGAGATGGAGTGGGGACGGCTGCAGCTCGAGCAGAGCTACTGGTCCTCCAACGCCTTCGTCGAGCGCGTCGCGAACGCGAAGCTCTCGATGAGCCTGCCGCAAACCCGGGATGTGCGGATCGTCCGGCCGTGAAGCAGCGGGCGAGTGAAAGCGGCACGGAGCTCAAGAGCTATCGATGGCGGTCGGCGGTGATCCTGGGGCTCGTCGTTTGCGGCGCCGTGGGGCTCGGCGCCCGGGCGGTGGAACTGCAGCTGATCGACCACGGCTTTCTCGCGAAGCAAGGCGACCAGCGCTCGATGCGCGTGGTCAAGATCGCGGCGCATCGCGGTGCCATCACCGATCGCTCGGGCGAGCCGCTCGCCGTCAGCACGCCGGTCGATACGGTGTGGGTCAATCCTCAGGAGCTCAACGACAACATCGACCAGCTGCCGAAGCTCGCCAAGGCGCTCAAGCAAGATCAGCAGCTGCTCGCGCGGCGCGTCACCAGCAATCTCGACCGTGAGTTTCTCTATCTCGAGCGCCACATGCCGCCCGAGGAGGCGGCGCGCATCAGGGCGCTCGGCATTCCCGGGGTGTATCTGCTGCGCGAATACCGGCGCTACTACCCGGCCGGCGAGGTTGCCGGTCACGTATTGGGATTCACCAACCTCGACGATCAGGGCCAGGAGGGGCTCGAGCTAGGCTTCGAGCAGCTCCTCAACGGCGAGGACGGGGCGAAGCGCGTCATCCAAGATCTGTATGGCCACCAGGTCGAGAACGTGGAGAGCATCCGCGCGCCGCGGCCGGGCCGCGATCTCGTCACCAGCATCGATCTGCGCATTCAATATCTCGCATATCGCGAGTTGAAGGCGGCGATGCAGGATTACCGCGCGAAAGCGGGCTCGGTGATCGTGATCGACGTCGACACGGGCGAGGTGCTGGCGATGGTCAACCAGCCTTCGTACAACCCCAACGATCGCGACCAGCTCAAGGCGGCCCAGTACCGCAACCGCGCGGCCACGGATATTTTCGAGCCCGGCTCGAGTATCAAGCCCTTCGTCATGGCTGCCGCGCTCTCCTCCGGCCAGTACCGGCCGGACAGCGTGGTGGACACCTCCCCCGGCTTCATCCAGGTCGGCAACAAGGTTTTCGAGGATGAGAGCAATTTGGGCGTGATCGATCTCGCCACGATTCTCGCGAAGTCCTCCAATGTAGGCTCCGCCAAGGTCGCACTCTCCCTGAAGCCGGAGCAGATCTGGAAAACCCTCACGGCGCTGGGTTTCGGGCAGGTCACCGGCAGCGAATTCCCGGGCGAATCGGCCGGCATGCTCTCCAATTACACGCACTGGCGGCCCATCGGCATCGCCACGCTCTCGCACGGTTACGGCCTGTCGGTGACTCCGTTGCAGCTCGCGCATGCCTACGCGACCATCGGCGCAGGCGGCGTCAGGCGTCCGATCTCTTTCGAGCGCCTTTCGGGGCGAGCAGTGCCCGGCGAGCAGGTGCTCGATCCGAAGGTCGCGCGCGAGCTGGTGCAGCTGATGGAGCAGGTCGTCGAAAAAGGCGGCACTGCGGTGCGCGCTTCGCTTGTCGGCTATCGCGTTTCCGGCAAGACGGGCACTGCGTTCAAATCGGAGGCCGGCGGCTATTCCACCGACCGGATCATGGCGGTATTTGCCGGCCTGGTGCCGGCGTCGCACCCGAAACTCGCGACGGTGGTGGTGATCGACGAGCCGAGCCGGGATGTGCGCGAGGTCGGCACGTTGGCGCAAGGTGGCACGGTGGCGGCGCCGGTATTCGCCAACGTGATGTCGGGTGCCTTGCGCCTCATGGATGTGCCGCCCGACGACCTGCAGAACGTACCGGCGGCGACGCTGGTGCAAGCGAAGGCGCCATGACGGTTTCCCTGAAGTGGCTGCTCGACGGCATCGCCGCCGTCCCGGAGAGCGATGCGCAGATCGTGGATCTCGCCATCGACAGCCGCGACGTGCGCGCGGGGTCCCTGTTCCTCGCGCTGCGCGGCACGCAATCGCACGGCCTCGAGCACGCGGCCGATGCCGCGGCGCGCGGGGCGAGCGCGGTGCTGTGGGAGCCCGCGGCCGGGATCGAGCCGCCGTCCTTCGCGGGACGGCTCTTCGCCGCGCCGGTCCCGAATCTTCGCCGGCTGGCCGGCCGCATCGCGGACCGCTTTTTCCAGTGGCCTTCCTCGCAGATGCGCATCGTCGGCATCACGGGCACGAACGGCAAGACCACCTGCGCCTACCTGATCACGCAGTGCCTGGAACGCCTGGGTCGCCCCGCGGCCTACATGGGCACGCTCGGCTGGGGATTTCTCGGACGGCTCGAGACACCCACCCACACGACGCCCGACGCGGTAAGCGTGCATCGCTCCCTCGCGCGCCTGAAGTCTCTGGGTGTGCGTGAGGTCGCCATGGAGGTGTCCTCGCACGCGCTCGATCAAGGCCGGGTGGATGGCGTGCGCTTTCATTCCGCGGCGTTCACCAACTTGAGCCGTGACCATCTCGACTACCACGCCTCGATGCAGGCATACGCGGAGGCCAAGGCGCGGCTGTTCAGCGGGCAGGATCTCGAGCAGGCCATCATCAACGTGGGCGACCCCTTCGGGCGCGAGCTCGCGCACAAGCTCATGGGCGGTGCGCCCCTGACCGCGGTCTGGATCGGCAGCCGCGCGGATGCGTGGCTGGCGGAGCGCTTCCTCGAGGCACGCGCGGTGCGGCTCGACCTGCACGGTATCTCGCTCGACATCGAGGGCAGTTCCGGGGAGATCACTCTCTCGACGAAGCTGCTGGGCCGCTTCAATGCCGAGAACGTGCTGGTGGTGCTCGGGTGCTTGCTCGCGCTCGGCGTGCCGCTCGCGGAAGCCGCCGCGGCGCTCGGCGCGTGCAGCGCGCCGCCCGGCCGCATGGAGGTGGTCGAAGCGCCGGCACCCGGCAAGCCGCTGGCCGTGATCGATTACGCGCATACGCCCGACGCCCTGGCCAAGGCGCTGACCGCGCTGCGCGAGCATTGCCGTGGGGCGCTGTGGTGCGTGTTCGGCTGCGGCGGCGATCGGGATGCCGGCAAGCGCCCGATCATGGGCTCGATCGCCGACGAGCTCGCCGATCAGATCATCGTCACCGACGACAATCCGCGCTCGGAAGATCCGCAGGAGATCATTCGGGCGATCACGCGAGGCATTCGCACGCAGCGCGCGCGGGTGATTCCGGACCGCGCCGCCGCGATCGCCTCGGCGCTCAACCGCGCCGGGGCCTCCGACATCGTGCTCATCGCCGGCAAGGGACACGAGGATTACCAGATTTACGGCGCCACGCGCCGCAGCTTCAGCGATCGGACCGAGGCGCAGAAGATTCTGGGGGCCGCGGCATGAAGCGCACATTGCAAGAGGCGGCGGGTGCTCTCGGCGCCGCGCTCGTGGGCGATGACCGGCCGTTCGAGGCAGTCTCCACGGACAGCCGCACGCTTCCTGCCGGCGCGCTGTTCGTCGGCTTGCGCGGTCCGAACTTCGACGGTGCGGATTTCGCCGCGGCCGCGTTGGCCCGCGGCGCCGTGGGGGCCATCGTCGAGCGCACTCTCACCGATGTGGCGCTGCCTTACGTTCGAGTGGCGGACACTCTCGAGGCGCTGCAGCGGCTGGCGCGCCGCTGGCGCGAGGAATTCTCCATCCCGCTCGTCGGTATCGGCGGGAGCAACGGCAAGACGACGACCAAGGAAATGACGGCGGCCATCCTGTCGCGCCGCGGATCGTGCCTGTCGACTCAGGGCAATCTCAATAACCACATCGGGGTGCCGCTGACGCTCCTGCGGCTCGCGTCGTCTGATCGCAGCGCAGTCATCGAGATGGGAGCCAACCGTCTCGGCGACGTCGCTGCTCTGGTCGCGCTCGCGCGTCCGACGGTCGGGCTCATTACCAATGCCGGCGCCGAGCATCTCGAAGGGTTCGGCGACCTCGACGGCGTCGCGCGCGGGGAGGGAGAAATGGTGGCGGGGCTCGAGCCCGGCGCCGTCGCGGTCATCAATGCCGACGATGCCTATGCCGAGTACTGGCGCGGCGTCGCGGCCGGCGCACGCATCGTCACCTTCGGCGTGCGGGGCGACGCGGACTTCAAGGCGAAGGACATCGTGCAGTCGATCGAGAGCGGGCGCTTCGCGACGCGCTTCACGCTCGGATGCCCGCTCGGCGCGCGTGCCATCGCCTTGCAAGCCGGCGGCGCGCACAACATCTCGAACGCGCTCGCTGCGGCCGCTGCGGCCGCATCCGCCGGGGCCTCGCTCGAGGACATCGCGGCCGGGCTCGCAGATTTCCGCGCCGTCGCCGGCCGGCTGCAGCTCAAGGCGGGATTGCGCGACAGCTGGATCATCGACGATTCCTACAACGCGAATCCGAGCTCCGTCCGTGCCGGCCTCGATGTGCTGCGCACGCTCCCCGGCCCGGCCTGGCTCGTGCTCGCCGACATGGCCGAGCTCGGCGCTCATGCCTCGGACAGCCACGCCGCCCTCGGCCGCTACGCGCGCGAGTGCGGCGTCGCGCGGCTGTTCGCGCTCGGTCCCGAGAGCACGCGCGCGGTCGAGACGTTCGGCTCCGGCGGAGAATGGTTTGCCGATGCGGGATCGCTCACCCGGCGCCTGCAGGGGGAGATCGCTCCGGGAGTCACCGTGCTCGTGAAGGGATCGCGGGTGAATCGCCTGGAGCGCGTGGTGCAAGCCCTCCTCGGGGGTGCTGCGAGTTCCGGTCCCATGATGCGAGCGAGTTGACGCGCATGCTGCTCTATCTCTTCGAATACCTGGCACGAAGCTATTCCTGGGCTTCCGGCTTCCACGTGTTCCAGTACCTGACGCTGCGCGGCATCCTCGCCGCGATGACGGCGCTCGCGATCGCGATGGTGATCGGCCCGCGCATGATCAGCGCGCTGACCCAGCACCAGATCGGCCAGCGGGTGCGCAGCGACGGCCCACAGTCGCACTTGCAAAAGTCCGGCACGCCCACCATGGGCGGCGGCCTCATGCTGGTGGCGCTGGTGATCTCGACCTTGCTGTGGGCGGATCTCTCCAATCGTTTCGTCTGGGTTCTGGTCGGCACCACGCTCGCGTTCGGCGCCATCGGCTTCTACGACGATTATTTGAAACTGGTGGTGGGCAACTCGAAAGGCCTGCCCGCGCGCTACAAGTATCTGGCGCAGTCGCTCGCGGCGCTGTGCATCGCCTTCAGCTTGCACGGCATGCGTCAGTCGCTGGCGGAGGTCTCGCTGTACGTGCCCTTCTTCAAGACCGTGGCGCTGCCCATGACCACGGCAGGCTTCGTGGCCTACGCCTACTTCGTCATCGTCGGCACGAGCAATGCCGTGAACCTCACCGATGGTCTCGACGGCCTCGCCATCATGCCGGCCGTGATGGTGGCGGCGGCCCTCGGCGTGTTCGCCTATGCGACGGGCAACTTCAGGTTCGCGACCTACTTGCAGATCCCCTACATCACGGGGGCGGGCGAGGTGATCGTCTTCTGCGCGGCCATCGCGGGCGCCGGACTCGGATTTCTCTGGTTCAACTCGTATCCGGCCGAGGTGTTCATGGGCGACGTCGGCGCGCTGTCCATCGGCGCCGCGCTCGGCACGGTGGCCGTGATCGTGCGGGAGGAAATCGTACTTTGCATCATGGGCGGCGTGTTCGTGCTCGAGACCGTGTCGGTGATGCTGCAGGTAGCCTCCTTCAAGCTCACCGGCAAGCGCATCTTCCGCATGGCGCCCCTGCATCACCATTTCGAGCTCAAAGGGTGGAGCGAACCCAAAGTGATCGTTCGTTTCTGGATCATCAGCTTCCTGCTGATGCTCACCGGCCTCGCCACGTTGAAGATCCGATGAAGAGCACGGTCGTGGTCGGCTTGGGCAAGACGGGAGCCTCGTGCTTGCGCTATCTATCGAGGCACGGCATTCCCGCGGCGGCAACCGACACGCGCGCGGCGCCGCCGGGTCTCGCCGAGCTCGGCAGCCTCGCCGAGAGCATGGACCTGCGGCTCGGCGCGTTCGATGTCTCGCTGCTCGAGGGCGCCGCGCAAGTGCTGCTCTCGCCGGGCGTGTCGCCGCAGGAGCCCATCGTCGCCGAGGCGCGCGCGCGCGGCATCGAAGTGCTGGGAGACATCGAGCTGTTCGCCCGCGCCGCCGAGGCGCCCGTGATCGGGGTCACCGGCACGAACGGCAAGAGTACGGTGACGAGCCTGGTCGCACGCATGGCCGAAGGGGCGGGACTGACCGTGCTCGCCGGCGGCAACCTGGGCAAGCCCGCGCTCGACTTGCTCGAGGAGCCCGTTCCCGATCTGTACCTGCTCGAGCTGTCGAGCTTTCAGCTCGAGACCACAGCCTCGCTCGAGCTCTTGGGCGCCGCGGTGCTGAACGTCACCGCGGACCACATGGACCGCTACGCCTCGCTCGCCGAGTACGCACGCGCGAAGGCGAGGATTTTCTCGCATGCCGCCACGGTGGTGCTGAACGCCGACGACCCCTTCTTCCTCGCCATGCGTCAAGCCCTCGCGGGCCGGCCGGCATGGGCCGAGCCGCCGCGCATGGTCACGTTCTCCACCGAACGGAGCGATGCCGATTTCACGCTCATGCGCGAGGGGCCGAACAGCTGGCTCGCGCGCCGCGGCGAAGGTCTGCTCGGCACCGATCGCATGAAGATTTCCGGCATGCACAATGCGGCGAATGCCCTGGCGGCGCTCGCGCTGGGCGAGTCGGCAGGCTTGCCCATCCAGGCGATGCTGCGGGCGATCGAGGCATTTCCGGGCCTCAAGCACCGGTCCGAGTGGGTAGCCGACATCGCCGGCGTACGCTACATCGACGACTCGAAGGGCACGAACGTCGGCGCGACCATCGCCGCGGTGAACGGCTTCCCGGGGCCCCTCGTGGTCATCGCCGGAGGCGACGGCAAGGGTCAGGACTTCGCGCCGCTCGCCGCCGCCTTCCGCGGCAAGGTCAAGCGCGCCGTGCTCATCGGCCGGGACGCGCCCGCGATCGCCGAGGCGCTCGAGGGTGTGTGCGCGGTCGAGCGCGCCGCTACGTTGCCGGCCGCCGTGGCGGCCGCCGCGGCTGCGGCGCGGCCCGGCGACACGGTGCTGCTTTCGCCCGCGTGCGCGAGCCTCGACATGTTCCGCGACTACAACCATCGCGGCGAGGTCTTCGCCGACGCGGTGCGCGCGCTGGCGATGCCCGCATGAACGCGACCACCATGTCCTATGGACTGCGCGCCCGGGAGCGCATGCCCTTCGCGTGGGATCCGATCACCCTCGGGCTCGCGGCGGCGCTCCTCTTGGTGGGTCTCGTGATGGTGAGCTCGGCCTCGATGTCCATCGCTGCCAAGGATCTGGGCGATCCCTTCTATTTTCTGGAACGCCAGCTGGTGTTCGGCGGCGTGGGCGTGCTTTTTGCCTGGACGCTGACCCGCGTGCCCGCCGTGCTGTGGGACAAGTACAGCCTGGCGCTGCTGCTCCTCGGCCTTTTGCTGCTGCTGCTCGTGCTGATTCCCGGACTGGGCGCGACCGTCAACGGCGCGCGCCGCTGGATGCGCATCGGACCGATGAATTTTCAAGTCTCGGAGCTCGCCAGGGTGTTGGTTCTCACCTGGGTGTGCAGCTACTGCGTGCGCAAGCGCGATGATCTGATGCGCACGTTCAACGGACTGTTGCGGCCGGTCGGCCTCCTTACCCTGAGCGCGGTGCTCCTCTTGCTCGAACCCGACTTCGGCGCGGCGACCGTGCTCTTCGCGACGGGTTTCGCGGTGCTGTTCGTGGCGGGCGCGCGCATGCGCTACGTGCTCCTGCTGGTGTGCGCGGCGGCTCTCGGCTTTTCCGTGCTGGCACTCACCTCGGCCTATCGCTTGAAGCGCCTCACGGGGTTCCTCCACCCCTGGGACGATCCCTTCAACGGCGGCTTTCAGCTGACGCAGTCCTTGATCGCGATCGGGCGCGGCTCCTGGTTCGGTGTCGGTCTGGGCTCGAGCGTGCAGAAGCTCTTCTATCTGCCCGAGGCGCATACCGACTTCGTGTTCGCGGTGCTCGCCGAGGAGCTCGGCCTCGTCGGCGTGCTCGGCGTGCTCGCCTTGTTCGTCGCACTGGTGTGGCGCGCCTTCCAGATCTCGCGCATGGCGGCGCAAGCCGGAATGCAGTTCCAGTCCTATGTCGCGCTCGCGTTCGGCGTGTGGCTCGGGGTGCAGGCGCTGGTGAACATCGGCGTCAACATGGGTGTGTTGCCGACCAAGGGCCTGACGCTGCCGCTCCTGAGCTACGGGCGCAGCAGCCTGCTGGTGAGCCTGGGCTGGCTCGGCGTCCTCTTGCGCATCTACCACGAGGTCAAATGCACCTCGCGCGCCGCCGTGATGCGCACGCCCGGGGGACCTCGATAATGGGCGCCCAGACCGGTGCGCAGGGGCCCGTCCTCATCATGGCGGGCGGCACGGGCGGTCACGTGTTTCCGGCGCTCGCGGTGGCGTAGGTGCTGCGCGAGCGCGGCGTGCCCGTCGTGTGGCTCGGCGTGCCGGACAGCATGGAGTCGCGGCTGGTGCCCGCGAACGGCTTCCCCATCGAGTGGGTGCGGGTGCGTGGGATCCGCGGCAAGGGTGCCGCGGCATGGCTCGCGGCGCCGTTCCGCGTCGCCGCCGCGGTGCTCGAGGCGGCGCGCATCTTGCGGCGGATCAAGCCGCGCGCCGTGCTCGGAGCCGGCGGCTATGTGAGCGGTCCGGGTGGGATCGCGGCGTGGCTGCTGCGTATCCCGCTGCTGATTCACGAACAGAACGCCGTGGCGGGCTTGACGAATCGCTGGCTGGCCCGCTTTGCGAGCCAGGTGCTCGAGGCATTTCCAGGCAGCTTCGGTGCCGGCGTGAAGGCGCGCACCGTCGGCAATCCCGTGCGTGCCGACATTGCCGGCATCGCCGAGCCAGGAGAGCGCTTCGCCGGACGCACGGGGCGCGCGCGGCTCTTGGTATTCGGCGGCAGCCAGGGCGCGCAGCGCTTGAACGCTACGGTCCCCCAGGCCCTGTCGCGCCTCGATCCGGCGCGCCGCCCGGAAGTCAGGCATCAGGCAGGCACGCGCGGCATCGAAGCGGCGCGCGCCGCGTATCAGGGTCTCGCGGTCGAGGCCGAAGTGCTGCCGTTCATCGATGACATGGCGGCCGCCTACGCGTGGGCCGACCTCGCCCTGTGCCGCGCGGGCGCGATGACCATCGCCGAGCTGCAGGCGGCCGGCCTCGGCGCCTTGCTGGTGCCCTTTGCGGCCGCCACCGACGATCACCAAACCAAGAACGCCGAGGCCATGGTGCGCGTAGGCGCCGGCCGGGTCCTGCCCGAGGCCGAGCTCACCCCCGAGCGCTTGAGTGCGGACCTCGCCGAGCTCACGGGGGATCGTGCGCGCCTGCTCGAGATGGCACGGGCGGCGCGGGCGGCGCGCAACGTCGACGCGGCGGCGCGCCTTGCCGATCTGTGCGTTGCGGCGGGAGGTGCAGCGGCATGAACGATCGCATGCGCCGCATCCACATCATCCACTTCGTCGGCATCGGCGGCTCAGGCATGGGCGGCGTCGCCGAGGTGCTGCTCAACCTGGGCTATGAGGTCCAGGGCTCGGACCTGAAGTCCAACCCCGTCACCGAGCGCCTCGCCCGTCTCGGCGCGAGAATTTTCCTGGGTCATGCAGCCGAGCATCTGGGCAAGGCGGACGTGGTCGTGGTCTCGAGCGCGGTCGACGCAGCGAATCCCGAGCTCGCGGCGGCGCTCGCGAGCCGCATCCCCGTGGTGCCCCGCGCCGAGATGCTGGGCGAGCTCATGCGCTTTCGCTATTCGATCGCGGTCGCGGGCACGCACGGTAAGACCACCACCACGAGCCTGGTGGCGAGCGTCCTCGCCGAGGGCGGCCTCGATCCGACATTCGTGATCGGCGGACGCTTGAAGAGCGCGGACAGCAATGCGCGCCTCGGCGCGGGTCGCTACCTGGTCGCCGAGGCCGACGAGAGCGACGCTTCGTTCATGCATTTGCAGCCGATGATCGCCGTGGTCACCAACATCGACAACGACCACCTCGGCACGCATCAGGGGGACTTCGCCCGGTTGAAGGCGAGCTTCGTCGAATTCCTCCACAACCTGCCGTTCTACGGGCTCGCGGTGCTGTGCGCGGACGACCAGGAGGTGCGCGGCATTCTCGCAACCGTGGCCCGCCCCATCGTGACCTACGGCTTCGGCGACGGCGCCGACGTACGCGCAGTCGACGTGCGCCGCGCCGGCCTCAAGACCCACTTCTCGGCGCTGCGCGCGGAGCTGCCGCCGCTCGAGCTCACCATCAACTTGCCCGGCCGGCACAACGTGCTCAACTCGCTCGCGGCGGTGGCGGTGGCGACCGAGCTCGGCGTCGCGGATGCCGCCATCCAGCGTGCGCTCGCGAGTTTCCAGGGCATCGAGCGGCGGCTGCAACAACTCGGCGAGATTCGCTGGTCGGACGGCAGCGCGCTCATTGTCGATGACTATGCCCATCATCCGACCGAGGTGGCGGCGACGCTCGAAGCCGTCCGCCAGGCGTGGCCCGGACGCCGCCTGGTGCTCGCTTTCCAGCCGCACCGCTTCACCCGCACCCGCGATTTGCTCGACGACTTCGGCCGCGCCTTGAGCGAAAGCGACGTGCTGCTGGTGACCGAAGTCTACGCTGCGGGCGAGACCCCGATCGCGGGCGCCGACGGCCGCGCGATCTGCCGCGCGGTGCGCACGCGCGGGCTCGTCGAGCCGGTGTTCGTCGAGCGCGTGGATGAGCTCGCCGAGTCGCTGCGCGGGCTGCTGCGCGACGGCGATGTGGTGCTCACCATGGGCGCCGGCAACATCGGCGCCGTCGCGCAGGATCTCAAGACGCGCCTCGCGGCCGGGGCGGCGGCATGAACGGCGTGCTGCGCTCCGAGCCGTTCGCTCCCGAATATGCCGCCCGGGTCTTGCGGGACGTGCCCATGTCGCGTCACACCTCCTGGCACGTGGGCGGCGCCGCGGACTTCTTCTTCAGTCCGCGCGACGCCTCGGACATCGGCGGCTTCGTGCGTCAGCTGCCCGAGGAGATTGCGCTGCTGTGGATCGGCCTGGGGAGCAATCTGCTGGTGCGCGACGGCGGGATTCGCGGCGCCGTCATTTCCACGCACGGCGCGCTCTCGAGCCTCGAGCGCTCGAGCGCCACGCGCCTTCGGGTCGCGGCGGGGGTGCCGTGCGCACGCATCGCCCGGCAATGCGTGAAGTGGGGGCTCGGTCCCGCCGAATTCTTCGCGGGCATTCCCGGCACGCTGGGCGGCGCGCTCGCGATGAACGCGGGCGCGTGGGGCGAAGAGACCTGGCGCCACGTACTGGAGGTCGAGGTGCTCGATCGGCACGGTGCCCGGCGCACGCGCACACCGGCCGATTACGAGATCGGCTATCGCCGCGTGGTCGGTCCCGCCGATGAGTGGTTCCTCGCGGCGCAGCTCGAGTTCGAGCGCAAGCCGGGAGTGAACGAGAGCGCCATGCGCGAGCTCCTCGAGAAGCGCCGCGACACCCAGCCCATCGGCGAGTGGAGCTGCGGGTCGGTATTCACCAATCCGCCGGGCGATCACGCGGCGCGGCTCATCGAGAGCGCGGGCCTGAAGGGATTGCGCATCGGCGACGCATCGGTCTCGCAGAAGCACGCCAATTTCATCATCAATCACGGCGCCGCGCGCGCCGCTGACATCGAGGCGCTGATCGAGCACGTGCGGCGCACCGTTGCCGAGGTGCACGGCGTCGAGCTCACGACGGAGGTACGGATCGTGGGGGAGGTGGCATGAGCCGGCTCACGTTGGTCGGCGCGGGGCGCCGCGCACAGTCGAGCGCCGAGTTCGGCAAGGTCGCCGTGCTCCTGGGCGGCGACTCGAGCGAGCGCGAGATCTCGCTGATGAGCGGCAACGCGGTGCTGCAGGGACTCTTGCGCCGCGGCGTCGACGCCGCGGCGTTCGATCCCGGCGTGCGGCCGGTGCAGGAGCTCGCGAGCGCGGGATTCGAGCGCGCCTGGATCGCCCTGCACGGACCCGGCGGCGAGGACGGGCTCATCCAGGGCGCGCTGGAGTGGCTCGGCATCCCCTACACCGGCTCAGGCGTGCTCGCCTCGGCGCTGACCATGGACAAGCTCAAAACCAAGCGCGTGGTGGTGGGCGCCGGATTGGCGGCGCCGCCCTACACGGTGCTCTCGAGCGCCGAGGATCTCGAGCGCGCACTCCTCGAAGTCGGTCTACCGCTCATGGTCAAGCCCGCCTCCCAGGGCTCGAGCGTCGGCATCAGCAAGGTGAAGACCGCGGCCGAACTGCCGCAGGCGTATGCGGAGGCGCGCGCAGTCGATCCGCTCGTATTCGCGGAGCGTTTCGTGGAAGGCCCCGAGCTCACGGTGAGTGTGCTCGGCGATCGAGCGCTGCCCTCGATCCGCATCCAGCCCGCCACGGAGTTCTACGACTATCAGGCCAAGTACTTCCGCAACGATACCCGGTATCACTGCCCGAGCGGGCTCGATGCGCGCGCGGAGGCGGAGCTTTCGGCCGCGGCGCTCGCCACTTTCCGCGTGACCGATTGCTCGGGCTGGGGACGCGTCGACTTCATGCGCGAGGCATCCACCGGCAAGTTCTATTTCATCGAGATCAACACCACGCCCGGGATGACCGACCACAGCCTGGTGCCGATGGCCGCGCGCCAGGCGGGCATGGATTTCGACGAGCTGGTGTGGAGCGTCCTCGAATCGAGCTTCGTGAGGCAGCGCAAATGAACTTGAACGGGCTCATGCGCCGCAACCGGTTCAAGAACCGCCCGAAGGCGGAGAAGGCGCCGTGGCAGTGGCCGAAGGTCATCGTCGAATGGCGCAAGTACGGCAAGCGCGCGGGCCTCGTCGCGCTCACCCTCGCGGTGCTCGGCGGCTTGCTGGCGGCCCTCGACCGGCCGGTGCGCACCATCTCGATGGACGGCAGCTTCCAGCGCGTCTCGCCGGGACAGATCGAGAAGGCGGTGGCTCCCTATGCGCATGCCGGTTTTCTCTCCGCGGATCTCGATGGCATCGAGAACGCGGTTGAGGGACTGCCCTGGGTCGATCGCGCGCGAGTTCAGCGGCGCTGGCCGAACAGCCTGCACGTCACGGTCGTGGAGCAGACGGCGGCCGCACGCTGGGGCGACTCGGGCCTGCTCAACACCCGCGGCCAGCTGTTCGTGCGATCCGCTGCGCACGTGCCCGCGGAGCTGCCGCGCCTCTCGGGCCCGGAGGGGACCGAGTCGCAGGTCGCGCAGCGCTATCTATCGGCGCAGGGACGGGTGCTCGAGGCCGGCATGCGCATCGCGGCGCTGCGGCTCGACGAGCGCGGTGCGTGGGAGATGGATCTCGACAGCGGCGTCACCGTGCGCCTCGGGCGGCGTGACGTCGACGAGCGCATCGACCGGTTCATCCGCACCGTCTCGCAAGTGATCGCGCACCGCATGAGCGAGATCACCTATGTGGACATGCGCTATTCGAACGGCTTCGCCATCGGCTGGCGCGCCCAGACGCCGGCGACGGCCTCTCCCAAGAATTCCGACGACTCCGAAGCCTGAAGGAAACCCGACTCGACATGGCGAAACGTTCCGACCGCAATTTGATCGTAGGACTCGATATCGGCACGAGCAAGGTCGTCGCCATCGTGGGCGAGATCAAGGCCGACGGTGAGCTCGAGATCATCGGCATCGGCAGCCATCCCTCGCGCGGCCTGAAGAAGGGCGTCGTGGTGAACATCGAGTCCACGGTGCAGTCCATCCAGCGCGCGGTGGAGGAGGCGGAGCTCATGGCCGGGTGCGAGATCCACTCGGTTTACGCGGGTATCGCCGGTAGTCACGTGCGCAGCCTCAATTCGCACGGCATCGTCGCCATCAAGGACAAGGAAGTCGGCCCGGGCGATGTCGAGCGGGTGATCGACGCGGCGAAGGCGGTGGCCATTCCGGCCGATCAGAAGATCCTGCACGTGCTCCCGCAGGAATACATCATCGATGCGCAAGAAGGCATCCGCGACCCCATCGGCATGTCGGGGGTGCGGCTCGAGGCCAAGGTGCACATCGTCACCGGAGCGGATAGCGCGGCCCAGAACATCGTCAAGTGCGTGCAGCGCTGCGGTCTCGCGGTGGACGACATCGTGCTCGAGCAGCTCGCCTCGAGCTATGCCGTGCTCACCGAGGACGAGAAGGATCTCGGCGTGTGCGTGGTCGACATCGGCGGCGGCACCACCGACATCGCCGTGTTCGGCGGCGGCGCCATCCGCCATACCGCGGTGATCCCCATCGCCGGCGATCAAGTCACGAACGACATCGCCGTGTCCATGCGCACGCCGACGCAGTACGCCGAGGACATCAAGATCAGATACGCCTGCGCGCTGTCGCAGCTCGCGAATCCTGACGAGACCATCGAGGTGCCGAGCGTCGGAGACCGGCCGCCGCGCCGGCTCGCGCGGCAGACCCTGGCCGAGATCGTCGAGCCGCGCTACGAGGAGCTGTTCGCGCTGGTACGCGACGAGCTGCGCCGCGCGGGCCTGGAGGAGGCGGTCGCCACCGGCATCGTGCTCACCGGCGGCAGCTCCAAGATGGAAGGCGCGGTGGAGCTCGCCGAGGAAGTGTTTCACATGCCGGTGCGTCTCGGCATACCGCAGTACGTCAGCGGCCTGGTCGACGTGGTGAGCAACCCGATTCACGCCACCGGAGTGGGACTGCTCTTGTACGCGAAAAGCAACTTGGAGGTGCAGCGCACGGAGGCGCCGCTCCTTGCCGGCGGCATGAAGACGATTTTCGAGCGAATGAAGGCCTGGTTTCAGGGGAATTTTTGAATCGGGGCCTTGGGTGATACAACCGATAGGAGAACTTGAATGTTTGAACTAATGGACTCTTACAGTCAGAGCGCCATCATCAAGGTGTTGGGCGTGGGCGGCGGCGGCGGCAACGCGGTCTCGCACATGGTGCAAGCCGGTCTCGAGGGCGTCGATTTCATCTGCATCAACACCGACGCGCAAGCGCTCAAGCACTCCAAGGTGCGCACCGCGCTGCAGATCGGCTGCAACATCACCAAGGGCTTGGGCGCCGGCGCCGACCCCGAAGTGGGCCGTCAGGCGGCAATGGAGGATCGCGATCGGATCATCGAGCTGATCGAGGGCTGCGACATGCTGTTCATCACCGCCGGCATGGGCGGCGGCACCGGCACGGGCGCCGCGCCCGTGGTTGCGCAGGTCGCGAAGGAACTCGGCATCCTCACCGTGGCGGTGGTGACCCGGCCGTTCGAGATGGAAGGCAACAAGCGTTCGCGCGTCGCCGATCAGGGCATGCTCGAGCTCTCGAAATACGTCGATTCACTGATCACCATTCCGAACCAGAAGCTCCTGCAGGTGCTCGGCAGCACGACGACCTTGCTGGATGCGTTCAAGGCGGCGAACACCGTGCTGCAGGGTGCCGTGCAGGG
>Ga0302326_10013073_pt1 | contig 17619 bp, 10 predicted proteins | sample Palsa_T0_3_FD_202264 | JGI IMG/M metagenome (GOLD analysis project Ga0302326, IMG submission 202264) | Peat permafrost microbial communities from Stordalen Mire near Abisko, Sweden - Palsa_T0_3 | ecosystem: Environmental > Terrestrial > Soil > Palsa > Peat permafrost | place: Sweden: Abisko... | reverse complement strand
CGGAGCTTTTTCATCAGTTGGCATTTACCATTGCAATGCATCGCCGGAAAAGCTTTATTCTCACAGTTTTTGGCATAGTCCGCCATATGCGTATAATAATCGGCAATAATAAAGAAGTGACTAAAACTTTGCGCAAGAAAGGTTGCGAGAAAGAGAGCGACAATTAGCTGGCCGTATAGTATCCGTGTTTTCAAACTGAGTCCAAAATTAGGGAAATTCGTCTGACACACCTAACCCCCGCCCGGCTATAATTTGAAAAATATCTTTTTCCGGTAGAGGAAATATAACATCCCTGTCTCCAGTGCAAATACACAGAGGCTGCCCATGATCGCCGCACCCACCCCGCCGATATCGGCGATCCGCAACAAGCCGCCGGTAATGGCAAAGACATACTCGTTGAACCAGCGCGAGGCGACAATCTCAAAAAACAGGTAAATAAAAATGGAGTTCATCCCGAAGAGCAGAAAGAGCTGAATATACTTCCGATGCCCGCACAGATCGACCCACCAGTACGCCGCCGCCAGAAAGAGCAGGCACCAGCCGCCGCTCGCCAGTACGAAGCTGCTGGTAGCGATCCTTTTTATGATCGGCGTGATCCCCGTCCAGTCGAGACCAAAGCCCAACAACAAAAGGACGACGCCGGCGAGCAGCAACCATTTTAGCTTTTCCCGGCCCGTTTTGTCACTAAGCAGCAGTCTCCCTGCCAGGGCGCCCCAGATGGTATGTGCGCTCGTAGAGATACAATTGATCGCCACCCAGCCGCCATTGTTGATCTTTCGCATCAACACCCAATCTATATAGTTGCCAAAATTATGCTGATCGGTAAAAGGCTGGTCGAATCCGGGAATATGTATGGCCCGATACAGGAATTCGGGCAGCAGCAGACATACCGCGCTTACGAGGATCTGCGCGACGACTGGCCAGTCCATGATCAGAAAGGTCACCAGCGTTGTAAAGGACAGCTGCGTCAGCACGTCCCACAGCTCGAAGGAAAGTCCATTCTTTCTGACCGCATAGTCCAGCACGCCCCAAAAGAAAAGCCAGCCGGACCTGCGCAGCGTTTTCCGAAAGGTCTGACCCCAGCTCATTCCTTCCTGCCGGTGTTTGCGAAGGGAGAAGGCCATAGCCGTCCCCGCAATGAACATAAAGGTCGGCTGCACGAGATCCCATAAATGCAGCCCATGCCAGGGGTGATGATAGAATTGCGTCAGCACCGGATATGCGGCCGTCCCCTGCAGCGCAGGCCCGAGGGCGCTAAATAATTCCGTCGACTCAAGGGTCAGCAGCAGCATGGTGAGACCGCGAAGAACATCCAGCGATACAAGGCGCTTTGTTGGCATCTTCCCATAAATGTAAGGGTAAAAACCGTTAGCGGTTATTTTTTCAGCAGCTGTCGTACAAACCGTTCGGATCCGTAACGGACCTCGATAAAATACACCCCGCTGGCCAGGTCCTTGACCGGAATCGTGAGAACCCCGGCCGCAGCAAAGGAAACGGAACGAACGACCGCCCCCCTGGTGTCGATGATCAGCAGGTCCACCGGACCCGCAACACCCGTCATGTTGATGGTCAGATGATCCGTGGCCGGATTGGGATAGAGCGGGAAGCTTGTAGCCGGAACCGTACTGAAATCCACCGACCGGATTTCAGAATAGATACTATTTCCGTCAAGGTCCGTCATCTTAAGACGATAATAATTTGCGCCGGCCCCCGGAGCATCATCCGTGAAGCTGTATTCACCCCGCAGGCTGCTATCCGCATTGGCGGACACCGATCCGATGGACGCATACTGCACGGCGTCCGTACTTCTCTCGACGTCAAACCAGGCGGGATTCGAAGCCGTCGTAACACTCCATGTCAGCAGGCTGTGACCCGATTCCGGTGTGGCTTCAAAATCAGTCAAAACGATCGGCAGAATAATAGCGGAGGAACTATATATAATAGTGTAGTAGCCTTTGCTGATATCGGAGATGCTGGCGACAAAAGAAACGATATTGCCGGCCACCGTAGTGCTCAATAAAGGGATCAGCAGGTTGGTACCTGTCGCAAAGCTGCCATCGGTTGCATTGTACAGCAGCGCGTAAGTATTGGCGGCGCTTGGCGCGGTTCCGTTATAGTCGTTAAAGTTGAAATTGAACGTGACCTGCCCGGCTGCGTTACCGCCGGTCTTTTGCACCTGCCAGCTCCTGTTCCATTCGGTGATGGGATTCGCACTCAGAACGCTGTGTATGCTGGCATTGCCGATCACCGTATTGGCCTGGGCATTGTGGGCCGCGACCAGATAGCCCGCCGTATTCAGAAAGTCGGTAGCCCCGGAGCCGCTGCTAAACCCCAACCCATCGGTCGAACCGGCAACATCGGTCAGGAAATTATCCGTCGCGCTGGTATACCCTATCCCCACCAGGTTGGTCGTATAGGTATTTACTGCCGGCGCCGTATATTCGCTGGAGGAAACTGCCTGACCCCATGCCTGGGAAAGGTAATTTTCCGCGATGACGCGTTCAGTCGTATTGAACTGTGTATTGTAGATCAGGATCTCAGACATCACACCGCCAAAATATTCGTCCGCCGCCCAGTTGCTGTGGCCGATATAGTTCTTCGATCGGACGATGGACGCCGGCACCCAGGTGATGTTAGCCCCTGATGCGCCGGTCATTGTTTGCGCCGTTCCGGCCGCCCAGGCTTGCGCGGCGGTGAGTGCACCGGTCGCCCCGGCGTTTTGGACGTAATCGAACACGGCTGCGGTGCCGTTCACGATCGGCGAACTCGAGGTATACACCTGGTCGCCTGCCCCGCCTTTCCAACCTTCATAGTACAGATTCTGAGTGGCGGCATCCCGGCCCATCATAAAATTATTGTTTGCCTGACCGTTTCCAAAATCATAGATCCGTTGCCAGCCCTGGGCGGTCAGCGGCGCACTGAAGTTGGCCATGGCAAATGAACTGACGCCTGCTGTAAGAGCAAAGGCAGGCAGATTTGCCGAGGTATAGAGATATTCGGAGTTGTTGGCGTTGAAGCTCAGCCCAGGTTTGTTGTTCGGGCCGGCGGTTGCGCTATAAACTGCCCGGTTGGCGGCCAGTGCCTGAACAAAATTATAGGCGTTGCCACTTTGATCTGTCCATTGAATGACCCCGTTGGACGCGTCAAGCGTCAGACCTTTTTTTGCATTTAGCCAGACCAGTAGATTGGCGTTCCCAAGTCCGCCGGGATAATAATGCTGGGCGCTGATTGGCCCACCGAAGAAAAGACCGGCGATCAATAAACTCAGCGCCGGGATAATAGACTTATACACACGCAGAAAAGACGACGTTTTGGCATCGGGGTTCGACATAGATACTGAATTTCAGCTATGACAAACGAGATAGTTGGAAAAATAATGTAAAGGAGAGCGGAAATAATTGAAATATACAACTATCCATGTATGTCATACTCCCGGATTTGAGGATTCCAGCAGCAGGAAGCTGAACGGCTCCATCACGAGACAGTCCTGGTCGGCCCCTGCCGGATAAAATTGTGCCCTCCAATGATCATACAACAAGCCCGGCGCGGGACCATGCTCCTTCAGGGCATACCAGGTCAGAAAGGCTCTTTCAGGGCTAAAATTGAACAGGCAAAAAAGGCGTTGCGCTTCGAGCACCCGTCGCTGACCTTCGCTCACTCGTCGCTGACCTTCGCTCACCCGCACATAACCGGCTATCGGGACGGCACGCTCAGCGAAGGGTCCGCTATGATGCGGCGCCAGCCAGTACAGATTATTCCAATCGCCGACCAACGCCAATTTCTTTCGTATCGAAATCAGTTTTTGAGTACCGGAGAAGATGATCTGCTCGGTCGTTCCCTGTTCTTCCGTCCGGGCATTCTTTTTCCAATCGATGACAGGCCGGTGCATCCACCGGTTATCATAGCTCTTACCGGGATCATCCAGATAAGAATAGTCATTCGTATAGCCGGCCTCGTCGCCATAGAACAGCATGGGGATCCCGCCGATGAAAAAGCTATGGGCCTGCATCAGCAGGATCTTGTCAATTGCCTGCCGCGCGCGCTCGCTCCCTGCGGCTTCCAGGCTCGCCACCGCTCCCGCGGCTTCCGGCCTCCCCGCGGCTTCCAGGCCGCAAAGCGAGGCCAGCGTACCGCTGATCCTCGCATCCTGCGTCGCCGGATTGACGGAAAACAAAGCCCCCCTCGCGTCGCTGCCGGGATAGCAGCCCGAATAATAATCCTGCAGGAATTTCCGGTGCGCCATAGGTTGGTAGCCCGCTGCCGCGATCATATGGTCTTCATATCCCAACCCGATATCATCATGACATCGGGTGTAGGTGATCCAGGAGGCGCCGACCGGCTTTTTCAACAGCTCGGGCTGCGCCGCCAGCATGACCCGGGTATCACCGGTGGCCAGCGCATCCCACTGCAAAGCCATCTGCGTGGCATTGTAGGCCAGGTCGCATTCCTTGGCCGTAAAGGCCCCGGTACCGAAATATTTCAGGATCGCCGACGGAGCTACGATCGCCTCGCCCAGCAGCGCCATGCCCGGCGTCGCCGCCTGTACGCATTGTTTGATTAATCGTAGGATCGTGTGCGCCTCCGGCAGGCTCTGACAGGTGGTGCCGGGCTCCTTCCAAATAAAAGCCGGCGCATCGATACGCAGGATATCCACGCCCAGGTTGGCATAAAAAAAGATATTTTCCAGCATGGCGATCAGCACCCCGGGGTTGCGGTAATTCAAATCCCACTGATAGGAGTGGAATACCGTCATCACCCATTTTTTGCATTCCCCGATATAGGTAAAATTACCGGGGCTGCTTTCCGGGAAGACTTCCGGCATCCGGCGCTCATATTGATCCGGGACAGAGCGGTCGGGGAACATATAAAAATAATCCTGGTATTGGGCATCGCCCCGGCGCGCTTTCTCCGCCCACTCGTGTTGCTGCGAGGTATGATTTAAAACGATATCCAGCATCAGGTGTATCCCCTGTTCACCCATGCTCTTCCTTACGTGTTGCAGATCCTGCAGCGTTCCGAATCGTGGGTCTACAGCTCTGAAATCGGAAACGGCGTATCCCCCGTCGCTTTCCGCCGGCGGGCTTTGAAAGACGGGCATCAGATGCAGTAAATTAACCCCCAGCTTTTTCAGATAGCCGAATGTTCCCGGCAGGTTTTCCAGCTGCCCGCACCAGCGATCGACATAAAGGCTCATGCCAACAAGATCGTTGCTGCAATACCAAAGGCCCTGCCGTTGTTTTTCCTCATCTTTTTCCTGAAGAATGACAGGACGTTGACAATGACCGTCCACGATCGTCCGGATCAGCCGCTCAAAGGAAGCCTCGGCCCGCGGGTCACGGCCATACAATTCCTCATATAAAGTAAAAATAGCCGCAGCATTGGCAATGATCCGCGTATAGAACCGATTGTCCCTCCCGGCCACATCGATCCTTTTCTCCCGAAGAATGTCGTTGATGGATTCGTGCAATTCGAAATGATACACGGTCAAATTTTTTATGATTTACTCACACTATCCCGCGGAATAAATACCGTCGCGACAGCTGCCAAAAATAACAATCCGCCGGCAAAACTGATCGCCTTTGCGGGATTACTTCCCAGCCAATGCTGATAGACCCAGCCAAAACTAAGCGTTTGCAGGATCATCGGAACGACAATCATCATATTAATAATCCCCATGTACACGCCATATCTCTCTTTGGGGATGGAGCCGACCACCATGATATAAGGTATGCCCATCATGCTGGCCCAGGCAATCCCAAAGCCGATCATTGGCAGGAAGAGCAAAAACCTGTCACTGATTTGCGCAAAGGACAGCAGCGCCAGCGAAGCCATGACCAAACAGGAAATATGAACATATTTTGCGCTGATCTTCCCGGCCAGCCACGCCAGTCCAAAGGCCGATGCAAAAGTCACGATATTATAAAACCCGTTTATTTTCCCTGTCAGCACGACGGCCTGTTCATACAGCGCCTTGTTTTCGCCCGATGAAATATGAAAGACGGATTTTGCGACACTCAGCGATACATATTGCCAGTAGCAAAACATCGCATACCACTGGAAAAGATAAACCAGCGCCAGTTGCCACATGACCCGGGGCATCTCCCCGATGGCCGCCGCTATCTCCCGGAACGGCTCGAAAAAGCCGTGTTTCCTCGCCCGCAGTGTCGCCAGCTCTTCCGGGGTGGGTGCGATCTCGGGCGTCGTCCGGACCGACCACAATACCGTCGTAATGGAACAGATGGCGCCGACAAAAAAGCTCCCGAAAACCCAATAAGGAATCCCCGATTGTCCGTCACTGGTCCGCGTCTCGCCCGTGATGATATTTTTAAAAAAGCCAAGGGAAAGATTGGCCAGCGTAATGCCAAGTCCGGTAAAAAAGCTTTGCGTCAAAAAGCCAATCGCTCTTTGCTCCTTTGGAAGCTTGTCGGCGATAAAAGCCCGGTAAGGCTCCATGGCCGTATTATTGGCGGCGTCTAAGATCCACAATAATCCAACCGCCATCCAGAGCGCCCGGCTGAATGGAAAGGCAAAAAGACAAAGACTGCAAAAGATGGCGCCGGTCAGGAAATAAGGCTTTCTCCTCCCCCATTTCGGATGCCAGGTCCGATCGCTCATCGCGCCGATAAGAGGCTGGATCAATAGCCCCGTCAGGGGTCCGGCCAGGTTGAGAAAAGGCAGTTCCTCCGGCTTCGCGTGCAAAAAAGTATAGAGCGGGTTGATGGCGGTCTGTTGCAGTCCGAAACTGTATTGAATACCGAAAAAGCCTACATTCATATTGATGATCTGCCAGAAACGCAGCCGCGGTATCCGAATATTCATATGCAAACAATATTTAATCAATGTAGCACTTCTTTTAAAGAAAATTCTTTTGGGCGATCATTATTTTGTATCTTATAGCTATGATTGCTATGCCAAACCTACTGCCCGCTGAGCACCGTAATGCCCTCTCCCTGGCTATTACGCGCGGAGACACCGCCCAGGTGAAATACCTGATCGAAGAATATGCGCTCGATTCAAACGCTTTTCTGGACGATTCCCCGACCTGTATGCCGGTGCTGATGGATGCGTTGCTATCCTACGGCTTCCCGACGGAAGAGGAGCGGCTTCCTCTCCTGCGTTACCTGCTGGAGAAAGGGGCCAATCCGAATATTTGCTGCCGCAAGGGATATAACTGTCTGCATGTGGCCGTCCAGCAGGATAAATATATAAAGGCGCTGGACCTTCTCCTCAACTATAACGCGGATGTCAACGTGCCGGATGCCGACGGCGCGAATATCGTCTACTGGGCTATCCAGGGATTCCTGCTGCGCAAGTCGGCGGATACCGACCGGGCTGAGCATCTGCGGGTACTGGAAAAGATCCTTCGGCTGGGCGCCGACCTGGATCAGCGAACCCGCTATGACATGAATGCCCGCGAATGGCTGGAGCATGCGGCTCCCGAGGTTCGCGCGCTGATCGCGCGTTGGGAACAGGGTAAGCCCTCCATCCGGCGCGTCACTACCGTTCAACCGAAATTCCCCACCCACCTGCAATATCCCGGGATAGCCCGAAAGATTTGGAATGAATCCGGTCTCGCTGGCAGCGCAGCGGCTTCAACCCAGCCCGGCGCGGCGGCTTCCCTCCCCGGCGAACTGCTGAAGGCCGTAGAGACCTTGCGCGAAGAAGCGCAGCAGAATGGCAACGCCGGCTACCGGCGGCAGCATAAACGCATGGCCCTCTTTGTCCGCGATAAGCTGATAAAATCCGGCGTATTCGACAAGGAAACGATAAACAAAATCCGATTCGCGACAGATAATCTGATGAAGGCGTCAAAGCCTTACAAGGAAGACGATCTATACGATCAGCTGGTAGACAAGATCTGTATCTTTTATACCCGGAAGGCGGCGGCATCGGCGGCGCCAGTGGCGGCAGCGGCGGCCGGCAAAATTTGAGGATGCAAAATTCGCCGTCAACAGCGATACAACGCAGTCCATCAAAATCGATTATTGAGTTGGACAACCTGTTGCCGTCGGGTCTTCGGCTTTGTCTTCAATATTTAAAAAGCTCTTTCATCCTCGAGATAAATACCTCCTTTTTCCGTCGGGACACTTCGATGGTCTTGCCGTTTGTAAGCATGACGGAGCCGCCTTCCCCGCGGATGTATTCGCGGATATGGCGGAGGTTGACCAGGAAAGATTTGTGGATGCGGCAAAAGCCGCTGTGTTCCAGCAGCAGCTCATATTCTACTATTGATTTTGAGGCAGTGATGGTCTGGCCGTCTCGGAAGTGGAAGATAGTATAGCTGCTTTCACTTTCACAATAGATGATATCGTCGAGCTCGACGACGCGGAACCCCTTCATATCGGGAATACAGAGCTTCATTTCGGCGGGTGAATGGAGCTTGCGCAGATTGAAGAGGAAGGTCTCGACCTGCGAGGCAGAGGCTTTGTCGGCAATGCGAAGAGCTGCGCGGCGGACAGCCTCGATGAGGAGATCCTCTTCAACGGGTTTGAGGAGGTAGTCGACGGCGCTGTACCTGAATGCCTGGATGGTATACTCGTTATGGGCGGTGACGAAGATGATCTCGAAGTTTACCGGGCTTAGCTCGTTGAGAAGGTCGAAACCGTTCTTGTCTGGCATGGCGATATCGAGGAAGACGAGCTCGGGTTCGAGCAGCTGGATTTGTTCGATGGCGCTGCGGGTATCGAGGCATTCGCCGATGATCTTTACGTCGGGGCAATAGAGTTCCAGCAGTCTTTTGAGGGCGCTGAGGCCGCGAGGTTCGTCGTCTACCAGAATGGTCTTGATCATATTGCTTGTTTTATACGCTCAACTCTTCTTCCCGGGCCGGGAATACCAGGGTGATAAGGGTTCCGGTGTCGGTACGGCCCGGGATATCGGTCTTATCCCTGATGACAAGGGAACAATGGATGCGGTATTTTTCGTTGAGTACGGCGATACGCTCCCGGATGTTGCTGATACCAACGGAGCGATGACCGTGATGGCCTGTGGATTTGCTATTGAGCGATTGGCGGATCCCGATGCCGGTGTCTTCGATCTCGCAGATGAGCTGGCCGGCATCGTGATAGAAGCGGATATATACCCGTTTATCGGAGTTTTTCGGCAGCAGGCCGTGCCAGATCGCATTCTCCACCAGGGGTTGGATCAGCATCGGGGCCAGCCGGATCTCATTGAGGTCCAGTTCACGCGAGACCTCGATGTGAAAGGAAAAGTCGGGGAAGCGGAGCTGTTCCATTTCCAGATAGCTTTCGAGGTATTCGATGTTTTGCTGTAAAGAGATAAAGGTCTGGCGGGAGTGTTCGAGGTTCAGCCGGATGAGGCGGGCGAAGCGGCTGAGATAGCGGGAGGCATTGCGGTTATCGTCCTGAAGGATCATTTCGCGGATGCTGTTAAGCGCGTTGAAGATGAAATGGGGGTTCATCTGGGCATGGAGCGCTTTCATTTCGTACTCGGCGACCTGTTTGTCGAGGTTTAGTTTTTCACGGATGCGGGCCATACGATAGCGATAGACGAGCGTTGTTCCGGCGAGCAGGACGAGCACGAAAAGGGTTACGAACCATTTGCTCTTCCAGAAGGCGGGATGGACGATGAGGGTGAGATCCTTGTATTGCTCGGGCCAGCGGTTATTGGCGGAGAAGAGCTTCAGCCGGACATGATAGGTGCCGGAGGACAGGTTGCTAAAGGTAACGCTGCGTTGTTCGTTCAGCAGGTGCCAGCCGGAATCGGCGGACGGCGTTACTTCATAGGCGAAGCGGCTTCCTTCGGGGTTGGAAAAGTTGATCGCGTTGAAGGCGATGGTTACGCTGTTATCCGGATAGTGCAGTTCTGCCTGGTTGTCATTGACGGGAAGGGTGCCTTCGGTGGTGCGGATGGCATCGACGAAAAGCCGGGTTTTCTTTTCCGGCGATACCTCGAGTTGCGGTCGAAAAGTAATGAGATGACGCCGGCTGGCGATATAAAAACAATCGGCTGCCGAATCGTAGATCATCCCTTTTGGCAGGCCCGTCAGCGGTAAGGACGGGGCATCCTCGCCATACGAAAACAGCCGCACGCTCCGGTCTTTGATGCTAAAGGCCAGCATCCCATTTTCGGTCCCGATCCAGATCGTATCCCGGATGATACCGGTGTTGCCCACGATAAATCCATCGGTCAGATCGTTCTCTTGCTTTTCAAGGGTCATTTGGCCGCTGTAATAGTTAAACCGCAGCACCCCGTTATCGTTGGAGTACAGCCAAAGATTGCTGCTGTCGTCGCTGCCGATCATCGATGCGTAGTTCCGCAGCAGCGGCGCTACCCTAGGGAATGGAATGAGGGTATCGATCGTATTTTTCTTCCAGTTCCAGCGGCAAAAGCCATCGCCCGCCAGCCACATATTTCCATCTTTGTCTTCGGCCATCGTGAAGCAATGGGTGATACGCATGAGCGGATATTGCTGGCCGGAGAGCTCGGTGAATTGACGGGTGGCGCGGTCATAACGCTGCACTTTGTTGAGCCCGCCAAAGGAAAGCCAGATATGACCGCTGTGGTCTTCGGCATAAGTGAGGCCGTTGGATTGCCGGAGGCGGGGAAGAGCGGTGGGAACGCGGCCGTTGGTATAGTTGTTCTTATTCAGCCAGAAAAGACCCTTTACGGTGGCGACCCAAAGCGTGTCCGCGTCATAAGGAATAAAAAAGTCGATATAGTTGAAGATCGAATCCTTATTGCCGAGAAAGATATGATGTTGAATGTGCAGCGTGTTTTTGTCGAGCACAAGGATGCCGCCGCGATGCCATAGCCCGATGAAGAGATGGTCCCTGTCGGTGAAGACGGTGCGGATATCGCAGTTCTTTATTTCCGGCAGTTGGTCGCCCAGGTCGTAGGTTTTGAATACCGGGTTGGAAAGATTTTGTTTGTAAAGCCCGTTGTCCGTCCCTACCCAGAGGCGCCCTTCCCGATCGAGCAGAACGGTGCTGCAGGCGAGGGAGTCGAAGCGTTTACCGTCAAGGAGGTGCAGCTGTTGTGCAGCCGGGTCATAACGGATCAGATAGAAGCCGGTCGCCTTCCCGATCACGGCGAGAAGGGTATCGTTCAACACATAGATTTGCTGACTCCGCCCGTTGAATTCCGCATTCCCGTCAAACGGCATCGGAAGAGTAAGAAGACGGTTGTCGCGGAAACGGAAGATCTGAATGGCGTTGCGTTCCGGGTTGAAAAGAAACAGGCTGTTCCGGTATTCGGTAAAAGTGAGCTGACGATGACCGTGTTCGTCAAATACGGCCTTTCGCAGGCCGGCATTGGCTGCCAGATAATTGGTATCGATATGGTTGGTCACTGGGTTGTACGAGGCGAAGCCAGGCCCGTTTTCCTGAAGGACGGTGCCGTCGCCGGGAAGATACAGCGAGCCGCCAAAGAGCAATTCGACCCGGCCCGCGTCCGCAGGTTGGTGATAGTCATACCGGGCGATGATCCTGCCGGCGGAATCGAAGGCAAAAAGACCGGTCTTGGTAGACAGCACATAATCGCCTTTCCCGTCACGGCTGGTCTCAAATACCGTGTTGGCCCAGAAGGAAAGGACGGAGTCGACGGGCACGACAAAAGAGGTGAATCGATGGGTGGTGGTATTGTAGCTGAAGGCGCCGGCGTTGGTCGAGCCGATAATATCCTCGCCCTGGATCTTAAGCTGGTCGATGGCATTGCCGGGCAGCGGGAGCTCGGGTGACCCGGAATAGTAGGTACTGAAATAGCGGCCGTCGAAGCGGTCGAGACCTTTCGATGTCCCGACCCAAATATAACCGAGCGAGTCCTGCACGATACCGGAGATATTGTTATTGGACAGCCCTTCGAGCCGCGTATAGCGTGTAAAGGCTGCCGCGGCGGGAGATTGCGCTCGCGGGCTCTGCCAAAGGCAGAGGGCCGGTGCCAGGGCCAGGAAAAGATGGGAGGCCAGGGATTGTAGGAAACGCCGCATGGTTTAAAGATACAATTTGGATGGAAAAAATACCAGTGGTTTTGGCGGTTGCCGTAGCGGTTTCCGGGTAGCCTGCCATTCATTAAGGCGATGACGCCGCTCGTTGGATCGTGGGTACCATTCCTTAGAATACGGTAGCAAAATTTTTTCTTTTTTCATTACTTGGGGGTATGAAAAAACACCACCCCCTCTCGCCTCTGGCTGCTTTTTTATTTTTTTCAGCCGCCGTTTTACTTTCTTCCCCCGCCATTTACGGACAGAGTATCGGTATCGGGACTTCGAGTCCAAATGCCTCGGCGCAGTTGGATATCAGCAGTTCGTCGCGGGGCTTGCTTATCCCGCGGATGGATAGCACCACTATCAAAGCAATCTCCAATCCCGCCACAGGACTGATGGTCTATGACAGCAGCCGGAATCAGTTGTTGGTGAACATGGGGACGGCGGCGTCGCCGGACTGGGAGAATATCATCGCGAAGAGCGGCTGGAGTTTGAACGGAAACCACGGTACGGGGGCCATCCTGGGTACAACCGACAATACCCCCCTGCTATTCATGACCGATAGCTCTGTCGCGGGCCTGCTGTCTGGTGGAGGAGCACAGCAGGTTGCGTTTGGTCTGAATGCCCTTGGGGGGCCTGGCGCCACCAACTTCAGCGATGAAATCGCCATCGGCGCCGGGGCGCTGTATACCGGTGGGATCGGATGCATTGGGATCGGGAACTTCGCGCTCGGCCAAAATTCGAACGGAAATTTCAATATCGGTATTGGCTATCAGACCGCGCAATACAACACCGGCTCCTATAATGTCGCTATCGGCGACCTTGATTTGTTCCAAAACACCGGGTCCTATATTGTCGCCATTGGTGAAGGGGCGGGTTCTGCCAACACTAGTGGAGGCAGCAACACCTTTATCGGATCTTCTGCGGGCCAAAAGAATACTACCGGCACGTATAATACCGCGGTTGGATCCTCAGCGCTCGTAAACACTACTCAATCCTACTATAATACCGTTGTCGGTTATAATTCAGGGCAGGCCTATGACAATGGGTACAACAATGTATTCGTGGGGGCGAACAATGATGTGAATGGCGCGGGCTATTATAATGTTATCGCTATCGGGCAGGGTGTTGTCTGTACGGCTTCGAGTCAGGCGCGGATCGGGAATTCGGCAACGAATTCGATTGGCGGGTATGCGGACTGGACGAATTTTTCGGATGCCCGGTACAAGAAGAACATGCAAGAAAATGTGAAGGGGCTCGATTTTATCATGCGGCTGCGGCCGATCACGTATAATTTGGATGTGACGGGGATACGGGCGCATCTCGGCCAGGGTGCCGTTAAGGATGAGGGGACAAGACAGGCGGTCGCGGCCCGGGAGTCGGAGCTGTTGTCGGGTTTTGCGGCGCAGGAGGTGGAGACCGCGGCGGCGGCTGCGGGGTATGAGTTCAGCGGGGTGGACAAGCCAAAGAATGCAAACGATTTTTATGGGTTGCGCTATGGAGACTTTGTGGCGCCGCTGGTAAAGGCGGTGCAGGAGCAGCAGCAGCAGATCGACGATCTGAAGACCAGGCTGACGGGCGGCGGGACGGCTCCCGGTGCGGGCGGCGTGGTTACTCCGGGTGCGGGCGGCGTGGTTGCTCCGGGTGCGGGCGGCGTGGTTGCTCCGGGTGCGGGCGGCGTGGTTGCTCCCGCGGTGATTGGGACGGTGCTGGCGCCGGCGGCGACCGGCAACTGGAATCTGGCGGGCAATGCCGGTACCAATCCCGCCACGAATTTCCTGGGTACAACGGATGCCAACGATCTGGTGTTCCGGGCGAATAACCAGCTTTCGGGGAAGATCGACATCAATTCGGAGAATACTTTTTTTGGCTACCAGGCGGGATATTCGAATACCAGCTCCTTAAATACCGTCATGGGATACGAGGCGATGTATAAAAATACAAACGGGAGCGCCAATTCGGTTTTGGGCGCGGGCGCGCTGCTGCAGAATACGACGGGTTTTTCAAATTCAGCCATCGGCTACGGCGCCATGCGGGAAAACGCAGGCGGTAACTACAATACCGCGGTCGGTAATTCAGCTCTGTTCAACACTACCAATTCCTGGTACAACACCGTGGTAGGGGCCAATTCGGGAATGACCTATGACAATGGCTATAACAATGTGTTTGTGGGCGCGAACAATGATGTGAACGGAGCAGGATATTACAATGTGATCGCGATCGGGCAGGGCGTTGTCTGTACGGCGTCCAGTCAGGCACGCTTCGGGAATTCGGCGACGAACTCGATCGGCGGGTATGCGAACTGGACAAATTTTTCGGATGGGCGGTATAAGAAGAATATCCGGGAAGGGGTGAAGGGGCTTGATTTTATCATGCGGCTCAGACCGATCGTCTATAATCTGGATGTGACGGGAATACAGACGCATTTGGGCCAGGCAGCGCCAAAAGATGCCGGCACCCGCCAGGCCCTCGCCGACCGCGAAGCTACGCTCTTCTCCGGCTTCTCCGCGCAGGAGGTCGAACAGGCCGCTGCAGCCGCCGGGTATGATTTCAGCGGAGTGGACAAGCCGAAGAACGACAAGGATTTTTACGGGTTGAGATATGGAGACTTTGTGGTGCCGCTGGTGAAGGGGATGCAGGAACAACAGCAAACGATCGGGACGATGCAGAAGATGATCGAAGCCTTGCAGCAGGAAGTAGCGGAGCTCAAAAAACAAATACAACATTAAACCGACGCCATGAGAAAGGATCCCTGCATCATCCTCCTTGCTCTTGCCGCCGCTCTTGCCGCGCCCACTATCCTCCGGGCGCAGGAAGTCCTCCGGGTACAAAACGGCGCTGTCCTCACCGTGCAGAGCGGCGCGACGTTGACGGTAAACGGAGGCATCACCTTAGACAACGGCAGCAAGCTAAACCACAACGGCAGTATCACCCTTCAACAATATGGCAGTGCCGGAACCGCGGACTGGATCGACAACAGTACCACCACATATGGTTATGGTTCCGGCACGACCATTTTCAACAGCAACGCCACCCAAACGGTCACCAGTCCCAACAGCTTCGGCCAGATCACCGTCAACAACGCCGGATTGACTCTTGGCGCCAATACCACGGCCGCCACCTGGCTGTTGACAACCGGCGTCATCACGACAAATGCCAACCTGCTGATCTCTACCTCCACCACAGCGTTGCCGATCCACCCGGGCGCCGACAACCCCGGCTATGCCAATGCCTGGATCAACGGCACTATCCGGCAGTATATCACCCCCGCGACGGTCGACAGCTATGACTTCCCTATCGGGAACGGCAGCCAGGGCAATCTCGTGACGCTGGCCAATCTAAGCGCGTCCCCCCTGACGGGCACCCAATATCTCGACGTCTACTTCGGTGCGAAGCCAGGGAATGATGACGGGTTGATCGTAACCGAAGACGGCCATCCTTATATCGATGTCAACACGGGCGGCGTCTGGCATCTCAGTCCCGATGCCGAGCCCACCGGCGGCAAATTCGATCTGCTGACTTATTTCGGCGGCTTCAGCGGTTTGCAGGACAATGCATTCGCCCTGCTCGAACGACCCGATGGCTCATCCAACGCAGCCGACTGGACGGTACCGGCCGGTAGCACCTTGCCCGACGAGGGCATGGCGGGTCGCACCGTGGCGGGTGGCTATGCCCGGCGCAATGGACTGACCGCCTTTAGCCAGTGGGGCATCGGCCAGACGGCCCAGCCGCTTCCGGTGACCCTGATCGATTTCGAAGCAAAGCGGATCAGTCCAAATCTCGTGACGCTGGACTGGGAGACGACGTTGGAGCAGAACAATAAAGGATTTGAAATAGAGCGAAAACCGGATAGCAGCACGAGTTTCCTTGCCGTCGGCTTTGTACCCTCTACGGCCCCCGGCGGCAACAGCAGCACGACCCTCGCCTACTCCTTTACTGATACCAACAGCTATACCGGCATCAGCTATTACCGGTTGCGACAGGAAGACCCCGACAACGGCTGGACCTATTCGACGATCAAGGCCGTGGCCGGCTCGGGCAGCGCTGGCGTATCGGTATCGCTCTTCCCCAATCCCGGTCATGGTCAGTTCACCCTTAGGGTTGAAGGGAACAACCAACCGTATAGTGTATTGATCACCGATATACAGGGGCATATTATCCGCAGGATCAACGCCATTGGCAGCTCGGATGTCGCTGTCTTCGGGCTGAGTCAGGGGATCTATTTTGTGCATATCCCCGATATCTTCGGAAAAGGACAATCCTTCGTAGAGAAGGTATTGATCCTGCCATAAACCATTCCCAGGTGAATTTTTTACTCTGCTTTTGGGCGACCCGGCAGTTTCCGGAGATATAGGAGCACGGAATCCTTTTTATACTTTCCGCGCATCACGACCGTGCTGTCGGTGACAAAATTATAGTGAGCCTGTAACGAATCTCCCTTGTCTTCCGAATAAAACTTCATCTTGATAACGGCCGCCTTCTCGTCGAGCGTGTACTCTCCCCCGAGATCCTTATCCTGGTTCCGGTCCGGATCATACTTGAACAGACATCCATACCGCCATTCGATATAGAGCTTCGACCAGACCGTTCCCCGGTGATCCGCGGGAATGACCATCTGCCGGTTTTGAACCAGGGAGTCCACCCGCCAGACACCGTTCAGCCTGGTCCGCTTTGCCACGGAGTTCTTTAGCTGTACAACCTGAATAAAACCAAGGGCGATCACCAGGAGTTTGGCGGCATTCAACAGCAGCCGCGGAAAGCGGACCCCCGCCCTCTCCCGGTAAGCCAGAAAGACCGCCTTCAGGATCGGTAGGTCGATCAGCAGCAGCACGACAAGGAAAAAAGTATAGTGTAAGGCATTGAAATTGGCCAGCGGCGAAATATGATAAAAATTATCGACCAGGTCGATATTCACCATCACCGGCAACAGGATAAAAACTCCGATCAGTCGCGACGCGCGAAACAGGATCAGCACACAGCCGATGATCTGTGTCCAGCCCAGGATCAGCGCCATGGCGTGAGAGTACCCATAATAGGTCCAGGTCAGCCAGAAGCCATCCAATTCGCCGATCGGCGTATCCAGTATATAATACGGCGGCTGAAACTGTGTCCCGAGTATCTTCGCCGCACCATAGGTGGCGATACTAAGCGCCAAATAGAGCACGCTCAAATTCTGAAAGATGCCGTGCAGCCGCTCTCCCCCTTTCAGCCCATCCCCGCTCTCCCGCCGATTGCCGCGCCTCCGCGTTTGCCAGAACCAGGCCAGCCCCGCGCTCAGCAGGAGGATGGCGGCCAGCGTCAATAACACAGCGAGTGGCTTTCCCGAAAGACGGTACTCCCACTGCACTACGCTCTCCACGAACTGCAATAGCCCGATCGGGATAAAACACAACATAGCTATTTCGCCAAACTTTTGGCCAAAGCCGCTTTGGGCTGGGGTCAGGGGGGTTGCAGCAGCAGCGGGGTGCATTACCGGAAGATAAACCAAAACCTGGAAATCGCCAACTGCCCGCCCGGCCGGCCGCGACTCTTACATCCCCCCATCTCCCCCGGCCGCGACTCCTACATCCCCCCATCCCGCAACCGGATATATTCATCCAGGGACAAATTTTTCAATCCCTTGTCCTGCATCCTTTTGATATAATCCGCCGAAACCCCATGATCCGCCAGCCGGA
>Ga0302326_10013067_pt1 | contig 17622 bp, 15 predicted proteins | sample Palsa_T0_3_FD_202264 | JGI IMG/M metagenome (GOLD analysis project Ga0302326, IMG submission 202264) | Peat permafrost microbial communities from Stordalen Mire near Abisko, Sweden - Palsa_T0_3 | ecosystem: Environmental > Terrestrial > Soil > Palsa > Peat permafrost | place: Sweden: Abisko... | reverse complement strand
GTCGATTGGAAGCGAGTTCCGAGCATAGGATGGCCTGGGGAGAAAACTCGCGTTTTTTTCATGGAGGAGCCATGAGACAGCCTCACGTAGATGATTTTGTGCGCCTTACGCAGGACATCCCCGAGCTAGCGCTTAATCGCGGCGAAGTCGGAGTCGTCCGGAGCACTTGGTTCGCGCCGGCGGTGGCGTACGAAGTCGAGTTTCATCAAGTCGGACATGACTACCAAACCCGGGCTCTTCTGCTGGCCGAACAGGTCCAAGTGGAAGAAGGCTCGCTCTTCGGTGCCGACACCCCCATCTGAAGGCGACGTCGAATTCTTCGATTTGCCCGGTGAGGAGGGTTTCGGTGTATTCGTATTTTGCCGGGATTCGAGGAAAGAATTTCCACCACGGAGACACGGAGATCACGGAGAAACCCATATGGGGAAAACACTTATCGCTGATTGAATGTGTGCGTTTATCCATTTAATTAGTTCTCTCCTCCGTGCTCTCCGTGTCTCCGTGGTGGAATCTCATTCTTCGATGCCCGCAATAAAAATCAAAGGTTTATCGTTGAAAGATTCAACCTGATTGCCGATAATCTGCGGAGTGGGACCGCCTGAATTGCACCCATGCGTTAGCTGTGGGTTTGGCCTTTCGGATTGGCCGATCGGGTAGTCCCGGTTTTTTGGAGGTATTGGTATTTCTACGAACTTTCGCCACAACGAGCAGATCCGCATTTCTCCGATTTTTCTAATCAACGACAAAGATGAAAAAGTCGGAAGTACTTCCACCAATGAAGCGCTGCGATTAGCCCGCGAGGCCGGGCTGGACCTCGTCGAGGTCGCGCCCACCGCCCGCCCGCCCGTTTGCAAAATCATGGATTACGGCAAATGGCGCTACCAGCAGCAAAAGAAGGAAGATAAATCCCGCGCCTCAGCCCGCGGCGGACAACTCAAAGAACTGAAACTCAAGACCGTCAAGATCGGCGAGCACGATCTGATGATCAAGATCAATCACGCCAAGGAATTCCTCAAGGAAGGCAACAAGGTCCAGTTCACCCTGCAATTCAAAGGCCGGGAATTGGCACACACGGAACTTGGCCGCGACATCTTTGCCAAGATCAAGAGCGAACTGTTCCTCGTGAGCAAGATCGAGCGTGACAGCAAGATGGAAGGCAAGCGGATGACACTGGTGCTGCAGCCCGATCACAAACCCGCCGGCACCAAGCCGCCAACCATGGCCGCCGCCGCGAAGCCCGCCCCCGGATTTTCCGCCGGCGCTGCGCTGAACATCCCCGCTCGCCCCGCCGCCGCGGTGCCCCCTTCCGTTGCCAAACCGGCTCCGGCTCAGGCCGTGGGATAAGAAAAAGAAATTTCACCACGGAGACACGGAGAGCACGGAGACCAATTCCCAAGCTCAGGCCGCGCTCGAACGCCCCATAATCCTGCCACGTCCCGTTTATCGGGCTCAAACCAGCGAACGAATGTCGCGCATGCCGTCTGTGGCGTCTATTTCCTCGGAATCTCGCCGAATTTCCTGAAATTCTGGGTTCCGTTTCTTCCCTTCCGACGATCCTGGTGCAAAGTAGTGGTGAGCAACTTGCCGTGGGCACGCTTGCGGGGTCATAAGAATTTTAATTTGAATCTGCTTCACACGAAGAGGAGAAACTCATGTTATTTGAAACACTGGAAACACGCCGACTGATGTCGGCTTCGCCGGCACAGATTGCCGCCGATCGCGCTCAGACGCATTCGGATTTCCTGGCAATTACAGCAAGCGAGGCGGCTTACAGCGCGACGCTCGTGGCCGACACGGCGGCGATGGCCGCTGATGGCCTGGCCAGCGATCCGACGCTCACGCCGCTATTCACGACATTGCACACGGACACCGCGAATATGCAAACCATGATCGGTGATGCGGTTGCAACGACAACCAGCGCGGTCCTGGCAGACCAATCGGCTCTCGCGGCCGAACAGTTGAAGGTCATTCAGGATGCCGGTAACCCGACGCAGGTTACGGCCGACCACGCGCAGGTTGTGACCGATCGCATCAAAATTCAGAACGACGAAATCACCGGCCTGAACAGTCTGCTGACCATCCGTGACAGCGAGAATACCACCTTGATATTCACCGATCTGAACGCCATCGGCGTGGCTCTCCACACCGACACCCATGCGTCATCCGCACTCAAGAGTGACGTGGTAAAATTTGCAAATGATCGCACGGCCGCCCTGAACAATTTCGCCAGCGGCCTTGAGACGCTCATCACCGATCACACGAAGCTGGTCACCGACCTGTCGTAAATTTCGCCCAGCGGAGAGAAGAGACATTCAACAGCCCTGAACTCATCAACATGATGATTCAGGGCTGTTTTCATTGGGTTAAAAAATAGTTCACTGACCGCCTGATCGCATGGCGCGGGCGATATCAATGAGACCTGTCACTTCCACGATCGGGTCCTGATGCGATCGGATCCAATCGGCGGCGGCGGATGGCTCGCCGACTTTGGTCCATGCTTGAGCAACACACCCAAAACCGTCGGCGTTATCGGATGAATCCGGGATCGACAATGCGAATCTCCGCGCACTGTCGAGCGCGTCAACCGCCCCGTCGGCGTCGCCGGCGCCGAGTTCCGCCAACGCGATGTTTGCCTGAGTGCATGCCTGATCCTGCGGATCGGAAATCTGGGCGACCAACGCTTTGGCTCCGGAGATATCGCCCGTCTCCGCCAATCCGGTTGCGATCTCTCGCGTGACATATGAAGGATATGCTTTTTTGTAATCGGCCGTTCCGTCTGCATCGCCCGCTTTGACCTCCGCCTTGGCGACAGCCCCATCGACTGTGCGGGACAAATAATCGGGCACCTGGGCCGCGGCGGCCTTGGCCAAATCCACCGTCTGTTTCGCGCCTGTCTGATCTCCACATTTGGCCTGTGCCTCAGCGATGAAAGCAAATGCTTGCGCTTGCTCGGTGGCATCGTTCAGACTTTTGGCCAGGTCTATTGCCGATGTGATGTCGCCGGCGGTCGCCTCGGCCTTGGCAATGGCTGCATTGGCGCGCGTGCGGCACAGCCCGTTGGTCATTGCCACGCTCGCCTTTGCGCCAGTGATATCGCCCTTTCGCGCCAGCGCCTGGACGATGTATTGATACGCCACGGCTTTCGTTCCCGCATCGTCGATGCTGTCAACGGTGGCGAAAGCCCCGTCGATATCGCCGGCCCCCGCTTGTCCACCGGCGATGGCGGCAAGCGCTTCTTTCTTCCAGTTCGATTGTATTTCCGCGATGTCCGACCCATCTGCCGCAGTCACGACAATCGCATCGGCCGTCTGCTTGGCGCCAGAGATGTCTCCCATCTCCGCCTGCGCCGCGGCGATCATCTCCAAAACCTGCGCCTTCAATCGGCCGTCATCTATGCCATTGGCAATCGTCAAAGCGCTTGCCAAAATGCTTCGGCTCGTGATCTCGTCAGCCACGGCGCGGTTGCATGGATGAATCAACAGCGCGAGCAAGCAATAGAATGTTAGACGGATAAATGAATGCCGTTTGTGCATTGAAGAATCCCCGTAAATACACGCTTCGATATATATCGGCCTATGCAAGGATGTTCTTGACGGACCGTGGATACGAGGAAACTCAAGGCGAGCACCAATAACATGCCCCTGAATAACGAGCCTGTTCTAGTTGGACTGTCTTTCTGTCTTTTCGTTTTCTTCGCGTCTTTCGCGCCTTCTAGCGGCAATCTAACCAATGATCGGATGTACAATCCCTCGCGATGAAACGCCTTTGCCGATGGTTGTTCAACCTGGTGGCCTGGACGTCGTTTCTGCTTTTTGTGTTCACGATTGCCGCCTGGGTGTTCAGCTATTGGCGTATTTACAGCGTGTCAAAGCAATCGGCCTCATCCTCTCTGGAATCCGCGATTTACCACGATGAATGGGATTATTGGTGTGCCGTACTCATTCGCGGACATCTCGTGTTCTTCGTGGGTACCAATCGCGACTCAAATCCACCGGCAAGCTTTTCGCTCCTGGGCGGCACCAGCGACGCATCTAACTACACTGATGTGCCGCCGAGCGGCTATTTATCTCGTTGGCGGGTGCTCGGCTTTGAGGTGGGGCAATTCCTAATCCTCAACCATGTGGGCCAACATGCAAGCGGAAGCAAAGTCGGTATCCCGCTTTGGTTCGTCGCCTTCGTTGCCGTGATACCATCCGCATTCTGGTTTAAGAGTCGCCGCGCGCCTCAGAATGGTCTTTGCGAAGTGTGTGGCTACGACCTCCGCGCCACGCCGGAGCGGTGTCCGGAATGCGGGACCGTGCCGATACGGCCAAGTTAATTAGGGACAGTTAATTAGGGACAGTCAGGACCGTCCCTAATTTACCAAGGGTATCCCACCAGATTAATTAGGGACAGTGTGACTGTCCCTAATTTACGAATGACGTATCTGTTCGAGTTGATCTGCTTTTCTGTTTTTCGTTTTCTTCGCGTCCATCTCCGCTTCGCGGTAATTCTGTATTTGAATCTTTCCCTCGCAATAAAAGAGATTGAACCACGAAGTCCCAAAGACACGAAGCGGCTTTCTTGGTTCCAAAACGCTTCGGCGGAATCGGCGTTTTCTAATCTAATTTGAATTTAATGCGATCCCTTCGCCCGTGTGCTCCCGAATGTCGCAAGCCGCTTAGTGTCTTCGTGACTTCGTGGTTCAATTTCCGGGAATTAATCAGCGACGAAAATGTCACCGGATTTCAGTGGCGTGGCGTGCATGTTATCGTGTCCGCATGCCACGCTTCAAGAGACCCGCGCTCGTGATTCAGCCGACGACGCTTTGGGATTATCCATCGCAGGATTATGGCGAGGGCCAGCAGGGGCGGGCGGGGTATAAGGGGGCGACGCCGTCGTACATCATTTGGAATTTGCTGCAGCGGTACACCAAGCCCAAGGATTTGGTGGTCGATCCGTGCGCGGGGAGCGGGACGACGCTGGACGTGGCGCGCGATCTGAATCGGCGGGCGTTGGGATACGATCTCAGCCCGGCGCGGAAGGATATTTTCCGGGTGGATGCACGCAAGTTGCCGCTGGAGGATGAGAAGGCGGATTTTGTTTTCATCGATCCGCCGTACTCCAATCACCTGGAATATTCGGATGATCCGCGTTGCATCGGCAAACTGGACGCAGCTGGCCCGGAGTATTACCAGGCGATGGAGCAGGTGATCGGTGAGATTCACCGCATTCTGCGGCCCGGGCGGCACATGGGACTGTATGTCAGCGATTCGTTCGTGAAAGGGAAGGGATTTTTCCCAATCGGGTTTGAATTATTCTCGCTGTTGCGAAAAAAATTGGAGCCAGTGGACATCATCGCAGTCACTCGGCACAACAAAACGCTGGAAATGGGCAACTATCGCGCGGCGGCCGAGGAGGGGAATTTCTTTCTGCGCGGATTCAATTATCTGTTCATCATGCGGAAGGCGGAATCTAAATCCAAAAGAGATTGAACCACAAAGTCACGAAGACACGAAGCGGCTTTCGACGTTTGAGAGTCCTACCGCAGGCCGGACCGATTGAATTCAAATTATTTTTTAAAAATGCCAAATTCGCCGAATCACTCTGGAACCAAGGAGTCCGCTTCGTGTCTTCGTGACTTCGTGGTTCAATCTCTTGGAATTCATCGGCGCGGAGAAAGCCGGTTAGAATCCCGGGGTGCCTTCCAAGGATTATCTTCAGCCTTATCTGAATGCGCTCGCGGAGCATGGCGATAAATTTCCGGCGTTGCTTTGGGCGAGCCGATCGACGCAGGAGGTGCGGTTTGCGGCGCTGGAGCGGATTTGTCCCTTGGAGGGAAAAGTAGTTTTGGATGCGGGGTGTGGGCGGGCAGATTTGCTCGATTGGATGAATCGCCGGGGAATCAAGCCGAACAAATATATCGGCATTGAGGCGGTTGAAATGTTCCGCAGGGCGGCGTGGCGGAAGAAGCTTCGCAACGCCACGATTCTGCAGGGCGATTTTGTAACCGATGCGCGGCTTTTGGATCAGGATGCGGATGTCATCATTTTCTGTGGCTCGCTGAATACCTTGAGCGCGGATGATTTTTACCGCACGCTCACAAGCGCTCAAAAATTTGCGCGGCAGACGTTGGCCTTCAATTTTCTTTCATCCCCGGAATTGGCGAAAGCGAAATATCTCACCTGGCATCGAATGGAAGATGTCATCGCATATCTGCGCGTCTTCGGCGGCGAGATCAAAGTGGCGGAAGACTATCTGGATGGAGACTGCGCAATTTCACTGACGAAGCCCTGACGCGATTTTAACCGGGGCCATCCGCAAGCGAATTTTTGTCATCCAATTCGGCAAATTAGATAAGCCCGCCCCGTCAAATTGCCCTGATTTTCAGTGTTTTGCGTCTTTTTCAGAAAAAGAGAGCGTTCACTAACCAGAGTGAATTAGCGATTGCTAACACTAACCAGAAGCCCTTAGCGGTGACTAACACGCAGGAGATGAACATGAAAGGCTCAACGAAACAACTCGGTTCCAAGCGTCAGCAGACTTTCAGCGCGGTTGCCACAGCGGCGCGCTCGATCGTGATGGAGAATCTGGAATCCCGGCAACTGATGTCCGGTACTCCCTTCATCGAACTCATTCCCCAGAACGATGGCTCGGAAATGTTGTACGTGCAGGCCCCGGCCCACACGCATGACACCATCACCGTCACCGAACCGATGTACGGAATGCTGCAGGTGTTCGATGACGGCGTTTCGCAGGGCGAGTACCTCGCTGACGAATTGGAAATTTATGCCGTGCAGGGCGCCAAGGAAATCGATGTCGATTCATCGGTCACGATGAACGCCACCGTCGTCGGCGGCGTCGGCAGCGACACCATCCTCGGTGGATCGGGATACAACTACATCGACCAAAGCCACAAGGGCAACTCGCTGCTGGTCGATGGCGATGACGAGAATTGGATTGTCGGCGGGCTCGGACAGGACAGCATCGTGGCCATGTCCGGCGACGACACCGTCTTCAGCGGAACCGGCGGCTCGGACATCTGGGTCAACGGCGAAAACGACTCGGATGGCTACGACTACATCGACAACCAGGGTCTGGGCGTTCAACAGGAAGTTTATTCCTTCCAGGGATATTACGGCTTCGACGACAACGGCAATCTGGTGTACGAGCAGCCGTCGCTGGGCCGGGATGGAACATCCCTGACCCTTCCGGAACCCGGCACATTCACCCAAAACGAACCCAACGGCGCATCCGGTTGGACCAATATCAGCAGCCTCCCGCTATTTGGCGCCAACGGTCCGGAAATTCAGGACATCAACCAGAACAATCTGGGTGACTGCTATTTCCTTTCGACGCTGGGCAGCATCGCCTGGCTCGATCCGAATCAGATCCGCAACAACATCACGCCGCTGGGCGATGGGACGTATGCGGTTCAGTTCACGATCAACGGTCAGAGCGAATATTTCCGCGTGGATGGCAACCTGCCGATCGCGCCCGATGGCAGCGGGCTGGATTACAACCAGTACACGGATGCCGACGACGACGCGATCTGGGCGTGCATCTACGAGAAGGCGTTCGCCATCGCCCGGCCCAATCCGGACTCCGACTCCACCGATATGGACTACGCCAATTTCGGAAACATCGAAAGCGGCAATCCGGCCGAGGTGTTCTCCGATTTCGGCGACGCCAACTGGTCCTACACGCCGGATGATTACACGGCCGAGCAATTGCTCACGTCGATCGCCTCTTGGCGAGACAACGGCATGGCTGTGGGCATCGTCACCGACAGCGACAACGGCGCCGACATGGATAGCGCCGGTCTTTACACCAGCCACGTCTATTCTGTCCTGGGCGTGACGACCGATTCCTCCGGCGACCCGGAATTGGAACTCCGCAACCCCTGGGGCCTTGTCGGCCCAGATGCCTCGACCGACGGCATCGTTTATCTGCCGATTTCAAACATCGTCCCCGGCACGTTCAGCAGCGTGGTCTGCTCGTACGTGTAACCCAATTGTTTCTGTACCGGCGAGGCGTGGAAGAGCGTTTCTTCCACGCCTTTTTTATTGGGAGGGTTTAGGGTTTGGGGTAAAAATGCGCTTTCGATTTCCGCATTTCACCCTAAACCCTATACCCCAAACCCTAAACCCCGCATTCTAATTCGAAGGCTGAGTCGCGCTCGCTCGGACGGATTGCCCTTCGCCATGAAACGTGAATTCCGTCGTGCCCGTGATCTGCGTGGGGGAAATGACCGGCGTCGAGAGTTTGCTGCCGCCCGTCTGGTCGCATTTGACGATCTCGCCGGCCTTCATGTCCACCAACATCGTTGAGGTCGATTCGATGTCTTCTTCGACATCGCCATCCTCATGGCGGATCAGGCCGCAGTTGCAAGTCATCTGGCCCATCAGCTTGCCATCGATCTCCTTCACCCAGTCGAGCTTGCACTGAGCCAGAAGCTGATCGTTTTTGCCAAGTTCCGAATGTTTGGAGAGTTTGTCGCTGATGTCCCAACTGTCGCCGACAGCGACGGGTTTGTCGGGGAAGAAATCTTCATCGGGGTTGAGCATGCCTTTGAGATTTTCCACGTCGCTGTCATCGGCATCCTTGGCGTAATCGCCGATGATGGATTCATCCTCCCGCCGCCGGAGGGTGATGGTCTGGCCGGCCAGGGTGCAGGGGTAATCGGTGATCTTTCCGGAATTATCGATCAGTGAATCCGCACTGTCCGGCGAAACTTCAATGCGAATCTGCGTGGCCGATCCGTCTTTGGCCTCCAGCACCACTTCCGATGACTTGAGCGTTTGTTTGCTCTCCCATTTGTCGGTGGTGGTTTTGCCATCCGTTGTGGTGGTGGTGTCGGATTTGTAATCGGCAACTAATTCGCCATCGACCTTGTCGCCGGCCTTGATGGTTTCGTGGATGGAATATTTGTCCTGCGCTTGCGCGATTGCGGAAAGCGAAAGCATGATTCCAAGAGCCAGGATCGTTCGCAGCAAAGAGCCCACGAGTCGAATCGTAGACGGCGGATGACACCGACTCAAGCCTTATAGCATCTCCAGAAAATTCAGGAAGAAGATATTTATCGGTTACGATTTCCATGCCGACGAGCAGGCGCGAACTCGAATAGCTGAAACCGCCGCCGCTGCGAAGCCCGTCGGCTTGCCCGTCGAAGTTCCCGGCGGCATTTTGCAGTCGCAGGGAGGTCGGACATGTGGGGCTGTGAAGGACGGTTGAGGTCGCGCCTGGGCGCGAAACTCCTTAGCATCCGCCGCCGAAGACGGGAAACTCTTCTTCCGACTCGAAGATGCCGCATCGAACTTCGACAGGCCAGCCAGTGGTTTTCGCAGCGGCAGCGCTGATCCTTATTCGAGTTTGCGCCTGCTCTTCGGCATGGAAACCGCAACCGATGAGCATCCTCTCAGGTTTTTATTGAATCACCGTGCAGATAATCGAGCGTTTGCGCGGCCGAGTGTCAAATTCTAAAAGCACCACCTGCTGATATTCGCCGGTGAGGAGTCGGCCATCGGCGAAGGGGATGGTCAGGCTCGGGCCGATCATCGAAGCGCGGACATGGCTGTGGCCGTTGTCGTCGTTCCATGTCGCTTCGTGGGCATAGTGGGCGTCATCGGGGACGAGTCGCTGGAGGACTTCGGACATGTCGTGCTTGACCAGGCCGGATTCGTATTCCATGGTCGTCAGCGCCGCCGTGCTGCCGACGATGAAAAGATGCAGCAACCCTTCGCCGCGAAGCTCGCGCATTTTGGGCTTAAGCTCGGCGCTGACATTGAGAATGTCGTTGCATCCATCGGTCTGCATTTCAAGTGTAAATCGCGTCATGTTCCAGCCCCACGGTGGCGAATCATAGCACGATCATCGGGCCAAATCCCGCGCGGCGTTTGGCCGGGGACGATAAATGTTTGGCCGCCTGACCCATCAGCTACCCTTTCAGCCTGTTCTTCTCATACAGATAATACCTCTTTCCGTTGGCGGTGGGATAGAAGCCGATTTCCTGAAAATCGGGGCGGCCCTGAACGTCGGCCAGATATTTGGCGACGCCGGCAATGGTGGGGAGATTGGTGCGGACCTCGTCGTTCCCGGGATCGCCGACGATGACGAAATCGGCTGCGTCCAATTGCTGCTGGATCAGGGCCTCATCATTCCATCGTGCAAAATCGAGGGGATGAAAATTCAGCGCGTTTCCATCCAGCCCGGCCAAGTACGTCAAACAGGCCGGCTCCACCGATTGGCCCTCGGCGGGGATGAAAACGTACGCGGTACTGCTGCGCTGTTTGATCGCCTGATAAATGTCGGCCGTCAACCGATTGGAAGCGATCACGCGCGGATCGCTCGCCCCGGCATACGCTTCGCGCGCCATGGGTTTCTCAAACATGCAAATTGAAAGCACGCAGACAAGAATAAATGGTGCCTGTCCCCATTTTCCGCGAGTCTCCGTCAGTAAAAGATGCAGCGCGCGGATGGCGGCCATCAGGAGCAGGATTTGCCAAAGCCCGCCGAAGAAAACATTTTTCACAACTGCGGCGGTGGGAATTGCGTAGGCGACGAGCATCACCCCCGCCAGCGCGGCGGCGAATTTGAGTTTGTCCCACTGGCCACGAATCAATGCGATAATCACCCCAGCCGCCGCGACGGCGAGCAGCAAATACATCTGTCCCTGCCCAATCGCAAATCGCCCGGCCTGACCATCGACGTAATATCGCAGCGAATCGAGCAAGGAAAGATGAACCGCCCAGACCTGCTGCAAATCCCCGAAGGCGTTGGTGTAAAAATAGCTGAAAATCTCCCGGCCGCCCGCAATGAAAAACGGCCCGGCAACGATCGCGGCTCCGAGCAGCGCGAGGGCGAAACTTTTGACGATTCCGCCTCTTACCCCCTCCTCCGGTACTCCGGGGGAGGGTTGGGGTGGGGGCCGCTCGTGCGATTGCGAAGAAAAACCCCCACCCTCGCCCTCCCCCGGAGTACCAGGGGAGGGGATAGTACGCCGGTAATCCATGAACATCCTCAGCGCCATCGACAGCGCAAATGCGATGAACGACAGCGCGAACGTCGTCGGCTTAAAGAAGATCGCCAAGCCGAACCACGCGCCGGCGACCAGCGGATGAATCACCCTCGACCGCAGCATCGGTTTGCGCAATGTGAACATCACCCCAATCGCGCTCGCCAGCGCGCTGGCGAAATCCGGGCGAAATTCCTCGATGCACATTTTTGGAAGTCGTGTCGAGAGAACCAGTCCATAGACCAAGAGCCGCTGCCACCACGTCGCCGGCCCGATCAGCCAATCAGCTGCGAGCAGCAGCCCAAGCACGATCAACCCATTGCCGGCATATGGCGCCCAGTCGTGCCAACCGAACACCGAAAACGACCCCATCGCCAGCAGGGTAGAAAACGGCGCATGCGGCGGCTGATTCCAAAACTCCCGCAGCCACGCAATCAGCCCCCCGTTATGGAGCGTCCGGAGCCGCCAAAGTGCGTCGTTAAAATAAAACGCGTCATCCCCGATCGGCCGCCACATCAGGCGGTGGTGGAGCATGGAGAAATGGATGGAATAAGCCGTCAATGCCGCGGCAAGAACCACCTGCATGAGAATCCGGCCCAGCAACTGTATCGCCCCCGATGCCGGCTTTGCGGAAGGATCCCCCAAGTCGGGAGAGGCGACGGCCGTCGATGCCGGTTCCATTCCGGCGATGCTACCATTCCAAAAAAAATTTGCAGAATTCCGGGAATATCCAAGGGCGAAGTTTGTATTATGTAAGGGTATAAATGCCCGCCGAGACAATTAACGGCGCCCTAAGAACATATGTTATACGGTAGATGTTACATGATGTTATACAATGTTACGGTTACACCCCCTCCCCCCAGTTTAGCGTCGCCGGCCTCGGCGACCGACCTTGAAGATACCGTTTCCTCGCAAATGGAACACAATGGAACAGAATGGAACACTTACCCCCCCCCACCCCCCTGCGGGGGAGTGAGTAGAACAGTAGAGCAGTGGAGCAGTAGATGCAGATGGGAACGCATGTCCACGATTATCAATTTACTGCCATTGCCAATAAAATCCGCTGGATGTGATTCTCGCATAACTATTTATGTTTATTGGACTTTTGTGTTCAATTCGGAAAGTATTATTTGACCCACGTTAACGCCGGTGATATATTTGCTCGAAGCGCCTGTCGGAGGCGTTCATTAAACCTTTTGCCCTAAAGATTTAGGGGAGATGACCCAGCGACGCAGTTTCGGGGCGGTGAAATGATCGGATCGGGGACCAGCGACGGGACGGACACCAAGGCGCGAGTTCTCCAAAGCACGGATATCGTCGAATTGATCGGCCGAACCGTTCGACTTAAACGCAGCGGAAAAGATTTTGTCGGACTTTGTCCGTTTCATCAGGAAAAAACGCCCTCGTTTCACGTGAGTCCGTCCAGGCAGTTCTTTCACTGCTACGGATGTAAAAAGGGCGGAAATGTCATCGACTTTGTGATGCAGCGCGACCGCGTCGAGTTCATCGACGCCCTTCGGCTGCTCGCCGAGCAGGCCGGCATACCAATGCCCGCCGCCGGACAGAAAAGCAATGCCTCGGAAAGGCAAGTCCTTCTGGACGCCCATTCCTCGGCATGCGCGCTCTTTGAAAAGTTGCTCTCTCATCCCCAACTCGGGAAACCCGCGCGGGATTATCTCGCGCAGCGTGGATTTACCTCCGAATCCACCAAGCGATTTCAGCTCGGACTGGCGAGCGATTCCTGGGATGCCCTGGTGACATCCCCGCTGATGAAAAAGTTCGCCCCGGCGCAATTGGCGCTGGCGGGATTGGTCAAACCGCGCGAGCGCGGCGATGGGTATTACGATACCTTCCGCAACCGCCTGATCTTTCCGATCCGCGATGAAAGCGGCCGGATCATCGCCTTCGGCGGCCGCGTGATGCCGGGTTCGGAAGACCCGGCCAAGTATCTCAACAGCCCGGAAACACCGCTTTTTTCCAAGAGCCGGTGCGTCTTCGGCCTGGATTTAGCGCGGCAGCGAATCGTCGAAACCCGCACCGTCGCGGTGGTCGAAGGTTACACGGATGTTGTCATGGCCCATCAGTTCGGGGCCAGCAATGTGGTTTCGCCGCTCGGCACCGCATTGACCGAGCAGCATGTGACATTGCTGCGAAGGTTTGCCGATCGGATCGTGCTGCTGTTTGATCCGGATTCGGCGGGCGAGTCGGCGGTCAACCGGGCGGTGGAGATTTTTCTCTCCCAGCCGGTGGAAATCGCCATCGCATCGCTTCCGGATGGACAAGACCCCGATGAATTCCTGCTGGCCAATGGGCTGGAGGCATTCAACAAGGTTTTGGCGGATGCGGCGGACGCGCTGAGTTTCAAGTGGCGGCAGTTGTCGCGGCGATTTGAATCGGCCAATGCCGTCACCGGACGCCAGCAGGCGCTGGATGAATACATGCGAACGCTGTCGCAGGCTCGGAGCTCGACGGCCGGCGGAGTCGATCCCCTTCGCTGGGGCGCGGCGCTGCTGCGGGTGAGCCGGCTGACCGGAATTCCCAAGGAGGAGTTGAACCAGCGATTCCGGATAAAGTCCGGTAAACGCGGCCCGCGCAAGACTGCCGCTCAAGTTTCCGCGGCCGCAAAGCCGACTATGCCTTCTCCCCTCCCGCCGATGACGGCCAGGCAGAAGGCCGAGGGATTTATGCTGGGCCTGCTGCTGCTGGAGCCGGCGCGATGGGACGATGTTCAGCAACACATTGCCCCGGCTGATTTTATGGATGATCAGCTCCGGGCTGTTGCCGACTTGTTCTGGAGGCATCAGCGGGATGAGGGACAGCCGGAATTGAATGAGTTTTTGAGCCTGCTCGATGAGGCCGCCCGGTCGGTGGCGCTCGAGTGGGTTCGAGAAGCGCAAGAGGTTGAAGATGCGGCGGCGGTCATGGAGGGCGGCCTACAATATCTCAGGGATGAGCGGCATCGAGAAGAAGGCAGAAAACTGACGGCCCACCTCCAACGTACCGGCGATTCTTCGGAATCATCGGTGGTGAAGCCGCCCAGTGAAATGCTCTTGGATGATTTAGAGGCGATGCGGCAGTTGCAGGACAATGCCCGTCGGCCGGATTTGAAGCGTGTGGCACTTTGAGTGTGCGTGTGAATTTGCAGGTGCGTGTAAATCTGTGGATTCGTGATTTTTGTGGGAAGAAAGTGTTAAGAACGACGCACTATCGAGGGGCGTCGTCAAAACTGAATATCGGATGGCCGTTGGTTTCGCTCGTTGCAAGGATTGGGAACAAACCCGACTTCCTTGGCCCGCGAATCTCGGCGCCAAAACCCGGCAACCGTCGAGCCGGGTATCGCTAGGAAAGTGGAAAAGCAGACATGGCAACGATTGAAACTCCCCTGATCGGCTCTGGCTCTCAGGAAGAAGTTGACCTGCGCGTGCAGGCTCTTCTGGACCTTGGCACTTCGCGCGGATTCCTCACTTATGAGGAACTGAACACCCGTCTTCCCGATGAAGTGGTTTCCCCTGACAAACTCGATTCTCTCCTGATGATGATCGACGAGATGGGCATCACGCTCATCGACGAGCAGGACATCGGCGATTATCTCAAGCCCAGCGCTCGCCCGAAGCTGGAGCGCGCGGATAAGCCGGCGCTGATTCCCAGCAAGCCGATCAAGCTGCCCAAGACGCCGCGCCCGCCCAAAGTCCAACAGCCCACGGAAGAAGAGATCATTCTCGATGAAGACGACGACGAGGCGCTGGATTTGAATCTGGCGGCCGAGCTGGCCGAGGCATCCAACAAGCGGATCGACGATCCGGTGCGGATGTACCTGACGCAGATGGGCGAGATCCCTTTGCTCACTCGCGAGCAGGAAATCGCGCTGGCCAAAAAGATCGAAATCACCCGCAAGATTTTCCGCTCGAAGGTGTTGGAGAGCGACTACTGTTTGCAGTCGGCGGTGGAGATCCTCCAGCAGGTGGATGATGGAAATCTGCCGTTCGATCGCACGATGAAAATCAGCACCGATGAGGGGATGGCCGACAAGGGAACCATCGGGCAGCGCATTCCCATGAATCTCACGTCCGTGCGTCAGATGTTGACCCGCAATCGGGACAACTGGGACGAGATGCGCAAGGCGAAGAACAAGAAAGAACTGGACGAAGTGCGTCTGGCCATCCGTCGCCGGCGCCGGCGCTCGGTGCGATTGCTGGAAGAACTCGCGCTGCGGACCAGCAAGGTTACGCCGCTGATGAAAAAGCTTTCTTCCATCAGCACGAAGATGGTGGAACTCGAGCAGCGCATTGAGGAACTCAAGAAATCCAAGGAACCCGGCGAGGATCTGGAAGTCTGCCAGGAAGAACTGAGCGGGCTGGAAGATCTGGTGCTGGAAGATGCACAGAATCTGCATCGGCGCGTCGTCGCCGTTCGCAAAATCTTCTTCAAGTACGAAGACGCCAAACGCAAACTCTCCGGCGGTAACCTGCGATTGGTGGTTTCCATCGCCAAGAAGTATCGCAACCGCGGGTTGTCGTTCCTGGACATTATTCAGGAAGGCAACACCGGCCTGATGCGCGCGGTGGACAAATACGAATATCGCCGGGGGTTCAAATTCAGCACGTACGCGACGTGGTGGATTCGCCAGGCGATCACCCGCGCCATTGCCGATCATGCCCGCACCATCCGCATTCCGGTGCACATGATTGAGACGATGAGCAAATTGCGGAACATCTCCAAGGGCCTGATGCAGGAGATGGGCCGCGAGCCGACCATCGAAGAGATTGCCAAGCGCGCCAAGATGACGGTGGCGGAGACACGTCGGGTGTTGAAGATCAGCCGGCATCCCATTTCGCTGGACCGCCCGGTCGGCGAAAGCGAAGACAGCTATTTCGGCGACTTCATCGAAGATGAAAAAGCCGACAATCCTGTTGAATCAGCCACCCAGGAAATGCTCAAGGACAAAATCGAGCAGGTGCTCAAGACGCTGACCTACCGCGAGCGCGAAATCATCAAGCTCCGCTACGGCATCGGCGATGGCTATACATACACGCTGGAAGAAGTCGGCCGAATTTTCAAAGTCACCCGCGAGCGCGTGCGGCAAGTCGAGGCCAAGGCGATTCGCAAACTGCAGCATCCGGTGCGAGCGCGGAAGCTGGAAGGATTTCTGCCGGGCGGGGTGCCGAGGTAGGCTCGGGGTATGATCGACCCGGGAGACATCCAAGAGCAGTTGGACAAGGTTCCATTTGAACCGTTTCGCATGCGTTTAGTGAACGGTGTTCATTATGACGTGGAGCATGCGGATTCCATAACACTGATGGATCGATACGCCTTTTTCGCTCCGCCAAAATCCGGCTGGTTTATTCTGGACTATGGCGCTATCGTAAGCTTGGAGAGTTTGCGTGACGATTGACCCAGAAACATTCCGCTCGCTCAAGATGAAACGGCCATTCGAAGCGTTTCGAATCTTCTTGACAGACGGGACGACTATTGACGTGGTGGGGCCGTGGAAGTTCACGGCCATGGAAGATCGCCTTGTCGTCACGCCGGATGGAAAGCAGTTGAAAATGATTCCATACGGGCAGATTTCGCGAATTGAGATGTCAGTGGCGGTGTGAGGGGTGAGGTTACTGGTCACCACCTTTGTCGTTGTATTCAACCGCCGATTTTAGATCGGGCCTGCCGTTGAGAACAACCCGCAACACTCGCGGCCTTTCTATGGATGTAGCTATTATTGTTCCCAGTCAAAGCGTGCAGTTCATTGATAAACGGCCCGTTCGCGATGCGAACCATCAGTCGCCCGATTTCCCGAATTTCTCCTTTTCCCCGAGACGCGCTTATCACTTGGATCGCGTAGCGCCTTAATCGCTCCTGCTGATCCTCGGAAAGTGGAATCGCTTTGAGTTCTCGGCGCTATCGAGTTGGCACCACGATACGCGATCCCGTTCGCATGCCATACCGCCTCTCAGGTTCTTTTTGTGGAATTCGGCGAAATGCTGTCTAACACACCCGATCGTACCCGGTTCCATTCAATGGAAAATGCTTTGTGCGCGCCCTGGATTTGCTCCATCAGGCGTCGCATTTCGTCCTTCGATGACCGAGTAGAAGACTCCGTCGCGACAATGATATCGCCGGCTCAGAAATCAACCAAAACAGTGCGTGGAGTAGAAAACATCGCTAGTCGCGCACAATCAATACCTGTAACTCTCCCCCTTATACGGCCCATCCACCGGCACGCCGATGTATTCCGCTTGATCCTTGCTCAACTTCGTCAGCTTCGCACCGATCTTCGCCAGATGCAGCCGCGCGACTTTTTCATCCAGATGTTTCGGCAACACGTAAACTTTTTTCTCGTACTTCGATCGGTTCGTCGCCAGTTCAATTTGCGCGATCGTCTGATTCGTGAAACTATTGCTCATCACAAAGCTTGGATGCCCGGTCGCGCAGCCGAGATTCAGCAGCCGACCTTCGGCCAGGATCAGCACGCTATGCCCGTCAGGAAAAGTCCACATATCGTACTGCGGCTTGATGTTGGTTTTCTTGATTCCCTTGACCTTCTTCAAACCGGCCATGTCGATTTCGTTGTCGAAATGCCCGATGTTGCCGACGATCGCTTTGTCCTTCATCTTGCTCATGTGCTCGGCGGTCAG
>Ga0302326_10013065_pt1 | contig 17624 bp, 9 predicted proteins | sample Palsa_T0_3_FD_202264 | JGI IMG/M metagenome (GOLD analysis project Ga0302326, IMG submission 202264) | Peat permafrost microbial communities from Stordalen Mire near Abisko, Sweden - Palsa_T0_3 | ecosystem: Environmental > Terrestrial > Soil > Palsa > Peat permafrost | place: Sweden: Abisko... | reverse complement strand
CTGGTGAGCGAAATCTTCACGGACGACGTGCTGCAAAAGCTGCCTGGCTCCATGGCCATCGGGCACACGCGTTACTCCACTACTGGTGATTCGGCGTTGCTGAATGCGCAACCTATTCGCGTCGATTCAACCAAAGGCCTGATCGCGATTGCGCACAACGGTAACCTTGTAAACCTCGGCAACATTCGGGCGCGGTTGGAACGCGACGGCGCATATTTCCAGACCACGAGCGACTCCGAAATTATCGTTCAGCTCATTGCTCATTCAAAAGCAGGCACGCTCGTCGATTGCATTGCCGACTCGCTGGGACGCGTGGAAGGCGCGTTCTCCATTGTGATGATGACGCGCGACCGCATCTTCGCCGCGCGCGATCCACGCGGCTTTCGCCCGCTCTCCATCGGGCGCATTGAAAATGAGGATGGCCCAGACACGATTGTGTTCGCCAGCGAGACCTGCGCGTTCGATCTGCTGCGCGCCGAGTATATTCGCGACGTGCTGCCGGGCGAGCTTGTCATGGTCACGGAAGATGGACTGACCAGCCGTCAATATGCGACCGGCGTTCCGCAATCCAGTTGTATTTTCGAGCATGTTTATTTTGCGCGGCCTGACAGCAAGATTTACGGACGCTGGGTGCAAGAGAGCCGCGACCAGATGGGTCGTCAACTGGCGCGCGAATCCGGTGTGGCTGCAGACGTTGTGGTGCCCGTTCCTGATTCCGGCGTGACGGCAGCGCTGGGTTACGCGGAAGAAGCGGGGCTGCCATTTCGCATGGGCCTCATTCGCAATCACTACGTTGGCCGCACCTTTATTGAGCCGGAGCAGCGCGTGCGCGACTTTGGCGTGCGGTTGAAACTCAACCCCGTGCACAACCTGCTTGACGGCAAGCGCGTCATCCTGATCGACGACTCCATTATTCGCGGGACGACGAGCAGAAAGATTGTGCGTATGGTGCGCGGCGCAGGGGCGAAGGAAGTTCATCTCCGCATCAGTTGCCCGCCGACCATTTCGCCTTGTTTTTACGGCGTAGACACTCCCAGCAAGCGCGACCTGATTGCAGCGAATAAGTCTGTCGAGGAGATCCGTCAATACATCGAGGCTGACTCATTGGCTTATTTGTCTCTCGATGGCCTTCTGAAGAGCTGCGAGACAAAAGAGAAGACCGGCTATTGCACGGCCTGTTATACGGGCAACTATCCGACGCAATGGGTGGATGTGGATGAGATTCTGCCTGCCGCTGTAACCATCTGACAAACCCTTCCTGCCGATTTTAGCAATTTAGAATCAGTGCTGATCCCACTCTTCCGCAGGGATGCCTGAGGTTGTGCATGACCCGGTTACGAGTACTGTTCGGCGGAGCTGTGTTTCTTGGCTCTTTTTTGCTATTCCTTGTCGAGCCCATCGCTGCGAAGCAACTGCTCCCCGTCTTCGGCGGGTCGGCAGCGGTCTGGATCACATGCCTCGTGTTTTTTCAGACGGCTTTGCTGGTTGGCTATCTTTACGCGCATTGGCTTGCGCGGCGCTCGCATTGGGTTTTGCATTTTGCGATGCTCTTGCTCGCTGCGGCGTCGGCAATCATGTGGGCCACGCAGACCCTGGACCTTAGCCGCGCATCGCAGCATCCTGTTTCTTCCATTTTTGTTGCGCTGGGACTTTCCATCGGCCTTCCTTTTCTAATGCTGGGCGCTACGAGCCCACTGTTACAGGTTTGGCTTGCGCGGCTTGAGACGCGGGGCATTCCGTATCGGCTGTTTGCGCTTTCAAATCTTGCGTCTCTGCTGGCGCTCGCGCTCTACCCAACGGTGATCGAGCCGCACTTTACACTCAGAGCACAGCGTCTCATCTGGTGCTGTGGCTTTGCTGTGTTTGCGCTTGTTTCGACCGTTCTTACCTGGCGAACTCGAGACACGACTACTAGCATCGCGGAGATGAAGGTTGAGGATGAATCGGGGATAACGCCAGCGCCTTTGAGTTATAAGCTGCTGTGGGTCCTGTTACCCATGGGCGCTGCCATGCAGTTAGCGGCAGTTACAAGTTACCTTACGCAGAATATCGCCGCGATTCCGTTGCTCTGGATTTTGCCGCTCGGTGTATATCTCATTACTTTGATCATTGCCTTCCAGTTTCCACGGCTTCTGCCGCGCGGAATTCTTGTGCGCCTCCTGGTGGTGATGCTGGCAGGTCTCGGATACATGCTCTCGCAGATCGATGTATCGGTGCCGCTGCGCATCGGGCTCTCATTCTTTCTGATAGAAGTATTTTTCGCCTGCCTTTTCTGTCATACCGAGGCTTATGCGCTGCGCCCACAACGGTCCTCGGAGTCGACGCTCTTCTATCTCCTCTTTGCCGCGGGTGGCGCGCTCGGTTCGTTTCTTATTGGGATTGCGTCGCCGCTTATCTTCTCGTTCAACTACGATCTGGCGCTCACTTTCTTGGTCACGGCGCTGCTTGCGCTTGCCGTTACCTGGGCCAGCGGATGGGCGCAGCGGCTGTTGTGGACGACTGCAAGCGTGCTTCTGCTTGTGTTGGTGGTAATGCTCCACATAGCCTACCGGCGGGATACACCCGTGGCCGTGCGCAATTTTTATGGAAGCCTGCGCGTGCGGCAATCGCTCTCAGCTTATCCTGGCGCCATCATGCGCACGCTTACCAATGGGACGATTCAGCACGGCACGCAGATTTTTTCTCCGGAGTTACGCAAAACGCCAACGACTTACTACGCGGAAGATTCCGGCGTAGGCATTGCGCTGCGTTACTGCTGTCGGGACCGAGCGCGCAATATCGGTGTGGTTGGATTGGGTGTTGGAACAATTGCCGCGTATGGAAAACCCGGCGATCGAATCCAGTTTTACGAGATCAATCCAGCGGTAACTCCGATTGCGCAGAATGTTTTCAGTTACCTTCGTGAATCGGGGGCGCAGGTCAGCATTGTCGATGGCGATGCACGCGCATCCTTAGCGCATCAGCAGCCGCAGAGCTTCGACGTCCTCGCGGTCGACGCATTCTCGGGCGATGCCATTCCGATTCATCTTTTAACCACGCAAGCGGTTGAGTTATACAAACGTCATCTTGCGCCCGGCGGCATTCTGGCATTTCATATCTCGAATAGCCATGTCGATCTTGAGCCGGAGATTGCGCTTCTCGCCAAAGCAGCCGGAATGGAGGTGCGACGCGTATCGAGCTATGAAAATCACGACCGCGGCGAGTTCACGGCGACATGGATGCTGCTGACAAATAACTCCGGCTTCTTCACGCAGCCTGAAGTCGCCGCTCATGTGCGGCAGCCCGCCGTAGGCCCGAACGCGCGCCTGTGGACCGACGATTACTCCAGCCTTTTGCCGCTGATTAGCTGGTAAAAGGCTGGCGGCAATCGCGCGGCGCTACTTGATCCCCACGGCCATGGAGTCAGGGCCGACCAGGTGCTCGACGCGCGCCTCGCGGAAACCGGCTTCCTTCATCCAGCCAATGCAATCCGCGCCGGTGTAATCGAAGCCGCCGGGAGTCTCGATCAGCATGTTCAGGCTCGCCAGCAGGCCGAACGCGTTCTTCGAGCGGTCGTCGTCGATCATGGAGTCGTAGGCAATGAACGCGCCGCCTTCGGGCAGAGCTTCGTATGCTTTCGCGATCAGCATGCGCTTTTCTTCGAGGTTCCAGTCGTGCAGAATGTGGCCCATCATAATCACGTCCGCCTTGGGCAGCGGATCGGTGAAGAAGCTGCCTCCCTGAAAACGAATGCGCGACGAAAGGCCATTCTGCTCGATGTATTCCTCAAAGATCGGACCCACTTCCGGAAGGTCGAAGCCGATGCCTGTGAGGTGCGGATTTTTGAGCGCGACCTGTGTCAGCAGATCGCCCTGCGCGGCGCCAGCATCGACAACCGACTTGTAATTTGCCCATTGAAACCTCGCGCCAATGGTCATGTTGGCTCCGTGACTGATGCCGCTCATGGCGCGCAAAAATCCCTTCAGGGCAGCAGGATCGGCATACATGGCAGCAAAGGTGTTTTCGCCCGTAGGGCCTGCTTCACCCTGCGGCTGTCCGGTGCGCAGCGCCGCCGTCAACTTGTTCCAGTGCAGGAAAAGCCGGCGGTTCGCCATCTCCAGAATGCCGCCGATGTACGAGGGCTTGCGCTTGTCGAGGAACACATCTGTCGAGGGCGTGTTCGAGTAGACGCCGTCATGCCGCTCCAGAAACCCCAGAGCAACAAGCGCATCAAGGAAATCGCGAGAACTGCGCGGATGCAGGCCCAGGCGTCCGGTCAGCGTGTCCAGGTCTTCGGGGCGCTTGGCCAGCTCGGTGAAAACTTCCATCTCGACTGCGCTCAGCAGCGTCTTTGAAGCCCAGAATCCCATGCCGATTTGCAGAATATGTTCCGGTGTTGGTGCGGACGAACTCATGTTGGTCTCCTTACGATTTGCGTGATGCTGATGCTGCTAGCCCACCATTTCGCCAGCCTCCACAAGAGGCACGCGCACGCGTTTTTTCAAACTGCGTGTCAGGGCAAACATTACTGCTGCCGCACCAAGAGCGGGCAACGCCAAGCCGCGCAGACCTGCCTGATAGCTGCCGGTAGCATCCTTCATCACGCCCATCCAATATGGGCCGACAAATCCGCTGAACATGGTTATGGTGTTCATGGCAGCAATGCCAGCCGCCGCAGCGGGGCCGGCTAGAAACTGTGTGGGCAGAGCCACCGCCGGTCCCTGCATGGACATGAATGCGGTGAAGCTTGTCCCCAGCGCAGCAACTAGAACCCACCATGTTGTCGAATAACTGGCGACGACGAAGCCGGTAGCCATCACCGTGCATGGCACAATGCAATGCAGTGCGCGCTCTCCGGTGCGGTCGGAATGTGCGCCGTTGAGCAGCATGGCTGCCGCGCCGGCCAACCCGAAGCACGCCACCAGGTAGCCCACTTGCGTGATATTCCATCCGGTAGCGCCCTGGAGAATTGCAGGGGCAGAAAACCCATACGCGTAATTGGTCGTCAGCGCGCAGAAGAAGTAAGCGCCGATCATCCACACCTTGGGCGAAAGCAGCGCTTGCATGATGCCCGCTTCATGACCGAGGTGCGCCTGCTCGGCGTCGGATTTGAGTTGCCGTTGAAGCCACGTTTTTTCAGGCGCGGTCAGCCACTCCGCCTTCGTGGGGTTGTCAGGCAGCAACTTCAGAATCGCAAAGCTGAACAGCACGGCGGGCAGACCCTCGACCATAAACAGCCATTGCCATCCTGCGAGCCCGAGCTTGCCACCTAATCCGAGCAGCCACCCAGCAAGCGAACCCATCACCACGGAACTGAGCGGCAGGGCAATATAAAAGCGGCTGACGGCGCGGGCCCTCATGCGGGTCGGGAACCACAGCGTGAGGTAGTAGATCACTCCGGGAAAGAAGCCGGCCTCTGCCATGCCCAGCAGAAAGCGAAGCACGTTGAACTCAAGCGGCGTGCGCACAAACATCATGGCCGCGGCCAGCAGGCCCCAGGTAAACATGATGCGCGCCAGCCAGCGTTTAGCGCCGAAACGCAACAGCAGCAGGTTTGACGGAACTTCGCACAGCGCGTAGCCGATAAAGAAAAGGCCAGCGCCGAGCCCATACACGGTTTCGCTAAAGCGCAGGTCGTGCTTCATTTGCAGTGAGGCAAAACTGAGATTAAGGCGGTCAATGTAGGCGAGCCCATAGCCAATGCCGATCACTGGAATGAGCCGCAGACCCGCCTTGCGCTGGGCAGACTTTCCAATCGCGGCGAGTTCAGGTTCTGTCGGATCGGGGACAGCGGGCGTCTCGCGTTGATCGGGCATGTGCGATGACCTCGGAGAGGTTGATTCTTTTAAAGAAAAGCGAGGGAACGCCGACGTGAAGGGTAAGCAAAATCTATCACAAGCGACGTGTGAGTTGGCTGCCGCAGTGCGCACTCTTTACCAAAGGAATCGAAGCCCATCCCTCATCGCGAAGCAGCCGCGTAATATCCTGACCGGGCCAAAACCTCAGATCTCTTCACGGAACAGAGTAGCTTGATGCGATGAAACGATCCATCTCGCTTTAGATTGGTCACTTTGTAGACCACCCTATACTGATTTCGCACGTCGTTGTCGATAGTCTTCAGGTCCTTCACCACTTGTTCGTCGTTTGGCTGGTAAAAGATGCGGCCGCCACTCTGTACCACCAACTGCTCCAGCGTTTGCTGCCCCCGCGAACCCCGTGCCTTCCATTGAGGAACAAACACATAAACGGCCGTTCGCGCGCGTTGGCACATGTCGATTGCTTCAGCCAAGCTCACATGACTCGCGTTGTCGACCCCGTCGGTGAAGAGCAGAACGAAATTTCCCGTCACTGCTCCGAAGTCAGGCAGGAACTTGTAGCGGCACGCTCCGTAAAGGGCGTCGTAAATTGCCGTTCCGTCTCCAATGCTGCTGCCGCTTATCTTGTCGGATGCTATCGCGTCCGAAATCACCTTTGGATCGTTCGTCCAATCCTTGGCAAACCGCGTCGTTCCCTCAAAGCCCAGGGAGAATATCTCGTCTGTGTCTCGCCGGAAAAACTGACTAAGATAGGCGAGAGCGATCTCCCGTTCGTGCGCAATTTGGTCAAGCATCGATGCGCTTGTGTCCAACAGAAACCCGGCCCTAATCGGAAGGTCCCGATAAGCCCGAAACTCCACAATTCTAGCTTGCGCTTTCCCGTTATCGAAGAGTTGCAGGTCTTTGCTGTTCAGGTCCTCAATCGGCGATCCGCGCTCATTGGAAACGTGAAAGGTCAAACTAACTTCATTCGCCGGGAGAGAAAGCGTGAAGTTGCCCGCCTGGTCCGCGCTGGACGGGGATTGCGCCTCGCAGCTTGCAAATAGAGCAACCGAAGAAAGCAGTACGACCCCGATCATGGAAGGCTGAGCGCGCATTTCTGGAATCAAGGATACTGCACCCGACGGGGATCCCGTGGTTTGGGAGGGCTTTGGCCCGCAATGGGCAAAATCGAATAATGAGCCCTGACTCCAACTTGTGCGTCAAGTCACAGGACGCTTACGCTCTCCATGTGATAGCATCCGCTTCTTAGTGATAGACGCCTGTCGGGAACCTCTCCAGTTTCCAGCGGGCGCCGGTCCGAACCTCTTATGGATGAGGTAGACGGCAGACCGGGACACGTGGCCCTCCAATTCGGCCACCTGGACGCCTTCCACGACGCCCCCACGCATTCCCTGTGTCCGCCGCAATTGTCGAACTCAACTGGCTGTCATCCTCAGCGTAACGAAGTGGAGTCGACGGACCTGTGGTTGGGTTCTGCCCGCTTATGCAATCGAGCAATACTTTCATTCCCAAGGAGAAACGCATGAAAACTTATCAGGGAAGTGAGATCCGCAACGTAGCTGTAATGGGGCATGCGCACAGCGGCAAAACCACGTTCATTGCCGCCCTGCTGCATGCCGCGAAGATGACTCCGACGCAAGGCCGTGTGGCCGACGGAACCGCAGTGACCGCCTACGACGAAGAGGAAATTGCCCGCGGCGCGACCATGCAAAACGCCGTGGCCTTTGCTGAGTGGCAGGGAGTGAAAATCAATTTTGTCGACACTCCAGGCTTCCACATGTTCTCGCACGAGGCACGCGCGGCACTGCTGCCGGTTGAGGCTGCAGTGGTGCTCGTCAACGCCCAGAATGGCGTCGAAGCGGTGACCGAACGCGTATGGAAGTATGCCGAAGAGGCCAATGTGCCGCGCGTCGTGGTGATCAATCAGATGGACCATCCCAAAGCCGGAGGCGGCGGGGGCTTGAGCGCCCTGATCGATGACCTGGTGGACCGCTGGGGACGGAATTGCGTTCCGGTTCAGTTGCCCATTTCAGATTCGCAGGGATTTCACGGCGTGGTGGATTTGGTGACGATGGAGGCGTTTTATTACACGCCGGGTGGCGATGGCCGCGGCAAGGTGACGGGCGAGATTCCGGCCAGCCTGGCGGCCGATGCGAAGGCGCGGCACGAGGCGCTGGTGGAACTGGTGGCCGAAGGCAAAGACGAGCTGATGGAGGAGTTCTTCGAGAAGGGCACCATCCCCGAAGACCACCTGATTACCGCGCTGCATGAAGCCATTCGCGAAGACCGCATCTTCCCGGTGTTGTTTTCGAGCGGGCTTGCGAATATGGCGCTCGATCATCTACTCGACTTCATCAAGGTTTACTGTCCTTCGCCGGTGGAGCGCGCTCCGTTCAGCGTGCGGACTGCAGCAGCCGTGGCTGTAGGCGCGAACGGCGGCAACGGAGCGGGCGACGGAACTGGCGACGCGGCACTGGCTCTGCGCAAGGTGGCTGACAGCGAGCCGGCGGCAATGCTGGTGTTCAAGACCATGACCGATCCGTTCTCCGGCCGCATCACTTTTTTCAAAGTCATCAGCGGAGTCATCAAAAGCGATGTGACGGTGGAGAACTATACGCGGCGCGGGCAGGAGCGGCTTTCGCATCTTTCCGTGATGCAGGGGCGCAAGGCGGTTGAAGTTGCCGAGTTGCATGCGGGCGATCTGGGCGCCGTGGCCAAGCTGCGCGAAACTCTGACTGGCGACACGTTGGGCGCGAAGGGCGCAGAGATTCAGATCGATCTTCTGCCACTGCCGGAGCCGGCCATGACTTACGCCATCGAGCCGAAGAGCCGCGCCGATGAAGACAAACTGGCGCCCGCGATTCACAAGCTGATGGAAGAAGATTTGCTGATCAAGTTTTTCCGCGACCCTATGACGAACGAGTTCCTGATCGGCGGCGCGGGGCAGCCTCATATTGAAGCCATCGTGAGCCGCCTCAAAAAGCGCTACCACGCCGAGGTCCACCTCAAGGCTCCGAAGGTTCCTTATCGCGAAACCATCCGCGGCAAGGCCGAGGCGCAGGGCCGCCACAAGAAGCAGACCGGCGGGCACGGCCAGTTTGGAGATTGCAAGATTCGCATGGAGCCAATGCCGCGTGGCGGCGGGTTCGAGTTTGGCAATGAAGTTTTTGGCGGCGCGGTGCCGAGGAACTTTATCCCTGCGATTGAAAAGGGCATCGTCGAGTCGGCTGCGCGCGGCTATCTCGCAGGCTTCCCGGTGGTCGACTTCAAGGCCACTGTTTACGACGGCAGCTACCACGACGTCGACTCGAACGAAATGAGTTTCAAGATGGCCGGGCGGCTCGCGTTCCGCAAGGCGATGGAATCGGCCAAGCCTTGTCTGCTTGAGCCGGTGATGAAGGTGGAGATTGAGGCGCCGGATGAGTTTGCCGGAGCACTGATGGGCGACTTGAACTCGCGCCGCGGACGCGTCGGCGGCATGGAGTCGAAAGGCCGGACGACGGTAATCAATGCGCAAGTTCCCATGGCAGAGATGCTGACCTACGGGACGATTCTCACATCGATGACGCAAGGCAAGGGCAGCTATCGGATGGAGATGGATCATTACGATATCGTGCCGCAGTTAGTGGCGGAGAAAATCCTCGCCAACGCGAAACGGCCGGTGGAGGAGGAAGAGGAATAGCCTCGCGTCAACAGCAATCAATGTTGGCTAATATTGCGAAATCGAGTGGCTTTGCGCCCAACGCGACCCTAAGATTCACAGGTTCTATTTGACAAGCCTCGCAAACTGATGGCAGGATGTCTATCCAGACGTAGGCCCTTGTTTCTGTGAGAAACAGGGAGTGCGGCTACGCCTGCGCGAGATACCGCATTTCGCCACTCGCGCTTTCTATCTTCAAAAGGCGGACTCCGAGCTTCGCAAACCCAGTACTCTATTCCTCTCTATACAGTGCGGGGCCTGAAAAGCCGCCACGTGCCCGTCACCATCGATTGATTTTGCAAACATTCGAGGATGCTGAAAATGCTTACTTCCCGCTTCTCCACAAATGTGTTCGTTGGTTTGCCCCTTATCCTGAGCGCTTTTGTATCGACTGTCTACGGACAAACCCCCCGGGTCTACGAGCCGGCGAACCGCTCCGTGATCACTCTGGACGAACCGCTGGTTCCGGAAGTTGCCAGCACTGCCGCTGGCCATCTTTCCTCAAAGTCTTCTGAAAAGCTCCGCCAGTTCGGGTCGGCGACCGCAGGCGAATCCAACGAAATTCAGACGCTGACGCTGCGTTTTGCCGCAGCCGATAAGCTGATCCGCATTACGTCGACCAAGGATTTCGAAATACAGCCAGGCGGTTGCATTGAGGGCGATGTGTATGAGGCAAAGAGCACATGCACCGTGGTGGTGCGGTTTACCCCGCAGGGGCCAGGTCATCGATTTGGCAAACTCACCGTCTCAGACTCCGCCAGCCCGACGCCGATGAGCATCGGGTTGCTTGGCGAAGGCACCGCGCCGGTGGTGAGTTTTACGCCGGCGCAGATCAACACTGTGCCGGGCACACTCCCGTCAGGGGTCGGCTTGCTCGACAATGCTCTGAGCCTGGCAGTGGACGGTGGCGACACGCTCTATATCGCCGACACGGGGAACAACCTTATTCGCTCTGTGGATTCGAGCGGTACGATCCAGTCTGTTTCAAGCGTGTTCGGCACTGCTGCGCCGTTTGGAATTACGACAGACAGTGCAGGGCAAGTGTATTTCACCCAACGCTCCTCCGACCCTGGAAGCACTCCCGACGATGTTCAAGTGCTCGGTTTTGGAGGACAGGCGACTGAATATGACGACGGATCCAATTCCTGTGCATATGGGACGTCCTGCGCCCTCGGCGACCAACAGTTCAGTTCTCCCGGAGGGATGGCGACGGACCCATACGGAAATGTATTCATGAACGATGTAAATGGCGCTACAAGGATCGTGCCTGTGCCCGACGACATCTTCGAGAACGGTATACCGCTCTATCTGCAATATAACTATCCTTTTACGGGGAGTCTTCCGATAGCGGTCGATGCCGACGACAACATCTACTCCTACTATAGCAATGATGGTTCCTGCGCAATCTTTGGGCAGTCCTATGAAAATGCTGTGAACATAGGCACAAACAGCACAAAAGTGGCAGGTGGACGGACATGCGGTTTCAGTGGAGACGGCGGCCAGGCGGGTAGTGCCGAGATCGGCGCATCGGTCGGCCAGTTCGCCTTCGATATCGCCGGCAATTTCTATTTCACCGACACCAGCAATAACCGGGTGCGGCGCATCGACGGGGCGACGGGGATCATTCATACCATTGCCGGTAACGGGACGGCAGGGGACACGGGCGATAGTGGACCCGCCCCGTCTGCGCGCTTGAACGCGCCGACCGGACTCACGGTGGACTCACAGGGGCAGGTTTACATAATCAGCGGAACGGCATCCTCGGCCACGTCGCAGGTGATCCGCAAAATGGGCACGAACGGCGATCTCGTTTTTTCAGGGCAATTGGAGGGAACAGCGAGCACTGCCAAGTCGGTTACGGTCTCGAATACCGGCAATGCGCAGCTCGAGATCACCAACACTGAGATCACCGGCACGAACAAGGGCGATTTTTCCATCGATCCGACCACGACCAGCTGCCTGCTAACGCCAGGCAGCACTCTGAACGGGGGTCAGAGTTGCCAGATCGGCGTGATTTTCAAACCGGCGTCGGCTGGTAATCGGACCGCGAGCCTTACGCTGCTCGACAATACTGTAAACAACAGCAACACGGTGCTGTTGTCCGGCTCCGGGACGCTGCCAGCTGCGACAATCGCGATTACCGCGCCTGCCGCGAGGACAACAGTTACCTACGGATCGACGGTAAAGTTCGCCGTAAGCGTAACTTCATCGAGCGGAGCGGCGCCCACGGGAACCGTAGCATTCAGCGTGGACGGTACAGCATTCGGCAGCCCGGTCACCATTGCGTCCGGTGCGGCCTCTGTCAACCTGACCGGTTTGTCGGTCAAGACTCACACCATCTCGGCAGCCTATAGCGGCGACGCAAATTATTCCGCTGGTTCCGCAAGCGAATCAATCATCGTGGCAGCGGCGACGCCAACATTCAAGATCACTGCGCCTGCGGCGAGCGCAAGCTTTACGTACGGCACCTCAGTGACGTTCACCGTAGGTGTGACTTCGTCCAGTGGAACGGCGCCCACGGGAACCGTGAAATTCAGCGTAGACGGCACAGCAACTGGCAGTCCGGTCACGGTTGCGTCCGGTGCGGCCTCCATCAGCCTGACCGGCCTGTCGGTCAAGGCCCACACTATCTCAGCAGCCTACAGCGGCGACTCGAATTATGCCGCTGCTTCGGCGAGTGAATCGATAACCGTGACAGTGGCGACGCCAACATTCAAGATCACGGCGCCCGCTGCGGGTGCGAGCTTTACCTCCGGCACTACAGTCGTATTCACGGTAAGCGTGACTTCATCCAGCGGAGCGACACCCACGGGAACCGTGAAATTCAGCGTGGACGGAACGGCGTTCGGCAGTCCGGTTACGGTCGCCTCCAAAGCGGCCACGATCAACCTGACTGGCCTTTCCGTCAAGGCACACACTATTTCGGCAGCCTATAGCGGAGATGCAAATTACGCGTCGGCCACGGCAAGCGAGTCGATTACTGTGACGGCGGCGACGGTCAAGAGCACCGTGCGGCTCGCGTCGATGTTGAACCCGGCTTCGTCAAATGAGCCAATCAGCTTCTCCGCCAGGGTTGTCGCGATGACCGGAGAGATACCTGGAGGCTCAGTCGAGCTGTTTGAAGGCAAGACAATGCTGGCGAGAGCTTCGCTGAAGGAGGGGATCGCTAATTTCACGATCGAAGCGATGACCCCGGGTTCCCACTTGGTGACCGCTGAGTACAGCGGGGACTCCAAGCACGCGCCGGCAAACTCAATTCTTTTGAGGCAGGTGGTCAAGTAATCTTGCTCGGGCGGATGCACGAAGATCTTGATCTCTGGAGAAATCCAAAACAAATTTGCCGAATCGGCGGCGTGGATGCCGTGCAGTATCCCGTTCTCGAACATGCGGCGCTTTTTCTTTGCACGGCGCGCATCTTCTTCGCCTGTATTTCAGGCTGAGGATGTGCGGAAGAAGATTGAGCGTGCGGAACTGCGGTCTGGCAGGTGAGGATCTGGGCCGACTACGAGGCCATCTTGGTTTTTCGCTTATCGGTGCTGAAGCGCGTGGTATGCAAAACAGAAACGTGCGCATAATGCAGCTCTTCAGCGCGCATCATGTCGCCGCACTCTGTTCCAGGCACTGCAGGGCTGTATAGAAAGCCTTGCATTTCGTGGCACATCTGTTTCTGCAGGTAGTCCCGTTGCTGGTGCGTCTCGACTCCCTCGGCTACGCAGCCTAACCCGAGGTTGCTTGCCAGGCTGATGATGCTTCTAACCACTGCTTCGGCCGCGGATTCGGAAGTGATGTCGCGCATGAACGAGCGATCGATCTTGAGTCGATCAAGTGGGAATTTTCTCAAATAAGCCAGCGACGACCAGCCGGTGCCAAAGTCATCCAGAGACAGACTTACGCCGATGCGTTTCAGGTCGTGCATGATCTTGATCGTGCTCTCCGAGTCATCCAGAGTCAGACCCTCGGTCAATTCGAGTTCCAGCCACTCGGGCTCCATGCCGGTTTCGCGTAATACTCTTTCAACGGTGGCTACGATATCGCCGCGATAAAACTGTTGTGCGGACAGGTTGACGGCTACGCGGACAGGTTGAAGCCCTTCCTTTTGCCATGCCACATTCTGCATGCATGCCGTTCTCAACACCCACTCGCCAACTTCCACAATCAGACCGAGCTCTTCAAGTTGTGGAATGAATTCGGCGGGAGAGATCAATCCTTCTTCCGGGTGAAACCAGCGGAGGAGCGCCTCGACGCCAGTAATGCTTCCCAGTTCTGTCGAGATCAACGGTTGGTAATACACAACGAATTCGCCGCGCGCGCATGCCTGATGCAAATCGTTTTCAAGTTTCTGCCGCCGCCGTGTTGCCTCAGTGAGCTCCGGTGCAAAGAAGCAATAAACACCGCGCCCTTTTTCCTTGGCCTGGTACATTGCGGCGTCAGCAAACTGCAACAGAGTGCCGGGACTTTCTCCGTCCGTCGGAAACATGGAAATGCCAATGCTGCCGCTTATGTGCAGCGAATGGCCGTCAATCTGGAACTGTTCACCGAGAGCGGCTAGAACTTTTTGCGCAACGATCTCGATATCCAGGGTTGAATTGACGAAAGGCATGACGATGACAAACTCGTCTCCACCCAGTCGCGCGACTATATCGCTGTCGCGCAGGGTGGCTTGAATGCGAACGGATACTTCTTCCAGGAGGCGGTCACCCGCGTAATGACCAAAGGAATCGTTGACGTTTTTGAAACGATCCAGATCCAGCATGAGGACGGCTACAGATTTTTGATTGCGAGCCGCGGGTGCGATGGCCTGCGCCAGCCGATCTTCAAGAAGCACGCGGTTGGGCAATCCGGTTAGCGTATCGTGAAGGGCCATGTAGCGTATCCGCAACTCCGCCTGCTTGCGGTCGGTGATGTTATGAGAGATGCCCATGGTGCCGATGATCTCGCCGCGCCGGTTCTTGAGCGGTATTTTGCTGGTGAGGACCCAACCTTCGCGTCCGTCGGGCCAGGTCTCTTTTTCTTCCAGGCCGACCTTCGCCTGGCCGGTGCGAATGATCTCCTGCTCGTCGGCAAGAGCTTGTGCGGCATGTTCCGAGCTGAACATGTCGGAATCGACTTTGCCCACTGCTTGTGACGGGTCATCCAATCCGAAATAATTTGCCATTGCCCGGCTTATACGCACGAAACGGCTGTCACGGTCTTTGAAGAACACATTGTCGGGAATGTGCTCAAGGAAGGCGTCTAACAACTCGCGCTCCATTTGATAACGCCGGTCTTCGAGGGATTTGAGGATGACCAATCCGACAGCAATCAGGCTGAAGAGGCCAATGGCCGCAACCATCAGAAAAAAAGATACGCCCGAAGCGAAGAATCTGCTTTCGTGGGAAATGTAGCCTGGCGCAAAGCGGAGGGTGGCCATGACTCCGGCCAGCGTCGCGGAAACAGCTATTGCGACGTTAGAGACGGCCGCGTTGTGAAATTTCCAATTCATAAGTCAAAACTCTCTTCCACCCACGTGCGCACAGTAATAGCATAGTCCGCTAGTAACTTATATCGGCGAGTCAAGCGATTTACCGCGTACAACCTTGCGACACTGTTGATGCCACTTTGGATGTAGGGCCATTTTCAGACAGGGAGGAACGGGTGGGCCGGAGACCAAGGGGATGAGAATGAAGGGATGGATTCGGAACCGCGCACGACGACGATATTGGCTGGAGCAGCGTGGAAGAAGCGGTTAACCCGCCTGTGTCGCCGCGCAACTTGGGAAGGTCGATTTATCTTATTAGGACTTACAGATTTAAATAACTGGCGATATGTGATGAGACAAGGAAGCTGGCATCGAATCGGCATCCAACTGAACACAATGGCCCGCCGGGATCTCAGTGGATCTCAGCGGGCCACGTGGTGAATTGCGAGATGTCTAAAGAGGAAGCTTAGGCCGCAACGGCTTCGATATTTTCGACATGGATCAACTTGGCATCTGTGTCGAGCTTACCGGTAACCTTTACGGATTTGCCTTCGAAGGGCTGCGCGCGCGTCGCGTCGTCAAGCTTGTAAACTCCGCCGGATGAGTCCTTCAGAATATATTGTTCACCATCTTTCGTGATGGTCCCCGTGAAGGTGGTGGACTGAGTCGCAGCCTCCTTTGACTGATCCTGCCCGGACGCTGGCTGCGTGGGGTCTGGCTGCGTTTGCGGCTGGTTTGGCATCGGCAATGGCTGCTGCGGTTGATTCGGCTTTTGCTGCTGCTGGGCAGGCACCGGGGTGGCAAGTGACCAGGAAAAGGGAGCTGCGCCGGCTTGTACGCCTGTAAACACGAGCACGCACAAGGGGAGTGCCAAGAGACCGAGTTTGGTATTGCGCATGTGTTGTACCTCCATCGTGATTTCGATCGTGCGCTGTGATAGCTGCACCTGCGTGGCCAAATCCACGATGGTTGAAAGCACGGGAGATAGGTTTTCGCTCTTGCGACATATCGAGTAATAACTACTAGGCACGTGCAAAAAGGTCGAGCAGCGCGCTATTTCGCGTCTTCCGCACGTAATTGTTTTGCCAACGACCATTTCAACTCTTCGATGCCTTGGCCAGTTACAGCAGAGATAGCGTGGAACTCGAGCTTCTTGCGTTTAATATGTGCGGCTAGCTTCTTCAACTTCTCCGGATTGGCAGAGTCGATCTTGGTGGCGCAGACGATCATGGTTTTATGCGCAAGTGGAAATTCGACTCGCGGGCCGGGATTGTCGTCCATGGGCTGCTCAGGAGTGGTTACGGAGAAACTGGCTAACTCCTTGTTAATAACTTTGAAGTCTTCCACCGGGTCGGGTCTTCCGCTCGCATCACTTACATCGACTAAGTGAAGTAACAGGCGGGTGCGCTCAATGTGACGAAGAAACTGCGTGCCGAGACCGGAGCCGAGATGCGCGCCTTCAATGAGGCCGGGCATGTCGGCGACAACGTAGGAGAACTGATCGGGCTCTTCGCCCACGGTCACGACGCCGAGGTTGGGTTCGAGAGTCGTGAAAGGATAGTCGGCAATTTTGGGCTTGGCGGCGGAGATGCGCGAGATGAGCGTGGACTTGCCGGCGTTGGGGTAGCCAACCAGGCCAACATCGGCCAGCAGCTTCAGCACCAGACGATAGTTTCGCTCTTCGCCGGGGCGCCCCGTCTCGTGCTCACGCGGGGCCTGATGGGTAGAGGTGGCGAAGTGCTGGTTGCCGCGTCCGCCGCGACCGCCCTTGGCGACGACAACGCGCTCGTCCGGCGTCTCGAAGTCGTGGATAAGCTCGCCGGTATCCTGGTCGTAGAGCGCTGTGCCTACAGGGACTTGCAGCACGACGGAGTTGCCGTCGAGCCCGGTGCAGTTGGAGCCCAAGCCGTGTTCTCCACGCTGCGCCTTGTGCTCCGGGTTGTAGCGGAAATGGATGAGTGTGTTGTGGCGCTGCGAGCTGGCCATGACAACGTCGCCGCCCCGGCCGCCGTCGCCGCCGGATGGGCCGCCGCGGGGGACGAATTTCTCCCGCCGGAAAGCCATGCAACCATTGCCGCCGTCGCCGGCCTTGACACGAATTTTTGCTTCATCGATGAACATGAAACGACCAGGGAACAGGGATTAGGGATTAGGGATTAACGTGCCAAGGTGTTCTGGCGCGACTAAATCCGTTATGCCGTCTATCCAGTTTACCGAATCGGGCCTACAATCGTTGACAACCTCACTTTTGGGCAATCGGCGCTCCGGAATCCGGAATGATTCCGGACTGGACATATAGCCCATCCGGACCTGCCAGTTAGAGCGGGCCAGGAATACCCTAAACTTTCTCCCATGATCTGCCGCGCGGGTGTGCGATGGCAGAGGCAGTTCGGGATTGGGTTTGGCCGGGGCTACTGGCCGTGCTGCTGGTGAGCGCGGCAGCGGCCGGGGCGCAAACGACGCCGAGAAATGAAGCGCTCGGAACCCTCACAGGCAAGCTGACCGATCTGCGTTCCACGCCGTTGGATGGCGTGACCGTCGTGGTGCGCGATGAAGCCACTGGCGTTGAGACGCGAGGAGTCACTCAAAGAAACGGGAGCTTCCGCTTTGCCGGACTGCAAGCGGGAGTCTATGTGGTGGAGGCTGAAAGCCCTCAGCTGGGGCGCGG
>Ga0302326_10013063_pt1 | contig 17625 bp, 20 predicted proteins | sample Palsa_T0_3_FD_202264 | JGI IMG/M metagenome (GOLD analysis project Ga0302326, IMG submission 202264) | Peat permafrost microbial communities from Stordalen Mire near Abisko, Sweden - Palsa_T0_3 | ecosystem: Environmental > Terrestrial > Soil > Palsa > Peat permafrost | place: Sweden: Abisko... | reverse complement strand
GGATGTACCGACCGGCCAAGGCCGCGTGGTCTTGTTCGCCACTGTTCCCGCCTACCGCTGGCAGAATCTGGGCGAATTCAACATGCTGGCGAATTCGATTCTGAACTTCAACCACTTCCCTGCCTCGCCGGGCGAGTCTGAACCGCCGACGGATGGCGGCGGCAGAGGCAGCGGCCGAGGGGGACGCGGCCGGTAGCGCCCGGCGGTGAACGCTACATCGTAGCCGAAAAATCCCTTGGCCCCGTTTTACAATCACCGCCGAAAAAAATAAATTCGCGCCTTCCTTTCAATCCACTACGGCCGTTCCCCGCCTCCCACCGCAACTCGGCGTGCTACCTCTGTCAATAGGGAGGCCCCTTCGCCGCCCTCCGAGGTTCACTCCAATGTTTAACGTAGATCCAGCAAAAGCCGAGGCGCAGCGATCGACCGGTCCCAGAACCGACGCTGGCAAGCAGCGCGCGCGTCTCAACGCCTATAAACACGGCATCACCGGCCAGATCCACCTCTTCACCCCCGAAGAGCACCAAGCCTTCGACACGTATTGTCAATCCGTGGTCGAAGCCCTCGCCCCCGTCGGCATCCTCGAGCAGGAACTGGCCGGCATCATAGCCAAAGACCGCTGGCGGCTCAACCGCGCCCATGCCATCGAATCCGGCATCTTCGCTCTGGGACAGGTGGGCGGACTCGGGCAACATCCGTACCCTCCCCAGGAGAACGCCGGGCAAGTTCAAGTCGACGACGCCTTGATGCAGGCCAAAACCTGGCTCGCGGAAGGCAGGAATATCCAGTTGCTGTCTCTCTACCAGCAGCGCATCCAGCGCGCCATCGAGAAGAACATGGCCGAGCTCCGCGCCCTGCGCGCTGACCGCATAGCCGCCCGTCAACAAGCCCTCGAAGAAGCCCTGCTCCTCGCGGAACTAGCTCAAAGCAAAGGCGAAACGTACAACCCAGCCGCCGATTTCCCATCCGGGGAGTTCGTTTTTTCGAGCGATGAAATCATGCGCCTGGTCGCCCGCAATCGGCGCCTCACCCAAGCCCGCGCCCTGTCCAAAACCCGGCCCAACCCAGACCCCGGCCTCCAAATGGCTGCCGCCGCATAGTTAGCGCCGGGCTCATGGCCTGCGATCACATCAAGCCCGGCCGGCAAAGCCCCGATTCTCGGTCGACACTTTTACTTTTTCGCCTTCCTTGATAAAGAGAGGGACGCGGATCTCGAGACCGGTCTCCAGCCTGGCTGGCTTGGTCACAGTCCCGCTCGACGAATCGCCGCGCACGCCCGGCTCCGTGTGGGCAACTTTCAGCTCCACATACATGGGCAATTCCAAGCCTACCGGATTGCCGTTGTATTTGAGCAACTCGACCAGCGCACCCTCAATCAGAAAATCCAGCGCATTCCCGATCACCTCTTCGGCGAGGGTCAGGGTCTCAAAGCTTTCCTGGTCCAGGAAGTGATAACCATTGCCGTCGCTATACAGATAGGAGGCCGGCACCAACTGGAGATCCGGCTCTTTAAACTTCTCACCGGCTTTGAATGTCCTCTCAAAGACCGCGTTGGTGAGCAGGTTGCGAATCTTGAGGCGCACCAGGGTCTGCCCGCCGCGAGCGGTGGGCGTGTTCACCTCCGCTTCCAGGCAGGAGAACGGACTGTTGTCCAACTCAAACAAGGTCCTTTTCTTGACGTCAATTGCATCGATTAATGCGGCCATTCTCTTCAAGTATACGGCGAAAAGTAGGGCGGACCCCCTGGTCCGCGGCCGGCCCCCTGGCCGGCCTTCCACTGGCTACCGCACGAGCCCTAGCAGTTGACGCAGCATCCGAAGATCATAGATTATAGAACTCGCTATGAAAGTTACCTGGAAGGGCGTACTGCCCGCCATCACCACCCAATTCCGGCCGGATCAATCGCTCGACCTCGCCGCCACCGCCAAGCACCTCGACGCCATGATCCAAGCCGGAATCCACGGCGTTGTTTTGCTCGGAACAGTCGGTGAAAACACCGCCATCGAGTATGAAGAAAAACTGGAAGTCATCCGCGAGATGACCAACACAGTAAACGGTAGAATCCCGGTGCTGACTGGCGTGGCGGAGTACACCACGGCCCTGGCTTCGCGCTATGCGCGCGACGCCGAAAAGTTAGGCGTGGATGGCCTCATGGTGCTGCCTGGCATGGTTTACAAGTCGGACGAGCGCGAGACGCTCGCCCATTTCCGCGGCGTGGCCCATTCCACCGGCCTGCCGATCATGATCTACAACAACCCCGTGTCTTATGGCGTCGATCTGCTGCCGCACGCCTTCGCGGAGTTGGCCAAGGAAGAAAATATCGTCGCGATCAAGGAATCGTCGGAAGACGTTCGCCGCCTCACCGATCTGCGCAACACCGTCGGCGATCGGTTTATTCTCTTCGGCGGCGTCGACGACCTGATTCTCGAGAGCATCGCCCTTGGCGCCGAGGGATGGATCTCCGGTTTGGTGAATGCGTTCCCCGATGAGAATCGGGAGCTGTGGGACTTAGCCACTTCCGGACAGTGGGCCAAGGCCCTGGAGCTGTATCGCTGGTATACACCTTTATTGCATTTAGATACGAAGGTTAAATTAGTCCAATACATCAAGCTGGCGATGCAGGAAACCGGTCTGGGTACGGAAACGGTGCGTGCGCCGCGCTTGCCGCTGGTCGGCGCCGAGCGCGAAGAGATTCTACGGATCATCCGGCATTCGATTGACACGCGGCCCACGCTGGCTTCGGCGGCGGTGCGTTGACTGCGCCGGTCCTACCCCGCGCCACTGGTATGAGTACCCGGATTAAAGTCATCGATTCCCATACTGGCGGCGAGCCCACCCGCGTGATCGTTAGCGGCGGACCCGACCTCGGCGCCGGCCCGATTCAGGCGCGCCTGGACCGTTTCCGCGAACGCTTCGACCACATACGCTCGGCCGTGGTGAACGAGCCGCGCGGCAACGACGCCATTGTCGGCGCGCTGCTGTGCGAACCGCACGACCCCACGTGCGAAGCCGGCGTGATCTTCTTCAACAACGTCGGATTCCTCAACATGTGCGGGCACGGAACCATCGGCCTGATGGTAACCCTGACCCACATGGGCCGGATTCAGCAGGGCACGTGCCGCATCGATACCAATTGCGGGCCAGTGGAGGCGCGCCTCAACCCGAATGGCAGCGTGACCATCCGCAACGTACCCAGCTTTCGCAGTTCCGCTGCCGTGCCCTTGGCCGTGCCCGGCATCGGCCGCATCCACGGCGACATAGCCTGGGGCGGCAACTGGTTTTTCCTGATCGGCGATCACGGCCAGGAACTCTCGATGAGCCGCCTGGAAGAGCTGACGGATTACACGTGGCGCGTCCGGCAAGCGCTCGAAGCCCAAGGCATCGCCGGCGCCGGTGGCCGCCCCATCGACCACATCGAACTCTTCGGACCACCCGATATCCCCGGCGCCGACAGCAAGAACTTCGTGCTCTGCCCCGGCAAGGCGTACGACCGCTCGCCCTGCGGCACCGGCACCAGCGCCAAGCTGGCGTGCCTGCACGCCGAGGGCAAACTGAAGCCGGGCGAAATCTGGCGGCAGGAAAGCATCGTCGGCAGCGTGTTTGAAGGCTCCATCGCTTTGGAGGATGGCAAGCTATATCCCGAGATCACGGGCTACGCGTATGTCAATGCCGAGAGCGACCTGATCCTCGACGAGCGCGACCCATTCTGCTATGGGATCCGCGCCGGTGACTGCGGAGCGCGGTGAAAGTCTACGACGTAGCCATCGCCGGCGGCGGCATTGTAGGCGCGGCTTGCGCGGCTGAATGCGCGGCAGCCGGTCTCAAAGTTTTCGTCGTGGAACCCGGACCGATCGGCGGCGGCGCGACGGCTGCCGGCATGGGCCACATCGTGGTGATGGACGATTCGCCGGCCCAAATCGCCCTCACCAACTATTCACGCACCTTGTGGATGCAGCTTGCGCCACAGCTCCCGGCCGACGTGGAATACGTCGCCGCGGGAACCCTATGGGTGGCTGCCGACGCCGAAGAGATGGCGGAAGTGCAGCGCAAGCGCGGCATCTATCAAAGCATCGGCGTGCGCGCCGAGACGCTGGGGCTGGCGGAACTCGCCGAAGCGGAACCCAACCTGCGCCGGGGACTCGCCGGCGGGCTGCTCATCCCCGACGATGCCGTGATTTACCCTCCCTGCGGCGCCCGCTTCCTTTTGGAATGCGCGCGCAAGGACGGCGCGGAGATCCGCGTAGGCGCTGCCGCCGAGCTGGGTGAAGAAGGCATCAAACTGCGCGACGGATCTTTTATCGCCGCCGGAATCACCGTCAACGCCACCGGGGCATGGGCGCCGGAACTGACTCCGGGAATCGAAGTGCGCCGGCGCAAAGGGCACCTGGTGATTACGGACCGATACCCCGGCTGGGTGCATCATCAATTGGTGGAACTCGGCTATCTGAAGAGCGCGCATTCCATCAGTACCGATTCGGTCGCATTCAACGTGCAACCGCGCAAGACCGGCCAACTGCTGATCGGCTCCTCGCGTCAATATGGCGTGGAGTATTCGGCCATCGACACCCACATGCTCACGCGCATGCTGCAACGCGCGCAGCAATACATGCCGGGGTTGGCGGAGGTTTCCGCGATCCGCTGCTGGACCGGCTTCCGCGCCGCCACGCCGGATAAGCTTCCGCTCATCGGCCCGGCCACGCCGGGTTCGCGCCTCCATCTGGCAACCGGGCACGAAGGCTTGGGCATCACCACGTCGCTCGCCACCGGGAAGCTGGTGGCGGACCAGATTCTGCGCCGGGCCTCGGCGATTCCGGTAGAACCATACTGGCCCGACAGAAAGCAAGAGCATGAGTGAACCCACGCTCCGACTCCGCGTAGACGGACTCACGGTTGACGTACCCGCAGGCAGCATGGTGTCCGCGGCGGTTGCCATGGCGGGGGCTAGCAAGTTTCGCCGGTCCGTGACGGGGCAGCCGCGAGCGGCGCTCTGCGGCATGGGCATCTGTTTCGAATGCCGCGTCACCATCAACGGGCGCGCGCATTGCAAGAGCTGCCAGATTCCATGCGAAGCCGGCATGGAGGTGAACACCGATGCCTAGCTTCTCAAAAGTAGGGCGGATCCCCTGGTCCGCGGCCGACCCCCCGGTCGGCCAGTGCCTGCGCCAAACCGTCGCCCCTAAAGGTCCGTAGCCCATGCCGGCAAATTCCCAATTCGATGTAATCGTAATCGGCGCCGGTCCCGCCGGACTTGCAGCCGCCGCGCGGGCCGCCGAATCCGGCGCACGCGTCGCCATGGTGGACGACAACCCACACCCCGGCGGCCAGATCTGGCGCGCCTCGCGGTCGCCCGAGCCGTGGCTGCGCAGCCAGGTCGAGGTGTGTTCCGGCGCACGGGTATTCGCCGCGCCTGCGCCCGGCGTTCTCGCCCTCGAGCGTTCGCATGGCGAGCTGGAGTTAAAATACCGCAGCCTGATTCTGGCCACCGGCGCGCGCGAGCGCTTCCTTCCCTTCCCTGGTTGGACGCTTCCCAATGTCGCAGGCGCGGGCGGCTTGCAGGCGCTGGCCAAATCCGGGCTGCCGGTCGCGGGCAAGAAGATCGTAGTCGCGGGCAGTGGTCCTCTGCTGCTGGCCGTAGCCAAGTACCTGCGCGGCCACGGCGCCGATGTCCGCCTGATCGCCGAACAAGCCGATTTCGGCGCGCTCTTCCGCTTCGGCCTTGGCCTGGTCGCGAAGCCCGCCAAGCTGATCGAGGCCATCGGGTTCCGCGCCGCACTGCTGGGCGTCCGTTACCTGACAGCCTGTTGGCCGGTCGCGGCGCATGGAACGGAAAAACTGGAATCTGTCACGCTCCAGCGCAACGGCAAGACGTGGACCGAGCCCTGCGACTATCTGGCTTGCGGCTTCGGGCTGATCCCCAACGTGGAGCTGCCCGCGCTCTTCGGTTGCCGCATGAGCGAGACCGGCGTGGCCGTAGACGAGAATCAGCAAACGTCGGAACCCGGCATTTACTGCGCCGGGGAAGTTACCGGGATCGGCGGTCTCGATCTGGCACTAGTGGAAGGCGAAATCGCCGGTTACGCGGCTGCAGGAAAGCCGCAGGACGCCCGCAAGCTCTTTGCCGCACGCGAATCGAATCGTAAGTTCGCGGAGGCTTTGGAAAGCGCCTTCGCCCCGCGCGTCGAATTGCGCAACCTGCCACAGGACGATACCCTCGTCTGCCGCTGCGAAGATGTCGCGTATGGGCGCATCCGGCAGTGCTCCAATTGGCGGGAAGCCAAGTTGCACACGCGCTGCGGCATGGGGCCATGCCAAGGGCGCGTATGCGGCGGCGCCGTGGAATTCCTGCTCGGCTGGAAAGCGGAATCGGTGCGTCCGCCTGTGTTGCCGGTTAGAGTGGGGAGCTTGGGAAAGACTTAACGGTAACGGCTGGCGAACGTCAGGAACGTGGGCCAGTTGGGTACATCCGTGTGGCCGCTGCTGTGCTGGCGGAACGCTATATCGCCGTCGATGAGAGTGGTCTCGATGGGCGGGAACTCGTTGGTCCCGAGATCCTTCTTGCCCAGCAGCTTGTACACCGGGCCGGCGGCGACCGCGGCCAAGAACATGCCTTTGGGGTCCTGCCAGGCATCGCTGCCGGTTGGGCTGGAGATCGCGCCGCCGCTGATGAAGACAGGGCGCGGAGCGCACAGGGCAATCAGCTCGTGCGCGTCCACGGGCAGGTCATTCCAATTCAGCGGACCGGAATATTTGATGAAGTTGCCGGCCATCCAGTGATATTCGCCCGACCCGGCGACGTTCTCCACTACTTCGCCCCAATCGCGCCGATGGAGCTTGGCCCCGCCTTCGCCAGAAGAGCTCACATAGGCAATCCAGAAACGTTGGTCGTATGCCATCGCGACCAACGTGGCCTTGCCATAGCGCGAGTGGCCTTCCAGACCGACGCGCTTCGCGTCCACGGATTTATCGGTCGCAAAATAATCGAGGGCGCGGCTGGCGCCCCAGGCCCACGCGCGCAACGCGCCCCAATCGTCCACCTTGCGCGGCTGGCCTTTGTTCACCAGACCGATGATGCCGAGCGTCAGACCCCAGCCGTTGTCGGCCTGAATGCTGCCGGGGACCAAGGTTGCGTAGCCCCAACCTTTGGCAAGCACTTGCTGCTGCCAGGTAGGCCCGGCCGGTGCGCCGCGGCCCGGACCTGCAGGCGCTCCGCCGCGTCCGGCCGGCGGCGGGGGAGCAAAGGCATTGGGTAAATATGGCGGTCCGGGCGGGGTGGCTGCAGCGGCGAATCCAAAGCCGCCGAATTGCATGATTACCGGTACGGGACCGGTGGCGTTGGCCGGCGTGGTCAGCGTCAATTGGATCTTGACCTCGATGGCGGGGTACGAGGAATTATCCACCGTCCCGACCAGCTGTTTGGTTATGACGGGCACGTCGCCGTTCGTACTGTTGGTGGTGCTGGTCACTTCCCATTTCACCGTGGGGGTCGTTTTGGGGACGCGGCCATAGATCTCGCGATCGAAATCCTCCACGATCTCGGGGCGGCGCTTACTCCACCAATCGGCGGCTTTGGTCACCTTCCTGCCGTTCTTCAGGGTCAACGGATCCGGCAGCGTCGGAAATGGGTTGGCCTTAGACTCATCGTAGTTCGCATAGAAGGGCGACTCCTTGTTGCTGCCATCCCTTCCACGGCGGACTTCCGTAATGTGCAGAAGATCCATCAGGCGCTGGTGATCGTCCTGGGGCGATAGCTTTACCGGCGCGGGCTGGGCAGCGGCGGCCGAGGGATAGAAAAGCATCGCCAACAAAGCGAAGCCGAAAGGCGAAGCTGGTAATCGCGGCGTGGACATAATGTTCGTATTTAGTTGTATGCCAAAACTAAATCCGTGTCAACGGGCTTGGCCTCACGCCTACATCGTGAAGGTCTGGCCGGTGGTCAGGTTTGCGAAATATCGCGGATTGCTGGAATAGTGCCCCGCGTTATTCGTAGCCGGGAAGTAATAGATCCAGGTCTTCAGGGTGAAGTCGTATAGGTAGGGGAACGAGGTGTTGTTGGTGTACCACCAGTGGCCGGTGCTCAGATCCCACAGGTAGGCCTCCGGTCCGTTCCCCGGAGAGACGTACTCGTAGCCCAAGTCGAAGTGATAGATCCATCCACTCGAGAGATAGGTGTAGTAGCCAAAAAGGTTTTTGTCAGGGAAGGCCAGGTAGTAGACGCCATTGCCCAAAGACGTCTCTCCAGTGAAGAAGGCGGGATGAGCGACGCTACTTGGCGGGATGACGTAGAGCGTGATGCTCTGCGAGGGCAGCGTGACTGTGATCGCATTGTTGGCAATCGGGACGCTGCCCAGTTGAGTGATGCTGGTCTGGCTGGCCGATGAGATCCGATAGGCCTGGGCCGTGCCGCTGGTTGCGAAGTTCGCCAGGTTGACTGTGACGGGCGTGCTGCCCTGTTGCTTGTTGATCACCATCACCGTCAGCGCGCCGTCGGAGGAGCGGACGGCGGCAAACGACGAAAGATTGTCCGGGTTCGCCACCGTAGCCGACACGCTGGTGTCTCCGAAAGTGGACAGCTTGCCATCGTAATTGCGGTAGATCTCCATGGCCAGATAGGTTGGCGATGGGTTGACCGGCACCGTCCAGCGCGTCGCAATATTCAAACCTTCGCGCCCGAAGATGCCCAGCACGTCCGCCTGGGTGGTGGCCCCGTTGAGGTTCGCTTCATCTCCCCAGTTGTACTCCGTGATGGCGGTCTGCAAGCCGGGGTAATACTGGCTCACCCAGCTTTGCAGGGTAGGAATCAGGTTCACGATGCCGCCATTGATGCCCACTTGATTGAACCAGGAGGGATCGACATATGTCGGGTCCCAAAGCGCGCGCGTGGATTGGTTGCGGATGAGTTGTCCCGAAAGCGAGTCATCGTTACTGTTCGACAGTTCCTGGGGATAGTAGTGGACGCTGAGCACATTGAGAAGCTGATTGCCGGTACTCTGCTGGTGGGCGTAGAGCTGCTGAAGCAGCCATGGATAGTAATAGGTGTGATTATGGGTATTGTAATCGGACCCGGCCGCGCTGATTCCGTTCAGCTGATCGCAACCGCTGACGAACAGCGCCCACCAGCTCCACTCTTCCGGACCGGTGATGATCGCGTTCGGGTCGAGAGCGCGCACCGCGCCGGCGTAAGCGAGATAGTCATTGTATAGCTCGCTATAACTCACGCAGGCCGGATGAATATCGCGGTGCGTCGAATTCCAGAGCGACGGCTCATTGTCCATGATGTAATACTTGAGACCGCCGCTGGCCGCGAGCCCCCAGGTGTTAATCAAGTGCTGAATCCAGCCTTGCTGGATGGAGACGGCATTCGGCGTGTTGGCGTCGAGCGGGTTGTTCCCGGTAATCGGGTTGCCCGTGACGGCACTGATCCCGTTGCCGGCGTCCGGCTGGTACGGATCGGAGCCGGTCTGGCGCCCATACTTCGCGATGGAAAAAGACCAGAGCATCGCGCCGTTGGGACCGAGCTTCGCCAGGTAGTTGATCATGGGAATGGTCAGTAGCGGCTGAGCGCCTACGTTGGCGGCGCGAGTCTGCATGATGAACGTGTCGCCGTCGTAGCCGGCGATCTGCGGGGGATCGAGAATGCTTTCAAAGTAATAGTCGCTATCGTGATTGGAGGCGTTGATCTGCCAGTTATAAGTGCTCGTGCCGTTGCCGCCGCTCCGGTTCATGGTGAAATTCGTGGCGCTGAGATCGCTCTGGGCGCCGAAAGCGAAACCGTAAATGTCGGGACTGATGGGATGGCGGGCGGCGTTGGCATCGACAGCTACGGTGGTGGCGGCATTCTGAGCCAGAGCCTGCGCGGCGAATAGGGTTAGGACAAATTGAAGCAGGCAGATCCGGGCTGGGGGCATAGCGGTCTCCCTGACTCAGTATAAGGGCGCTCGGACGGCGAGGGTTACCTCGGTTTGCGTCTCGTCGGGAATTGAGTACTAGGGTTTTCGCCGGGACGCTCCCTCGCGGCCGCAACTCGTTCAAGACGTCATGATTTTCGGGCGGGATTTACGACCATATAGACCAGCGCGCCGGCGATCACGATTACCAGGCCGGGCCACGTGGTTGCCGGGCGGTAGGCGAAGAGCATGATCAAAACCGTCGCGGCGCCCACAATATAGAAAATCGGGATCAGCGGATACAGCGGCACCTTATAAGGACGCTCCAGATCGGGCCGGGTCTTCCGCAACCGGATCACTCCGGCAATGGTCAGAATGTAGAAAATCAATGCGGCGGAGATCACATAGTCGAGAAGATTGCTGTAGAGGTTGCCATACTTTTGCGTGGCCGTGTCATAGGTACGCGGCAAGACGAGAAACGCGGCCCAAAGACCTTGTACCAGGAGCGACCATCCGGGCACGCGGGCCTTATTCAATACTCCGGCGCTAGCGAAGAACAGCTTGTCTTTCGCCATGGCGTAATAGGCGCGCGGGCCGGCGAGTACCAGGCTATTCACGCATCCGAACGTAGAAATCATGATGGCGATGGCCATCATCACGGCGCCGCGTCCGGGAAATATATGTTCCAGCGTGGCGCTGCCTACGCGGTCGGCAGGGGCGTTCTGAATTTCCGGCAGCGGTAACACCACCAAATAAGCGATGTTGGCCAACAAGTAGAGCAGCAGCGCAATGCCGGTTCCAATAATCAGCGCTCTCGGCAGCGTCTTTTTGGGATCGTGCACTTCGCCCGCGATGAAGGTGATATCGTGCCAGGAATCGGCCGAGAACATGGACCCAGATTGCGCCACGCATAGCGCCACGAGCAATCCAAATATACTGCCAGCGGCCACGCCAAGCGAAGGATCAAAGGCGCCGAAGCGGAACATATCGGTGAAATTCACATGCACGGCGTTGGAATTCCACCCCAGAAACAGGCCGGCGAGAATCAGCGCCGCGAGCGCGAGGGTCTTAGCCGAGGTAAAGATGTTCTGCACAATTTTGCCGTATTCGAGGCCGCGGCTGTTGGTCCAGGTGAGCAGCATGATGACCGCGATGGCTACCAGTTGCGCGGTGGAAAGCGAGAGCGCATATCCGGACGAAATATGCACCGGCGGAATGATGTAACTGCTCTCGGAAATGGACGGCACAAGAACCGATAGGAAGCGCGCGAACGCCACCGAGACGGCCGCGATGGTGCCGGTTTGAATCACCGTGAAGAGGGTCCAGCCGTAGAGGAACCCCCACAGCGGCGAGAACGCCTCACGCAGGTAGACGTACATGCCGCCGGCCTGCGGCAGCATCGATGCGAGCTCGCCGTAGGAGACCGCGGCGGCCATGGTCAAGACGCTGGTAATAACCCATGCCATCAGCATCCAGCCGGGGCTGCCGATCATGCGCGACATGTCGGCGGAAACGATAAAAATACCCGATCCGACGATCACACCGATGGTGACCATGACGGAATCGAATAGGTTCAGACCGCGGACGAATCCTTGGTCCGGCTTGAGAGTGCTGGAAGGCTGGCTCATCGGATCTCATTCAACGTTAAAGGGTTGCTGGCAGCTTACACTAGAGGGCCGGGGCGCGTCAACCTGGGGCCGCGCGGCAAAAAAGTGTCCGTTTTCGGGATTGGGTTCGTTTTGCGTGACAGGGGTGGCGCGATGGCCTCATAACCGGCGTCGCTCCGACCTGCATACGCGAGAACCTCCTATACCAGTATACAGGACGGAAAAAAGCAGATTCGCCTAAGATCTGTTGTTTCATTAAGATATGAGCTGTGACTCAAAAAACGTGCTGGTTGATTTGTTGAAGGGACTAGGGGCGTGTTAGGATTTGATTGTCGGGTGACACAGCGGGGACGTAGTTCAGTTGGTTAGAACGCCGGCCTGTCACGTCGGAGGTCGCGGGTTCGAGCCCCGTCGTCCCCGCCAATCCTTTCAATCACTTCCAGACAATCTGAGTTGGGCATTTTCGGCGTATCTTCGCCGGTGCTACAGTAGCTGCTACAGTTTTCCGCGCAATTTCCTGATTTGCCAACATTTATCCAGCACTGCGGTAGGGACCGAGGAAGGTGTGAAAGCTTTTCCGCGGTCTCAAAGCTGCACCGCCAAGGGAATCTGCGCCGACCTTGGAATATCACCTTCAGGCGCGATTTGTCCAGGCCGCAGACCGAGCAAATCACGCCGGAAAAGTGACCTCATGAAGATTCTGCACTCGGTGCACGGTGCAGATCACGAACATTTCGGCTATATTATGTAGTGGATTTCTCTACGGGCACCGTCCGACTGGGGGCGTTCAATTGAACGAACAAACAGAGTTATTGCGCGAGATGTGCCACCTCCTGCGTGTTATTGCCGAGCCTCAATTGGCTAAGCGTGATGAACGCCTCAGAGCATCGCTTTTAGACGTTGTCGGGAAGAGCAAAGCTGGCACCAAAGCGGCCTACTTGATGGACGGATCTAGAAGCCAAGCCATCATCTGCAAGGAGTCCGGAATCGATCAAGGCGCTCTCAGCCGGTTGACAAAAAGTCTTCGAGCTAAGGAACTGCTCATGCCAGACGACAAGCATCCAAAGTTAATGATCACCATTCCTCCCACTTTTTTCGACAGCCCGAAGAAATGACAAATGGAAGATCATTCGAACGAAATCTTGAGTGCGGTTCGAGAGATCCGGGATCTTATCCAACTCATCGCTGAGCCGGCCATCGCGGCGCGCGACAAGAAATTCCGAGACCAACTCCGAAAAATCGTTGGCAACAGCAAACCAAAGGCGAAGGCCGTATTGCTGATGAACGGCAGCCTCCTGCAGACGGATATCCATCGCGAAAGTGGAATGCAAAAGAGTAACTTGAGCACTCTGGTCAAGCAACTGGCCGAGGCTAAACTGCTCTGGGGGATGGAAAGAAGCCGAAGCTCACCATTGCCATCCCCGCCAACCTTCGGCGCTAGCTGAAAGTGACCCACCTTTGCTTTCCAGAAATGACCCAGCCGCCAGACAGAAGGGCGGAGGACCGCACGGGTGTTGACGGAGTCGGTCCTGTTGCGGTTGGGTTTCAGTTGCCTCTACGCTTGAAGGATGATGGCTGGCGGGAACGAAAGAAAGATCTCAGACCTCGTGAAAGGTGAGATCGAACGCATCACGGATCAGAAAGTAGTAGAGAAGATTCGCCCGCTGTTGGTAACCCCATACCCGGTTGAACGGTTGTGGGATTATGGCGCACCTGGCGAACGGTTCACGTGTTGGACTGTTTTGGAACACGTTGAATCAAACACAGGCGTCGCATATTGCTCGGAGGGCTTCGGCCCGTCAGATCCTTGGGGATTGGTTTTTCTGTCGGGGCCGCACATGAACATCGGTATGGATTGTTCCTGGTTCGTATCGCTGGAGAACGCATTCCGGGAGAGCATGGCGTGGCAAGAGCCGAACCCCGAGGGTTACGAGGTTCAGTGAGATCCCGCCGTTGTCGCTTTGAGCCGAGGGCCGGGTAGCCTGCATTTTGAGCTAGAGTATTGATTCGTTAATGAACCGAAGGTTTGCTGGGCCCCGGAGAGGAGTAGATTCCCCTCCAGGGCAAGAGCTTCTGGGAGTCATCACCTCCCATGGGCCCTCCCGAGAATCTAACAGACCATCCCGAAAATCAAGCGGGGCGGCGAAAGCGATCAGTTCGCCGACCGCGTGCGCGGTGTTGTCTGCTCAAAGGTTGCGGTCAACGTTTTCATCCACAGAAAGCAAACCAGCGTTATTGCAGTGCGGGGTGCCGAAAGGCGTCGCGTAGATGGTCGCGCTGGAAGGCGCAGCAGAGATACCGGGCAACGAAGTCCGGCAAAGAAAAGCGGACCGATCAAAGTCGACGGTATCGAGAGCGCATCAAGAGCCGCCAACCAGCAGAACCGGAGCCGGACAACGAGGGGGCGAGGGTAATCACTCCGGCAGACTTTTTTCGATCATTCCTGCGATCGGCCTGGCTGCTACGAGGGCTTCACCCGCCAGCGGCGAAGTCCCTTGCAGCATTATTGCTCGCACGCTTGCCGCCAAGCGATGGAGCGCGTGCGCGGAAGGGAGCGCCGCTGGAAGCAGGCGCGAATTTAAGCCGTAGATATTGATCTGCCGGCGCGGCTGGCCTTACATTCAGCCTGTCGATGCAACTGGAGTTTCACCAACTCGATCGCCGCTGGGGGCACTTGCGGGTACACCATCCTGGACGGCAGCGGCGGTTGTTGGCATCGCTGGCAGAGAGCGGGCAGCAAACGCCAATCGTGGTGGTGGCGGCTGAAGGCCAGGCGGGCCGATACGTGGTCATCGACGGCTACAAGCGCATAGCGGCTTTGGGACAACTGGGCCGGGACACAGTGGAGGCAGTTCTGTGGCCGATGAGGATACCAGGGTGGACACCGGCATCAGCCAGCAAGAATATGTTCGCCAGGTGCTGGAGGCATACCGCAGGACACCAGGCACGATGGGAACGGTCCGCAGTGCCGACCGTCTGCTGGCGGCGCAACTGCATCAACGCGGCCTTTCGGTGAGGGTGATCGAAAATGCATTGGTGCTGGCCGCCACGCGTCGCCTGATTCGGCCGCCCGACGCGCCGCCGCTGGGCACGATTCGCTCCCTGGCGTACTTCCTGCCGGTGATCGAGGAAGTACTGGAGATACGCGTCAACCCAAACTACTTCGACTATCTTCGCCACAAGGTCGCCCGCATCGCGCCATCACGATGAAACGCGCCTCCGCCGCGCGATGATGAAGAACCAATCCGCACGCCTACGGCGTGGATGATACTGCTTGCCCTCCACCCACGAATAAACCCACACGCCTTTCGGCGTGGATGATGACCCTCCGGTGTCGCTCCCGTTCTCAATCCCGTACTCGGTCTGGGTCACTTCAGCCGAGTGCTGCTGGGTCATTTCTCGATAGCGCCGAAGCCGCCAACTTCTTCGAGAATGGCGTGAGCGATGAGTGACGACAAAATTTTGGCAGTGCTCATAGACATTCGCAACTGGACCCGAGCGGCTTCGTACAGTTCGGTCAAAAAGTTACTAGAGGAAGCGCTGCCTGATGATAAGTCCCGCGCCGCCTACCAGATGATGGGCGACGCCACCCCGTCCATGGAACAAGTTCGAATCGCCTGCAAGATTGGCAGGAGCACTCTTTTCGCGCTAGCGGACCGGTGGACGGCCATGGGAATAATGGAGGTAAAGGACGACAAGAGGCGCATCAGGCTGTTTGACCTCACCGACTTTGGCCTCATCGATGCCGAGCCGCAGCCTGAACCACCGGCAAAACGATGAAAGGCAAATCCACCAAGACGGACGAACTCGAAGTTTCGTCGGCTCAACTTCAGGCAGAATTGATCGAAATCAAGGAACGGGTCGGAGCACTTGAGACCATCGCGAGCATCTCGAACAAAGAGGTGGTTGAAAAATTCGTTCGGGATCACGTCACAACAGACAAGGCGCGCCAGATTCTAAGGGAATGCGAGGAACCCCGTACGCGCGAACACCTCATGTCAAAGTTTGGATTTGCTAGCGCCCAGGCGTTGGATCACCATCTCAATCCGCCGCGAGATGCGACTCTCATCCGACCACATTTTGACGAAAATCGGAAGCAAAGGTTCGAGTGGAGCGCTTTGGTCAGGCGCCTTCCGAAAGCGACGTTAAAGAAGATATTAGAGTCGCCCAAGTGATCTCGCGCACAGGGAAATCGAGAGGGATTGTTACGGCCAGACCAAAGAACACCGGCCCCGTCGAACGCAAGAATATCAACATCAAAACTCGCACTGCTGTACTCACGGAAGCCGGGTACCGCTGTGCAGTGCCGACGTGCCGCAATATTCTCGCCTTGGACCTTCATCACATGTACCAAGTGTCGGAAGGCGGCGGTAATGATCCAGAGAATCTGATTGCGCTATGCCCTACGTGCCACGCCTTGTATCATCGGGGCAGTATTTCTGCGGATGCCATCTATTCCTACAAGTCGATGCTGGTCGCGTTGAGCCGAGGGTTCGATCTCGAAGCGGTGGACAGGCTACTGTTCTTGCTGATGTGTGAAAAGGATTTCCTCGTTGTGTCAGGAGACGGCCTCGTTCGCTTCTCCCGGTTGATAGCTGCAGGTCTGGCCTCGGCAGACCAGAAGGCCAACAATAATTGGCTGATCGTCAGTTATGCAATCAATATCAGCGAGAAGGGCAAGCAGATCATCGAAGCTTGGAAGTCTGGCGACCGCCTCAGGCTCAAGCAGACGTTGGGCGGCCCCATCCCAGGGCTGGGCACTGAGGGGAATCTGCCGGGCCGGCCGAACAAGTGAGCTTTCCTCCCGATGCAGCTGCAGTTATGGCCTGGGTCGCATCCCGATAGTATTAAGGCTCTAAAAGGCAAAGCGCCTGAAACCGAAAACTCCCGTGATCTAAATTCACGATGGACGTTTTCGGTCTCCGGCAAGCCACACATTTGTCGCTACGTGGAAGTCCGTGCGACCGCTGCCAATGATGTCCCACCGGAAGCCGCTTGGGATGCCGTCGGAACCTGACAATCACGCGACACGGAGTTTGGCAATCGATCCCGGTCTGGATCTTCCTTTTACAGTAATTTCGATGTCGCGTCCCAGCACCAACAGGAGTCGCATCAGGCGCTCGATCGAGAATCCCGAAAGCTTCCCCTGCTTAAGTGCCGAGACCTTGGGCTGATCGATTCCGAGGATCGCGGCCGCTTGGCTCTGCGTGAGCCGTCGCCGCTGTATCTCTGCGATTATCTTCGCGGCCAGTTCTGCCTTCGCCAGCAGATCGTCAGCATGTGGCAGGTTCAAGTCGGCGAACACGTTTCCGGAACTCGGCGTAAATTCTCGATTCGGCATCTTCCCTCTCCTCATTTCCCCGCCAGCTTGCGCGCAAGTTGAAGTCGTTGACGGATCAGATTCAATTCCCGTTGTGGGGTCGCGATTCCAGACGTTGCCTTCTTCTGAAAGGCGTGAAGAACGTAGATCGCTTCCCCTAGTTGTGCAACGTACACCGTGCGATAAGTGCCGCTTGGATCGTCCGCGCGTACCTGCCAGACGGTGTCCGTGAAACCGTGCAACATCTTCGCACTCTCATGCCTTTGGCCGATCTGCGACTGATACAACGCGAAACCGAGTCGCTTACGAACCATCGGCGGGAAGCCCGTCAGCCGGACGAGCGAGTCGACGAGCCAGATCAGCTTCCGCGGTTGGTCCGGCTTTACGGGCACAACCACATTGTATGCCACATCTGGCATAAAGTGGCCGTCGAAAACTGTAGCACGTACTGTAGCAGTCCAAAAAGTGGCGTCTCACAATTCGCGCAACAAACTGAAAATGAAAGGACTCTCGCCTCATCTGTGAAGGAGCCTTCGGCCTGTCACGTCGGAGGTCGCGGGTTCGAGCCCCGTCGTCCCCGCCATTCCTTACCCTATCTAATCTACGACTTGCAGAGTTGGGACCTTCCCCGCGCTAGACTTTGCTAGCCTCCCGGCGGGTGGCCGTTTGCTCCCGCCAATAACGTCGCCCTACGCAACGCCCCACGTCTTTGCGGCGGCAAGTTCGTCGGCCTCGACGCAGTGTCTCTCGCCGACCGCGCCGGCCCGCTTGCATGGTTGAAGCGCCTGCTCGGCGCCAAGGATGACACGTGCCC